>JADMIO010634602.1_pt1 | contig 17713 bp, 13 predicted proteins | sample 8958161 | NCBI WGS metagenome assembly JADMIO01 (sample SAMN16585339, study PRJNA669376) | soil metagenome | isolation source: Crop rotation soil | place: USA: Cullars Rotation, Alabama | collected 2011
GATGAACTGAAAAGCCGTGGCCGCGACGTTCGCGCCGATCGCGCCGGCCCAGTTGTGCGTCTCAGCCGCGCCCGCGGAGTTCCACGACGGATCGTTCGGATAGAACGCGGCCGAGATGAGGCAGAGCGCCAGCAGTAATCCGAACGCGACGAAGAGAATCGCGAGGATCTCGTTGCCACGAGTGGCGCGCGGAATTATCACGCGCGGCTTTGGTTCAATGTGTGTTGCCATCAAAAAGCTCCAACGCAAACTGAAATGCCTACGCTGCTTTGCGAGCCAGCAGGTAGGCTTTGATGAAGTCGTCGATGTCGCCGCCGAGCACTGCCTCGACGTTGCCTCGTTCCAGCTTAGTGCGAGTGTCTTTTACGAGCTGATAAGGGGCCAGCACGTAGCTTCTGATCTGTGACCCGAATGAAATGTCGGCCTTGTTGGCTTCGAGTTCGGCGGTTTCGGCGCGCCGTCGTGCCAACTCGAGTTCATAAAGACGTGAGCGCAGCACCTGCATGGCGACTGCTCGATTTTGATGTTGTGAACGTTGGTTTTGACAGGAAACGACGATTCCGGTCGGTAAGTGAGTAATGCGAACTGCTGAGTCGGTGGTGTTGATGTGTTGTCCGCCCGCGCCGGTCGCGCGGTAAGTATCGACACGCAAGTCTTTGTCGTTGATCTCTACTTCGATGTCCTCGTCGATCTCAGGATAGACAAACAAAGAAGCGAATGACGTATGTCGCCGGGCTGCTTGATCGAAAGGCGAGATGCGAACGAGACGATGAACGCCCGCTTCGGCTGACAGCAGGCCGTAGGCGTATTCACCTTCAACTCTGAACGTAACGCTCTTCAGTCCCGCTTCCTCGCCTGGTTGATACTCGAGCACTTCCGCTTTGAAGCCGCGTTGCTCGGCCCACTTGAGATACATGCGCAGCAGCATCTCGGCCCAGTCCTGCGATTCGGTGCCGCCGGCGCCCGGATGAATCGTGCAAATCGCGTTGCGCCGATCGTTGTCGCCCGCCAGCAGCATTTCCGTTTCGGCCTGGCTCAACTCGTGTTCGAGCGATTCAAGTAACGATTGCAGCTCTTTGATTGACGACTCGTCTTCTTCCGCAAACTCAAAGAGCACTTCAGCGTCGGCGATTGTTGATTCGAAGTCTTCCTGCCGCTCAATCTTCTTTTCAAGTCGACTACGATCCTGCAGGAGTTTCTGCGCGGCCTCCTGATCGCTCCAGAAATCCGGCGACGAGGCTTGGGCTTCGATCCGGTTCAACTCCTCGCGACGTGCCGGAACATCAAAGAAACCTCCCGAGCTGGTCCACACGCGCGCGGAGAGTGTCGAAGTTAGTTCGTAGTTCTTGAATTGTTAGCAAATCCATCTTTAATCTTGGTCATCCTGTCAAAAGACTGTCGTCGCACTGTGGCGCCGAAGACGAGTAACGAAATCGCCGAGCAGATGTAAACAAACAAATCGCCGTGGCGCGTGTAAAAAGTGTCTCGCGTATACGCCGGATTGATCGTCCAAACACGTACATCCGGCTGAAACGGCTGAGTCACATAGTAGGCGGTTCCATCGGTTATGTACGCGGACAAGCCGGTGTTCGTAACACGCAGCACCGGGCGGCCGTTTTCCACCGAGCGAAAGATCACGTTCGCGAGATGTTGTCGCATCACCGCCGTCGGTCCGAGATACCCATCGTTCGAGATATTGATCAGCACGCCCGCTCCATCATGCGTCAGCCGCCGCGCGATCCACGGATACGCTGACTCGATGCAGATGAAGACCCCGGCCTTGCCGTCTCCAAACGGCATCAACGTGTAGTTGCTGCCCGGAGTGAACTCGCCGACGATGCCACTTATCAAAGACGCTCCCGGTAACCATTGCGGGAGCGGCACATATTCGCCAAACGGCATTAGGCGAATCTTATCATACTGCGAGATCAGGCGGCCCTCTTCATTTACGAGCAGCGCCGAATTGTATGAGCCATCGTTCGGTGCGGGCTCGAGCGAGTTGAAGAGCAACGACGTGTGGTTCTGTCGCGTGAAGTTCGCGACGAACTCCTGAAACGATTTGTCTGAAGCGTAAGTGAAGTTCATCGGCGACTCGGGCCAGATCACGAGTCGCGGGTCCTGATCATTCGTCGGCGTTGAGAGTCCTTTGACACTCAGCGCGACGTGTCGTTCGATCAGATCCTTTATTTCTTCCGTACTCTTGCCCGTGTCCATCGGCACATTTGGCTGAACAGCGACGACCTTCACGCCGGCGCCCGGAAACTCAACACGACGATCCAGCGTCGCAGGCCTGGGTTTGAAGGTAGCTCCGACAGCCAATGCGATTAGGAGTGCGACAGCGATGGAGACGACTGTCCGCTTGATGATCAGCAGTGCCACTACTGAATTGATCGCAACGAGCAGAAAGCTGACCGCGTAGACGCCGCCCCACGATGCCGCCTCGATCAGCTTCGGGTGGTATGCCTGGGAATAACCAAGTGCGTTCCAGAGCTGGCCCGTCACCTCGAGGCGAGCCCATTCGAGTGCGGTCCAGAATATGGGCGCGAACAGGATCGCCATGCGTCCCCATTTCTGAATCACGAGCGCGATCAGTAACGCGAAGAGTCCGGGAAAGATGCCGACGACGAGCGCGCCGGGGATGAGTAGTGCATAGGCCAGCAGGGTCGGCAACCCGCCGTAGTGAATCATCGAATACGTCAGCCAGTAACAGGTGACGTAGAAGAAGGCTGTACCGGCGGCCCATCCGAGGATGAACGCGCGCAGTGGTGACGGGCGTTGAGCGATTGCGACGAGGAGCGGGACGAGGGCGATCCACGCGAGCAGGTAAAACTCGAAGTTGGGGAACGCGAGGATGAGAAGGAGTGCGCTGGCCGCGGCCGCGCCCCACTCAATTTTCGAAAAACCGATGCGTGTCATGCGCTGCAAAAAATTTTTTCTGACTGACTGAAGCATCGTAAATCGAATACGTCAATTAGCCAAATTTTGACGCAAAAAGACAGAAACCGTCACTGTCAAAGTGACAAAAATCGTTAGCCACAAAAAGGCACATAAAGCACAAAAGAAGAAGTACTACGAAGCGTACAACCTAGAAAATTCTTCTTTTGTGCTTTATGTGCCTTTTTGTGGCTAACTTTAAAAGCGGGAAGACCCGGTCATTTCTGACCAGGTCCACGTTTCGGGGGGAAGCACTGAAGGAACGCTCGGAAGGTTAGCTGGCGCAGCGGCAGGCGGCGCTCAGGGAATGTTGGCGGCGGGGGACTCGGTTAACTTTTTCGTCTTCCGTGTCGTGCCGCGTTCCCTTTGAGCACACGCTGTGCCACGAACTCAGTTACCCATCGTGACTTGTCGTTGCAGAGCGATCGCTTCCTGGTTATTGGGGTCGATGGCGATGGCGCTCAGCGCATACTTGCGTGCTTCGCCGCGGTCGCCTCGTTCGAGAAAAATCTTGCCTAAGAGAATGTGTGCGTCGATGAGTTTTGGATCCCAGAAGATCGCCGTCTTCAACGCCGCGATCGCTGCTTCCTGATCGCTGCGACGAAGATTGATGCGACCGCTGAGTAGATATGCTTCCGCGTTCGTCGGCTCGATCATCACGACACGATGTAACTCGGGAAGTGCTTCCTCATCGCGTCCGGCCTGGTAAAGATCGCGTGCTTTCACGAGCAGGTCCTGCGTCGCGGAGCTTGGCGAACCCATCGCGGCAGTGATGTTCTTTTCGCGGTCGAGACCGAACACTTCCTCGCGATTCAACACGTCGCGCATGCGCACGTTCACGCCGCTCGTCGTTCCCGACTTCTGCCATTCCGTTTCCCACTTCGCGTACGCGGTGCGGAGATAGCGTCGCGCCATGTCGTCGGCTGCATTCGCGGCCTCGGTGTTTCCGAGTTTCGCGAGTGATTTCGAGAAGAGGAAATACGCTTGTCCGTCCTGCTGGTCCGAAGTGATCACGGGACGAAAATGTTCCGCTGCTTCGTTGTACTTGCCCGCGAGAAACAGCGCGTAACCGTAATTGAAGTTGACCATCTGATCCGCCGGCGCCGACTTCGAAGCCTGGCCGAGAAAGTCCATTCCCTGATTCAGCAGCCGCGAGCGCTCGCCATCGTTCTTGTTTTCGCGTGCGGCCTGAACTGCAACCGCGCCCGCGTTGTTGTAAACAGCGATCAGCGGCAAGTCACTCGAAAGCGGCACGACCGTCGCGAGCGCGCGCCCGTAATCACCGAGTTTGGTGTAACCGAGACTCGCGTAAAAAGCGGCTTCAGCGTAGTGCGGCTCTTTCTTCTGGAGCTTTGAGAAATACTCGGTCGCGTCTTTCCAGTTGCCGAGATCCATGTAACCGCGGCCGAGTTCGAAAGCGGCTTGCGGGTAAACGGCGCCGCCGAGCGACTCGGCATAATAGCGCAGCGCGTTCTTCAAATAATTCGCGCGCACTTCGCTACGCAGCGGCAACTGCACCGCCTTGACGTACGCCTCAAACGCCTTCTGCGGAATCTTCGTCGCTTCCTGAACGAGTTGATTTTGCGAGTAGGGAAGTGCTTTGTCGCGTTGATAAAGAATCTGGTAAGCCAGCCAACCGTGAATTTCCTGGAGTGACGTTAGCGCATCACCGCGATCAAACTGCCGCGTGACCCAACTGCCGTCTTTAACTTCACCGAAGTTGCGGCCTTCGTTGACTTTGATTACACGTGCTGTCACCTGCACGTAACCATCGGCGGCTTTGTTTTCAGTATCACTCTTTGCATCGGCGAGGGGCGCGGGCGTGACGTTGTAACTGCCGATCACGATCATCGTTGCCTTCGCCTGACGCGCGAGCTTGATGGCCGTGGCGCGCGAGGGAATAACCGTCTCTGGCAAACGTAGCTGCTGGTACGCGAGCTCGCGCTCGTCGCTTGAGACGACGACGAGCCCGGGCTTGTTCAGCAGTTCGGCAAGGGCGTCGGCAAAGCTCTCGCCCACCCAGTTGTACTCAGGACGGAACGGCTTCGAAGTGTTTTCGAACGGCAGCACCATCACGACATCGGCGGTCGGATTCTGGGCCTGCGCATGGGCAACGGACGGGAGAACTGCAACACATAATAAAAGGGCAAAAATCAGTAATTTCATGCCCTCACTGTAGCAGATCAGCGCTAATCAGTAAAAAATCCGCCTTATCTGTGGTTAGGTTTACACCGGGCTCCACATCGCGGCGGGCGTCCTGGGTGAGGAGGTGCTGGACGCCGTCGTGGTTGACGGGGCGCGAGAAGAGAAAACCCTGGCCATACTCACAACCAAGCATCTTCAGTTGCTGGTACTGCTCGTCAGTTTCAATGCCCTCCGCAATCACTTCCATGCCGAGGTTGCGGGCGAGGGTTGAGATGGTGCGGACGATGGCGTTGTCGTTGTCGGTCGTCAGGCGCGACACGAACGAGCGATCGATTTTCAGGTAGTTGAGCGGAAAACGGTGCAAATAGCTGAGTGACGAGTAGCCGGTGCCGAAGTCATCGATACTCAACTGCACGCCGAGCGAGCGTAGTTGCTTGAACATCAACACCGCCGCCTCCGCGTTCTCCATCACGACGCTTTCCGTGATTTCGAGCTTCAGACAATGCGGGTTCAGCTTGCTGGCTGCGAGCGCTTCTTTGATTCGATCCAGCAGATCGGGCTGAGCGACCTGACGCGCGGAAAGATTCACGCTCAGGCTCAACGCCCGATGGCTCGGCGAATCGAGTTGCCACTGCCGCACCTGCGCACACGCCTCATTCAACACCCACTGCCCAATCGGCACGATCAAACCAGTCTCTTCTGCGACGGGAATGAAATCCGCCGGTGAGACTAATCCACGACGCGGATGGTTCCAGCGAACAAGCGCTTCGAAACCAGCAAGACGACCGGTCTCAAGCGAAACGATCGGTTGATAGTAAACACAGAACTCTTTGTTCTCGATCGCCTGGCGCAAATCGCTTTCGAGTTGCAGTCGCGAAACTGCGCGCGCGTGCATGCCGTGGTCGAACAATTCATAACGCGCTTTGCCGTTTTCCTTTGCGCGATACATCGCAATGTCCGCGTCGCGCAGAATGTCTTCCGGACGGTCGTAACCACTCGAGCTGAGCGCGATGCCGATACTCGCCGTCGCAAACGCGGAATTCTTATCGAGCACGAACGGTTCGCTGAGCTCGTCCTGAATTCGTTGCGCGACGCGCACCGCGTCAGTCGCGTCAGCCATGCCGGTTATGAGAATCGCAAACTCATCACCACCAAAGCGCGCGAGCGTGTCGACCGGACGCAGTGTGCGTTCGAGTCGCTCGGCAAAAGCGACGAGCAGCAAATCGCCATGCGTGTGGCCCAAACTGTCGTTGATGTTCTTGAAACGATCGAGATCGAGAAAGAGAACGGCAAACATGCGCGGATCACGACGGTTCGAACTCTCGATCTCCGCTTTCAAAAGCTCGGTGAACATCGCGCGGTTCGGCAGTCCCGTCAGCGAGTCGTGAAATGCCGCGTGACGGAAGTGTTCCTTCGTTTCCTCAAGCACACGGCTGATGCGTTCCTGTTCGGCGATGTAGTTGTTCAGTTCCTGAACGTGTTTTTCAGCCTGTTCGGCGCGCTGATGTTCGAGCTCGGCGCGCGCGCGTTCAGCTTCTTCGGCATGTCGCGCTGAAGCTTTCACTTCGCGCATGTAACGGTCGTAACTGAAGTAGACGATGATGATGATCGGGATGCAGACGAGAAACGCCCAGAAGCGCGCGGTGCCGAGACTGCTCACGATAAAGCCCGCACCAGCCGCGCCCGCGAAATAGCTGATCGATATCCAGAGGAAGTTGCGACTCCACATGCGCCAGATCGACTCGTTTACCTTGAGTGCACTGGCCGTGGCGCCGAGTCCGGTGTGGACCAGATACTGGACCATACCCATCAGACAAAGCGCGATGAGCGCGAGTGACGCGTCGTTCTTGAGGAGTCCGGTGGTAGTGCCAAATGCGAGCTTCAGAACCGACGCGGTGACGAACACCGCCAAAGCGAGTGCGGCGCTGCCAAATGCGACGGTTCTGACCTTGCGGCTAATTCGCAACGCCGAGCAGATACCAGCGAGCGCGCCGATGATCACGGCAGCTTCACCACCGTAATGCAGTAGCGCGATGAACACGAACGTGTCGTCGACGGTGATGTTGACGTTGATTTGCGGAATGCGGATCGCGATGCGCGAACCGATGACGGCTGTGACCAGCATCAACAGCAGAAAATAGCCGTCGACGATGCCACGTGGCAGCGTGTAGGCGGAGTAGAGACAGCAGACGGTGCCGACCGCCACTACCGACCACATGTAAACGCTGATTGAAGTTGGTTTTTTCATGTCCGCACGGTCTTTCGAGAGGGCCGGTGTTACTTCATTGCCGGCCCGTTGTCGCCGAGTGAACAGTCACCGATCGCGAACCCATCGCCAATCGCGAATCCGTCACCGATCGCAAAGCCATCGCCAATGGCGAAGCCGTCGCCAATCGCAAAACCATCACCGATCGCGAACCCATCGCCGATGGCAAAGCCGTTGCCGAGCAGCAGCGCGTTGGCCAGAACGTAGGAACCGCTAAACAACATCGAGCCGTCGCTCTTCGTCAGGTAGCTGCCGAGCGTCACGGTTTTGACCCACATGGTGTAGTTCAAACTCTGGCTCGTGAGTCCTTCGTTAACGCCGTCGCCAAGGAGGTAACCTTGTCCATAGCTGACCTGATACTTGTTGATGAGATCCTTGCCGGTGATCGTGGTGCGCTTGAGCACGAGTCCCTGGGTCCAGGGAAATGTCAGACCGGCAACAGTGGTTTGCGGGGCAGGAGCAGACTGAGTTAGCAATGCCGATCCGAAAGTAGGTTTCAGCAGGCCCAAAAGATCGGTGCGAACAATCTTCGCGAGGCTCACCGCACCGGCAACGTTGAGCTGACCGGCGCCCTGGTCCAGTGTGTTGAAGCCGGACAGTGGCTGAGCGGTATACATCAAAAGCATCTTTATCATGTTGGGCGTGAGGCTGGAGTTAGCTTCCAACAAGAGAGCCGCGGCGCCCGAAACCATCGGCGCAGACATCGACGTACCGCTGAGGTACATGAGCTTCATGTTGGTCGTGGAGTATTTGTAAGTCTCGAGTTGGGGATACTGCTTGAGCAGGTTGTTGCTGACCGCTTCCGCCGCGATGATCTTGTTACCAGGCGCGACGAGATCCGGCTTGATGAGGTTGTCGTAATGAAGCAGACCGTAGGAATCAACTGAGTAGCTGCGCGTTGGACCACGTGAGCTGTAGCTCGTTACTGCGTCGTCGTTGCGCGCGTCGGTGCCGAAGCTGTTGCTGGCGCCGACGGTGATCGCTGACGGCTCGTTGCCGGGACAGTGAATGGCGCCGTAGATCGTCTGTCCGTTCGCGTTTTTGCCATTGTTTCCAGCGGCCGCAACTACGACTATGCCGGAGTCAACGAGCTTGCGAACAGCATTGCAGATCGGATCGTCTTCGTAAGAGTTGATCGCGGGAGTGCCGATACTCATGTTCACGACGTCCACGCCGTAGTTGCTCTTGTTGGCGATCAGCCAATCGAGTGCGGCCAGCACGCCGGACACTTTGCCGACGCCCTGTGAATTCAGGACGCGCAGATTAACGAGAGTCGCTGCCGGCGCGATACCTTCGTAAGCACCGCTGGTCGGCGCTCCGTCTCCCGCTGCGATGGCCGCGACGTGAGTTCCGTGTCCCCACGGATCGTCAGTGCGATTTTCCCCGGTGAAGTCTTTACTGACTTTGATCTTGCCGGTGGTGGCGAATGATTTGTGTTTGCTGTCGATGCCGGAATCAATGATCGCGATCGTGACACCCGAACCATCGAGCGTGTTGTTCAGACCAAGTAATGATTTCTGAGCCCGGACCTGCTGCGTGCCCGTGGTGGTTGTGACGTGACCGCTTGGGCCAACTTCCGCGTCGAGCGAGATGTACGAAACGTCAGGATCGGACGCCAGTACGTCGACGTTGTTGGCCTGAACGTCGACAATCCTGATGTTCAGGTTTGAAAGCACGCTGACGAGTAGACCACCGACTGTGTTGAGCAATCCGCCCAGCAGGCTTGGTGAGGCTGTTTTTGACTGGACGATGACTTTGACGCGCGCGCCGCCGTTGCCTGACAGGATAAGTCGTTGCAGGTCAGGCGAGAGCTTCGCGTTGGTGGTGCTCGTCAAAGTGTTTGCGGCTCGAGCATTTGTGTTGGTCGAGATGAACAGCGCTGAGCACAGGGAGACGAGCACAGCGGCAGTCACAAAGCGTTTCAGGGGATGGGGGCGAACCATTCAATTTCTCCACGGCTGAGAATCAAAAAATAACTGGGGCTCAAAATGCGAGCACCGCCCTAGTGCGACCCTCGTGCCACGTACTTTTGTGAGCGTTTTGTGACTTTTACCTGTGTGTTTGAGAGCAGATTGACGAGCGACATGTCAGTTTGAACGCGAATCGGTCTTCAAAAATTTCCAGCTACGAAGAGCTCTTGGAGTTAAAAAGGATTCACAGGATTACGAGATCTTGTAATCCTGTGAATCCGGTAACAAGAGTCCGTTCGCAGTGCTACGCCAAGGTACAACTTAAAGCCTGCAAACAAGTATCGATAGGGCAAGCAAAGGTCTGCGCGCCGTTGCCGGCGTAAAGGATTCCTATTATCTGTCCGTTTGTCCTCACGATGGCTGATCCGGAATCTCCTTTGTCAGAAAACTGAGTACCATTGAGTCCTTCAATAGTTATAGATCTCCGAAACCAGCACGGCCCTGGATCATACGGCACTGGTCCAACAACTGTTGCTACATCGGTCACTTCACCGTGCGTTAGGCCTGTTGTCCGGCCAACTTTGAAAACGCGATCGCCAATGCGAGCATTCGTCGTTGCTGATGGAACGACCAGATTACGGAATGGCAGATAACCCTGATTGAACGCTATGTTCTCGTCCAGCTTCGCCACGCCGGCATCGATCTCATTGAACGTAACATTTCCCGTACGCGGTGTTGCTCCGGCTGGGCTGGGGAGCAAACTGACAAAATTGGTGAGCACAGCTATTTGTTCATTAGGGTCATGTACAGTACTGCCGGGCTGAAGAATTCGATCGCTGCCTCTTTGTCCTCGATTCTCGCCTGCGACAACGTGATTGTTAGACAACAAAGCGGGGTCGCCATTATCTAGACGAACAAAACAACCGAGTGTGCCGATAATGATGAAACCTTGTGCGAACAGGCCCTGACGATCATCGTCATCAAAATTCTGAATCTGCAGACCGCCAACGAGCGGACGATGACGATTTACTTCAGGGACTACACTTGTTGCTGCGGGACTAACAGGGCTTCCTGGTACGCCTGGTACCATGACCAGAGACTCAACTTCGCCGAAAGTATCTCTAAAAGCAACTGGCACACCCTCAAAACTCTGGATTGGAGGCGCGCCCATATTCAGTGGCACGATAGCCTGACTATTCCTGATTGCACGGAACCCGTATTCGCCATCATGACGAGAAATACCTACAGCTCTTACTCTCTCATCGCTTTCGAAAAGTTCTTCTGCTGCGGCTTCGATCTTGTCTTCACATTCTTCGTAAGAAACACCCATGGTGAGCTCCTTTCTGGTGACAGGTGAGATGCGTGAGCATAGAGGTCGCGCAAGGATACGTTAAAGTCGTCTATTGAGGAGAGACTCTAACAGCAATGAGAGGTTGAGGGTGAGATCTCGGTTTCGTTTAGCGATGACTGAGAGGTTCAGGTATTTTGAAATTCCCATTTACTATTATGGGAATGGTCTCGCCGTCCAGGGTAATGTGAGATGGAATATCAACATCTTCACCCTCAACGCGAACCCGAATAGCCACCTCTGATTTGTTCTGAGGATTCAAGGTGATACCAAGAGAATACCCGCCGTTGTAGTCATTGAGTATCCTCTGCTGCACCTCAGGTCGTTCTATCAAATCAGCTAGACGATCTTGATTCATTTCAGCCTCCCAAGACACGAAATACGAGGCTCATTATACCGCACGCGAGTTGAAAGGGTGCTACCCATTTGGGGTAGTCACGCTCGACTCATGAACGAATTTTAGCCACAAAGAAGCACAAAAAGCTCAAAGATTTCTTTGAACTTTTTGTGCTTCTTTGTGGCTAAAACTCTACTCTACTACTCCTCGAGAGACTGGTCGTGACAGATCTCCTGAAACTTCTTCTGATCATCACGACATCGTTCGCTGTTTGGTCCAAGATCGTTCCTGCAGTCCTTGATCAATTCCTGGCGTAGCTCCTGACACTGCGAATGACAATTACCCTGGAATGCAAGTACGGAAAACAATAACGGTACCGCAAATATGTAAGCCAGCTTCCTCTTCATGTTCATCTCCTTCGTTCTTAACTGCCCGGAGAAAGAAGTTGCTGACTGTCAGCCCTTATTACCAGCCCTCTAAAAATATATCCGACGAAACATTTCCTCACGACGATCCGTTATTTTTTCAGCGTCCGGGAAGTCCAAACATTAATCACCACACCCAGAAGGAGGTCGAACGTGAAGTCACGATTACTCGCTGCTCTCGTTACACTTTGTTTCTACTGCTCCGTAACAACTTCCGCGAAGGACTGGCCGCAGTGGCGTGGTCCCGATCGAAACGGCATCTCTTCCGAAACCGGTCTGCTCAAACAATGGCCCGCCGACGGACCAAAACTCGTCTGGCAAGTAAACGATCTAGGCGACGGCTACTCGACGCCGGCAGTCGTCGGCAATCGAATCTATCTGATGAGTAATCGCGGACTCGATAATGAGTTTGTCCAGGCGCTCTCAGCTCAGGACGGAAAGGCCATATGGACCACGCGCGTTGGTAACGTCGGCAATCCGAATCAAGACCCGTCGTATCCGAAAGCACGCTCGACGCCGACGGTTGACGGAGATCTGCTTTACGCGCTCGGTTCTGATGGCGATTTTGTGTGTCTCGAAACAAAGACCGGCAAGATTCGTTGGCAGAAGAGCCTGCGCAAGGACTTCGGTGGCCAGCCCGGTGAATGGGCCTATGCGGAATCGCCTTTAGTCGACGGCGACCTCGTTGTCGTCACTCCAGGCGGCGCGGACGCGACGCTCGTTGCGCTTAACAAAAAGACGGGCGCACTCGTTTGGAAATCCGTAGTGCCGGGCGGTGATGCTGCTGCTTATGCATCGGCGATCGTGGTCCAAGTCGCCGGACGAAAACAGTATGTGCAGTTTCTGAGCAAGGGACTGATCGGGGTCGATGCGAAGACGGGACAGTTTCTCTGGCGCTATGCTGAAGTTGCGAAAGGTCCGGCACAGATGTGGACGCCGAACGCGCATGGTGAATCGGTGTACGCGGCCGCGAACGGCATTGGCGGCGGCCTAGTTCGTTTGAAGGCAGATGGAACGGCCGAACAGGTTTACTTTGCCCGCGGGTTGCCGAATGGAATTGGCGGCGCGGTCGTGATTGGCGATCATCTTTACGGCACTGAAATAGGACAGAAGCTAATGGCGATGGAGTTTGCGACTGGTAAAGTCGCCTGGCAGGCTGAGAGTGTTGGCTGGAGTTCAGTCGCATACGCGGATGGGCTGTTGTATCTTCATGGTGTGAATGGTGAGGTAGCGCTGGTCGAAGCGACTCCGGAAGCGTATCGCATCAAAGGCCGCTTCAAGCCGCCCGCGCCGCCGGAGCACAAGAAGGTTGGACCATTCCCCGAGGCGTCGTTTTCGTATCCGGTGATCGCAAACGGCCGGCTCTACATTCGCGACCTCGGCACATTGTGGGTTTACGATATCAAGAGCAGTTAGACAAGGAAGGGGACACTGATGAATCTCTCGAAGCAATCGAATTGGGTGTTGATTGTTGTGTTGTGTGTAGTCATCGGAGTGATGGCGAGCATCTCGCGTGGCAACAGTGCGACGACGCCGGCAGAACCTCAGGACGTGATGAGTCTCGATCGGCGGCTGAGTTCACTCGAGCAACGTTTTTACATGGTCGAATCGAACATCAGCCGGCTTCAGACATACTTGTCTACACAACGTCCGCCGGTTTCACAACCGAGCACGAACGATCGCGACATCATTGCGATGCGTGAAGAGATTCAACGACTTAGCTTGCGAGTGAATGAACTCGAGTGTGGCCTGGCCAAGCTCGATCAGAGAACAACTCCCGCGAGTCGCAGGAATACTACAGACAAGGCGAACGATCCGTGTCGCCTGAATGCAGACACCCCCATTCATCTTTCCGCGCGCCCATGAAATCTGTAAAGTCATTGATTTGCGAAAATTTTGCGACTGAGGGTGGGCAAACTGAGGAGAGAGGTGGGTTATGCAGGTTGTTGCTTGTCGTAACTGTGGGGCGAAGAATCGGGTCGATGAGGCAAAGCTGGCGACCAGTGAGGCAAGGTGTGGGCGGTGTGGAGAAAGGCTGACTGGAGTTGAGTCCGGCGGTGAGCAGGATGCGAAGCCGGTGATCATTACTGACCAGACTTTTGAACGCGACGTACTGCAGGCGAGAGGACGGCCGGTGCTGGTTGATTGCTGGGCGCCGTGGTGTGGTCCATGCCGGATGGTTGGACCAATTATGGACGAACTTGCCGCGGAGTCTGCCGGGCGTTATCGGATTGCTAAGCTGAATGTCGATGACAATCAGCAAACTGCTTCGCGTTTCAACATCTCGAGTATTCCTACGATGCTCATCTTCAAAGACGGCAGGCTTATCGATCGTCTTATCGGTGCACAGCCGAAGCAGGTTATTGCCGAGCGGCTCCAGGTAGCATTGCGATCCGCTGCCTAACCCAAAGAGTGAGCCACAAAAGGCACAAAAAGCACACAAGAGACCTAGTCACGGAGCTTCAAGTAACTCGCGTCAGTTCTCTTGTGTGCTTTTTGTGCCTTTTGTGGCTCACTCTTTGGGAGGATAACCTAGTGCGTTCAGGTTGAGTCGGATCTCGTCGATGACCGTCGCGTCCTCGATCGTCGGTGGAATGCGATACTCAACACCATCGGCCATCTTCTTTATCGTGCCGCGCACAATCTTGCCGGAACGAGTTTTGGGAAGCCGGTTCACAACCGTTGCCACTTTGAACGAAGCGACTGGTCCAATCTTCTCGCGCACGAGCTGAATCAACTCCGGAATGATCTCTCCGTGCGGTCTTTCGACTCCGAGCTTTAACACCACCAATCCAAGCGGGACTTCACCTTTTAACTCATCCGCAACTCCGATCACGGCGCACTCCGCGACATCAACATGCGCGGCGAGTATCTCCTCGAGGGCACCGGTCGATAGTCGATGTCCGGCCACGTTGATGATGTCGTCCGTGCGACTCATGATCCACAAGTAGCCATCCTCATCCTAAAAACCAGCGTCGGCCGTCTTGTAATACCCGGGATACGAATCGAGATACGATTCAACGTATTCAGCATCTTTGTTCCACAATGTCGGCAGACATCCCGGCGGCAGCGGCAACTTGATCACGATGTTCCCGATCTGGCTATCAGGTACCTCGGAGCCTTCATCATTGAGCACACGCACGTCGTAACCCGGAACCGCTTTGCTACACGAGCCAGGTTTCACCGGCAGCAATTCGATGCCGACGCAATTCGCGCCAATGGGCCAACCAGTTTCCGTCTGCCACCAATGATCGATCACGGGCACGCCGAGTTGTCGCTCAGCCCACGCCAACGTGTCGGGATCACAACGCTCGCCAGCCAAAAACAACGTGCGGAATTCTTTCAGATCGTAGTTTCGCAAGTAGTTGCCGGCGTGATCTTCACGTTTGATAGCGCGAAAAGCTGTCGGCGCAGTGAAGAGCGCACGCACTCGATGTTGCGAGATCACGCGCCAGAACGCGCCCGGATCAGGTGTGCCGACCGGCTTGCCTTCGTACAGCACAGTCGTGTTCCCGTGCAGCAATGGTCCATAGACGATGTAAGAATGCCCGACCGCCCAGCCGAGATCGGACGCAGCCCAAAAGACTTCGCCCGGCTTCATGCCGTAGACGTTCTTCATGGACCACTCGAGCGCGACAAGGTGACCACCGTTATCACGCACGACACCCTTCGGAATGCCAGTCGTGCCGGAGGTATACAAAATGTAGAGCGGATCAGTTGCGGCTACTGGAACACACTCAGCCGCTTCGGCGTGGGCCAATGCGTCACGCCAATCTATGTCCTGTTTGGCGATCAGATCAGCTTCGAGTTGCGGGCGCTGGAGAATGATGCATCGCTCGGGTTTGTGCTTCGCCGAGTCGACGGCTTTATCGAGCATCGGCTTGTATGGGACGACGCGGTTCACTTCAATGCCGCACGAAGCCGAGACGATCGCTTTCGGACGCGCATCGTTTATACGAGAGGCCAGCTCGTCCGCAGCAAAGCCGCCAAACACAACCGAGTGAATCGCGCCGATGCGAGCACACGCGAGCATCGCGATCACCGCCTCGGGGACCATCGGCATGTAGATGATCACGCGATCGCTTTTGTTCACGCCTTGTCGACGTAGCGCGCCGGCAAACCTCGCGACTTCGTTCAAAAGCTCGCGATACGTGTAAGACTTGATAACGCCCGTGACCGGGCTATCGTAGATGAGCGCGACTTGTTTCGCGCGGCCGTTCTCAACGTGCGCGTCGAGCAGGTTGTAGCAGGTGTTGACCACTCCACCTGCAAACCATCGGTAGAAAGGAGCGCGTGAAGCATCTAACACCTGGTCCCAGCGTCGATACCAGTGAATCGAGTCCGCGGCCTGCGCCCAGAAACTTTCGGGATCCCGCCGCCACGCGTCGTATGCGGCTTCATAGGCTCCGCTCATGCTCGATTCTTTTAACTGCCTCGACACGGTAGGTCAACTATTAAGCAGCCACAAAAGGCACAAAAAGCACAGAACGATCTAAATTGTTTTGTGCTTTATGTGCTTTTTGTGGCAGAGACGTTTTACTTTTTCGGTTTACTTTCTCCGCGTGCGACTTTGAGCTCTTCGATGATTCGTTGGGCGAGCTTTGGCGCGGCGTCGTTGCCATCGAAGGCTGTAACCTTTCCGGTGGCGAGAACGATTCCGTTGCTGCGATTAGTGATCTTGTAGGTGAAAGTGTAGGTGAAGACAGGACGGTCGATGTCAATAACGACGTCGGCGACGTCCCGTTGACCCCAGCCATCGACGATCGCCATCTGCCACATGTCAAACTCCTGACGCTTGCGCAAAGCGTTTTGTAGTTGCACGTCCTCAAAGAACGTGGTGCTGGAGTAGATATAGACGACACGTGCGCGCCGCAAGAGAGCTTTGGGCGAAGTTTCAGCGATTCTCGCGGCCTCTTCCGCGGCTAGTTTTTCTTCCGCAGCTTTTCTTAACTCTTTCGCTTTGATTTCGTCGGCGACGCGTTGTTCAACTGTCTGCGACGGTTTAATCGTGACGTTGACGTTTTGTTCTGTGGTCTGCGCGTGCGCACTCGCGGCGATGAGAGTTGCGGTTGCAAGTAATATCAAGCGTGGGGTGAGTTTCTTCATCTTGTCAGCTCCTCTGTTAGAATTCAGGCGCGTTGCTAAACGGCAAACTGTGTGCCTGCAGATCTACAGCGTTATCGATAAGGTTGGACCAACGAACACGAAGAAAGTACGACAGGTGTGCGACTAATATTGCAGCGACTGACACATACGTGACCACTTCCTCAATCGAAGCACAATGGCAATCACAGGCTGAGCGACGGCGTCGTATTATTAAGTTTATGCTGCTGCTTCTCCTCATATTCCTGATCTTGCTGATCGCGTTCTGGTTTTGGGTAACGCAGCCGCTGTTATCGCGCGCGCACCCGAATTCGGAAAGGACAGTCGATCCGTCGCGGCTCGAGGCTCACGTTCGCAAGCTCTCGATCGAGCTTGGTCCGCGCGATGAAAGTCATATCGAGAACCTCGATCGAGTCGCGGCGTACATCAAGGACGAGTTCAGCCAAACAACCGCACAAGTTTCGGAACAAGTCTATCGCGTTCAAGGCAAGACTTATCGAAACGTAATAGCTCAGTTTGGACCGGAGTCAAACGAGCGAGTCATCGTTGGCGCGCACTACGACACGGCTGGACCATTGCCCGGCGCTGACGATAACGCGAGCGGTGTCGCGGGCTTGATCGAGCTCGCGCGACTGCTGGGCCGGCAACAACCGCCGTTGCGAGTGGAGCTGGTTGCGTTCAGTTTGGAGGAGCCGCCTTATTTTCGTACTACTGGAATGGGTAGTTCGGTTCACTCTGAGTCCCTGCGGAATCAGAACGTGCAAGTCAGAGCGATGATTAGTCTCGAGATGATCGGTTATTTCAGCGACATGCCGAACAGCCAGGCTTTTCCGGTAGGCGTGTTGAGTGCTTTCTATCCGTCGCAGGGAAACTTCATTGGTGTCGTGGGCAGGCTGAGTGATGGATTACTGGTTCGCAGGGCGAAGTCAGCGATGCGCAACGTTACGCCACTCCCTGTTTATTCGATCAATGCTCCGCAATTTGTGCCGGGTGTCGATTTTTCTGACCAGCTGAACTACTGGCATGCGGGATATAGCGCGATGATGATCACGGACACCGCGTTCTATCGCAATCGCAACTACCATACGGCCCAGGACACAGCGGAGAAGCTCGATTACAAACGGATGGCGATGGTGGTCGAGGGTGTTTATGCAGTGGTGATGGATTTGGCGCGGTAGGGACCACAGATTACACAGATCGGATGAACGATCTGTGTAATCCGTGGATGGCCCAGGGCAGGTGGTT
>JADMIO010941443.1_pt1 | contig 17711 bp, 19 predicted proteins | sample 8958161 | NCBI WGS metagenome assembly JADMIO01 (sample SAMN16585339, study PRJNA669376) | soil metagenome | isolation source: Crop rotation soil | place: USA: Cullars Rotation, Alabama | collected 2011
GCGCGATCCGTCTTGTCCGCAAGCCATTCGACGATCGCGAGGCTGTCCCAGATCACGGTCTGGTCGTCCCAGAGGATCGGCACCTTGCCGCCCGAGGGAGCGAATTCGTCGCCCTCGGTACGCTTGTCCCAAGCCTCGTCGAACATGGGGACGGTGATTTCCTCGAAGAGGAGGCCGCTATGCTTGACGGCCAGCCAGCCGCGCAGCGACCAGGAGGAATAGGCCTTGTTGCCGATGATGAGCTTGAGCAAGGCGGCGTCCCTCGTCGTCTACGATTCCGCCGCCTCTAGCACCGCCGCGCGCAGGCGGTCCATGCCGAGGCCGCCTTCGCTGGAGGTGGCGATGACCTCCGGATGGGCGGCGGGGCGCTTGCGGGCTTCGGCCTCGGTGGCGGCGACGACCTCGGCCAAGGCGCTCGCCTTGATCTTGTCGGCCTTGGTGAGGACCAGACGGTAGCTGACGGCCGCGTCGTCGAGCATCTTCATGATCTCGCGGTCGATCTCCTTCACGCCGTGACGGCTGTCGATCAGGACAAGGGCGCGCTTCAGCACCTGGCGGCCGCGGAGGTAATCATTGACCAGGAAGCGCCAGCGTTTCGCGACGTCCTTCGGCGCCTTGGCGAAGCCGTAGCCGGGCATGTCGACGAGGCGCAGCCGCAGCGGCTCGCCGACGTCGAAGAAGTTCAGCTCCTGCGTGCGGCCCGGCGTGTTCGAGGTGCGCGCGAGACCGTTCCGGTTGGTGAGCCGGTTCAGCAGCGACGACTTGCCGACATTGGAGCGGCCGGCAAAGGCGATTTCGGGCGCGGCCGGATCGGGCAGGAATTTGAGCTCTGGCGCGGACTTCAGGAAGGAGACCGGCCCGGAAAAGAGCTTCCGGGCCGCCTCCTCGAGCGCCATCTCCGCGCCAGCATCAGGAGGGCTGCTCACTTCTTGCGCGGGCGCTGCCGCCCCTTGTTGCCGGACGCGGGTGCCGGCGGCGATGGCGCCAGCGCGACCGCGGTCGGGGCCGTCTTCATCCCGATCTTCCGGTTCAGGAACCAGATCTGCAGCAGCGAGATCAGATTGTTGGTGACCCAGTAGACCTGGAAGCCCGCCGCGAAGGGGGCCATGATGAACATCAGCACCCAGGGCATCCAGGCGAAGATCTTCGCCTGGGTCGGATCCATCGGCGCCTGGTTCATCTTCTGCTGCGCCCACATGGTGACGCCGACCAGGATCGGCAGCACGCCGATGGCGAGGATCCCGGGCGGAGTGAAGGGCAGGAAGCCGAACAGGTTCACCGGGCTCATCGGATCGGGGGCGGTGAGATCGTGGATCCAGAAGATGAAGGGCTGGTGGCGCATCTCCACCGAGATCATCAGCACCTTGTAGAGCGCGTAGAAAACCGGGATCTGCAGGAAGATGGGCAGGCAGCCGGCCATCGGGTTGACCTGCTCCTCCTTGTACAGCTTCATCGTCTCCTGCTGGAGGCGCGGCTTGTCGTCCTTGTAGCGCTCCTGCAGCGCCTTCATCTTCGGCTGCAGCACCTTCATCTTCGCCATCGAGCTGAACTGCTTCTGCGCGAGCGGGAAGAGGATGAGCCGGACGGTGATCGTCAGGCCGATGATCGCGAAGCCGAAATTGCCGAACAGGGAGAAGAGGAAGGTCAGCCACCAGAAGATCGGCCGCATGATGAAGTCGAACCAGCCCCAGTCGATCGCGCGGTAGAGGTCGGTGCCGAGCGAGGTCGAGTACTGGTTCAGGAGGTGGATCTCCTTGGCGCCGGCGAACAGATGCGCGCTGTTGCGCATCGACTGGCCTGTGCCGATGGTGCGCGCTCCGGTCGTGTAATCGGCCTGGAAGGCGTTGCCGGCGTCGTCGAGCTGCCGGAAGCTCGCGTTGACGTTGGACTCCTGGTTCGGAATTACCGCCGCCAGCCAATATTTGTCGGTGAAGCCGAGCCAGCCGCCATGGCTGCTGTGGCCGACGGCATGGCCCTCCGCGTCCGCGAGCGTGGTGTAGTCGGTGTCGTAATTGGCGCGGCCGTCGAACTGGCCGACCGGGCCGACCTGGCTCTGCCAAGTGTCATGGTCCGGACCGCGGCCGACCCGGTTCACCAGGGCGTTGGCGGCGAGGCTGACCGGCTGGCCGCGGTTGAACACAATCTGCTCGGCGCCGATCAGATAGCCGTCGTCGATGCTGAGCCTGAGCTGGAAGATCTGGCCCTGGCCGTTGTTCCAGGCGAGGGTCACCGGCGTGGTCGGGGTGAGCGCGTGGTTGGCGCCGACCACCTGCCAGAGCGTGTCGGGGCGAGGGCGGACATTTTCCGGGCCGTCCCAGCCGAAATTCGCATAATAGGCGCCCGGCGTGCCGACCGGGGAGAAGAGCCGGACCGGCGGTGAATTGGCGGCGACGCCCTCGCGGTGGCGGAGCAGGACGAGATCGTCGATGCGGGCGCCGCGCAGGCTGAGGGTGCCGCGGAGCGACGGGGTCTCGATGCGGAGGCGCTCGCCGGCGGTCTCGCGAAGCACCAGGTCGCGGTCGCGATTGGCGACCGGGGTCTGCGGCGCGGCGCTGGCCTTGGGCTGCGCGACCGGGACCTGCTTGCCCTTCTCGGTCTGCGTCGCCGGCGGATTGGCGGCCGGGAAGTAATAGCTGCTGATCGCCTGCCACCCGAACAGCACCAACGCCGACAGGACGATCGCGAGGATCATGTTGCGATTGTCGTTGCTCACTTAACTTCCCTTACAAGTCCGATCATCAGGGCACAGGATCGTGGCCGGATCCCCCCCAGGGGTGGCAACGACAGAGACGGCGGGCCGCCAGCCAGCTCCCGCGCAGCGCGCCATAGCGGGAAAGGGCGGTGATTGCATAGGCCGAGCAGCTTGGCGTGAAGCGGCAGCTCGGGCCCATGAGTCTCGAGGGGCCGAGCTGCCAGCCGCGCGCGACGAGAATCAGCAGCTTCGCGATCATCGGCGGAGCTTGTCCAAAGCGCGGCGCAACTCCTCGGCGAGCAAAGCGAAGTCCCGCTCGATCCCGCTCTGGCGGCCGATCAGGACATGGTCCGCGCCCGGATGGCCCGCCTCGGGCAGGATGGCCCGGGCGAGCTCGCGGAAGCGGCGCTTCATGCGGTTGCGGGTGACGGCGTTGCCCACCTTCTTGGAGACGGTGAGGCCGAGCCGCATCGCCGGATCGCCGTCGTTCCGCGGGCGGACGAGGACGACGAAGCCCGGCATCGGCGCGCGCAACGCCTTGTTCGCCGCGAGGAAATCCGCGCGGCGGCTGAGCTTGCCGATCTGTACCGTGGTTACGCGGACAGCTTCTTGCGGCCGCGGGCGCGCCGGGCGGTCAGGACCTTGCGGCCGCCGACCGTCGCCATCCGGGCGCGGAAGCCGTGCCGGCGCTTGCGCACGAGATTGCTCGGCTGGAAGGTGCGCTTCATCGCTCATTCCTCGTAAATCGAAGTCTAAAGAAAACGGCCGCCGTTGAGGGCGGCCTCGTTGCTGGCGCGGATAGGGAAGCGCGCCGCGAAAGTCAATCGGAGACGGCTGCATTCTCGCCCTCCGCCTGCGCCTGCTTCATCCGAGCCTCGCGGCGGCGAGCGCTGAGGCGGCGGAGCCCCCAGTCGGCCCAGCGGCCCTTGTTCGGATGCTTGCGCTTGAAGCGGACATAGAGCCGCTTCGCCCACTCGCTGTTCTGCAGGATCAACGCCAGGCCCGCCGCAAAGACGAAGACGCCGCCCGGGCCGGGAATCGCACCGACCAGAGGCGAGACGATGATCAGCACTATGCCGGCGAAGAACAGGATTTGCCGGAGCAGGATCGACTTCTTGCGACGGGTCGCCATGGCCATGATGTGGGAAAGCCCGAGCGATCTGCAACGTTCCCATATCCTTTCGCTCGACTCCTGCACCGTACCCATTCAAAATGAATGGATTTTCCGCCGAAATGGACGGAAAACGACGGGTGGGGTGGGGAGATGGTCGCGCAGGTCGCCACGGTTGCGTTTCTGGGGCTCGAGGCGCGGGCCGTCGAGGTGCAGGTGCAGATCGCCTCGGGCATCCCGAAATTCCTGGTCGTCGGCCTGCCGGACAAGGCGGTGGGCGAGAGCCGCGAGCGGGTCCATGCCGCGCTCGCCGCGATCGGGCTGTCGCTTCCGCCGAAGCGGATTACCGTGAACCTGTCGCCGGCGGACCTGCCGAAGGAAGGCTCGCATTACGATCTACCGATCGCCTTGGGCCTGCTCGCGGCGATGGGCGCGATCGACCGGGAGACGCTCGCCTCCTATTGCGCGGTCGGCGAGCTCAGCCTGGACGGGCGGGTGGCGCCGTCGCCGGGCGTGTTGCTCGCCGCCATCCACGCCTCCTCGCAGGGGCTCGGGCTGATCTGCCCGGCCGCCCAGGGATCGGAGGCGGCCTGGGCCGGCGAGATCGAGGTGATCGCCGCGCCGGACCTGATCGCCTTGATGAACCATTTGCGCGGCGGCGCGGTGCTGGCGCCGCCCCGGCCGGGACAGGCCGATCCGCCGCTGGCCGGGCCGGACCTGAAACAGGTGAAGGGGCAGGAGACCGCCAAGCGCGCGCTGGAGATCGCGGCAGCGGGCGGGCACAATCTCTTGATGTCCGGCCCGCCGGGCGCCGGCAAGTCGCTGCTCGCCGCCTGCATGCCGGGGATCCTGCCCGAGCTGACTCCGGCCGAGGCGCTGGAGGTCTCGATGATCGCCTCGGTTGCGGGCGAGCTGAAGGACGGGCGGCTGGTCAGGACGCGGCCCTATCGCGCGCCGCATCACAGCGCCTCGATGCCGGCTTTGGTCGGCGGCGGGCTGAAGGTGCGGCCGGGCGAGGTCAGCCTCGCCCATCTCGGCGTGCTCTTCCTCGACGAACTGCCGGAATTCCAGCGCGCCGTGCTCGATTCGCTGCGCCAGCCGCTGGAGACCGGCACGGTGCAGGTGGCGCGGGCCAATGCGCACGTGACCTTTCCGGCGCGGGTGCAGCTGGTCGCGGCGATGAACCCTTGCCGCTGTGGGCATCTCGGCGATCCGGCTCTGGCCTGCTCGCGGGCGCCGCGCTGCGCGGCCGATTATCAGGCCAAGGTGTCCGGACCGATGCTCGACCGGATCGACATCCATGTCGACGTCGCCGCGGTCGCGGCCGCCGATCTGGTGCTGCCGCCGCCGGCCGAGGGCTCGGCGGAGGTGGCGGCGCGAGTCGGCGCGGCGCGGGCGGTGCAGACCGGGCGTTATGCGAAGCAGGGCCCCTCGGCAGGCTCGGGAGGGACCATTCGCACCAATGCCGAGGCGGACGGCGATCTGCTCGACGCGGTGGCGACGCCGGACGAGCCGGGCCGGCGATTATTGGCGCAGGCCGCCGAGGCGATGCGACTCTCGGCGCGCGGCTATCATCGCGTGCTGCGCGTGGCACGGACGGTGGCGGACCTGGCGGGGAGCGACGGTGTCGGCCGGGTGCATGTGGCGGAAGCGCTGAGCTACCGGCGGCAGGCGCCGCGGAATTAGCTAGTTTCCGTAGATGATGCGGACGCCGTTCTGGCGGACGACGCGCGGGCCGCTGCGGGGGGTCACCGCGCGCGGCGCGACGGCGCGGGGTGCGGCGGCTGTGATGGCGGAGGCGCGGGTGGCGTTCCGCACCGTGCGCAGCCCGCCATAGCTCAGCTCGCGCTCGGGGATCGGAATCTCGGCGATCTGCAACGGCGCGTAGCGGGCGCGGCCGGGGATGCGGCGGGCCTGCCCCGGCGTGTAACGCTCGACCGGCGCATAGCGCTCGCGCATCCGGGGCGCGTAGACGGGTTGCTCGACCGGGATTTCGTCATAGCGCGCATAATCGTAGCGGCCGCTGCGCTGGCGGCCGAACGTGTCCGGCTCGTAATTGCCGGGCAGCTGGCTGAACGCCTCAACCGTCGGGCTGTCCGGCCTCGTGTAGAAGATGTGCGCACCGATCGTCGTCTGCACGACCAGGCTCGGCGCCCAATAGGGGCGGATCGCGGTGGTATGATAATTCACGGCGAGGCCGACCGGGCGGAAGACGTGGCCGCGCAGGGCCGCGGCGGCAATCCGCTGGGCGCGGGCCCAGGCGGCGGCGTCCCCGATCGGACCCATGACGCCGGTGCAGGTGAAGCTGAACTGGCAGCCGGTGGTGCGCTCGGAGCCCTGATAGACGACGCCGCAGACGGTGTTCGGATAGGCCGGGTGGCGGACGCGGTTCAGCACCACCTGGGCGACGGCGCGCTGGCCGTCGTCGGACTGGTTGCGCGCCTCGTAATAGATCGCCTCGGTCAGGCATTGCAGCGAGCGGTCATAGGTCGCCGAGTCGCGACTCGCGACAAAGGGCTCCGCCGTCTCGCCGCCGCCGGCGAGGGCCGGGGTCGCTATCGAGAGGGTCGCGCCGATGACAGAGGCCGACAGAAGGTAAGAACGCATGCCGAGATTTCCGCCCACTCTTATTGAGGGCGGGTTTTACGGACACAGGGTTGGGAAGCGGTTAACGCAGGGGAGGGGAAATTACCCTTGCTTCGCCGTCACTTCTGCAGGTGCGCGCGAGCGAGTTATTTCCCGCCGTTGTCCGCGGGCGGATTGCTCGGCGCGGGCGGGTTGTTCGGCGCCGGAGTGCTTGGGGCGCTGGGCGGCGTGATGTTGATATCGGGCATTTTGAGATTGGCGTTGACGTTGATGTCGCGATTGGCGTCGCCATGGCCGATATAGCCGCCGAAATAGAGGAAGGCGGCGATCGCGACCAGCACCGCGACGATCACGCCGAGGGCGACGCCTCCGCCGCCTCCGCCGCGGTCGCCGCCCGCATTGATGACCGTGGTTTCGTGCCTGACCGGCTCGTCGCGTTCGTCCATGATCCTCTCCTTGGAGGGAAGAACGCCACCGCAACGAGCGCGGTTCCGGCGAAGGCGATTCAGGCGGTGGGCTTCACCTGCTCGATCAGGGCGAGCGGGCGACCCTCATTGTCATCGAACACCGTCAGCCATTCCTCCGTGCCGTCGTCGTGGCGGTGGATCATATGCGGGGCGTCCCGGAACTCGACGCCCTGGGACGCGAGCGCGAGATGGACCAGGCGAATGTCCTCGACTCGGAAATAGAGGATCGAGTCGCCGTCGCCGCCGCTTTCGGATTGAGACAGGAACAGGCGCGTGCCGCCGCAGTCGAAGAAAGCGAGGTCGCCGAAGGAATAGAGGTGGGGGAGGCCGAGCACATCCTCGTAGAAATGGCGGGCTGCGGCGATGTCCCGCACGGTGCGGGCGATCTGGCCGATCGGGCCGAGCATGGCCGGGCTTGCGTTCATCGGTCGGTCCTTTGCGTGAAGGGCGCTGTCGCGGCGGATGCCGGTCCAGCGGCGGAGTTCGGCCCGGCTGGAGAGGCCGAGCTTCGAAAGGATGTTGTTGACGTGGAACTTGACCGCGTCGGTGCTGACGCCGGCGCGGCGGGCGATCTGCGGGCCGGTCATGCCGTGGGGGATCATCTCGACCATCCGCCATTCGGCGGGGGTCAGGATGTCGTCATGCGGAGGTCTGCCGCGCTGTGCCATAAGCGGGACGTAGCAGCCGAGTCGGCGAATTACCCTACCCGTGGGCGGCGGCGCGCACGGCCTCGACGAACCGCGGCTGCGCGCCGGGATCATGTTCGAGGAAGAGGTCGGGCTCGATCGCCTCCAGCTCCATCAGCACGGGCTGGCCGCGAAGATCGCGGACCAGGTCGACGCGGGCGTAGAGCAAGGGGGTTTCCGCCGCCGCCAGCGCCGCCTCGGCCGCGGCCAGTTCGTCGGGCCAGGGCTGATAGGGGGCGATGATCCCGCCAAATTCGGGCTGAACCCGGAAGTCGCCGGACCGGGGGCGCTTGCTGACCGCGTGGCTGAAGCGGCCGCCGAGATAGAGCAAGGACGGCTCGCCGCCCTCGAGCACGTCGGGGAGGAAGGGCTGGATCATCGCCGCGTCGGTGGGCGCGCCGTCGAGCGGGGCGCCGGGCGACCAGCGGATGGTGCGGAAGGCGCTGGCCGAAACGCGGGGCTTGGCGATCAGGCGGTCGGTGCCGAACTGCGCGGCGGCCTCGAGCATCGCGGCTTCGGTCACCCGGTCGACGAAGACAGTCGGGACGACCGGCGCACCCTGCTCGGCGAAGCTGCCGAGATAAAGCTTGTCGGCATTCCAGCGCAGCACCTCGGGCGGGTTCTGCAGGCGCACGCCCGCCGCCCGCCAGCGCTCGATCTGGCTCTGCCAAAAGCCAGGCGCGGGGCCGTCGCGATGATAGCCCCAGGCGAGCAGCCCGAGAACCAGATCATAGCCGGTCAGGTCCTCGTCCGTGGTCCAGTCCACCGGCGTCGCGGCCATGCCCGCCGCTTCCAGCGGCGTGATCATGCGCGCCATCACCTCGGGCCAGCGCGTCCCGCCATATGCGCCATCCGCCGCCGGGGCGAGGATGGCGATTCTTTCGCCGCTCACTCTTCGGGCAGGAAGTCGGGCACCGAGAGGTAGCGCTCGCCGGTGTCGTAGTTGAAGCCGAGGATGCGCTTGCCGGTCAGCTCGGGCAGCTTCTGGCGGATCGCGTCGAGGCAGGCGCCGGAGCTGATCCCGACCAGGATGCCCTCCTCGCGGGCGCAGCGTCGGGCCATCTCCTTGGCGTTGTCGCCCTCGACTGTGACGACGCCGTCGAGCAGGCTCGTGTCGAGGATCGCCGGAATGAAGCCGGTGCCGAGGCCCTGCAGCGGGTGCGGTCCGGGCTCGCCGCCGGAGAGGACCGCCGACAAAGCGGGTTCGACCGCATAGACCTTCAGGTTCGGCCAGGCCGCCTTCAGCACCTGGGCGCAGGCGGTGATGTGGCCGCCCGTCCCGACGCCGGTGATCAGCACGTCGATCGGGCTGTCGCGGAAGTCCTCCAATATCTCCTGCGCCGTGGTACGGCGATGCACCTCGACATTGGCCTGGTTCTCGAATTGCTGCGGAATCCACGAGCCGTCGGTCTCAGCTGCGAGTTGCTGCGCCTTTGCGATGGCGCCCTTGACGCCTTCGGCGCGGGGGGTGAGCTCGAAACTGGCGCCATAGGCCAGCATCAGCCGGCGACGCTCGATGCTCATGCTGTCTGGCATGACGAGGATCACCCGATAGCCCTTGGCCGCGCCGACCATGGCGAGGCCGATGCCGGTATTGCCCGAGGTCGGCTCGATAATCGTGCCGCCTGGCTGCAGCTTGCCCGAGCGCTCGGCGTCCTCGATCATCGCCAGCGCGATGCGGTCCTTGATCGAGGCGCCCGGATTGGCGCGCTCCGACTTCACCCAGACCTCGGCATCGCCGAACAGGCGGTTGAGGCGGATATGCGGCGTGTTGCCGATCGTCTCGAGGATATTGGCGGCTTTCATGAGCTTGCCCTTTCGGCTTGGGGGTTCAGGCCCGCGACCAGTGCGGGAAGTTCGACATCGGGAACGTCCTTGCCGCATTCGTCGGCGAGGATCTGGGGATCGGGCGGGACGAAGCGGTCGGCCTTTCGGAGGCTCGGAAAGGCCCAGGCGCAGAAAGCGGTGGCGAGCACGGAGAGGGCGCCGCCGCCGACCACGGCGATGACCGGCCCGAAGGCGGCGCCGGCGACACCGGCGCGGAACTCGCCGAGCTCGTTCGAGGCGGAGATGAACAGGCCCGAGACCGCCGAGACCCGGCCGCGCATGGCGTCGGGCGTGTGCAGCTGGATCAACGAGCTGCGCACATAAACGCTGATCATGTCCGACGCGCCGATCACGAAGAGGGCGAAGAGCGACAGCCACATCCATTTGCTCTCGCCGAACACCATGGTGGCGAGGCCGAACAGGCCGACACAGAGGAACATCTTGACGCCCACCTGCCGCTTCAGCGGGAAGCGGGCGAGCAGCAGGGCGGTGAGCGCGGCGCCGACCGCAGGCGCGGCCCGTAGGGCGCCGAGCCCTTCCGAACCGACATGGAGGATGTCGCGGGCGTAGACGGGGAGCATGGCGGTAGCGCCGCCGAGCAGGACCGCGAACAGGTCCAGGCTGATCGCGCCGAGCACGATCTTGTTGTCGCGGACATAGGCCAGCCCTTCGATCACCGCGCGCAACGGTCGTGAGGCGGCGGCGTTGCCGCGCGGGATCGGCCGGATCAGCAACATGCAGGAAAGCGAGATGGCGTAGAGCAGGGCCGAGGCCTCGTAGGGCAGGCTCGGCGAGATCGCATAGGCCGCGCCGCCGAGCAGGGGCCCGACGATCGCGCCGGCCTGCCAGGCGATGCTGTTCATCGCGATCGCGCTCGGCAGGATCGCGGGCGGGACGATGTTCGGCGCGATCGCCGAGAGGGCCGGGCCGGCGAAGGCGCGGCCGATGCCGAGCAGGACGGCGACGGTAAACAAGGGCAGCAGGGTCATCGCATCCAGCCAGACCAGAGCCGCGAGCGAGGCGGCGCAAAGCATCTCCACGCCGATGAACAGGCGGACGATCCAGCGCCGGTCCAGCCGGTCGGCGACATAGCCCGCCACCAGGGTCAGGAGGAACAGCGGCAGGAACTGCGCGACGCCGATCATCCCCAGCCAGAAGCTGGCTTCCTTGATGCTCATGCCGGAGCGGCGGGCGATGTCGTAGACGTGGATGCCAATGACGACGACCAGCATGGTGTTACCGATCGTGCTCGCCAGCCGCGCCGCCCAGAAGGCGCGATAGTCGCGAAACCGGAAGGGCGAGGCGTCCGACATGAGGGGCCGCGTTAGGCCGGAGCGCCGACGGCTTCAACCGGGCGATTGGGGGAAAGACGCTTCGTGGCGCTCGGCCGATGCGGACGGGAAGTTTGTTCCCTCGGGGCGCGAGGCGGCGCAAAATTCTTCCCCCTTAACGCGCCGCAATTTTGGGTGCAGAAGAGCGCGCGGTGGGCGGGGGCCTAGCGCGGAGAAGCTGTATGGCGCCTCGATTCACCTTGATGCTCGTTTCGGCGGCGGCTGCTGCCCTTGCCGTCACCACCATTCCCGCTGGTCCTGCCGGCCGCGCCGAGGCGCAGGCGAAGCAGCAGCGCGCGCGCAGCGTCGTGCCGCTAAGCCGGAACAACTGGCCGCGCTTCCTGCAGAGCTTCATCGATGGCGAGTTCCGCGCCCAACCGGCCTTCGCGGTCACCCAGGGGCGGCACGAATTTGACGGGCAGTTGCCGGACTGGAGCGCGACCGGGCTGCACAACGAGCGGATGCGGCTGCGCTCCGCCATGGCCGCGGCGCAGGCGTTCAACCCGCGCGGCCTGACCCGCGAGCAAAGGTTCGAGCGCGACTATCTGATGGCGCGCGTGCGCGGCGAGTTGTTCTGGCTCGACGTCGCCGACCAGCCGCACACCAACCCGGCTTATTATATGAACAACGGGCTGGACCCCTCGGTCTATGCGACCCGGCCCTATGCCCCCGCCGCGACCAGGCTGCGCGCCTACATCCTCTATCTGCGCGAAATTCCGCGCGCGACGCGCCAGATCAGAGCGAACCTCCGCACGCCGCTGCCGGTCAGCTTCATCGATTACGGCAAGTCGGCCTTTGGCGGCTTTGCCGATTATTACGTGAATGACGGCCTGGCCGCCTTCGCGGAGGTCACGGACCAGAGGCTGCAGAGCGAGCTGCGTGCCGCCGCGAGGGCCGCGTCCGAGGCGATGCGGAACCTTGCGAACTGGCTGGAGGGCCAGCGCCGGACCGCCACCACCAACTTCCAGCTCGGCGCGGCGCGTTTCGCGCAGATGATCCGCGACACCGAGATGGTCGATACGCCGCTGGCGCAGCTGGAGGCGATCGGCCGGGCGGACCTGCAGCGCAACCGCCAGGCCCTGGTCGCCGCCTGCGCACAATATGCGCCGGGGGCGAGCGTGCCGGCCTGCATGGAGCGGATGAACCAGAACAAGCCGGACGGCGGCCCGGTCGCCGGCGCGCGGCGGCAGCTGGCGGGCCTCCGCGCCTTTATCGAGCAGCACGACCTGGTCACCATTCCTGGCACCGAGCAGGCCCATGTCGAGGAGGCGCCGCCCTATAACCGGCAGAACTCGGCCTATATCGACATTCCCGGGCCCTATGAGCGCGGGCTGCCATCGGTCTATTATATCGCCCCGCCGGATCCGAGCTGGACGCGCGAGGTGCAGCAGGCCTTCATTCCGGGGCAGGCGGATTTGCTCTTCACCTCGGTGCACGAAGTGTGGCCGGGGCATTTCCTGAATTTCCTGCACAGCAACCGCTCGCCTTTCCTCTTCGGGCGGGTGTTCGTCGGCTATGCCTTCGCCGAGGGCTGGGCCCATTATGCCGAGGAGATGATGTGGGATGCGGGGCTCGGCAATGGCGACCCGGAGACGCATATCGGCCAGCTCTCCAACGCGCTGCTCCGCAACTGCCGCTTCCTGTCGGCGATCGGGATGCACACCGGGCGGATGACGCAGCAGCAGTCGTTCCAGATGTTCCGCGAACAATGCTTCCAGGACGAGGGCAATGCCCGGCAGCAGGCGGCGCGCGGGACCTATGATCCGGCCTATCTCAACTACACGATGGGCAAGCTGATGATCCGGCGGCTCAGGGACGACTGGATCCGGACGCGGGGCGGGCGGCGCGGCTGGAAGGCGTTCCACGACCGCTTCCTGTCCTATGGCGGGCCGCCGATCCCGCTGGTGCGGGCGCAGATGATGGGCGGGGCGGCCAGAGCCGTCTTCTAGCTAGCGCAGCATCATCGCACTTGGGCGCCGGGCTGGTTGCCGCGCACCTCGCCGACCGCCATCGGGCGGAGCTTCTGGTTGAGGCGGGCGACGCTGCAGAGGCCGGCCACCATGGCCAAGCCGGCGGCGACGAGCGGCGGGGTTGGTCCGTCGCCCAAGTGCAGCGCCAGCAAGGCGGCGATCAGGGTCGCGCCGAGGGTCTGGCCGGTCATCCGCGTGGTGGAGATCAGGCCGCCGGCCGCGGCGGCGCGTTCGCGCGGCACCGAGCCGATGATCAAACGGGCATTGGGCGAGAGAAACAGGCCGAAGCCGGCGCCGCAGAGCGACATCCGCCAGGCGACGTCGAACCAGTGCGGGTGGGCGGGGAGCCAGGCCAGAGCGAGCAGGGCGATGGTGGCGATGGTCATGCCGATCCCGCCGAGCAGGCCGGCCGAGATCCGATCGGACAGGGCGCCGGCGGCGGGCGCGACGAACAGGGTGGTGAGCGGCCAGGGGGCGATCATCGCGCCGACCTCGGCCGGGGCGAAGCCGAAGCCCTGTTCGAGGCGAAAGGGCATGGAGAGCAAGAGAGTCATCGAGGCGATGAAGGCGGTGAAGGCGCCGAGCGTGGAGAGAGCGAAGACGCGCTGGCCGAGCAGGTCGACCGGCATGATCGGGCGGGTCTCGCCGAGCTCGCGGCGGACGAAATAGAAGCCGACGAGGAGGCCGAGCGAAACGATCGCCGCAGAGACGACCGGGGAATCGCCATGGACCGCGCTTTCCAGGCCGGAGATGACAAGACCGAAGGTGGCGGCGCAGAGGACGGCGCCGAATATGTCGAAATCCTGGCTGTGCTGCTCGGGCTCGGGGAGGTGGCGGCCGAGCAGCAGGGAGACCAGGCCGAAGGGGACGGCGGCAGCGAACACCCAGGGCCAGGGGCCGAGGGCGAGGATGATGCCGCCTAGCGTCGGCGCGAGCGCCAGGCTGCTGGAGACGATCACGCTGTTGATGCCGAGGCCGCGGCCGAGCTGCTTCGCCGGATAGATGGTCCTGAGCATCGCCGCTGAGACGCTGAGCGCCGCCGCCGCGCCGAGCGACTGGAAGGCGCGCACGACGAGGAGGAAGGGCAGGCTCCTGGCGAAGAAGCAGAGGGCGGTCGCGACCACGAACACCATCTGGCCGATCTGGTAGAGCCGGCGGTGCCCGATCCGGTCGCCCAAAGCGGCGAAGGGCAGGAGGGTCATGACCAGCACCAGCTGGTAGATGGTCACCACCAGCACCGCGGCGCTTTCGTCGACGCCGAGATCGCGGGCGATGGTCGGCAGCGCCACCGAGGGGATGGCGCCGTCAATCACCACCAGGCTGGTCCCGAAGGATATGGCGGCGATGGCGTAGAGGCGGCGGGGAAGCGGCAGGCCTTCGGTCACGCCGCCGCTCCTGCGCCGTCTTCAGCGATCAGGCAACAACATCGGCGAGGGCGCGGATCAGGTCGCCGCCTTTGCCGCGCCAGGCGCTGCCGTGCATGCAGGCGAGGGTCTCCGGCTCGGTCGCGGCGATCCGGTGCAGGACCTCGCGGGTGTTTGGGCCATGGGCATAATAGTCCATCGCCCGGAAGTCCTCGCTGGGGCCGAGAATGTCGCTCTCGGTCAGCGGCACGTCTCCGGTGCCGGGCTGGGTAAAGAGATCGCCGCAGAACAGGGTGCCCGTCACCTCCTCGAACAGGAAGCCGCATTCCCAGCCGTGCGGGACGTGCGGCGCGTCGAGCCAGCGCAAGAGGCGGTTGCCGAGGCTGAGCTGCTCGCCGTCGGCCAAAGCGCGCGGGGCGCGGTCGGCAAGGTCGTTGATCGAAACCATCGCCGCGATCTGGCCGCAGAGCGGCGCGGCGTGGGGGGCGGCCTCGAGCCAGAGGTTCAGCGACCCGCATTCGTCGGCCTCGACATGGCTGAAGGCGATATGGCGCAGGCGCTCGACAGGCATCACCGCGGCGACGGCCTCGCGGACGTGAGGGAACAGGGAGCGAAGGCCGGTATGGAAGAGCAGGGGCTCGTCCGCCATCAGCAGATACTGGTTGAACGAGAATTGCTGGCCCGGGATCGGCACCGGCGTGTTGATCCGGTAGAGGCCGTCGCCGACCTCGGCGATGTTGGTGCCGGTCTCGGCATTGGTGACGTGCATCATCCGTCCTTCGCTGACTCGGGGAGTCCCCGCCGCGCGGGTAGAGCAGAGCGGAGGAAAGTCCTGCGCGAAGCGACGAAGCCGCCGCGTGGCGCGACGGGCGCGCGTTCAGGCGCCGGTCTGTTCTGGGGTCGTCTCGTCCTGCCGCATGACGAAGGCGCGGGCCTCGGCAGCCTGGTCGCGGTCGAACACGCGATAGTCGATGCTCGGGAGGACGTAGGATTCGATCCGTCCGGCGGCGCGGATCCAGGCCTGGTCGGCGATGAGCGCGACCCGGTCCATCTTGGCGAGCATCCGCGCGACCTGGGAGAGATGCCGCATCTCCTCGCCGATCGCGGCCAATTCGATATGCACCCCGGCGCGGACGTCGGCGAGCATGTCCACCTTGTCGTTCTCGTCCATCAACGTGCCCATCCGCGCGAAGGCCTCGCGCACATCCTCCTTCGTGACGCGCCCCTCCACCACCGCCTCGAGCGCGCGGGGGGAGAGGGAGGTGTAGGTAATCATGCGCCGTGAACCCTCCGGAGCCGAAATGGTTCTGTACCACAGTCCCGGACTGGCGGACGAACTGTCGCCCGGCGCGGACGAATTGTTGTAGAAGCGCCGGCGGAAGGACGGATCGATGGCGCGAATGCCTGCTCTTTTCGTCGGCCATGGCAGCCCGATGAACACGCTCGAGGCGAACGGCTATACCGAGGCCTGGCGGGCCATGGGCCGGGCGCTGCCGCGGCCGCGCGCGATCCTCTGCGTTTCCGCCCACTGGTATTTCGGCGCCACGGCGGTGACCGCGATGCCGAAGCCGCGGACGATCCACGATTTCTACGGCTTCCCGGCCGAGCTGTTCGCGTTCGACACCCGGCGCCGGGCGATCCGGAGCTGGCCGGCGCGATCGTCGAGGCGGTGAAGCCGGAATGGGTCGGGCTGGACCGGGATCAATGGGGGCTGGACCATGGCACCTGGTCGGTGCTGGCGCATCTCTATCCCGAGGCGGACATTCCGGTCGTGCAGCTGTCGCTCAACGCGTTGCGCCCGGCGGAATACCATCTCGATCTCGCGCGGAGACTCGCGCCGCTCAGGGACGAGGGCGTGCTGATCCTCGGGAGCGGCAATGTCGTGCACAATCTCGGGCGGTTGCAGTGGAACGCGCCGGACCTCGCCTATGACTGGGCGGAGCGGTTCGACGACGCCGCGGCGGCGCTGCTGGCCCAAGATCCCGGCGAGGTGCTGAAGCTGGCCGAGCATCCGGATTATGAAGCGGCGGTGCCCACGCCGGATCATTTCCTGCCCCTGCTCTATCTGGCCGGCCTCGCGTCGGCGGAGGGCAGCGCGCTCGAGCCTTTGGTTCGCGGCTATGCGATGGGGTCGATCTCGATGACCTGTTACGGGCTGGGGGCCGCGGTGGCGCTTCGCAAGGACCCGGGTTGCGCCGCGCGGCTGCCGGAAGGGGTGCCGCCCGAAGAAGCGAATATGTGAGGCTTTGCGGAGGCAGCGGAAAGAGGCCGCGAACACCATCCGGAAACCGCGAATGTTCCCAATGTTCGCACTGCCCATGAGGGCGTGACGGGAGCCGCGGCACGAAGCTTTGCCCCCATGGATCACGCCGCGCAGACGGCAGGACATCCAGTCGTCGTGGCAGATACGGTGGAAGGGGATGGGCTCGAAGGCGAGCGGAGCGGGCGGGCGAGTCGCGCATCGACCAGCTTATGATGGAGGGTGGGGGCTGTAGGAAAGTTCTTTTTTTGTTCTCCCGCAGAAACGTGATTGAGAACGTCTTTGCGTTAGATAATTTCGGCGGTGGAGCCGGGCATCGTCCAACCAAGGTTACTCTGCATCCAGCGCGGCCAGTTTCCGCGCGAGAACAATCTGTAGCTCATCCTCGTCGAGATAGTGACCGGGATAATCGTCGATCAACGTTCGATCCGAGGTGGTGACTTCGAGGTCAGCATAGATGCCGTCGAGAAGATGGAACTCTGCGTCCAAGCGACCGTCATAGGCTTTGAAGAAGGCGTCGTAGCGTTCCCACAACGTTGCATAGGTCATCTCGTCCCGTAGATAGGCGCGGACGAGTGCCAAGCCTTCTTGCGCCCCGGGCGATAGCGGAGTCACTCCACACTCACAAAACTGTCCAGTACCCGCTTCCGCCCAGCTTTCTCGAAATCGATTTCCAGCTTGTTGCCCTCGATCTCGGCCACCGTCCCGTAGCCGAATTTGGAGTGGAAGACGCGCTGGCCGAGGGTGATGTCGCTGCGGCCGGGATTGCCGAGGCTGACGGCGCTGGCTTTGACGTCGATCACGCCTCGCGCCGCGTTTCTGTCGAACACGCCGCTGCTGACGGCCCGCTGCCAGCCCGGGCCTCTGCCCGTCCCACGTCCCACGTTCGCGAAGGGGTCGGCGCGTTCGGACCAGTTTGCGCGCCAGAGGGACTCGCCGCCGGTCATGCTGCTTTCGGTGTCGATATGGGCGGCCGGCAATTCCATCACGAAGCGGCTCGGGATCGAGCTGGTCCACTGGCCATAGATGCGGCGGTTGGCGGCGTGGATGATGAAGCACTTACGCCGCGCCCTTGTGATCGCGACATAAGCGAGGCGGCGTTCCTCCTCCAGTGACGCATTGCCCCCTTCGTCGAGCGCGCGCTGGGAGGGGAAGACGCCTTCCTCCCAGCCGGCGAGGAAGACGGTGTCGAACTCCAGGCCCTTGGCGGCGTGGATGGTCATGATCGTGACCTTGTCAGCCTCGCGGTCCGCATCATTGTCCATGACCAGGGAGACATGCTCCAGGAAGGCGCCGAGCGTTTCATATTCTTCCATGGCGCGGGCCAGTTCGGCAAGGTTTTCGAGGCGGCCGGCGCTTTCGGCGGATCGGTCGGCCTGGAGCATGGCGGTATAGCCGCTTTCGTCCAGGACCAGGC
>JADMIO011153649.1_pt1 | contig 17711 bp, 18 predicted proteins | sample 8958161 | NCBI WGS metagenome assembly JADMIO01 (sample SAMN16585339, study PRJNA669376) | soil metagenome | isolation source: Crop rotation soil | place: USA: Cullars Rotation, Alabama | collected 2011
CGCGACAACTTGTCCACGTGGAATTCTAAGCTTAGGATCCCAATGTGCTGGAAAGCCGACAACGTCAAAGGCATCTCGCTGTTCATCGTCCCCAAGTTCCTGGTCAACGACGACGGCAGTCTCGGCGAGCGCAACGGAGTCTCCTGCGGCTCGATCGAGGAGAAGATGGGCATTCACGGCAATTCGACCTGCCTGCTCAATTATGACGATGCGACCGGCTGGCTGGTCGGCGAGCCGGAGAAGGGCCTCGCGGCGATGTTCATCATGATGAACGCCGCCCGGCTCGGAGTCGGCCTGCAGGGCCTCGCCCAGGGCGAGGTCGCCTATCAGAATGCGGTCGCCTATGCGAAGGACCGGAGGCAGGGCCGCGCCCTCGTCCCCGGCGAGCGCGAGGAGGGCGCCAAGGCGGATTCGATCATCGTCCATCCCGACGTCCGCCGGATGCTGATGGAGATGAAGGGCTTCAACGAGGCGGCTCGGGCGCTGGTCCTGTGGGGTGCGCTCCAGGTCGACATCTCGCGCCGGGCCCAGACCGAGGAGGAGCGCGAGGCGGCTTCCGACCTGCTCGGCCTGCTCACCCCCGTCATCAAGGGCTATCTGACCGACCAGGGCTTCAAGGTCGCGGTCGACGCCCAGCAGATCCACGGCGGCCACGGCTATATCCGCGAATGGGGCATGGAGCAGTTCGTCCGCGACGCCCGCATCGCCCAGATCTACGAAGGCACCAACGGCATCCAGGCGCTCGACCTCGTCGGCCGCAAGCTGGGCGCCAATGGCGGCCGCGCCATCCAGGCCTTCCTCAGGCTGCTCGCCGAGGAGATTGCCGACGCCAAAGCCGGCGAAGGGGAGGGCGCCGAAGTGGCCGCCGCTCTGGAGAAGGGCGTCGGCGACCTCCAGACGGCGACGATGTGGCTGATGCAGAACGGAATGGCCAATCCCAACCACGCCGGCGCCGCCGCCTACCCCTATATGACCCTCACCGGAATCGTCTGCCTCGGCCTGATGTGGCTGCGCATGGCCAAGGCGAGCAAGGCGGCTCTGGCCAACGGCGCCGGGGACAGGGCCTTCCACGAAGCCAAGCTGGTAACGGCCCGCTTCTTCGCCCAGCGGGTGATGCCGGAGACGGGGGCGCTGCGCCGCCAGATCGAGGCCGGCTCCGACACCCTGATGGCGCTCCCGGCGGAGGCTTTCTAGGCCGTCACCGAAGTGGATGCTGAGACAAGCTCAGCATGACGGGCCGCGCTACTCGCCGATCAGCAGCGCCACCTCGGCGATGCGGACGTCCTCGGTGCGCGGTGCGGCCTGGCCCGCCGCCCGGGCGAACAGGCTGTAGGGGACGATCTGGACCTCCAGGGTCTCGGCCTCGACCCGGTCGATCAGCCGGGTCGCGTCGAAATCCTGATAGCCCATATGGGCGGTCTGGTGCATCGCCGCCCGGCCGAGCGCCGGAAGGGCGGTCCCGAACAGGTTGAGGGTGCCGAGGAAGTAGGGCGAGCTCTCGTCGAGCGCCGCCCGCCGCGGCGCGAGGTAGATAGCGAAGCCGCTCGCCGGAAGCCGGTCCCAGGCGATTCCGCTGAGCCGCACGGTCAGGGTGCGCTTCGCCGGCGGCGGAGGCGGCGGGGCGGCGCCGGGAGCCCGCCCGCTCCCGGCCGAATCCCTCGGGTCGGCATCGGCATTGGCCGCCGGCGCCCGCCGCCCGGGCCGGGCCGGGACCCGGGCGACGGCGGCGCGCGGAGGCGAGGCGGAGGCGAGGCTGGCCGCCGGCCGGTCGCCGGAGACGGTGACGGAACGCTCGCGCGACAAGGCCCGGACCGGCCCCCGGCGCGCCGGTGCAGTCTCGGCGAGACCGGTTCTTCCGCTCGGAAGAGCGAGCCCGCCGGCCGTCGCCGGGTCGGCATAGGCGACTTCGAGATTCCCGGCCTCGAGGTAGAAGCGCCTCGGCTTCCTGACCTCGGAGCCGTCGGCGCCGACGAACGTCCACGGAGCCTCGTCGAACCATTCGTCCGGCGGCAGCGGGCCCCAGCTCTTGCCGGGGGTCGCCGCCCAGATCCGCCACAGCCGGTCGATATTGGCGTGGTGGACCCAGAAGACCGGGTCGAAGGCGGCGGTGGGGACGTCGGCCATGGCGCCGTTCGAGCTTCCGACCACTCCGCCGACGGCGACGTGAAGGTCGTTATGCGGCCTCTGCTCGACCGCGCCCGGCCGGGTGCCTTCGAGCACGTCGCCGCCGAAGCCGGTCACGCCCGGCTCGCTGAAAAACTGCTCCGTCTCGCGGGCGTGGGTCGCCGCGCAGACCGGCTCGCTCAGCGTGAACAGGCCCCGAACGAAGGCGAGCTCGCGATTGGGATGGTAGAGCGGATTGGGCTTCTTCTTCGCTGCGTCGAGGAATTGCGGCGCGAACAATTCGGGGAAGCCGCGCTGCCCCGCTTCGTCGTAATTCCAGTAGGGCATGGCGAGCTCGGGCTCGTCGGCCGCGGCCCGCAGGATCGCCTCGAAATGATAGAGATAGGCGCGGTGCCAGATCAGGAAATTGGCGGACGCCTGGCCGAAATGCGGGCATTGCTTCCAATATCGGCCGGAATCGACCTTCGCCACCGCCGGGTCGAGCGCCAGGGCCTCCTCGTAAATCTCGTCCGAATAGGCATGGATCGCGCACTGGAAGAACCAGCTCGCCGGGTCCGATCCCGGCCGGTCGCGCATCGCCTGGACCCCGCGCCGGAGCGCCTCGACCAGCTTCCTCTCCCGCGCGAACTCGCTCAGCGGCAGCCGGCGGGGAGCCCCGGTCCCGGCGAAGGCGAAGCGGGGCGCGACGGACGCGGCGACGCCCAGAGCGGCCGCGCCGAGCAGCTTCCTTCGCGTCAGTCGCATCCGCCCCCCATTCTCGACCGGCAATCTACAGCATCGCCGGGGCGGCGCAATTCGCCCCCGGTCGCCGGCAGCGCGACGGAATCCGGGCCTTGTGCCCCGACCTGTGCTAAGGCGGCTGCGGGGAGGGATTCAGACGATGACTCGCGACCAGAAGATCGTCGCCGCCGGCGCCGTCAGCGGAATCGCCTCGATGGCGCTCGCCATGTGGCTGCTCTCGACCCGGCTTCCCGCGCCGACGGGCGTCGAGAGCCTCGCCGGCCGGCTCGCTTACGCCGCCCGCTGGCTCGCCTTCGCGGCTTTGCCCCTGTTCGCGATGGTGGCGGCGGTCGGCAATGCCCGCTTCCTCGGCGAGGCGATCGACCCGACCCTGGGCAAGGAGGATCCGGCGATGGTCGTCAACGGCCGGGTCGCCGACAACACGACCCAGCAGACCTTGCTCTTCGCCGCCGGCCTGCTCGGCCTCGCCGCCAGCCTCGCGCCGGAGTGGATGGGGGTGGTCCGGGCCGCCGCGATCACCTTCTTCGCCGCCCGGATCGTCTTCTGGATCGGCTACCGGATCCACCCGCTCTACCGGGCGCCGGGCTTCTCCTCGACCGCCTATCTCAACCTCGGGCTCCTTCTCGCCGCGGTCTGGCTGGCGGTCGACTGAGCGCGGCAGCCCAGGGCGTCCCGCCTTCCCTTCGGTGCCCAGGGCGTCCCGCCTTCCCTTCGGTGCCTGGCACCTAAAACGCCGAATTCGAATTCAGCCGAGGCCCGCCCGAGCGATTTCAGCGGAGGCCGGCCAAGCGATTTCAAGCCTCTAGCCTTCGGTGCCTGGCACCGAAGGCGAGGGATCTGGATATTGGCGTCAAAGTCCGGGGCACCGGGATCGGGCGCGCTTCGTCACCCTGAACCCGTTTCAGGGTCCGGCCGGTCATTCGCCGGGGAAAGGGAGAATGGATCCTGCAACGAATTCAGGATGACGGATTGCGGAGCGCCGCGAGGCGCGCCTGCCTTTGCTCGCGGGTCATTGCCAGCGCCCAGTCCCAGGCGGATTCGTAGGCGGGGCCGATGCGGCGCTCGATCCTCGCCATGCGGTCGGCGAAGGCCTCTCCGTAGAGGTCGGTCCAGGCGTCGTAGAGGAAGAGGTAGAGGAGGCGGTGGTCGTCGAGGCCCGCCGCCCGCGGCAGGCCGAGGGCGAGCCGGTGGCCGAGCTCGTGGACCAGGGTCGCCTTCTTGTAGGCCGGCGAATAGCTCGCCCTCAGCCGGACCGTGCGGCCGTCATAGGCCGCCATCGGCCGGCCTTCGGAGACGATCGCGTCGATCCGCCCGGGCGGGAAGGCAAGGCCCGCCGCCCGCTCCAGAGCCGCGGCGATGCGCGGCCCGTCCGCCTCCCAGACCCTTCGATATTCGTCGCTGGCCGAAGCATATTGGGGACCGACCGGGACGAACCTCACCGGCGGCGCGGCGGCGCAGAGCAGGAGGCCGGCGGCCGGGGCGAGAAAAAGGCGTCGCATCGTCGGCAGCATAGGCTGCGGCCCGAGGCTTGCAAAGAGCAGATGTTCATGATATGTTCCAGACGAATCGGGGGATATGGTGAGCTTGGTCTGGGCCAATTTCGCTTCACTGGCCGCATTCGCCGGAGTGATCGCGGCTGTGCTGACCCTTGGCACTGGCGGCCTGCTGAAAACAAAGGATTCTCGGACCCGATTCGAGGGTCTTTCGTGTCTTTTGGAGCGGCTATCCGGCCTTCTTGCGAAGCATCCCCGATTCCGAACCGTGCCGGTCCATCACCACGCCCTCGAAATGGGCGATCGGCCCGGGCCGGCTGATCCAATAGCCCTGCACCTGGTCGCAGCCTTCGGCACGAAGCGCCTCGAGCTGAGCCTCGGTCTCGACGCCTTCCGCCACCACCGGCATTCCGAGGCCCTGGCCGAGCCCGATCACCGAGCGGATGATCGCCCGCGCCTGCGGGTTGGCGATCATGTCGCGGATGAAGCTCTGGTCGATCTTGACCTTGTCGAACGGGAACATGCGGAAATAGCTCAAGGACGAATAGCCGGTCCCGAAATCGTCCATCGAGATCTGGACCCCGAGCGCCTTCAGCCGCTCGAGGACGGCGATGGCCTTTTCGGAATCCTTGATCAGAAGCCCCTCGGTGATCTCCAGCTCGAGCCGGGCGGGGTCGAGCCCGGTCTCGGCGAGGACCGATTCGACCTCGGCGGCGAGGTCGCCCTGGGAGAATTGCACCGGCGAGAGGTTGACCGACAGCTTGAGCGGCGGAGTCCAGCGGGCCGCCTCGGCGCAGGCCTCGCGGAGCACCCATTGGCCGAGCTTGAGGATGAGCCCGCTCTCCTCGGCGAGCGGGATGAACGTCGCCGGTCCGATCTCGCCGAGCCGGCTGTGGGTCCAGCGAAGCAGGGCCTCGAAGCCAATGATCGAGCCGCTGCCGAGGTCGGCGAGCGGCTGGTAGTGGACGGCGAGCTCGCCGCGGCCGACCGCCTGCCTCAGGTCCGCCTCGAGCTGGCGGCGCCGGCGAAGCGCCTCGTCCATCGCCGCCTCGTAGAAGCGGGCGGCTCCGCGGCCCTCCGCCTTGGCCCGGTAGAGGGCCATGTCGGCATTCTTGACCAGGCTCTCCGGGTCGGCGGCGTCGGCGGGGAAGAGGGCGACTCCGACGCTTCCGCTGATCCGGACCGTGTCGCTGCCGATGGCGAAGGGCTCGGCCATCGCCTCAAGCACCCGGCCGGCGAGAAGGCCGGCACAATCGGGCTGCTGCCCGCCCGCCTGGATGACGGCGAATTCGTCGCCGCCGAGCCGAGCCACCAGCTCGTGGCCGCGAACGGCGGCTCGAAGCCGCTGAGCCGCCGCCACCAGCAAGGCGTCGCCGGCCGGGTGGCCGTAAATGTCGTTGACCGCCTTGAAGCCGTCCAGATCGACGCACAGGACCGCGACCGGCTCGGCGGTCTCGCCCGATTTGGCGACGGTGCGGGCGAGATGCTCGGCGAAGACGGCGCGGTTGGGCAGGCCGGTGAGCGAATCGTGAAAGGCGAGGTGGGCGATCCGCTCGGCCGCCTCCTTGCGCTCGGAGATGTCGCGCAGGGCGAGGATGCGGAGCTCGGCGCCGCGCCAGGCGAGCGGTCGCAAAAGCAGCTCGACCTCGCGGGTCTCGCCGTCCGCGCGCAGCAGCCGGCATTCGGTGGGCGGCGCATCGGCCGCCATCGGCAGGGTCTCGAGATTGACCTCGATGAGAAGGTCGGAGAGCCGCTCCGGGGCGTCGCCGAGGCTGTCGAAGCCGGCGAGGCCGAGGAAGCTTCGATTGGCGTCGACGATCCGCTCGCCCTCGATCACCACCAGCCCTTCCACCGCGGCATCGGCGAAGGTCCGAAGCCGCCGCGCTTCCTCCATGGCGTTGCTTGCAAGCTTGCGGTCGAACAGCACCATCAGGAAGCCGATGGCGAGGATGACGAGCGCCGTCGCCACCACCGCGAGGGCCAGGACGCCGCTGTCGATCGCCGAGCGCGGCACTTCGAGCCTGGGATCGGGGAGGATCGAGGCGGCCGCCATGGCGGTGAAGTGGAGCCCGCAAATGGCGAGGGTGAAGAGGAGGGCGGGGCGCCACGGCGAGGGCTGCGGCCTGCGCCGGTGCTCGGCGAGCGCTGCGACGCTGAGCGCGATGCCGATCAGCAGCGAGGCTCCAACCATCGCTTCGTCCCAGAGGAAACGGCCGGGCAGCTTCACCGCCGCCATGCCGATATAGTGCATGGTGCCGATGCCGGAGCCGATCAGGGTTCCGGCGGCGACGGTTCCCCAGCGGCCGCTGCGCAAAGCGGCGGCCCAGCCGGCGCCGGTGACCAGGACCGCCGCGGCGATCGAGAGCAGGGTCAGCGAAATGTCGTAGCCGATCGGCAGATGCGGCCGGTAGGCGAGCATGGCGACGAAATGGGTCGCCCAGATGCCGGTGCCGGCGACGAAGCCGGCGAGCGCGGTCCAGGCCCAGCGCCGCCGTTCCGCCCGGCGGGCCTGCTCGAAGATCGAGAAAGCGGTGAAGGCCGCGAGCAGGCAGATCGTGCCGGCGACCAGCACCAGCCGGAAATCATGCTCGCCCGTGATACAGGCATAGACTCGCAGCATTCGATCACCCACCCCTGGACCCGGCGCATATGCGGCCTGGAGGGTGAAGAAGGGGTAAAGCATGGGCCGGGCCCCGGCCTCGCCCGCCACCCGCCGGCGTGGACCGCGGTTCGGTTTGAGGATAGATTGAGCCCAGGTCATGGGGAGGCCGACATGGGGGATTCGGCGCTGTTTCAATTGCCGCCCGAGGGAGTCGAGGCGGGCGTGGCGGCGGGCGGGGCCGGACCTGCCCGCTACATTCGAACCGACGAGGGCCGGAACGGGGCCGACCGGCATCTCATCTACGAGGACGGCGCGGCGGGGCTGAAGTTGCGCGCCGCCGGCAGGACCCGCGCCGCGCCGGCGGGCGCGGCGGAACGCGACCGGGTCGCCGCTCACCGGGTCGAATTCCTCGACGCCTATATCGAGGCGCTGTTCGGGACGTTCCAGCCGGTCTTCCCACTCAAGGACGTCAAGAAGAACGCGCTCGATTTCATCGGCATGCTGCCGGTCGCGACGCGCGACACGCTGACCTTCGCCTTGCGCGTGCTCGAGAAGCTGCTGAAGTCCGATTTCACCACGCTCGACGTGCCCGCGCGGCAGCGGCGGATCATCGATCGGCTCGACGATTTCGGCGGGCTGCTCAGCGATCTCGGCCGGCTTCGAACGATCTTCTACGCCTCCTATTTCAGGGATTCGCGAGCGTTTGAGAGCATCGGCTTCGTGCCGCCGCAGGAGCGTGAGGATCCTAAGCCTCCGAAATTCTCCGATGTCGACGAGCTGCCCGCGATCCACACGTCATCGCTCGGCAGCGGCGAAAGCTGCGACTGGCTGATCATCGGCTCCGGCGCCGGCGGGGCCGCGGCCGCCGCGGCTCTGGCCAAGCCGGGCGTGGACGTGCTCGTCCTCGAGCGCGGCGGCTATTTCCCGGTCAAGGACCTTCGGCACGACGATACCGGCCAATATGCCCGGATCTACGTCGCGGGCGGCCTTCAGACGACGGTCGACCGCACCGTGTCGGTGATGCAGGCGAGCGCGATCGGCGGATCCTCGCTGATCAACAATTGCATCTGCTTCCGCCTGGCCGAGGACGGCTGGACCCATCCCGACGCCCAGGATGTGATCGGCCACTGGAAGTCGGCCTTCAACCTCAACATCGACCGCGCCAAGCTCGACAGCGCCTTCGACCATCTCGAGCAGGCGCTGGAAGTCCATGAGATCGACCGCCCGGAACAGGTCGGCGAGAACGGGCGCCATCTGCTCGACGCATGGAGCAAGTGGCTGAACGGCCCGTTTGCAACCGCGGCGGACGCGCGGGCGCCGGCCCGCAACTTCAAGATGAATTTCGGCACCGGCGAGCGGCGCTGCTGGGGCTGCGGCTATTGCAATTCCGGCTGCCCCTATCATCGCAAGAACACGGTGGCGCAGACCCTGCTCGTCGCCGCGCAGGCCCAGGGCGCCCGGCTGGTGGCCAATGCCGAGGTGTCCCACGTCAATATCGAGGCCCTCGGTGCTTCGGGGGCGCGGCAAGCCCGGTCGGTCGAGGTCGTGCATCGCGGGCGGCGGCGCCGGGTCGCGGTGCGCGAAGGCGTGATCGTTGCCGCCGGAGTCGGCGCCTCGACCGAGATCCTGCGCCGGAGCGGAGTGACCGGAGCCAGGCTCGGCCGCAAGGTCAGCTGCAATCTCGCCTGCACGATCGCCGCCCGAATGCCGCGAACGATGAATTCGTGGCAGGGCTCGCAGATGGCGACCTATGTCGATCGCGGCACCCATCTGATCGAATCGTGGTTCCACCCGCCCGCGACCTTCGCCGCCGCCGTCGGCGGCTGGTTCGAGGATCATCTCGCCCGGATGACCAATTATTCCCGGCTCGTCTGCTTCGGCCTGGTCATGCCGACGACCCAGGGCGCGGTTTCCGACGGCGGCCAGCTCTCGATCAGCCTCAGCGCAAACGAGGTGAAAAAGCTGCGCGGCTATATCGAGGACGTGGTCCGGCTGCATTTCGCGGGGGGAGCGGAGGAGGTCTATCTGCCCGACAAGACGGCCGTCACCGTCCGGCCGGACGATCCCATTTCGGACATCATCCGCCGAACCTTCGACAGGCCGAGCGACTTCGTCATGGTCACCGCCCATCCGCAGGGCGGGAATCCGATGAGCAGCAACGGTCAGCTGGGGGCGGTGGGCGCCAATTTGCGGGTCCATGGCTGCCGCGGCCTGTTCGTCGCCGACGCCAGCATCTTCCCGAGCTCGATCCGGGTGAATCCGCAATTGGCGATCATGGCCTTCGCCCACGCCCGCTTCTCGGAGGAATGAGGGTCTGGACCGTCATCCCGGACTTGATCCGGGATCGATGAACTCCGGCGGCGGCGAGCGGACTCGGACGTTCGCTTTCCTGGATTCCGGCTTCGCCGGAATGACGGGACGGGCCTAGATGGCGGTCTCGAGCTGGGTGAAGCGCACCGGCAATATCTCGCGGGTGGCGAGCGTTCCGTCCGCCGCCTTGGCGACGACGCTGAGCTGCTGGACCTCCTTGCCGCCGAGCGGGATCACCATCAGGCCGCCGGTGGCGAGCTGCGCGGCCAGAGCGGCCGGCGGGGCGGGGGCCGCGGCGGTGACCAGGATGCGCTCGAACGGGGCATGCTCGGGCCAGCCGCGCGAGCCGTCGCCGACCCTGATGGCGACGTCATGGCCTTCGGAGGCGAGCCGGAGCCGCGCGCCCTCGGCGAATTCCTCGACGATCTCGACGCTCCACACCCGGGCGCCCATCGCGCTCATCACCGCCGCCTGCCAGCCGAGGCCGGTGCCGACCTCGAGCACCCGCTGGCCGGGCGCGAGCTTCAGAAGATCGAGCATCAGCGCTCCGATGAAGGGCTGGGAGATGGTCTTGTCGAAGCCGATCGGAAGCGGCGTGTCCTGATAGGCGGCGACGGCGAGCTGGTGCGGGACGAACAGATGGCGAGGCACCCGCAGAAGCGCGCTGCGCAGGCCGGAATCGAGCGAGTCCTTGTCCAGCTCCTCGCTCGCCAGGTCGAAATGGAGATCGACGATCTCGACCATGTGGCGCCTCAACAGGGCCAGATGCTGCTCGCCCATCGGCTTCATGCGTAAGGCGCCTCCTTGCCTCGCCCCAAGGCGCACAATGCGCCGCCTCGCGCAAGGGTCCGCGGCAGGCTAGCCGAGGCTCCGGCCCGAGCCGAGGCTGAAGATCAGCTGGAGCCCGGCGCCGACCAGGGCGGCGAGGACGAGCAAGGCGGGATATTGCGGCTCCTCGCGCTCGGCCGTGGCTTGCGCCGCCGCCGGCTGGCCGCCGCTTCGGCCGGGGCGGCGAAGCCGAACCATGTCGCGGCTCCACGAGGCGAAGCGCGGGCGCACCGCCGGCAGATTGGAGTCGCGGTGGAGGACCGGGAGGACCCGGGCGAGGTCGGGCTCGAGCGAATGCCGGTGCCGCCCCGACCTCCACACTACCCGGTGGCCGCCCGGAACCATCTGCCAGGCGCCGCCGGAGCGGATCATGTCGCGCTCGCAGCGCCGGCAGCGGGAGAAATAATAACCGCCATTATAGACTTCCCCGGCCCCCGCCTCATGGCCGCCCAGCGCGCATAACAGGCTCATCTCTCTTCCTCCTCCTCCAACCTTGTTTCCGGCCGGCCGTCGCCGAGGCGATATTCGGCGACGAAGCGAAGCTCCTCGCCGCCCTCGGCCAAAGCCAGCGCCGGGTCCCAGAGCTCGAAATGGCTGCCGGCGCCGATGAACAGGATCGCATTGCCGAGGCCGCCCCGGCGCCGGGCCATGGGCGGCAGGGTGAGCCGGCCGCCGTCGTCGTAGCTCGCCTCCTCGACCAGCCCGAAGGTCCGCCGGGCGCGGGCGTGATGCTCGTCCGCCGGCCGCCCCAGGGCCTCGTCGCGCAGCCGCCGCCGCTCGAGCTCGTCCTGCAGCCGGGGCTTGAGCGCCGCCCCGTAGCCGGTGAGGCAGGGGTCGCTTTCATGCACCCCGAGCAGCAGCTGGCCGCCGTCGCCATGGCGGGCCATCTCGCGGAGGATGAAGGTCGGGAGGCGGACCCGGCCCTCTTCATCGAGCGCGCCGAGCGCGTTCCCGCTGAAGATATGCGTGACCTGCACGGCCTCGTCCGCCCCCCTTTACGCCCAACCCGCACCGGCCGGCGGCTGGTGCGGATCGGAGCTTAATGGTTAACGAGGGCAGGGCTCAGATCGGACTTATACACCGGTAATCGTACCGTGATTCGGCATTGACTCTACGAGCACTCATCATCGCAAGACCTTCGCAGAATCTAACCTACATTATGCCAATCTGGACGTAATACTGTATCGCTCCCCTTTGAGGGGCGATTCCGTTACGCGATACATTCGGTTGGCCTGGTCATATGCGGTTCACCGTAATTTCCCTAGGTTGTGCATTAACCAGTCGACTCAGACAGTTGACTGTGCGTGGCCGTGTAGATGTGGCTTTGGGGGAGCGGGCGTATGTCGCACCAACGCACTGTGTATGTAGTAGAAAGCGACGTCGAGATCAGGAGATCTCTCGTCATCAGCCTGGCGTCGGTCGGCGCCGAGGCCTGGCCGTTCGCGGGCGGGGGCGAATTTCTCGAGATCCTGGGCCATTTGATGCCGGGCTGCGTCCTGCTCGACATGGATGGCGAGGACGGCCTCGAGGTGCTCGCGGCCCTGGTCGAGCGCGAGACGGGCTGGCCGATCATCGCCATGAGCGCGCATCCGAGAGTCTCCGTCGCCGTCGAGGCGATGAAGCTGGGAGCGCTCGATTTCCTCGAAAAGCCGATGGAAGGGGCGAAGCTGGCGGCGGCCCTGATCCCCGCCTGGAACGCGCTCGAGCAGTCGCTGGAGCGGGGCGAGGCCCGCCGGGTCGCCCAGGACCGGCTCTCCCGGCTTACCGCCCGCGAGCTCGACATCTCCATGTCCCTGTTCAGCGGCCGCTCGAACAAGGCGGTGGCTCACGAGCTCGGGATCAGCGTCCGCACCGTCGAGATGCACCGGGCGCACATCATGGCCAAGCTCGGAGTGAAGAGCATCGCCGAGGCGGCGGTGATGGCGACCCATGCCGGCCTTGCCATCGCCCGCCGGGCGCCGGTGGCCTCGCTCGCCCCCACGCCATTGCCGCGCGGAGTCGCTTCCTTCGATAGCCGACGGCTGGCCCGAACCGCTTACTGAGCGGGCGGAACAGTCGGGCCTTCGGCTCATTCAGGCGGTGAAGATCACGGCCTGAGGAGCACGCCATGGGCGGCACAAGCAAGGAAGAGAAGATGACCGGGCGAAGCGGCGGCGGCGATTCCGGCGGCGGCGCCTATCCCAATCCCCACAGCGGCAAGCAAGGCGGCAAGGACGGCTTCGCCGGCCGCGGCGGCCAGACCGAAATGCCCTATCACGGCCACGGCCGGCTGGGCGGGGAGGAAGTCGGCGACAATCCGAACGCGCCGGCAAAGGACTGATCGAACCAGCGCGTCGCCGGAAAAGCATGTCCCGGAAAAAGGTCAGGGGCCGGCAGCCTGAGCCGCCGGCCCCTCCCTCGTTACGCGACTCGAGGGGTCGACGGTTACGCCGACCCCCAGCTTATGCATTGATTCGGTTGATAAATCCCTGAATGGCTTCGTCAGCCGCCATTCACCCGCCGGGCCCTTACCGAGCCTTGTTGCCGTCGGTCTTGACCTCGATCTCGTCCGGCACCTTGAGCTCGATCTTGTCGGGGACGTTGACGTCCGGAACGTCGACCTTGGGCGCCTCGACATTGACGTTCACACCCACCTCGTCCGCCGCCCGGTTGAAGCTTCCGCTGAAGACGAAATAGAGCACCGCCAGGACCACGAGGATGAGCACGACGGCGAGCAGGACTCCGCCGCCGCCGCCGCGGTCGCCGCCGTCGGTCTGGATGATGGTGGTGCGCTCGGTGTCGCGCACGGTCTCGCGCTCGCGATCGGGGTCGGTCATGTCACTCTCCATGGGTTACAGGCGGAAAAAGGCCGGGCATCGGCCCCTCCGCGGTTGGCGGCCGGCTTTTCGTCAGCTGCTCTTCGCAGGCGCAGTCACGTCGACCTTGACGTCGGTCGACTTGTCGGCGCCGCCGAGCAGCTGGCCGCCGAACAGGTAGAAGAGGAGGGCGATCACCGCGATCAGCAGCACCACGGCGATGATCGTTCCGCCGCCGCCGCCGCCGTCAGTATGGACGATGGTCGTTTCCCGCTCCCGGTCATGATCGCTCATCTTGAGTCTCCGCTTTGTTTCGGAGCCTCAACGCTGCGCCCGATGGGGGGTTCCTCCCCGCGGCATCACCAGCGCGATGGATTCCGGCGCGGAACGCCCCGGCCACGGACCCAGGCGGATGAAGCGCTGAACCGGCTCGCGCGTGTCGACGGCGACCGGAGCGCTAACCCTATATTTCACCAGCCAGTCGCCGCCGACATAGCAATAGAGATGGACCTCGGAGCGAAGCTCCTCGACTCGGTCGCCGAACGCGCCGCTGAATCGGTAGATCGAGCGGTGGCCCAGCCCCGGCCCGACCTCCGGCGCCGAAGCGGCGCCCCGTTCGCTGGGCGCGACATTGCCGTGCTGGCTGGAAATGGCCGCCTCGGCGGCGGCGAACTCCTCGTCGCATCGCAGCTTGCGCTCCGCCGGCGCCGCCGGCGCGGCGGGGTAGATGTAGATTGTGATCAGAAGCCGGCCTTTGGGCGTCTGGAGATTGTAGCTGGCGCTGACGTCCTTTCCTTCCCAATCATATTGATAGACGTCCGAGCGTAGGAACCCGCCCACCCGGACCGGGTAGACGGCATGGGCGGGCCGATGCAGGTAGGGGCCGTCGGTGACGATCTCGCGCTGGGCCGCGGCCGGCTGAGCGAACAGTGCGGCGGCAAGGGCCGGGAGCGCGGCGAGAAGGGATTTCCGAGCCATTTCAGGTGCGGCTCAGCGCCAGCTTGAGGCCGAAGAAGATGAGCACTCCGCCGGTGACCCGGTCGAGCGCCCGAACGATCCGGCCGTTGCGCAGCGCGCGCGCCAGCGGCCGGGTCGCGCCGATCAGGAGCAGGAACCAGAGAAGGCCGAGCGCGGAGTGGATCGCCGCAAGCAGCAAGGTCGTCACTGGAACGCTCGCGCCCGCCGGGATGAACTGCGGCAGGAAGGAGACGTAGAAGACTCCGACCTTCGGGTTGAGCAGGTTGGTGAGCAGCCCGCGGACGAACCACCCGGCCTCGGCCTGCCGATGCGGCTCGCCGGTTTCGCCCGAGTCCCGCGGCGCCACGATCATGCGCAGCCCGAGATAGAGGAGGTAGGCGGCGCCGACCCATTTCAGGACCAGGTAAGCGACCTCCGAGGCCTGGAGCAGGACCCCGAGCCCGACCGCGACCAGAGCACCCCAGGCGAGGCAGCCGAGGCAGATTCCGAGCGCCGCCGCAAGCGCCCGCCGCGCCCCTTCGGCGGCGGCGGTTCGAAGCACCAGCGCGGTGTCGAGGCCCGGAGTGACGGTCAGCAAGGCCGCAGCGAGCGTGAAGGCGACCAGCGACTGGGCGAGCGGCGTCATGGTGGACGCATAGCACAGCCGGGTCTTATGGTTGAGCCATGGACGAAACGACCTTGACGCCGCTCGATCCGGGGCTGCTCCGGCTGATGCGGATCCGCGGCGCCCTCGCCGGCGCGGCTCTCATCGCCGCCGCCGCCGTCGGCGAGGTGATGCTCGACCGCGCTTTCGAATGGCCCCGCGGGCTTGTCGCCGGCGCGGCCCTGCTCGTCTTCCTCTATTTGCTGCTATGGGCCCCGCCGAGGCGCTACCGGGCGTGGGGCTACAGGATGGACGGCGAAGAGCTGCAGGTGCAGCGCGGCGTGTGGACACGGGTCCAGACCCTGGTGCCGCTCGACCATGTCCAGCATATCGACGTCAGCCAGGGCCCGCTCGAGCGGGCGCTCGGCATTTGCAGCCTCGTCCTCCACACGGCGGGAACGCTCCACAGCCAGATCGTCGTGCCCGGCCTCACCCGCGCCACCGCGGAAGGGATAAGGGACGAGATCCGGGCCAGATCCCGCGAGGAGCCCGCGTGAGCGAAGCCGCCGACCGGCACCTCCATCCCGGAACCATTGCACTCCGCTTCCTCAAGGAGGCACCGCAAACCCTGCTCGCCCTGCCGGCCGCCGTCGCCGTCACCTCGGAAGCGGGGCTGACCGGCGCCTTGCTCCTGGCGGCGGTGCTGGCGGGCCTGCTCCTCGTCGGCAAATGGATCGCCTGGCGGCGCTTCCGCTATGGACTCGGCGCGGCCGAGATCCTGATCGAGAGCGGAGTCTTCCACCGCAACCGCCGCTCGATCCCGTTCGAACGGATCCAGGACGTCGATATCGAGCGAAGCTTCCTCGCGCGCCTGTTCGGACTCGCCAAGGTCCGGATCGAGACTGGGGCGGGGGGCAAGGACGAAGGCCTGCTCGACAGCGTCTCGCTCGCCGAGGCCCACCGACTGCGCGAGACGGTCCGGGCCCGGCGCAGCGGCCTCGCCGAAACCGAGGCAGCGACGGAGGGGACGGAGCATGCCGACTCGCGCATCCTCTTTGCCATGGACGTGCCGAGGCTGGTTCTGTTCGGGCTGTTCAGCTTCTCGCTCGTTTACATTGCCGGCCTGTTCGCACTGCTCCAGACCTTCGATCGTTTCCTGCCCTTCGACATTTACGATCCCGCCCGCTGGGTCGGGCTCGTCGACGAATATCTGCCCCATCGCTGGACGTTCGGGGCGGTCGCCGCGGCTCTGGCGCTGGCGGCTCTGCTCGGCACCGCGGCCGGAATCGTCCGCACCCTGGCCCGCGACTATGGCTACCGGCTGGCGCTCGAGGGCGATCGCTTCCGGCGCGAGCGCGGCCTCTTCACCCGAAGCGAGGTGGTCATCGCCCGCCGCCGGATCCAGCTGGCCCAGGTCCGCACCGGCCCGATACGCTCCCGCTTCGGCTGGGCCGGCCTTTCCTTCCAGACGCTCGGCGCCGGAGCCGACCGGAGCGGCCAGCAGAGCGCGGCGCCGTTCGCCAGGCGGGAGGAGATGGAACGCGTGCTGGCGCAAGTGGGGCCGCTGAAGCTTCCGCATCCGCCGGAGCTGGTCCAGGTTTCGAGGCGCCACATCCTGCGCAGCGCGGCGAGCCGGCTGGGGCCGGCGCTCGCCGCGGTGCTGGCGCTCTCTTTCTGGAAAGGGTGGGCGATCCTGCTCCTCGCGCTTCTGCCGCTGCTTGCGGTCGCAGCGGCGCTGGAGCGGCGCCACCATCGCTACGCGCTCGGCGGGGAGCTGCTGTTCGTTGCTCGCGGAGTCTGGCGCCGGCGGCTCTGGCTGGTGCCGCTGGCGAACGTCCAGGCGCTGAGCCTCAGCCGAGGCCTCCTCCAGCGCCGGCTCGGGCTCGCGACCCTCGCCGTCGACACGGCCGGCGCCTCGCTGATCGACTCGCTGCGAATCGTCGATCTGCGAAGCGAGGCTGCGGAGCGGCTGGCGGCGGAAATCTCCCGCCGCCGCCGGGCTCAGCCCTCCTCGGGGAGGAAGTCAGGCACCGAAAGGTAGCGCTCGCCGGTGTCGTAGTTGAAGGTGAGGACCCGCTTGCCGGCGCCGACCTCCTCGAGCTTCTGGCGCACCGCCGCGAGGCTTGCGCCGGAGCTGATGCCGACGAGCATGCCCTCCTCCCGGGCGGCGCGCCGGGCCATTTCCTTGGCGTCGGCCGGATCGACCAAAATGACTCCGTCGAGAAGGCTCGTATCCAAGATCCCGGGGACGAAGCCGGCGCCGATGCCCTGGATGGGATGAGGCCCCGGCTGGCCGCCGGAAAGCACCGGCGACAGGGTCGGCTCGACCGCGAACACCTGGAGGCTCGGCCATTCCGTCTTCAGCACCTGGGCGCAGGCGGTGATGTGGCCGCCGGTGCCGACTCCGGTGATCAATATGTCGATCGGCGAGTCGCGGAAATCGGCGAGGATCTCCTGAGCGGTGGTTCGGACATGGACCTCGAGATTGGCCGGATTCTCGAACTGCTGGGGCATCCAGCTGTCCGGCGTCGAAGCGATCAGCTCCTCGGCGCGGGCGATCGCGCCCTTCATGCCCTTCTCGCGCGGGGTGAGGTCGAAGCTTGCGCCGTAGGCGAGCATCAGCCGCCGCCGCTCGAGGCTCATGCTGTCGGGCATGACGAGGATGAGCTTGTAGCCCTTCACCGCGGCGACCATGGCGAGGCCGATGCCGGTATTGCCCGAGGTCGGCTCGATGATCGTCCCGCCGGGCTTGAGAGCGCCGGAGCGCTCGGCCTCCTCGATCATCGACAAGGCGATCCGGTCCTTGATCGACGCGCCGGGATTGGACCGCTCGGACTTCACCCAGACTTCGGCATCGCCGAACAGCCGATTGACCCGGATATGGGGGGTCCTGCCGATCGTCTCGAGGATATTGCCTGCTCTCATCGCCACGTCTCCTTCATGCCCACAGATGAGGCTGCCCCGAGCCCCGTTCAACTCCCGCTATCCCTTTCCCGGAGCCGGCGCTAGCGTGGAGAGATGCCGCTCATCCACGATGTCCCAGGTGCGTTCAGCGAGGCGGAGTGCGAGGCGCTCATCGCCTTGGGCGAACGGGCCGGGCTGGCGCCGGCAACAGTGTGGAGCGCATCCGGCGATGCGGTCCAGCCGGCGATCCGCTCGGCGGAGACCAGCTATCATCCGCGCGCAGCGGCGACCGCCTGGATCTACGACCGGCTCGACCGGCTGATCGCCACCCGCGATCCGCTGAACTATGTCGT
>JADMIO011435043.1_pt1 | contig 17709 bp, 10 predicted proteins | sample 8958161 | NCBI WGS metagenome assembly JADMIO01 (sample SAMN16585339, study PRJNA669376) | soil metagenome | isolation source: Crop rotation soil | place: USA: Cullars Rotation, Alabama | collected 2011
AAAGCTGGGGCCGGTGCCGTCGCTGGTCCTGCGGGCGATGGACCTGGAGATCGCGGCGAAGAATTTTGACGCCGCGCTGCAACGCGTGGAGGAAATGCGGAAAACCGCGCCGCGCCCCGAGCCGTGGATGGCGAAACGGGCCTCCGTGCTGGCGCAGGCGGGACGGCTCGATGAATCGCGGGCGGCGTGGGAAGCGCTGGCCCAACACCTTCTCGCCCTGCCAAATCTGGAACGCGGCTCGCACGCCATGAGCAAGCTGATGGAGGAAACCCGCCTGGCGCTTGACTCACTGGCGAGTATTGCCTCGCCGCCGAAACCCAATCCCTCTCCCGCAACTCCCCCGCACCCATGAGATTCCCACCTTCCGCCGCCCTCCGAACGCTCACGAAACTGCTGCCGATCCTCGCCGTGGTGTGGACGCTGCATGGCCGCCTCGCGGCGCAGTCAAATTTCGGCGCGCTGTCGTTTGATGGCGCGAACGATTACGTGACGATGGGCGCGGCGCCGGGCCTGAATGCGAGCACGTTCACGCTGGAGGCGTGGATTCGCATCGAAGGCACGGGCTCGACGGCGAGCAGCGGCACCGGCGGCGTCTCGGTTTATCCGCTGATTACCAAGGGACGCGGGGAGTCGGACGGCAGCAATGTGGACCTCAACTATTTCTTCGGCCTGCAGTCGAATTTCTGCCTGGCGGCGGATTTCGAGGACATGAATAACGGGCTGAACCACCCGGTGCTGGGCACCATCGTCGTCACGCAGAATGTCTGGCACCACGTGGCCGTGACCTATGATGGCGATTTCTGGCGGCTCTATGTGGACGGCGTGCCGGACACGGTGCTGCAAATCACCGGGGCGGCAAATGTGCGCGCGCCGCGGTCGGATAGCATCCAGCACGCGGCCCTGGGTTCCGCGCTGACCTCCACCGGGGCCGCGTCCGGCTTCTTCAAAGGCAAGATGGATGAGGTGCGCATCTGGAATGTCGCCCGCACCCAGGCGCAGATCGTCGCCAGCATGAACAGCCAGATTTCGTCCGCGACGGGCCTGATCGGGCGCTTTAGCCTGAATGAAGTGAGCGGCACCACCGCGACGAATAGCGGCACCAGCGCGGTCAATGGCACGCTGACCAATGGCCCCGTCTGGTCCGCCGGCCTGCTCCCCTCGGTTGCCCTGACCAGTCCCGCGAACGGCGCCGCGCTGCCGACGAGTGTCACGCTGAGCGCCACCCCCACCGATCTCGGCAACGTGACGAACGTCACCTTTTACGACGGCGCGTCGCCGATCAATGTCGATACCACCAGCCCCTACAGCTACGTCTGGAACGGCGCGTCGTCGGGCGCGCATGCGCTCACGGCCGTGGCGTTGTATGCCGATGGCACATCGGTGACGTCCGCCGTGGCCAATGTCACGGTGACGAACAATCAGCCGCCGACGATCACCCCGACCGCGCCGGCCAATGACGCGAGCGGCATCGGCAGTTCCACCACGCTGAGCGTGAATGTTTCCGACCCGGAAAACGCCGCGACGACGGTGACCTTTTACGGGCGCAAGCTGGCCCCTGCGACCCCCGGGCCGGACTTCACGCTGGTGACCGTGCCGGACACGCAATACTACGCGGAAAACGTCGGCGGCCAGCGCATCGACAGCTATTACGCGCAGATGCAGTGGGTGGTGGACAATCGCGACGCGCTGAACGTGGCCTTTGTCACTCACATGGGCGACATCGTGGAGCACGGGGACAACGGCGGAAATCCGAAGGAATGGTGGCTCGCGGATGCGGCGATGAAGAAGATCGAGTTGCAGCCCACGACGCTGCGGGCCCACGGCATTCCGTGGGGCGGCGCGCCCGGCAATCACGACCAGAGCCCGGCGGGGGACGTGACCGGCAGCACGATCTTTTACAATCAATACTTTGGCGTCAGCCGCTTTGCCGGGCGCAGCTACTACGGCGGCAACTATGGGACGACGAATAACAACAACTACCAGCTCTTCACCGCGAGCGGATTGGAATTCGTCATCCTGCACCTGGAATACGACACGCGCGCCGCTTCGAACTACCAGGCGATCCTCGACTGGGCGGACTCTGTGCTCAAAGCCTATCCGCAACGACGCGCGATCGTGACCACGCATTGGACGGTGAACACCGGCAACCCGGCGACCTTCAGCACGCAAGGGCAGGCGATCTACGACAAGCTGAAGACGAATCCCAATTTCTTCATGATGCTCGGCGGGCACGTGCCGGGCGAGGGACAGCGCGCGGATACCTTCAGCGGGCGCACGGTGTATTCGCTGCTGCAGGATTACCAGGGGCGCGTGAATGGTGGCGACGGCTGGCTGCGCTACTACACCTTTTCGCCGGCGAATAACACGATCACGGCCAAGACCTACAAAGTGGCCAATACGATCACGCCGACCTCGGGCTTTGAAACGGATGCGGACAGCCAGTTTGTCCTGTCCTATGATATGCAAGGCTCGGCCTCGGATTGGGTGCCGCTCGGCACAGTGAACGTCGCGGCGAATGGGACGGTGGCGAACCTGAACTGGACCGGGCTGGAACGCAGCTCCCGCTACGAGTGGTACGCGGTGATCAATGATGGCGTCTACAATGTGAGCGGCGCAGTGCGGCGTTTTACGACGGTGGCGGCGGCATCGCCCACGGTCGCGCTGACGAGCCCGGCCAATGGGACGAGCTACGGTCCGCCCGCGACGATCAACCTCGCGGCCACCGCGGGCGATACGGATGGCTCGGTGCAGCGCGTGGAATTTTACGCGGGCAATACCAAGCTCGGTGAAGACGCCACGGCGCCCTACACCTTTAGCTGGGTCGGCGCGCCGACCGGGGCTTACGCGCTGACTGCGGTGGCGGTGGACAATTCCGGGCGCGCGACGCTTTCCAGCACGGTAAACGTAACGGTGACCGGCGCTGCCCCCACGGTGACGCTCACCGCGCCTGCGGATGGCGCCACGGCCAATGCGCCGGCATCGATCGCTCTCACGGCAACCGCCGGGGACAGCGACGGCACGGTGGCCAAGGTCGAATTCTACCAGGGCAGCTACAAGATCGGGGAGGATGCCACTTCGCCATACGCCTTCACGTGGACGAATGTGGCGCCGGGAAGTTACCTGCTCTCCGCGGTGGCAATCGACAATCACGGCAATCGCACGTGGTCCACCCCGGCCTCCGTGGTGGTCAGCGCGGTGGCGGCCTCGGGCACGCTGTCGCGCGGGCCGTATCTGCAAAAAGCCGCGCCCACGCAGATGACCATCCGCTGGCGCACAAGCGCCAGCGTGGCCGGCCGAGTGCGCTACGGCTCGGACCCGATGAATCTGGATCAGTTTGTGACGGAACCAGCCGCGCCCGTTTCACCGTTTGATCATATCCTCGCGCTCACCGGGTTGACGGCCGGGACGACCTATTACTACAGCATCGGTTCTTCGTCGGACACGCTGGCCAGCGGGCCCACTTACACCTTCACCACGCCCCCGGTGGCGGGCACGGTGACGAATACGCGCATCTGGGCGCTCGGCGATGCGGGCTCCAAGGACGCAAACCAGACCGCCGTGCGCGATGCCTTCTACAACTGGACGGGAACACGTGTGCCCAACCTCGTCTTGCAACTCGGTGACAACGCCTACGATGTCGGCTCGGACACCGACTTCCAGTCGGCGATGTTCAATATGTATTCGGCCATGCTGCGGAAGGTTCCGTTCTGGTCGTGCCTCGGCAACCACGAGACGGACCAGATGACGGCGTTCGTCGATACCTACCCGTATTTCACGATCTACACACTGCCCACGGCAGGTGAAGCAGGCGGCGTCGCCTCGGGCACGGAGCACTACTATTCGTTCGACTACGGCAACATCCATTTCATCTCGCTCGACTCGATGACGGCGGACCGTTCGACCACGGGAGCCATGGCGACGTGGCTGCAAAACGACCTCGCGAGCACCACGGCCACGTGGATCATCGCGTTCTTCCATCACCCGCCCTACACGAAAGGCTCGCACAATTCAGACACCGAGACGGAACTCGTGCAGATGCGCGGCAACTTTCTGCCGATCCTCGAAGCCGGTGGAGTGGACCTCGTGCTCTCCGGCCACAGCCATTGCTACGAACGCTCGTATTTGCTCGATGGCCACTACGGCGTTTCGACCACGCTTACCGCGGCGATGAAGAAAAATGCCGGCGATGGCCGCCCCACGGGCACCGGCGCCTACATCAAGCCCCTCACCGGGCCGCGCGATCACTTCGGCGCGGTCTATTCCGTGGCCGGTTCGGCGGGCAAGATCAGCGGCGGCTCGCTGAATCACCCCGCGCATTTTGTCTCGATGAATAACCTCGGCTCGCTGGTCGTGGACATCAACGGCACGCGGCTCGATGCGACCTTTGTGCGCGAAACCGGCAGCGTGTCGGACACCTTCACCATCATCAAGCAAGGCGCCGCCGACACCGATGGCGATGGCATCCCCGACGAATACGAACTCGCCAACGGCCTGAACCGTTTCCTCTCCTCCGACGCCGCCCTCGACAGCGACAAGGATGGCGTCTCAAACCTCAAGGAATGGATTCTCTCCACGCACGCCAACGCCTACGACCGCTACGCCTTCAGCACGGTCTATAACCCGAATGGGACGGCGACGGTGACCTTTGCGACGGTGGCGGGGCGCAATTACGTGGTGAAATACAGCGGGGAGTTGCTGACGTGGTCTCCGGCTTCGAATGTCATTGTCGGCACAGGTGCGACGATGCAGTGGACGGATGACGGGACGACGACAGGGTCGTCGCCGTCGGCGGCAGGGAAGCGGTTTTATCGCGTGGAAGTAACCGTCACGCCATAAGCGTCAACGTCGCGCAGCGACCGGAGCGCCGCTGTCCCCAGCGGCAACCCCAAACGCGCGCCAGCGCCACTTCGTAAAAATCACGCATCGTGAGGCGAGTTGTAGCCGCCGCGTTGTAGCCGGGGTCAGTGACCCCGGTGGTGACTCGCAGATACCCTGGCGCGCCTGCAAAATCGCTGACGCGAAGAAAATACGCCGAGCGCGAGCAACACGAGAAACGCTGGCGCGAAAGTGGCGACCGCACCTCAATCGCGGAGCGATGACCCGCCGGTAGCCGTGGCTTTCAAGCCACGGTCCACGTTCCGCGCGAGGCCGTCGCGGAGCGACGTTTGCCAACCATGTGCGCACCTCGGCCTACCAAACCAACGCCCGCAACTCCTTAATCCGCGCACCAATCAGCTTGCACTTCTTCTCAACCGAATCCTGCATCTCAAGCTGCTTCAACCACGCCACCTGCTCCTTCTTCACCGCCGCAAAACGCTCCGCCGGCAGGACGATCCGCACCGCGGAGTACACCTCATTCAACCGGTCATCGAACCACGACAACCGATCCTTCTCCTCATTAAACGTGATGCCCTCATCCAGCCCGTTCATGAACGCCGTTTCGAGCGCGTCATTCTGCCCGCTCACGATCTTGCGCGCGTCGGAACGCGTCCACTTGCCAGTCACGAGATCAAACGTCCCGAGAAAGAGCGCGCAATAAGTCGGCTGATCGTCAAAAGCCTTCGGATTCGTATAAGCCGTCGCCCGCACCAGGATTTCGCGACCCGCCCCCGCGCGGAAATGCGCGATGCCATAGCCCCCGGCGTCTTTGCTGCCGGCCTGCTTCGCAATGATCCCATCGAGCGCTTTCTGAATGTGCTGCCCGAAGTCGATTTGTCGCGGCGTCCCGCCCTGGAGATCGACGAGAGTGATCACGTCGAACCCATAGCGGCCTTCGTAAGTCACCACACACCAGCTCGAATCCGGAGCCCACGCCGCCCGCAGGTCCCGATGATTCTGCCCCGGAAAATAGTGCGCACCACGGACCACCGCCAGGCGCCTGTGCGTCTTGATATCCACCAGCGTATTCTTGATCGCATCGTCATCCAGCGCATCCGCTTCGAGCCGGCTGGGCAGCAGCACCCCGTATCGGCCATTCGGCGAAGTCGTCCCCTCGGCGATATCCTGGCCCTCGGGCCATTCAGCAGCGTGAACGGAAAGCGCGAGAGCGACGGGGAGAAGAGAGCAAAGCAGCGCGCGCACGGAAAACATGGCCGGGATAGTACAGCGAGTGCGATTGCGGGAGCGAGCGTCCAACGCAACCCTGGGAGCGCCGCTGCGATGGAGCGCCGCTGTCCCCCAGCGGCAACCCCAAACGCGCGCCAGCGCCACTTTGAAAATAACGCATCGCACAAATCTGCCGCCTCCCCAAAAAAGTGGGATTGCCGCTGAGGGACAGCAACGCTCCTACGGCAACCGCAAATCGTACGTAATCAGCCCCGCGTGCAATTTCTTGCACGGGCTCTCCTGCGGCGCCGGGACCACATCCTGCGGCGCCGGCGCAAAATGCCGCTGGTTATGATCCAGCTTATACAGCGTCGTCTTCTCCCCGCGCGTGATGCTCAAATACAGCGGCATCTGCGGCGGAATTCCCGGATGCAGCGACGGATAAAGCGACGTCCGCCGATAGCGCAAACCCGTCCCAAAATTCCCGCCCGGAAAACGCCGCAACGCCAGCTCCCGCCCATGCACGCGAATCTGGCACTCCGCCGCGAAAGCCTTGCTCGCCACCAACTCCAGGCGCTCGATCGACGTATCCACAAAGCGGCTCGTATTGCCACCCTCCAACGGCGTCTCGCACAGCAGCGGCCAGCCCTCGTGCGCCCGCCGAATCGTCAGCGTCGCGTCGCCATCCGAATGCGTGAGCATCATCGGAAAGCGCCACTCGAAAATCTCCCGATACAGTTTCGCCGGCAGCGCAAAGCCCCCGCGCCGCAAATCTCGCAGCACCTTTTCAAAATCCGCCCAGAGCAGCGTCGGCAGGAAAAAAGCGTCGTGCAATTTGTCACCGTGATCTACCAGCGGCGCGGTGAACGGCTGCGCCAGCAAATGCGCAGCCAGCGTGTGCCAGAGCAGCGCAATGGCCGACATCCAGTCCGCCCGCGGCAGTGATTCCACCGCGCGAAACTCCACCAGCCCGCGGCAACCACCTTCAAAATTCACGTTCCAGAACTTGTCGAAACTCGCCTCGCTCCGGTGCGTATTGCCCGACGTATCCGTGTGCAAATGGCGCAGCGTCTCGCTGATGAGATACCGATGATCCCCCGGCCCCAGCTGCTCCAGAAACTGATACGCCATCTCCAGGTCGTAGAGCGAACTCGCGCACTCATCCGGCCGCGGCGCCTGCGACGAAGGCCCCACATAGATGCCCGTGAACATGTAGGCCAGCGCAGGATGATGCTGCCAGTAGCGCAGGATCGACGTGACCCACTGCGGATGCGTGAAGAGCGGATTTTCATCGAGGCTCGGCCCGCCAAAAAGCAGATGATTGCCACCGCCCGTGCCGGTCTGCTCCCCGGGCGACATTTGCTTGTAGGAGCGCAATCCGGCGGGCCCGCAGGCCTTTTCCAGCACGTCGAGCCACGTCGCATACTCGCGCCAGTTGGCGCACGGCGGGAGATTGATTTCGAGCACGCCGGGATCGGCGGCGATCCCCAGCTTGATCCACAGATCCGCCGGGTCGCTCGGCACATAACCCGCAAACACCGCCGGCCCCAGGTGCGTCGCCTGCAGCGAGGCCGCGATGTGCTCCACCAGTTCCAGCCAAGGCGCCTGCAGCAACGGCGGCAGAAAGACATGCAACTCGCCGTCCCTCACCTCGACGGCCATCGCGCGGCGATTGACATGCGCCGGCAGCGAACCCAGCGGCAGCCGCAGCCCAGCCGGGCCATCCGTGCGCAGCAATTCCAGCCGTTCGACCGGCCACGCTTCCGTGACAAACCCCAACTCGTTGTAATCGAGCGGCAACACCTGCACCGGGCGCGCTTCGTCAAAGGGATCGACGGCGGTAATCCAGCCGGACGCAAGGCCGAGACGGCGCAACAGGTTTTCGCCCATATGCGCCAGCGCGGCGGCTGTCAGCGCCGCCGGTGCACCCGCCGAAGGTTGCCCCAGCGCCGGCACAAGCGGCGTCCCGTCGCGATTCCACACCAGATTGATCGCCCACCGCGGGTTGACCTCGCCCGGATAAAACTTGCCCGGCGAATAGACGGAAACCGCGTGCGGCAGCGCCTGCTGCACGAGCGCCGCGGCTAGGGCGTAGCCGTACTGCAGCTTCGTCGGCCCCAGCGCGGTGATGCTCCATTCCGGCCCGAGCGGCTCGATCGGCACATAGGTGGGCTCGCCGCCGAGTGTGAGCTTCACCCCGTGCGCGGCGAAGGTGGCGTCGATCTTGTCAGCAACTCGCGCGAGAGATTTCGGAATTTTCATGCAGGATTGATGTGCAACGAAACGGACATGAGCGGCGGCTGTGCCGGCGGCGGGGCGATGGTGCCGAGGATGGGCGTGATGTCCTCGGGCGTGAGACCTACTGCGGCGGTCAGGTGATAGTGGTTGCAGAGGTTGCCATTCGTCGGATCAAAGCCAATCCAACCGGCGCCCGGCAGATACAATTCCGTCCACGCGTGCATTGCGCCATCCGCGACCTTTTTCCCGTCCTCAAACTCGCACAGGAAGCCGCTGGCCAGCCGCGCAGCGACGCCGAGGCCGCGGGCGACTTCTGCAAGCAGCACGGCGTAATCGCGGCACGCCCCGCGGCCCAATTGCAGCGTCTCCTCGGCGGAATAGGCTACGCCTTCGTCGCGCCGCTCGTAGGCGATATTTTGGTGCAGCGCCCTGTTCAGGCCGACCAGTGTTTTAACGGTGTTTTGCGGCTCGGTGGGCGCGGTCCAGAAAGGTAGCGTGAGCGGAGTGGTGCGGCACAGGTAAGGGGCCAGCACTTCCGCCTCGCGCGGCGTGTAGGTAAAAGGAAAATCCACCGCATGCGAGGCGAGGATGAAGCCGAAGGGATTGCGCTCCTCGACGTCGAGACCGACCTGCAGGCTGGCCTGGAGAAAGGGCGATTTGCCCGGATAAAAAACGGAAGCGACTTCGTTGTCGAAAAGGTCGTGCCGGTAATGGACATCGGCCCCGGCATTCGTCTGAAACGCGAGCCGATGGATGGTGAGATGGCGGCCCGTCTTCGGGAAGAGGCGAAAGAAGTGGAGCGAAAAGCTGACCGCCTCCGCGTAGGTATATTGCGTCTGGTAGTCGATGTGGATCTTCATGCAACGACAGCCCTGGCCTTCTCGGTGCGCGGCGTGCGACGCTTCATCAGCACGCGCACTTTCATGCTCTGCCCGCCGCTAAACTTGAACGTCCCACGGAGCGGCGTGGCATCGCGATAATCCCGTCCAAAGCTCACCGCGACATGCCGCTCGCCCACCCACTGGCGGTTCGTCGGGTCCAGCGCCACCCACACGCGGCCCGGCACCATCACCTCCACCCAGGCATGCGTGGCCACCGCGCCCGTCAGGCGCGCCAGCGTGCCGTCCGCGCGCCTCACGGGATCCGTCTCGATGTAGCCGCACACATAGCGCGCGGGCAGACCGGCACTGCGCAGGATGCTCAGCGCGATGTGCGCAAAATCCTGGCACACGCCTTCGCGTTGCCGCCACACCGCGGCCAGCGGCGTGCTGTTTTCCGTGGAACCCGCGCGGTATTTGAATTCCGAGTGGATCGCCTCGTTCAGGTGCTGCAGGGATTCGCCGAGCGGCGCGTTGCCCGGCAGAAAGCGCTTCGCCCACGCGGTCGTCTCCCGGGTCGGCTGCACCACCGGGGTCATCTGGAGGTAATCGAAGATATCCGTCATCACCGACCCGAGGATTTGCCGTGCCTCCTGCACGCACAATTCGAGGGCCGCCACTGGCCGCGGCACCGGATGCGTGCGGACCACCGCGTGATTCGTCACCGCGAGCCGCTGGTGCCGGAAAGGCAGCGAGTAGAAATCCACCCGGTTGCCGAAATGGTCCGTGTAAGCCGACGTCGGCACCGACGGGTCGATTTCCAGCCGGTGACTCAGCACCGTCTGGCTGGGGAGCTGAGGAGGGGTCAGCCGAGCCTCGCCGTAAGCTTCAGCGGCGGGATGCGTATATCGGTAGTGAGTGACGTGCGTGATCTCGAACTCCATCTGGCCCTTCGGAGAAAAGCCCTTATCGCCCAAACGGGGCAGGCGGCCAAGCCCGAAGTGCAAGGCCAGAGGTCAGGCGGAAACATTCAACGCGCCGCTTCTGACCTCTGATCTCTGACCTCTGATCTCTGACCTCTGATCTCTGACTTCTGACCTCTGATCTCTGCCCGCTACTTCTTCGCCTTCACCCAGGCCTCAATCTCCGGCAGCACGCGTTTGCGAAACGCCGCCTGAAAACGAATCTCATCCGCCGCCTTCGCCACACTCGGACCCGCCCCCGGCGGCAGGTTCTTCGCCGCCCAGGCTTCGAGTTCCACGGCGCGGGCTTCGGTGGCCGGGAGATAAGTAAAAAGATTCGGCACGTACTCATTCGCCTGGTGAGCAGTGAGCTTCGCATACAGCGCCTCGAGATTCTTCGACGCGAATTCCCACGCCGCCTCCGGCTGCCGCCCGGCATCCGCCACGCGCCCGACGAGGCGGGTGGCGTCGCGCGGCGGCAGATCGTGCGTGAGGGCCAGGGCCAGGGCTTGCGCGGCGAGTTTCGGGTCACTGGTCGTGGCCAGCGCGGTGTAAAGCTCGCGTTTTTGCTCGGAACTGGTGGTGCGGCGGGCGATGCGCAGGATTTGGTCCCACGTCATCGCATCAGTCTCGCGCCCGATGATGGTCAGCACGGTCCCACGCAAGTCGGCTTCGACCGATTTTGGATCCGAAAACCAGCGGACGAAATTGGCCCGCGCGAGACGCAGGGTTTCGGGGTCACCATAGGCCCCGGCGAGCGCGAGGAGCTTGGGCCGGAGTTGCGTGACGAGGGTGCTCTCCGAGGTCGTCGCCGTCCAGCCGACCCGCTCCAGGTGCGGACGCAGCAGACCCAGGCCCCAGGCACGGAGCCGCCCGAGGCGCTCCGCGTTCAACCCGGCATCGCGCCCCATCCGGTCCATCTGCCAGAGCACCCCGATGATCTGCTCCAGTTCCGTCGGAGACGCCGTGTCGGCCACGGTTTCCGCCAGCCGCAGGTAATCCGAAGGCGGGACCCGGTCCGCCTCCACCAGCGCCCAGGTGTCCTGCAGCAGGTTCAGGCGGTCCGCCTCGCTCAGGTACGGCAGGCTCTTGAAGAGGCGTTTGAAAATCCAGTCCTGATACTGCACGCGGTAGTAGCCGACTCCGCCCATATTCGCCTTCACGGCGCCCTCGGCCGGGATGTTCAAGCCCTGCGGAATCTTCCGCTCCAGGAGCAGGAGCAGCGCATCCTGCGGATTCCCCGCCGGCCCGTACCAGACGGGCACCATCCAGTAGAGTTCTACCGCGTCGCGCTGCTGCACGGTAAAGCGCTGCTGCCACACGGTCGCCCGCGGCGCATTGTCCCGCGGAAAACTGGAGACCTGCACCACGGGAAATCCCGGCTGCTCCGTCCAGCCCGCGGCAAAGCTGGCCACGTCCTTCTTGCTCGCATCCGCCAACGCCGCCCACAGGTCGGCCGTCGTCGTATTGGAGAACGCGTGCTTTTGCATGTAGGCGCGGATGCCGCTGCGAAAGACGTCCTCCCCGAGCCAGCTCTCCAGCATGCGAATCACCGCCTGCCCCTTCTGGTAGGTGATCTCGTCGAAAACATCGCCCGCCTCGCTCTCCGTGCGCACCGGCATCTGGATGGAGTGCGTCGTGGACCGCGCGTCCAGCCGCATGGCCGATTCCTTGCCCCCGGCGGCCCGCAGCCAGGGCTTCCAGTTTGAATGGCGCAGGGCCATTTGCTTCGTGGACATCCAGCTCGCGAAACCTTCGTTCAGCCACAGGTTGTCCCACCAGGCCATCGTCACCAGGTCGCCAAACCACTGGTGCGCGATCTCGTGCGCCACGATGCTATAGACCCGCTCCTTTTGCGCCTGCGAAGAGGTCGCCGGATCGAAAAGCATCGCGTCTTCTCGGTAGACGATCGCACCCCAATTCTCCATCCCCCCCGCGCCGGTATTCGGCAGCGCCACCTGGTCGAGCTTCGGCAGCGGATATTTCGTGCCAAAGTAATCGCCGTAGTCGTGCAGGATTTCCTTCGTGATTTCCATGACGTAACGCGCCTGCTCCGCCTTCCCCGGCGGAGTGTAAAAGCCGAGCTTCACGCCGTCCGTCGTGTCTTCCAGCTTGTCGAATTCGCCCGCGAACAGCGCGAGGAGATAGGTGGGCATCGGCGGCGTGGGGGCAAAATCGAAGACCTTCACGCTCATCTTGCTGCTCCCGGGCCCCTCGGTGCCGGGCATTTCCGGCATATTGCTGACCACCGTGAGCCCCTTGGGCAGGATCACGTGCATATGCATCTTCGCGCGGAAGACCGGCTCGTCCCAGCAGGGCACCATGCGGCGGGCGTCGGCTGGCTCGAACTGGGTGGCGAGTCCTTTGCGGTCTTTGCCGTCTTTTTGATAGCGGCAAAGGTATAGCCCCTGGGGTTGCTCGTTCAGGGTGCCGGTGTATTTGATGTTGAAGGTCAGCTTGCCCTTCGGCAGCGGGGTCTTCGGCGTAAGTGTCAGTGTTTGAGCCGCTTCATCCAGTTTGACGGCGAGTTCACCACCCCCTTCACCCTCGATTTTCGCGCTGACGATCTTCAACCCCAGCGAATTCACGACGATCTCGGTGGCCGGCTTCATCACCTCGGCGCTCACCTCCACGAAACCCTCGAATTTGCCGGCCTCGATATCCGGCGTGAGCACGATCGAGTATTCCGACGGCACGATGGTCTTCGGCAGTTTGCCCGGTGTTTTGGCAAAGGAAAACGGCTGCTCGGCAGCAGCGAAGTGACAGAGGCAGAGGAGGACGAGCGAGATGAGCAGGGGCGGACGTTTCCGGTTCATGGGGTCAGGCAATTTCGTGATGTTTGCTGAACTTAGCGGCCAATCCCACTACAAATGTTGGAATGTGTGTCCAGTTCGCGCAAGAAGGTGGGCGCAGGGGGCGGGGCTCTTCATCTTTTTATTCTTCATCTTCATCTTCTTTTTTTCACCCCGGGCGAACCGAAACCGCCATGCCCAAGCCGAATCCGCTTGACCGCGCAATTTACCTCACAAACCGACGCGCATTGCCGATGAACAATTACTCCACCCAAATCCCGCCCGCCAAAACAGAACATCCGAGCAAATCCAACCTGGGCCGTGTGCACGAATGGTGTGTAGAGCCGCGCTTGCGTTCGTGGAGTGCGCCGGCTCTCCGGCGCTTTGGAAGTGCGCGTGATTTTGCGTCACCCATGATCCCTCGCGGTGCGCCTTCTCAAAGCGGCGCTTTCGCGCACGCACTCCAAGAACGCAAGCGCCTCAGGGCCGCCGAATTCGTGAATGCAGTCTAATCCAACTTGGTCCTATGGCCAACTCTGGCCAAATCCAACTTAATCCAGCCTGCTCAGGCCTACACAGGCCCCGGCAGAAGAATAATAAGAACATGATTACGAAAAAGACCCACCCGGGGGGGGCCTGCCCCTTATGTCACGCGTCACCTCTTGGCAAAGCGGGATGGCATGCTTAAGGTGCGCTCCCTTTTTTCACTATGGCCCTTGCAAGCATCATCGACCCGTCGCGCCTTGAGCGCATTGAATTCAGCAACGACGAGATTGCCCGCTACTCGCGGCATCTCATCATGCCCGAGGTGACGCTGGAGGGGCAGAAACGCCTGAAGGCGGCGAGCGTGCTGTGCATCGGCACGGGCGGGCTGGGTTCGCCGATCGCGCTTTACCTCGCGGCGGCGGGCATTGGCCGGATGGGCCTGGTGGATGGCGATACCGTCGATTTCTCGAACCTGCAGCGGCAAATCCTGCACGGGACGAAGGACGTGGGCCGGAAGAAGCTGAACTCCGCCAAGGACCGCATCCGCGAGATCAACCCCAACGTGCAGGTGGACCTCTACGATGAATTTTTCACGGCGGAGAATGCGCGCCGGATCGCGGAGCCGTACGACATCATCATCGACGGCACGGATAATTTTCCGACGCGCTATTGCTCGAATGACGTGAGCGTTTTCCTGAAGAAGCCGAACATCTACGGCTCGATCTTCCGCTTTGACGGCCAGTGCACGGTCTTTGCGCCGAGCCTGGGCGGGCCGTGCTATCGCTGCATGTTCCCGGAACCGCCGCCGCCCGGCATGGTGCCGAGCTGCGCGGAAGGTGGCGTGCTGGGCGTGCTGCCGGGGATCATCGGGGTGATGCAGGCGATCGAGGCGGTGAAGCTGATCGTGGGTATCGGCGAGCCGCTGATCGGGCGGATGATCGCGTTTGACGCGCTGAAGATGAAGTTCCGCGAATTCAAGCTGCGGAAGGATCCGAAGTGCCCAGTGTGCTCGGCGAACCCGACCATTACGGAACTGATCGACTACGATCAATTCTGCGGCATCCCGCAGGCCAAGGCCTCGGAGCAAGAGGAAGCGCATGTGCCGCACATCACGGTGCAGGAGCTCAAGGCGAAGATCGACCGGGGCGACAAGTTCAAGCTCATCGACGTGCGCGAGCCGTTTGAGTGGGACATCTGCCGCATTCCGCAAGCGCAGCTCATTCCGCTCGGGCAATTGGCCGGGCGCATGAGCGAGCTGGATTCCGCCGACGAAATCGTGCTGCAGTGCAAGAGCGGCGCGCGCTCCGCGCGAGCGCTGAAGCTTTTGCAGGAAGCGGGCTTCGGCAAGCTGACAAACGTCGAGGGCGGGATTCTCGCCTGGGCGGAGCAGATTGATCCGAGCGTGCCGAAGTACTAGGTTCGTCAGCTAGTGTATGCTCGCTCTCATCGGAATGCCGTTTTAGAGCCCATGTGATTAGTCGATGAAACTTCCGCTCGAAAAGCTCAGCGAGCTTGACCACGAGATTTTCGTTGGCCATGGGAGCGACAACCCGCACAACGCCGCCGACGAGATTTACGGCTGGCTGCACCGCCGTATTGGCTCCTTCGATTACAGCGATCACAACGACCGATGCGACTTGATGTGTCTCGAGGCTCAGATTGCCATGCTTTGGCGCCTCTCATCCTACTTTTGCAACGTCATCACGCACCGCGAGGATGCACAGGAATGGCGTCGCAAGGCTTTGGAGTTTTTTGACCGGGAGACGGCAAATCGAGGAGACGGCTCAGATGTCGTTGACTGGCGTCGCAATATTATCCGCAATTTCGACCGGCTTGAGTCAGTGCTCCTACCGAGAGACGCGCAATGACGAAGTGGAAATGAAGTCGATTCTCTCTGACCTGATGCCGCTGCTGTGCTGCCCGGAGACGCGGCAGGCGCTGGCGGTTGCGCCGGGGGAGTTGGTGGAAAAATTGGAAGCCTTGCGCGATGGAGGAAAACTGCTGAATCGGGCGGGAAAGCCTGTGGGGGAGCCAATTCGCGAGGGATTGGTGCGCGCGGATGGGATGGTTTTTTATCCGGTGAGTGGCGGCATTCCGTTGCTCGTTTTGGAAGAAGGGGTGATGGTGCCGCAGACATGAGCAAGACGATTGATTGGGCCGCGATCCGTGCAGATTTTCCGATCCTCGACCAGGAGGTGCGGGGGCAGCGGCTGATTTATTTTGATAGCGCGGCGAGTTCGCAGAAACCGCGGCAGGTCATCGAGGCGCTGGATCGCTACTATTTATGCGATCATGCGAATGTGCATCGCGGGCTGCATGAATTGAGCACCCGTGCGACCGAAGCGTATGAAGGCGCGCGGGTGAAGGTGGCGAAGTATCTGAACGCGGCGAGCGCGGAGGAGATTGTCTTCACGCGTGGGACCACGGAAGGGATCAATCTCGTGGCGCAGGCGTGGGGTGGACGCTTCGTCCGCGAGGGCAGCGTGATTTTGCTCACGGAGATGGAGCACCACAGCAATCTCGTGCCGTGGCAGATGCTCGCCGAGCGCACCGGCGCGAAGCTGCGCTTTCTGCCGGTGCTCGAAGACGGCACCCTCGCCCTCGACCGCCTCGGTGAATACCTCACGCCCGAGGTGAAAATTTTCGCCTTCACCCACATCTCCAATTCGCTCGGGACGATCAATCCCGTGGCCGAACTGTGCGCCGCGGCGCGCGCGGTCGGCGCGGCGACGCTGGTGGATGGCGCGCAGAGCGCCGGGCACGTACCCGTGGATGTGCGGGCGATGGGTTGCGATTTCTACGTTTTCTCCGGCCACAAAATGTGCGCACCCACGGGTAGCGGCGCGCTCTACGGTCGCTCCGAGCGCCTCGCGGAGACGCCGCCCTGGCATGGCGGCGGGGAGATGATTGTGAGCGTGACCTACGAGCGCGCGACCTACAAAACCGCGCCGCACAAGTTTGAAGCAGGCACACCGAGCATTGCCGATGCGGTTGGCCTGGGCGCGGCGATTGATTACATTGAGAGCATCGGACGCGAGGCGATCTTCGCCCACGACCGCGCGTTGACCATTCACGCCCTCGCCGGGTTGGAGGCGTTGCCGGGCGTGACGGTGTATGGGCCGAAGGGAATCCGCGGCGGGCTCGCGGGATTCACGATGGCTGCGGCGCATCCGCACGACTTGACGACGTACGCGGACCGCTACGGCCTTGCGCTCCGCGGCGGGCACCACTGCAATCAGCCACTGATGCGGAAGCTGAAGCTGCCAGGGACGACCCGCGCGAGCTTCTATTTTTACAACACGAAGGAGGAAGTGGATCGCATGCTGGAAATTTTGGCGGAAGCGGTGAAGTTCTTTGCGTGAACGGGGATGGTGCGGAGGTGAGGGACCGCAGATGGCGCAGATTTCGCGGATGAAAAGCGGAGATCGGTATGCCTGGAGTTGCGGCAAACTGGCGAACGACTAATTTCAACGCACCATGGCCAAGACTTTGTATGTCGAAATGCGCGAGGGGGAAGGATGGGGGGATGTCGCAGATCGGTTCCTGGAGTTTTGTATCGCGCAGAAAAAGGTGATGAATGGCGGATTTTCCGAGGGTGATCCAATTCCAGTGAAAGCTGGGATTCGCTATGCTGCTATTTCCATTCCAGACCATTCTACCGTTCTGATCGACTATCTTTACGAGTGGGCGAAAATTACATCGCGCGCGATATTTCCGCCCTATCCCAATGCATCCATGAATACCGAACTCGAAGAACTCTACCAGTCCGTCATCCTCGACCACTCGCGGAAGCCGCGGAATTTTGGGGAGCTGACGGATGGGGCGGTGCAGGTGCATGGGGACAATCCGTCGTGCGGGGATGAGATCGATTTGTCGGTGAAGTTTGCGGCGGATGGGTCGGTGGAGGACGTGAAGTTCAAGGGGCAGGGATGCGCGATCAGCCAGGCGTCGGCGTCGATGATGACGATGAAGCTCAAGGGAAAGAGCGAGGCGGATGCGCGGGAGATGTTGCGGTCGTTTCACGATGTCGTGACGACGGAAGTGGCGGAGCCGCCGCGCATGCTGGGGGATTTGCGGTTGCTCGCGGGGGTGCGGAAGTTTCCGCAGCGGGTGAAGTGCGCGATGCTGGGATGGCGGGCGTTTGAGCAAGCGCTGGAAGACAAAGCGGGCGGGACGGTTTCCACTGAAGAAAGTTGAGGGTTGAGAGTCCCCGCTAGTTTGCGGTTGGTTCACGGCTTGGCGTAATTTGCACTCTGTGGAGTGCGGCTGCGCCGGGGTGGTGGATTGCCGCCGGGGACGACGGCGCTCCCAGGGGGCGCTGCGCGCCTGGCCTCACCCGCGCTGGGCGGCGGTGAGGGGTGGGAATGT
>JADMIO012757536.1_pt1 | contig 17708 bp, 18 predicted proteins | sample 8958161 | NCBI WGS metagenome assembly JADMIO01 (sample SAMN16585339, study PRJNA669376) | soil metagenome | isolation source: Crop rotation soil | place: USA: Cullars Rotation, Alabama | collected 2011
CTTTCCCGGATGCGTCCCGAAAAATTTCTTCCGGAGCAGCTTGCGGCCAAAGGTCACGACATCGTCCGCGTCCTGCTGCAGTTCGGCCAGCTGGGCCTCGCGCTCGATCTCGAAAGTCGACGCCCGAAAGGCCGGCTCCAGCGCGCCGCCGCGGAGCACCTCGAGGGCGCGGTCCAGGGCATCGGGCAGCACCTCCGCCGCCAGCCCCAGGCTGTTGTTGCCGGAAAAAGGGTGAAAGCTGCCGCCGACCTCCTCGATATAGCGCGCCACCTGCGCCGCGGAACGGCGCCGGGTGTCCTTGGCCAGGAGCGTTGCGAACAGCCCCGAGGATCCCCGGCGGTCCGGTCGCTCCTGCTGCGGACCACCGAGGCAGAGCAGCCGCAGGTGGAGGTTGGGCAGCCGCCGGTCCGGCTGAAGCAGCAGCGTGGCCCCGTTGGGCAGCCGCACCTCCTCGAAATCCGGCCGCCCGGGCACCGTCCTGGCCGTCGAGGGGCCGCCGCTCCCGGATGCCGCGGCGGGGCTGAGCGAGACGCTGGTCGTCAATTCCGGGACAAGGTACTTCCGGATCGCACGAACGAGATCAGCGGGTTTCACCGCCGAGAGCTGCTCAAAATAGCGCCGACTGTGGTTGAGATCGCCGACGACCACCTCGGCGGCGCCGAGGCGCGAAGCCTGGCCCGCCATGGTCTTGCGGGTGTTGATTTCCCCCACCACCACCTGGCGATACGCCTTCCGCAGCTCCGCCGCCGTGAATCCGCGCCGGCAGGCGGCTACGAGCGCCCGCTGGATGGCCGCGGCGGCCGGGACGCGCTTGTCCGCATCGCAGGTGTAGGTGATGCAAAACAGCCCGACCGATCCCGGGTTCCAGCTTTGGGCATCGATCGTGTGCACCAGCCGGGCCTTTTCCCGGATGGCCTGCCAGAGGATCGAGGAATCGCCATGGCCGAGGACCATCGCCAGGAGATCGAGCACCGGCGCATCCGAATCCGTCAGCCCCGGAATCTGCCAGGCGAGCCCGGCCCGCGTGAGCTCGACATCCTCAAAGCGGTGCGATTCGCGCCGGCCCAGCTGGATCGGCTCAGCCGGGACCAGCGCCGGGACCGTCCGCCTCCGGGTTTCCCTTCCAAATTTCGCCTCCACCGCCGCCCGGATCGCCGCCGGGTCGACGTCGCCCACCACCACGACGACCAGGTTTTCCGGGACGTATCGAACTTTGTAATACGCCTGCAGGTCCTCCCGCGTCACCGCGGCGAAGACCTCGCGGTGCCCGATGATCGGGAAACGGTAGGGGTGGACCCGGAAGGCGGTGGCGAAGAGGTCCTCCCAGAACCGGTTGTCGGGATCGTCGCGGGTCATCGCGATCTCCCGCAGGATCACGTCCTTCTCCTTCGCCGCCTCGTCGGCCGGCAGGGTCGAATGAAGGACGGAATCCGCCAGCACATCGAGCGCGACGTCGACGTGCTCGCTGGGCAGATCAATGTAGTAAACCGTGCGGTCAAACGTCGTGTAGGCGTTGATGTACCCGCCGTGCGCCTGTACCGTGGCGGAGATTTCCCGGCCCGCCCGGCGCTCGGTGCCCTTGAAAAGCATGTGCTCGAGATAGTGGGAAAGGCCGGCCCCGAGATGGTCGCCTTCGTGCTGGCTGCCGGTTTTCACCCACACCTGCACCGAGGCCAGGGCCGCCGACCGGTCCGCTTTTACGATTAGCGTAATGCCATTTGCTAGCAATAAGCGCTCAACCGGCTCATTCCAGAAGGCCTCCAGGAGTTTCAGATCAGAGCGCATAGTTGGCTTGGGGCATGGAGCATGGCGCGCGCAGAAAGGCAATCAGCCGAGTTCATTTCTCGCCGCAAATTCGGGTGCTGCTCCACCGCGCCTGGCACCCGCGCCAAGTCGCGCGGCGTTTCGCGCCCCGTCAGGAGGAACCGACCTGCTCGGCCGTCGATTGCGAGCTGCCGGAACGTCGATTCTTTGCCGGCAGAAACGGTTTTACGAACGCCTCTTCGAAGGAATAAATCTCCGAGAAGTCCTCCCGGCGGTCGTCTTGCGTCTTACTGAAGACTTTGTAGTCGATGAGGTTAAATACGATGTCGCCGAAGTCGGAGCACCGGTTTACCCCCCAGGAATTGAGCACCGTTTTCGCCAGCGGCCCGTATTGGTCGAGGGCGTAAATCCGCAGGCCGTTCAGGAGTTCGCGCCCGCTGACATGGGTGTTTCCCGCGGTCTTGGCCGTCTCCTTTTTCTTCAATTCCCGGACCGTATGGTCGAGACCATAGCGGACGAATTCGTACGCCTTGCGGTCGAACCTGGCATCCTCTTTCCGGATTAGCGCTACCTGTTCGCTGAAGTCGGGCTGTTCCATGGATCTCTCGAAGATTGAGTGAAATCGTCGAAAACTCGCAATCCGCAACCGATTTTAATCTGACGCCGGTTCCGCGGTATTGTTGCGTATTCGCAACAATAACCTAGCGTCACCCTCGTAAATCCTTCAACCTCCCGGGGAAACCATGATCGCGTCAACGCAAACGAATCATCCCCTGGCCGGCAGCGGCACCGATGACGCAGGCCGTGTGCAAAAGCCGATTGACGCCGCCACGAGCCGGCTGAAGTCCGCCGGGCTCCGCATCACGCAGCCGCGGATCGCGATCCTGGAGTCGATGATCAAGTCGGGCCAGCCGGCGACGATTGAGCAAATTCATGGCGACCTTTCCGCTGATTCCTGCGATCTCGTCACCGTCTATCGCTGCCTCGCGGTGTTTGAACAGCTCGGCCTCGTTCGCCGTTCCTTTTTCCACAACGGCACGAGCCTGTATGAACTGAACCTGGCGGGGACCAGCCGCTATCACGTCATTTGCAAGAGCTCGAATCGCGTCGACGAGATCGACGCGGAAACGACCGCGGAGCTGCGCCAGGCCGTCCAGCGGGTCGAGGACATCCTCAAGTCAAAGGGCTTCTCGGACGTGTCGCACGTCGTTGAGTTCTTTGCCGTCGCGCCCCAGGGCGGACGAATCGGCGCAACGCCGGAAATTCCCGCGGTTCGCTGAAGCGCGGGTAACCCGTGCTTCGCCCGCTGGGCTGCGCAGGGTCGCCTTTTCGCGAGCGAAAACGCGAAAAAGCCCGCGCGTTTCCGCGCGGGCTGAAAGAGTCGGGTTAAACCCGCGTTAGAACGTGATCCCGTAGCTGACCGTCACGACGCCGCGTCCGACCGCTGCGCCGTTCGACGCCTTGGGCAGCGTGCCGGTCTTGAAGTTGTTGTTCGAACCGCGCGTGTAAGCCCAGCCCACCGTGAGTTTCTGGTTCTTCGTCACCTCGAAAGGCATGGCCACACCGGCCGACCAGTAGTCGCCCCAGTTCTTCGTCTCGGGCGTGCTGTTCTTGATCGAGTCGTCCCATTTGAGCGTCCCGATCGTCCCGCTGAAATCCAGCTCCGTGCCCTTCAGCGGCACCACGTAGGCCGCGCCGAGCTCGAACGTCGGGCCCTGCAGCACGGCATCATAATAAACCTTCGGGGTTAGCGTCAGCGCGCCGGCGGTCCAATTGAGGGCCAGGTTGGGTTCGAACGTGCTCTTGTAGAAGCCGACCGTCTCGTCCGCGTTCGGATAATAGTAGAAGGTCGCTCCCGGGACCAGGGTGAGCTTATCCTTGACCAGCGTGATCGTCCACGCGCCATAAAAGTCGAGCTCCGGATCCGATTGCCCCACGACCTTGTCCGAGATCGGGACGTTGGCCCAGACCCCAAGCTTGAGGGGGCCGTTGTTCATCTCGATCGTCGGTTGAAACGACGGACCGCCGAGGCGAACGCCCCGGAACATGTACTGCGAGGCCACCGCGGGCTGAACCAGCCACGTGGGCTGGGCCAGCGCGGTCGACATGGAACTCGCCGCGAGCGCGCCGGCGAATAGGAGGAGGAGTTTTTTATGCATTGATTTGGATACTTGAGTCACGGCCGCATATGAAAGCGGTCGATGGAATCTCGATACAGCAGGGATCCTACCAACATTCGAACGATTTAAATATTTCTGTAAGTCATTTTTTAAACGTATATTACGAGGGTCACATCCTCCGTTTTTGAGCGGAATCGATCGCGGGGACTGACACGTGCCCTGGATTTCGGTAGTGTATCAGTCCGGCAGATTCTTTTGTAGCGAAGGCCGGACGGGCCTTCGTCCGAAGCGCTTCCGCGCTTCGCTACGGGCCAAACTGATACACTACCGGGATTTAATCGGCGTCGCCGAGGCACGATAACTGCTCTTTCAAGACATGCATTATTTGAGGCGGGCCCTACCCCTTGCTGCGCTCCTCGCGCTGCCGTCGATCGCTCTGGCGCATCCTGGTCACGATGGCCATGAGGTCACCTGGGATTTTGGCTCGGGCTTTTCTCATCCGTTGTTCGGTCTCGATCACGTGCTGGCATTGGTTGCCGTGGGTGTGTGGGCCGCCAGCCTGCGAGGCCGGGCGGTCTGGATTGTGCCAGGCGCTTTTGTTACCGTGATGGCACTCGGCGCCGCCGTGGCCGTCCACGGGCAGGGCTTCACTGGTATTCAACAGGGCATCGCTGCCTCGATCGTCGCGCTCGGACTATTGATCGCGGTCGGAAAACAGCTCCCGACCGCGCTGGCCGCGTCGGTCGCCGGCCTCTTCGCCCTGTTCCACGGAGTGGCTCACGGCCAGGAAATCCCCGTCAATGCCAACGTCGCAAGTTACCTGGCGGGGATTGTCACCGGGACGATCGTGTTGCATGGCCTCGGCCTGGCCTTCGGCTGGTTTATCGTTCGCCGCGAGCATTCCGCGGCGCGCGTGGCGGGCGCCATCGTCGCGCTCGCCGGCCTTGCGCTCGTGTTATAGTTTCCGCGGATCGCACGCCAGTTTCGGATAATATGGCGCCAGCGTCCGCCGGATCCCCTTCAGCGTCTCGCGCATCACCCGACCACCGGCGCAGACAAACTTGATGCTCCATGCCCCCGGCCCCAGACAGGTGGCACCTATCCAGGATTGCGGGGAATGAAGGCCGTGCAGGCGGGCCCGCCATTCCGGCGACTCGGCGGCCTCCGCGCCGACCAGGAGGGCATTTCCGAAACAGGCGTTCTCCCCCATCCCGGCGGCGGCCGCCAACTGGCAGAACTGATCCGGCTGGTGCTCGAATCTCTCCCGCAGAACAAGGGTGCCCGCCACCTTGAGCTCGGTCTCAATTACCAGCCGCCGCCAGGACCAGATGTCCCCGTGCGCAATGCGGCCCGGCATCAACAGGTCGGCAAAAAAGAGCCCTGCGCCGCGCGCGACATCGATTCGGGTCACCTGCCGGTAGCTCGAGTCTCGGTGAGGGACCAGCGGCTCCGGCAGGATTTCGAGCCAGCCACCGGGGGCGACAAAAAACGACTGCCGGCACTCCGCCGATCCCGCCGTCATCGTGAACGCCCGGCTGGCGCTCGGGGAAGTCATCAGCAGCGCCGCCCCCGTCTCAACCCGGATTTCCGAGTCGAGGCGGTCGCCCTCGAGTATTCCCGCCGTGGGGTTCACGACCTGGGCGATCAACACCCGCGAGTCCTCCTCCCAGTAGGCCTTCCCCAGATGAAACGGGACACCGAATGACTGCGAGGCGAGGAAGCTTCGTCCATCGACGCGCGCCTCGGCCCCAAGCTTCAGGTGCCCGGAAAGTCGCATCGCTCAGCGACCCACCGCGCGCCGGGCGAACAGCACCTCGCGCTCGATCCACTGGATTACGGCGTCCAGGTTGTGTTCGCGCTTCAGGTCGCAAAAAAGAAAAGGACGCGCGCCGCGCTGGATCCTCGCGTCGCGCTCCATCACCGAAAGGTCGGCCCCCACCAGTGGCGCGAGGTCAATCTTGTTGATGATGAGCAGATCGCTGAAGCGTATGGCCGGGCCTCCTTTCCGGGGAATCTTGTCCCCTTCCGCCACGTCGATGACGTAGATGAAGGCATCGACGAGTTCCGGGGAAAAAGTGGCGGAAAGATTGTCCCCGCCGCTCTCCACCAGGGTGAGCTGCAAATCCGGAAACGTCCGCTCCATCGATTGCACCGCCTGCTCATTCATCGTGGTGTCGTCGCGGATCGCCGTGTGGGGGCAGCCGCCGGTCTCGACCCCGGCAATCCGTTCCTCCGGCAACGCCCCGTTCCGGGTCAGGAACTGCGCATCCTCCAGGGTATAGATGTCATTCGTGACCACCGCCATCGAGTAGCGGTCGCGGAGCTTTTGGCATAGTTTCAGGCAAAGCATGGTCTTGCCGGAGCCCACGGGCCCTCCGACGCCGATCCGGGGAGGACGATTCATGGAAGGCAAATCCGACGGCTCATGATATAAAAAGGCGTGCGTCCGCGGTCTCATGCCGGGCGGCGGCGATATCCAGCCACGGGTTCGACCAGCCGATCTCGGCGAGCGGCACAGAGGCGGCCTGGCCCAGGTCCCTTGCCACCGCCGCCAGCGATTCCACCAGCAACGCCTGGCTGGCATTCTGTCCGATCCGCAGGAGCTTCATCGCCGCTGCGAGCACAGACGCGATCGAGGAGTAGGCAAAGGAGGAAAGGGCCGCGTCAAGCGGCGCGCCCAGGACGCGCGCCTCCAGGGCACTCGAGATTGCGGCCGAGAAAGGCCACTCCCCTTCCCGGGCCCGGCGGAGGTATTCGCCCGCGAGCGGATCCCGCCGAAGCGCCAGAAGGAGTTCGGCGCGCTGGCGGCCGATTTTGGACGAGGCCGCCCGGGCCTCGTGGGCCGAGCGGAGGGCATGGCTTAGCTCGCTTAGCGACGCGATTTCACTCCAGTCCGTCGCTCCAAAAGCCCGCCAGGCGTGAGCCACCAGCGGAAGATCGGCCTGGCGCAGGGCCGGCAAATGGCAGTGCTTGAGATAGAATTCCAATCCGTCCCGGTCGCGCACGAAGCCCTCGTGAATCAGCCCCTCGAGCCCAAACGAATGCGCGTAGCTTCCCGTGGGATAAAAGGAGTCCGAGGTCTGGAGCAGGGCCGCGAGCCAGTTCATCAATGGCGGTGGCTGGGTCCGACCTCGGCGGAAGTGTCGGCTCCGCGGGAGAAGCGTCCCGGCTGAAATATCGCCAGCGCCGGCTCATACCGGATCCGGAGACGATCGAGCAATTGGCGCACGGCGGTGTCATCCGGCGCCAGCAGACGCGACGGCTCGGCCGACAAATCCATGTGCAGGTTGCCGATCGCCCACCCAATGGCCGCCGCCGCCGAGGGCGGCAGGTCGAGCCCGATCACCACCACCGGCTCAGGCCGCTGTTCAATGAGATAGCGGGCGTCGTCATCCTGGAAAAAAAAAGTGCCGTGGGCCAGCGGAGCGGCGAGTTCAAATCCAAACTCGGCCCCGTTCTCCGCTGTCCCCCGCCACCGCCGTCGGGCCAGGGTCTGTCGGTCCACCACCAGGCGGACGATTGGCCGGAAGGAATCGGATTGGGCGAAGGGTGAACTTATCAGCTGCATGGCGACGGACGGGCGGCCTAAAACAGGAAGTAGCGCTGGGCCATCGGCAAAATCTTGGCGGGCTCGCAGGTCAGGTGCCGGCCGTCCGCTTTCACGGTGTAAGTCTCCGGGTCGACCTCGATCCTCGGCAGGGCGTCGTTGAGGACCATGTCCTTTTTCCCCACTTTCCGGCACTGGCGAACCGGTTCGAGCCGCCGGGAAAGTCCAAGGTCGCGCACACCGGCATTTTTCTGCAACGACGCCTCGCTCACGAACGTCAGGCAGGTTGACCCCACCGCCCGCCCCGCCGCGCCGAACTGGGGCCGGTAGAACGTGGGTTGCGGAGTGGGAATCGACGCATTCGGGTCGCCCATGTTGGCCCAGGCGATGAAGCCGCCCTTCAGGATCAGCTCGGGCTTCACGCCGAAGAGCGCCGGCTTGAAAACCACGAGGTCGGCGAGCTTTCCCACCTCGAGCGAGCCGATGACATGGCTCATCCCGTGCGCGATCGCCGGATTGATGGTGTACTTCGCGAGATAGCGAAGGACGCGGAAATTGTCGGCCGCCGGGTGGCTCGGGCCGGCCAGCGGTCCGAACTGGCCCTTCATCTTGTGCGCAGTCTGCCAGGTCCGGATTATCACCTCACCGATCCGACCCATGGCCTGCGAGTCGGACGACATCATCGAGATGGCGCCCAGGTCGTGCAGGCAATCCTCGGCGGCGATGGTCTCGGGCCGGATCCTCGACTCCGCGAACGCGACATCCTCCGGGATCCGGGAGTCGAGATGATGGCAGACCATCAGCATATCCAGGTGCTCATCGATCGTGTTGACCGTGAAGGGACGGGTCGGGTTGGTGGAGGACGGGAGCACGTTGGGCTCGCCACAGACGCGGATGATGTCCGGGGCATGCCCGCCGCCCGCGCCTTCCGAGTGAAACGTGTGGATCGTGCGGCCCCGGAACGCCCGGATCGTTTCCTCCACAAAGCCCGCCTCGTTCAGCGTGTCGGTATGGATCGCCACCTGAACGTCGAATTCCTCGGCCACGCCCAGGCAGACGTCGATCGCCGCCGGCGTCGTCCCCCAGTCCTCGTGCAGCTTCAAACCGATCGCGCCGGCGACGATCTGCTCGCGCAACGGGGCCGCGGTCCCGCAGTTGCCCTTGCCGAGAAAGCCCAGATTCACCGGGTAGGCCTCCGCTGCCTCCAGCATTCGGTGCAGGTTCCAGCGGCCGGGCGTGCAGGTCGTGGCAAATGTGCCCGTGGCCGGGCCGGTGCCCCCGCCGAGGAGCGTGGTGATCCCGGAGCTGATGGCCTCGTCAATCTGCTGGGGGCAGATGAAATGAATGTGCGAGTCGATGCCCCCGGGAGTGACCAGGCACCCCTCGCCCGCGAGCACCTCGGTGCCGGCGCCGACGATCATGGGATTTCTCTTCTTGGTCCGCGGATCCGCGAAGGCCGAGCCGAGCCCGCTCTGGATGCCCGGGTTGCCCGCGTGCCCGAGGCCGACGATCAGGCCGTGCTTGATCCCGATGTCCGCCTTGATGACCCCCAGGATCGGGTCGAGGATCAGCGCGTTGGTGATCACAAGGTCGAGCGCCTCCCGGTCGGGTGCCGTCGGCGACTGTCCCATCCCGTCGCGAATCACCTTTCCCCCGCCAAACTTGATCTCGTTCCCGTACCCGCCGCCTTCGGCAATGAGGTCCCGCTCAACCTGGACCAGAAGATCCGTGTCGGCCAGCCGCACCCGGTCGCCCACGGTCGGCCCATACATTTCCGCATACTGGCGGCGCGTGAGGCGAAGCATGTTATTTTTCCTTTCGGCCGGCCGGCGGCCGGGCGCGGCGCGCGGGATCCAGGGGACCGTTGATCTTTGCGTTCAAACCATGCACCTCGCGCAGGCCTGCCAGGGCGACCAATTCAACCTGCCTCGAATCGCCGGCCTCGAATCGGACCGCCGTGCCGGCGGGGATGTTGAGCCTGAATCCGCGGGCGGCCGCGCGGTCGAAACGCAGCGCCGCGTTGGCCTCGAAAAAATGAAAGTGCGAACCCACCTGGATCGGACGGTCGCCCGTGTTGTCGACCGTGACGCTGAGCGTCTCGAGTCCGCCGTTGGCCGGGAGCCCGGCGGGGTCCGCTGCGACAATGATTTCACCGGGAATCATGATTCTCATTCGTGGCCGCCGCTCAGCGGATGGGGTCGTGCACCGTCACCAGTTTCGTGCCGTCGGGGAACGTCGCCTCGACCTGCACCTCATGGATCATTTCCGCGACGCCTTCCATCACGTCCGCGCGCTTGAGGATGGTCGTGCCGAAACTCATCAGTTCGGCCACGGAACGCCCGTCCCGCGCGCCCTCGATCGTCTCGTAGGTGATGATCGCGATCGCCTCCGGGTAGTTGAGCTTCAGTCCGCGCGCCTGCCGCCGGCGGGCCAGGTCCGCCGCCGTGACCACCATCAGCTTTTCGCGTTCGCGTGGAGTCAGGTGCATGGTCGAGCGGTCATACCTGCAGATGCTCCTTCACCACCGCATCGGTCAGGTCGGCGATGGGGCCGGACGCGACGACGACCCCGCGGTCCATCGCATAGAACCGATCGGTCACATCCCGGCAAAAATCGACAAACTGCTCGACCAGCAGGATGGCCAGTGCGCCCTCGGCGCGCAGCGTCTTGAGGGTTTCGCCGATCTGCTCGATGATCGACGGCTGGATGCCCTCGGTCGGCTCATCGAGGATCAGCAGCACGGGCTCGGTCAGGAGCGCGCGCCCGATCGCGAGCTGCTGCTGCTGCCCGCCGGACAGGACCCCGCCCTTCCGGCCGAGCATTTCCTTCAGGATGGGAAAAAGCGCGAAGACGCGCTCGAGCGCGGCCCTGGCCTCGCCGCCGCGCCGGCCTTTCACGACCAGGCCGATGCGCAGGTTTTCCTCCACGGTCAGGTGCGGGAAGATGTCGCGACCCTGGGGCACATAGCCGATCCCGCCGCGGGCGCGCGCGTCGCTGGGCCTGCCCTCGATGGCGGCGCCCGAGAAGCGGATGGATCCGGACCGCACCGGCAGCACCCCGGTGATCGACCGGAGCGTCGTCGTCTTCCCCACCCCGTTTCGGCCCATCAGTGCGACGACTTCGCCCGGTCGCACCTCGAGGTCGACGCCGCGGAGGATGCGCGAACCGCCGATGTAGGTCTCGACCTGCGAAAGCTGGAGCAGCGGCTCACTCATGGTTTCCTCTGGGCCCGGTTCATGGTCAGCGCGTCCCGTGCTTTCCGCGGCCGAGGTAGACCTCGCGCACCTTTTGATTGGATTGAATCTCGTCGAACTTGCCCTCGCAGAGTATGGCGCCCTGGTGGAGGACCGTCACCTGGCTGTCCCGCGCGATCTGCCGGACGAACGTCATGTCGTGCTCGACGACAATCAGGCTGTGCCGCCCGGCCAGGCCGAGCAGGAGTTCGCCCGTGCGGTGCGTTTCCTCGTCCGTCATGCCGGCCGCAGGTTCGTCGACGAGCAGGACCTTGGGGTCCTGCGCCAGCAGCATGCCGATCTCGAGCCACTGCTTCTCGCCGTGCGCCAGCAGCCCGGCCTTCGATTCGCGCTTCTCCTCGAGACGGATGAGGCGCAGGAGTTCGCTGATGCGGTCGAGCTGGCCGGAATCCGGCCGCCGGAAGAGCGAGGCGAAAACACCGCGCGGTCCCTTGAGCGATAGCAGGAGGTTTTCCCAGACGGTGTGTTCGGAGTAAACGCTCGGGGTCTGGAATTTTCGCGCGATGCCGGCGCGGTTGATCTCGTACTCGTTCAGTTTCGTCAGATCGGTGGAGCCAGCCGGCACGGCGCCGAATTCAATTTTCCCGGTGTCGGGCTTGGCCCGTCCGGTGATCAGGTCGAAGAAGGTCGATTTGCCGGCGCCGTTGGGTCCGATCACGGTCCGCAGCTCTCCCTCGTAGAGGTAAAAATTGAGATTCGAAATGGCCTTGAAGCCATCGTAGGTCTTGTTCACGTCCTCAACCGTGAGAAGCGGATGCGGCATGGGAGGTCAGGGTTGGGATTTCCGCTCGGCCGCGGCGATGCCCGCGCCCGTCGCCTCGTCCTCCGCCGGACCCGGCCGCCGGCGGCGGAAGTGCGGCGCCAGTTTTCGCGGAAGGCTGACGATCCCGCCCGGCAGGAAGAGGACGACGAGAACGAAAAGACCGCCGAGGATGATCAGCCACAGGTCCGGGTAGGCGCGGGTGGCCCAGCTCTTCAGGGCATTGATGCCGATCGCGCCAAGGATGGGCCCGACCAGGGTCCCGCGACCGCCCACGGCGACCCATACGACGGCTTCGAGCGATTTCTCGGGCGTCATGGCCGCCGGGTTGATGATCCCCACCTGTGGCACATAAAGCGCCCCGCCGACCGCCGCGATCAGGGCGGCGAGGACGAAGACGAACAACTTGTAGTGCGCCGTGGCATAGCCGCTGAACAAGACGCGGTTTTCGCCGTCGCGGATCGCGCGCTGCACGAGCCCGAACTTGGTCGTCGCGAGCCAGCGACAGCCGAGATATACCGCGAGAAGCGACGCCGCCGTCGCGATGTACAGCCAGCGCTGGGTCTGGGCGGACTGGATGTCGTAGCCGAGGATCCGCTTGAAGTCGGTGAAGCCGTTGTTTCCGCCGAGGAGGAGATTGTTGCGGAAGAACATGATCGACGCCGCATAGGTCAATGCCTGCGTGAGGATCGAGAAATAGACGCCCTTGATGCGGGAACGGAACGCGAGGTAGCCGAAGACAAATGAGATCAGCCCGGGCACGACGAACGCCATGGTCAGGGCAAAGGGAAAGCTCGCGAACGGCTCCCAGAAGGCCGGCAGGTGCGTCCAGCCGAGGAACACCAGAAAATCCGGGAGCGGCTTGTGGTACTGTCCCTGGTCGCCGATCATCCGCATGAGGTACATCCCGTGCATGTAGCCGCCCAGGGTGAAGAACAGGGCCTGCCCGAGACTGAGGAGACCGGTGGAGCCCCAGAGGAGGTTCACGGAAATCGCCAGGAGGGCGAAGCAGAGATATTTTCCCCAGAGGTTGATCGTGAAATTGCTGATCGCCCCGGTCCGGTGCAGCCATGGAACGACGACGAGCAGAAAAAGTGCCGCCACGGCGATGGCAATCGGCTCCAGCCGGCCGGCGAGCGGGCGCGGAACAGGATGGGCGCTACTCATCGAGGCTGCGGCTGCGGGTGACGAAAAGCCCGGCGGGACGCCATTGGAGGAAAAGGATGATTCCACCGAGGACGAGGATCTTGCCGAAGACCGCGGCATCCTGGGCCAGGTTTTGCAGGAAGCTGCCGAAGCCCGGCACCCAGCCCAGGGCCGGCGCCCAGACGGGCAGATATTGCTGGAGCACCTGGTCGACCCCGCCGATGCCGAAGGCGCTGACAATCGTGCCGCCAATGCTGCCGACCCCTCCGACGACGACGACCATGAACGAATCGATGATGTAAGTCTGCCCCAGGGCCGGCCCCACGTTGCCGATCTGGCTGAGGAACGCCCCCGCCAGGCCGGCCAGCCCGCTGCCGAAGGCGAAGGTCAGCATGTTGACCCGATCCGTCCTTACGCCGATGCACGAGGCCATCGAGCGATTCTGCATCGTCGCACGGATCAGCAGCCCGAGCGGCGTCTTCACCAGGGCGAGCCAGACGCCGAGGACGATGGCGATGGCAAAGCCGATGACGAAGACGCGGTTCCAGCCGAGCAGGACGTCGTTGATGACCCAATTGCCACTGAGATAGCTCGGACTGGAGACCTGGACGTTGTTCGCCCCGAACATCAGGCGGAAGACCTGCTGCAGGACCAGCGAAACGCCCCAGGTGGCGAGCAGGCTCTCGAGCGGGCGCCGGTAGAGAAAGCGGATGACACTGCGCTCCACGACCAGCCCAACCAGCGCGGCGACCAGAAAGCTGACCGGAAGGGCGACGATGAAGTAGGCCTGGTAGGCCCAGCCGTTGAGCTTCAGGCCGTGGAGAGGGACGCCAAGTCCGAAGAACGGTATCGTCATGCCGTCCCCGAAAAAGTTCTGCACGAGGTACGTCGCATAGGCGCCGACGGCGATCATCTCGCCGTGCGCCATGTTGATGACGCGCATCAATCCGAACGTGATCGCCAGGCCGAGCGCGCCGACGAGAAGGATGCTGCCCAGGCTGAGGCCGCGGAAAAGCGTGCCGAAGAAATCGACCGTCGCGCGGTGGCTCTCGACGGCCCGGACGGCGGCGTCGGCCGCCGCGGCCACGTCGCGGTCGCCGGCCGCCAGGGCTTCCTTGCGACAGCGCTCGATGAAGTCGCTGCTCGACAGGGTGTGCAGCGCTTCCAGCTCGCGCAGGGCGGCGACCTTCACGGAGGCGCTGGAATCGTTGAGCCGGATCAGGGCGACGGCCTCCCGCAGGGCGCGAAGGACGGCGGGATCCTTCTCTACGTCGAGACGGGTTTGAAGCGGGGCCAGTTTTTCCGGGTCCTGCGACTGGCCGATGGTCTGTATGGCCTTGACCCGTGTTGCCGGGTCGGGCGCCCCGAGATCGAGGAGATCGAGCACCACGCGCATCGCCCGGCGCAGCGCGGCGTTGTGTTCGACCGCCGTCAGCCCGGTCGGATTGAGCCGAAGCGGCCGGCCGGCGGGATCGGCCAGAGGCTGCCCGTCGAGCACGCGTTCCGCCGCCCTGGCCCCTTCGGCGTCGGGTTCGCCGGTGAGATGGATCGGCACCCTTTCGTCGCCACTGCCCGGATACAAAAACAATTCATCGTTGCGCCAGGCGGCGAGCAGATCGGGGATCGCCGCGTCCGCATTCCCGATGAGGGAGGACAGCAGCGTCCGCTGCTCCTCCAGCTTGTCGGACCTCATCGCCTGCACGAGGATTTGGCGGGCGGGCGTCTCAGAGGCGCGCGCGGATCCCGCAATGGCCATCGCCAGAATAATCCACAGCTGCCGCCGCAGGGTTAGCATTGATGAACGCTGTTGCTGGTCTTGTGCCAAATGCAAAAGGGGCGGACGATTTCTCGTCCACCCCTTTGCAAGACGGCCTGCGCCGCGGAAATGATTATTTCTTCATCATGTACGTGCCCTTGAGATGGGGCTCGCCATAGACGTTCATGAAGCTCTTCAGGATCTTGAACTGCCCGTCGGCCTTGGTCTCGCCGATGTAGACGTTCTTCGTCAAATGCATGTTCGGCTGCGTCTTCACCATGCCGCCCGGCCCCGCGAAGGAAATGCCGGACTTCCAGGCCGCGCGGACCTTGTCCACGTCCAGGCTGCCGGCTTTCTCGACCGCGGCCTTCCAGAGATAAACGCCGTCGTAGCTCAACACCATGGGCGAGTCGACCACCCGGCCCTGCTTGACGATCCCGGGAACGGTGGTCTTGGCCAGCCAGGTCTGGAAGTTGGCCAGGAAGGTCTTGTTGGCCGGTGAATCGATCGACTGGAAGTAGGTCCAGGAACCGAGCTGCCCGACGAGCTGCTTGGCCGGCAGGCCGCGGAATTCATCCTCGGCGATCGAGAAGGACATGACCGGTACCTTGTCGGCCGTCAGGCCGGAGGCGGCGTACTCCTTGAAGAACGGGACGTTCGTATCGCCGTTGAGCGTGCTGATGACCGCCGTGTTCCCGCCCGCGGAGAACTGCTTGATCTCGGCGACGATCTGCTGGTAGTCAGTCCAGCCGAACGGCGTATACTTGCCCGCGGAAATGATTTTGCCGTCGCCGTCGCGCCGGAAGCCGCCGCCGATGTTTGCGAGCGGCACGCCCTTGCTCTGCAGGTACTCGAGCAGGACGAGATTGGTCGTCTGCGGATAGACGTAGTCGGACCCGAGCAGGTAGAACTTCTTGAAGCCCTGGTCGAGGAGATAGTCGACCGCCGGCGTCGCCTGCTGGTTCACCGCCTCGGCGGTGTAGGCGACGTTCTGGCTCTCCTCCTCACCCTCATACTGGACGGCATAGAAGAGGAGGCCGTTGTCATTTTCGAACACCGGCAGAACCGACTTGCGGCTCACCGAGGTCCAGCAGCCGAAGACCACCGCGACCTTGTCCTGCTCGAGGAGCTGCTTCGCCTTCTCGGCGAAAAGGTCCCAGTTCGACGCGCCGTCGACCACGACCGGCTCGAGCTTCCGGCCCATGACGCCGCCCTTGGCGTTGATCTCATCGATGGTGAAGAGAAGGATGTCGCGGAGGGAAGTCTCGCTGATCGCCATCGTCCCGCTGAGCGAGTGGAGGATGCCGACCTTGATGGGCGGCTGCTCCGCGGCGCGGGCTGTACCAAGCAGGCCTGCGAGCGCCAAGGCTCCGGCGATCGCCAGTTTTTTGAATGAAGAAGACATTTTTTTGATGGTTGGGTTGGTGAATAGGGATGCAGGCACGGCGTGCTGCATCCGCGAGGACCGGTATTAGCAACTGTCCTGCCAAGGGAGTGTTGCGCGGCTGCCACCGCCACGTTTGTCGATGATGATTATTCATCGAACCGGCCGCCTTCATTAATCTGTTTCCGGTATTGCGAAAAAAAACGCCCCGCAAATCGCGGGGCGTTCTTGGGAAAGTCGGATCAGACTAGCGTTAGAACTTCAGCACACCGTTCACGCCCCAGTAGACGGCGGTGCTGGCGGTGAAGTTGTTGTAGTCGTAGGCGGACAGCTCGGCCTTGACCGTCAGCTGCTCGGTGAGCTTGACGCCCGGAGCGACCGTCCACTTGGTGAATTCCGGCCCGCCGCCCTTGACCTTTTCACCGCTGACGCGGAACGCGGTATAGAACTTGTCGGTGAAGGCGAAGTTCGCGAGGACGAGCCAGTTGTCGCCCTTGCCGAGCTTGCCGCTATCCTTGTTGGCATACTCAGCGGCGAGCTTGAGCATCTTCGTCGTCTGCCACTCGGCCCAGAAATCCCAGGTGGTGGTGCTGTCGATCAGGCCGTTGCCCTTGGTGTCATAAGCGACGCCGCCCCAGAGGGTGAAGTCGGGAATGCTCTTGATCGCGACATAGCCTTCGAAACCGGCATTGCCCTTGAGTTCGCCGTCACCCTTCAGGTAGGCCCCCGGGGGGGAGTAGACGGAATCGAGCAGCGCTACGCCCGTGGTCCAGGCCGGGTTCGTCACATCGAGCTTGATGCCGCTGTGATAGCCGGGGATGGGAGCGAGGAAGTCGCCGTTCGCATACGACAGCTCGGGATTGTTGACGGTGAAGAACGACTCATACCCGAGGTAGCTCAGGAACTTGCCCGCCGTGATCGAGAGCGGCCCCTCTGGGGCGTAGGTCACGTAGGCATCGAGCAGCGTCGTCTCATACGGAGCGTTCGGCGCATAATAAAGGCTGGCCACACCAGTAACCGGCTTGAAAGTCCCGGTCAAAAGCAGCTGTGCGGTGTCGATCGGCGCCCCTTTGTTGCCGAAAAACGAGTCGACCGCCGGGCCGGGACTCGGGTCGTAGTTCTGGTAGCCCCCGGAAATGTATCCACTCAGGGAGAGGTTGTCGTTCAACTTCACCTCCGCGAATGCATGGCTGGAAGCGACCTGAAGCGCCGCGGCCAATCCCGCGAGCTTGATGGTGTTTTTAATCATTTGGTTCGATGTAGTTTCAGTTGTACTGGCGCCCCGGGCTCAGAAGACGGGGAATAGCTGGCGGTTGCATAAGCAGGTTCCTTGCCATCACACGGCCTCGCCCGGATGAAAGCCTGAAAACCCCCGCAAGTCCTGCGGGGCCGGACCCCAAAATCAGCCTTCCGCCAGAAGCTTTCGCAGGGCTGCATCCACCACCGCCGGGCTCGCCCTCCCCTTGGCCGCCTTCATGACATGGCCCTTGAAGCCATTGATAGCGGACTCCTTCCCGGCCTTGAAGTCGGCCAGGGATTTGGGATTGGCCGCAATGGCCTCCCGGCACCAGCGAAACAATTGGTCGTCATCCGGCCCCGCTCCGCCAAGGCCCTTGCGCGCCACGATCGCCTCGGGCGTTTCGCCACTGGCGCACATGGCACTGAAAACCTCCCGAGCCGCCGGAGTCCCGATCGTCCCGGCGTCGACCAGCTTCACAAGGGCCGCGATGTGCCCGGGCCGGACCCGCGACTCCGCCAGGGTTTGGCCGGCGGCCCCGAGTTCACGCAGCAAATCGTTGACGATCCAGTTGGCGGCCGCCTGCGGCTTGCCGCTCTCCTTCGCCGCCGCCTCGAAGAATTCCGCCAGGTCCCGGTCCCAGACCAGGACCGACGTCAGGGTGTAGGGAAGCTGGTAAGCCTCCTTTCCAGCACAGTGGGATCCGAAGCTTGGAATTCACGTGACTTGAAGTCGCGGCC
>JADMIO011096047.1_pt1 | contig 17707 bp, 17 predicted proteins | sample 8958161 | NCBI WGS metagenome assembly JADMIO01 (sample SAMN16585339, study PRJNA669376) | soil metagenome | isolation source: Crop rotation soil | place: USA: Cullars Rotation, Alabama | collected 2011
CGGTACAAATTCCCACCGCCCCACCCATGGCCAAGCCCAAGCTGAAGTTCATCCGCGCGATCCGGACCGCTTCGGTACTGTGGCGAATGGTGGGATGCAGTGCCCAGCCTCCAACTTCCACGTAAAGATAACCGCGCTCGCGTGCGGATTCAATATGGTGCGTGACGGCGCCTTTGACCGCGCTGCCAGCTTCCGTGTCCCAGGCCAAGGGCGCCCGGGAGATCGCCAGGTCATCAAAGCCGATGGTGGGCTGGTGGGCAAAGAAACGGCAACAGCCGACGACTTGCCCTTCGATCATTGCGAGCAGATGAAATGAATGGTAATCCGCCTCCATGACGTGGCGACCGCTTGCATCGAGATCGGAGGACTGAATGGCTCCATCGGCCAGGTAGACCGCCCCGCGAAGCTGCTGCATCTGACTCATGAGCGACTGATGCGCCTCATGATTGACACCCACTCGTTCGAACATCGAGGGGAAAACATCCGGCGCCGGAGCGAGGATCGCAAGTTGACGTCCTTGATTCGAAATCTCTTCGAGACAGGGCCGGCCAACATCGACTAGCGAGGCAGACAACAGAGATAACAATGGCACCTCTCCGAGCAAGGAAGGCCTCGCCCGCACACGAATGGGAATGTTTGGTATCGGACGGCGCTGGCTTTGCAGGACTAGGCGTGAACGCTTCTTAGAAAGTCTCAGTGGCTTAGAATGTTCGCGACAATCCTAACCCAAGTTACTTAATAGGTCGTGTAATTCACCGGGCACTCGGCAAAACTCAGTTGCTAAACGGAGCAGGTTGAACCGATGGTACCGGAACGTAAATCGATGCGCTAGAACTAGAAGAACTAGTACTTTCGTATTGCAAACAGAGAACCGGGGCTGCTCCTGGAGGGGTTGACTACTTCAGGTAACGATCCATCCAGCCGGTGACTCGCTGCAAGACGTCAAGCTGATGCTTGGGTTCGCGGAAGGAGTGGCCTTCGCGCGGATAGCGGACGAGCAAGGCCGGTAAGCTTCGCTGCCGGAGTGCGGTGTACATCTCTTCCGCTTGAGTAATGTGCACGTCGTTGTCGCGTTCGCCATGCAGGAGCAGAGTTGGCGTCTGGACATTCTTCACGTGAGCCAGCGGCGACCGGTTCCAGAGCGTTTCGAAGTGATTCCCCGCCCAGGGAAAGCCCTCAAACTCCGCGTGGACCAAGTCCTGATACAGGGAAGTTGAATAGAAGCTGATGAGGTTCGAGATGCTGGCTACGGGCACTGCCGCGCGGAAACGGTTGGTCTGCGTGACCAACCAGTTCGCCATGTAGCCACCGTAGCTCGAGCCCATCACGGAGAGACGATCGGCATTCAGTTGCGGCTTTACGCGGAGAGCTTCATCGACCGCGGCCATCAGGTCGCGTGCGTCGCCGCCGCCCCAGTCGTTGACGCAGCCATCAGAGAATCGCTGGCCGTAGCCGGCGGAGCCTCGTGGGTTCACCGCCAATACGGCATAGCCGCGGGCGGCGTAGTATTGCAGACTGCCGTTGAACGCGTAGCCGTGCATGCCATGCGGTCCACCGTGGATGTTCAGAATCATCGGCCATTTGCCTGTGCGCTCCAAGGGTGAATAGAAGAAGGCTTCGACTTCTATCTGGTCGAAACTCCGGAAGCGCATGGTCTCGGGTTCGACGAATTTCCACTTTCTGGCTGCGTCGGTGCCGAACGACGTCAGCCGGGTGACTTCGCCGGCAGGGGAGAGGCGGATCAGGTCGGCGGGCTTGGTTGGTTCACTTAGAGTGAGAAAAAGATCGCCGCTTTTCGCGACCTGCAGGTTGGCGGAGGCGACCTTGCCCGTCAGCAGCGCTTTGGTGGTGAGCGCTTCGATGGTGGTGCGGTAGGGCACGACCGCGCCGCGATCGGCGGCCAGGTACACGACGGCCTTGCTATCGGGCAACCAGCGCACGGCGGTACAGCGGCGGTCGAGGGTGCGGTTGAGTTCGCGCGGCGTGCCACCGTCATACGGAACCACCCATACATGGCTATCTTCGGCAACGCTGTCGATGGTGGTGATTGCGCGCGTGGTGGCACGATAGGCGATCCATTTGCCGTCGGGCGAAACTTGCGGCTCCATTTCAACGCCGGGGCTGGCGACGACAGTTCGTGTTTTGCCGGAGTTGGCGTTGACGGCATAGATGTCGTAGTTGTGATTCGCGTCAGCGTCAGCTCCCGGATTGGCCAAGTAAATGACTTCATCACCCACGCCCCAGGCGATGGAATGTCCGTCGCGCCCGGCGGGCGACAGTGGCCGGGCTTCCGAGCCGGGGGCTGCGTTGACGACGAAGATGCGCGACTGGCGGTTATCGGAGATGCCGGTGCGCGTCTTGTATTGGATGCGGTCTATGACGAGGGGGTCCTGGGCAGCGGGCGGTGCGTCAAGCGTACCCGAGAACGCGAGCCGGTCGCCTTTGGGGGACCAGGCGAGGCGGTTGCCCGTCGCGGCGAGGTAGGCATTGGGCGTGTAGAACTCGCAGACGGCCCGTGCTGCACTGCCGGCGGTGACATAAAGGATGGTCTTTTCGTTCTGATTACGCAGGAACGCGATGCGGCTTCCGTCCGGGCTCCAGACGACATTCGAGGCGCCTTGGGGATCGAAGGCGAGTTTGCCCTTTATTTGCGTCCAACGCGCCGTCTGCCGGTTCGCGCTCCAGTCGATTCCTGAGCCTTCAACGGCGATGGTGTCCGCGCCGGGCGAAACGAGGAAGGCCGATGCCTGCGGGACAGAGAGGGCATCCTCTGCGGTGATTGGAGCTTGCGCGGCCACGGTGCCATTGCTGAGCAGGAGCAGGAGGATACATCGATACATCGCCTGGATCGTAGCATGGCCTTCCCGGGCAAGATCTTGCGAGAATCGAACTTATGAAGATGCTTAAGAAGTCGAAGACCTCGTCATCGCTGGTGGGCGCCGCGGCAGTGGGCGTCGCTATCGCCGCCACTACAGTGGGTGCGCTCGCCATCGGGGCGGTGGCTATTGGAGCTCTGGCCATTGGGCGTACTTCGATCCGGCAAGGCCGGATCGAGAAGCTGAGCATTGGCGAATTGACGGTCGACAAGCTCGTCGTCAGGGAACTGGTGTCCACGGAGCCGGAGTTCTTGCTGCACGAGAGCTAGCGAGTTCGTTCGTTACCTTTACCAGGCGCCCGGGCCTGGCAAGGTGCGCGTGTGGTGGAAGGTGTATTCGCCGAGTACGTGCTCACTGCCTGTTTCATCGACGGTGACCAGCCGCGCGATGATCGTATTCGAAGGGGCGGCTTTGGCCCATGCCATGGACGGTTGCCAGACAACGTTGCCGGCTGCGGCTTGAAACGGGATGTCTGGCATCCTTTGCTGCTCCACCCCGTGTTCGTCGCAGAGGAACAGATCGAGCCGTTTTGCGCCGGTCAAGTTCGCGGCCAGGCGCCCGATGAGCACATCGTCTTCGGCGGTGACGGTGCACTGGACGCTGCCTCCGGCAGGAGGGGCATACTCGCGAACACGCAGGCCTTGCTCCGCGACTCGGTGCAAGAAGGTCTCGCTCACCACCATTTGCAGGGAGCCTTCACGCGCCAGTTTGCGGATTCCTTCGGCCATGGCGATGATTTCGCGGAGCCGCTCGCCGCATTCGTCGCAGACGAACAGGTGTTCTTCGACCCGCTCTTCTTCAGATTTCGCGAGTGCAGCGAGCCAGTAGTCAGCGAGCAACGCCGCGTCCAGGGGATTTGTGCAGGTCATGCCGCCACCCCCAGACAATCCCGCAGTTGATGAATTGCCCGATGGCGAATCACGCGGACGTTGGCTTCAGACACGCCCAGGAACCCGGCCACATCCGCACCGGACTTTTCGTCATAGAAGGTGAGGACGACCACGGTACGTTCGCGTTCCTTCAGGCTTTGCAGGCAGCGCGTGAGCTGTTGACCATCCAGATGCGGCATGGATGGCGCGACCGGCATTACGAGATCCGGGCCAAACTGTTCGAGCAGGCGTTCTCTTCTTTGCGCGTTGCGGCGCAGGTCGAGCACCATCATGCGGCAGGTCCCAAGGACGAAGGAGGCGAGCTTCTCCGGTTCGCGGAGCCGGCCCGCTCGAAGGGCTTCCAGCGTCGTGATCAGAACTTGCTGCGTAAGGTCCTCCGAAGCCTGCACGTCTCGTAAATGGCGTAAGCCATACAGTCGAATGCGCGGAGCCATCCGGCGGAAGAGCTCGGCTTCCGCTTCCCGATCGGCTCCGGATGCAATTTCCCGAACCAGATCTCCATCCATCATCTCCATCGCTACTATTATGTGTAACGCCGAGGGCAGTCGTTACACTTCCGGGATGTTAGGAGAACATGAATGATCACAAATCAAGAAACCGGTACCCGTGTTGACGAAGTTGCGGCGGGCATCTATCGAATCTGTACGCCCCTGGACGTGATTCCCGGCGGATTTACCCTCAGTTCATACCTGATCGCCGATGACGAGCCGCTGCTCTTCCACACCGGCTACCGGAAGCTCTTCCCAATCACCTTGCAGGCTATCGAGAAGGTGATGCCCGCCGCGAAGCTGCGGTGGATTGGCGGTTCGCACTTTGAAGGTGACGAATATGGTGCGCTGAACGATCTGCTCGCTGCGGCGCCGGAAGCGACGCCGTTCGGCACGGAAATTGGCGTACTCACCTCGCTCAACGATTTCGCTACGAGGTTCGCCCGCGGGTTTGGCGATGGGGAGGAATTTAGCATCGGCAGCCGCCGGATGAAGTGGATCTATACACCGCACGTTCCGCACGGATGGGATTGCGGCATTCTGTTCGATCAGTCCACGAAGACGCTGCTGTGCGGCGACCTGTTCACTCAGGCAGGCGCGGACATGCCGCCAGTCACTGAAACGGAAGTGCTCACGGCGAGCGAAAGAATGCGCGGGATGATGGACTATTACGCGCACGCGACGAGTACTTCAGCGATCTTCCAGCGTTTGGCCGAACTGCAGCCCGCGATGCTTGCCTGTCAACACGGGAGCGCCTATCGAGGCGACGGCGCCGCACTGATTCGGGAACTGGCCGCGACTCTCGCGAGCGAAAACGCCGCAGTGTCCGAACGGCTGAGTGTCGTGACCGCGTAATTGTCTACGCGGTCGGGAGAATCCCGCGGGCCGCAGCGAAGGTGTGGATTCTCACGAAGCGCTGCACGACGGCATCGCCGTGGGGATTGCTCACGGGATTCACCGGCACGAAAAGGACGGTGTCTTCGCGCCGCGCGAGGACGTTGCTTGCCACCAGAGCCCGCATCATCCAAATGGCGGCGCGGACATCCGGGCAAATGATGCCGAGCCAGCCGGCGTATTGATGATTTGATGCCTCGAGGCCGGTGGCTTGTTTGATGGCCCCGGTGATCTTGGCGCGCAATGACTGGTGGACTTCAGTATCGAAGCCGGAGGGTTGGAGGAGGGGCGACTCCACGGCCATCTTGTCGAACAGGTCCCCGATCTGTTTCTGCTGCGGCGGCCAGGTATGGTCGAGCCAGTAGTGGCCGGTCTTGGCCATTACGGTGATCACGTTCTTGATCTCTTTTTCCACGCGGTAATCCGGCCCGGCCGGAAGGTCGAGCGTCGTGCCTTCGGTGCGGGCGGAGACATTTTCCATGACGATGGCGCGCAATAGCCATTCGGCAGTCGGCGTGTCGATGCACTCCACACGGACCCATCCCGGATTCGGTGACGATTCCGCCGCAAGGCCGGTGACGAGGTGGATTCCACGGCAGATCTCTTCGACGACCTTACGGTACTGCTCTGGCTGCGCCTCGATGGCTGTGAGAGAGCCGGGTTCGAGAAGCATGCCTTTGTGTGGCGGACCGCCAGCCATGGCCAGGTCGCAGAAGGAATCCCACATGTCGTCCCAGGCGACTTTGCCGTCGCGGCCGTATTTCAGGCCGGCCGAGCCCATGGAGACGGGCTTCACGTCTTCGTAGTGGTCCTGATACTCCTCCGGCAGAATCGTCTTCAGCCGGCTTTCAAGCGCCGCGAATGCCCCTTGGTCTTTCACTGGTGTCCTAATCCACTAGGCTAGCCCACGCTGGGCCTTCACACTTCGGACATTTTGTCCGAAGAGCAGAGCATACCTGCGTATGCCTGAAACCGAAAGCTGGGAGTTGCTGGGAATCCAGGCTTTGTTCGCGAGCGCGCGAATGAAGCAACTGCTGGAGTTGGTGCGCCGGGTGGCGCGGACTCGGGAAGCGGTTCTGATTACGGGAGAAAGCGGGAGCGGAAAAGAAGTCATCGCGCGGGCCATTCATCATTTTTCGCTGCGTGCGGGGCATGACTGGATCGATATCAACTGCGCGGCCATACCGGAGCATCTGCTCGAGAGCGAGCTGTTTGGCCATGAGAAGGGCGCTTTCAGCGGGGCGTTGGCGAGCAAGGCGGGGCTGATTGAGTTGGCCAACAAAGGAACGCTGTTTCTCGATGAGATCGGAGAGTTGGACGGGAAGCTGCAGGCGAAGCTATTGCGCGTCCTGGATCATGTGCCTTATTTCCGGGTCGGGGGAACGCGGAAAGTGTCTTCAGACGTGCGCATCGTGGCGGCGACCAATCAGAATCTGGAGCAGATGATTACGGAAGGGCGATTTCGCCATGACCTGTTTCATCGGTTGAGCGGTATGGAGGTTCGGGTTCCACCTTTGCGGGAGCGGGCGGAGGACGTGGACGTGCTCGCCGAGCAGCATTTGGCGCGCAATCATCCGGATGTTTCGCTGACTGACGATGCCCGCGAACGGTTGCGGTCGTACTCGTGGCCGGGCAACATTCGTGAACTGCGGAATGTCCTGTCGCGGTCAGCGTTGTTGATCGACGATGGCCGGTTGACGGCGGCCCGTTTGCAGTTGCCGGATTCGAGGCCCGTGACTCCGCAGCAACCGGTTGCGAGCCGCTCGCACAATCTGGAAGTGCTCGAGCGGCAGGCCATTCATCGGGCGCTTGAGGAGACGAGGAATCACTACGGGAAGGCGGCAGGGCTGCTCGGTATTTCGACGAAGACTTTGGGCCGGAAGGTGAAGGCGTATGGTCTCGAAACCGTTGGGCGATAGAGGGACGGAACGTAAGGGCCCTGAGCGGCGAACGGCGGAGCGGTATGCGGCTTCGGGCGAAGTCTGGTTGCGCGCGGACGGCCGGAATGTCGAAGGACGGCTCGTCGATCGCAGTTCGACCGGTTTCCGTGTGGCATACGCGAGCGGCGAAATGGCCACTGGGTGTGAGGTCGATTTCGTGATTGGGGATCAGGAAGGGCGGGCGCGGATCGTGTGGAATCGTTTTACCAGCCGGCATTGGGAGAGTGGGCTTTTGATCCTGTGATAGCTTAGCCTTCATGCAACTCCCTAACCCTGAATGGGTCCGCCACCAGGCAATGAATCGCCGTGCGGTGCTGGCGACCGCATTTGGAGCTATTCCACTCGCTGCACAAACTCAGGTCGCGAAGAACGCGCCCGTCAAGCCAAGAGAAAAAATCAAGATCACCAAGCTCGAGACGTTTTTGGTGAAGCCGCGCTGGATGTTCCTGAAGATTCATACGGATGCCGGCTTTATTGGGTTGGGCGAGCCGATTACCGAAGGCCGGGCGCTGACGTGCCAAGCGGCGGTGAAAGAAGTGGAGCCCTATCTCATCGGCAAGGATCCGCGGGCGGTGGTGCATCACTGGCAGGCGATTTACCGGCATGCGTTCTATCGCGGCGGTCCGATTCTGACGTCGGCGCTGTCGGGAATCGACCAGGCGTTGTGGGACATCAAGGGCAAGGCGCTGGGTATACCGGTGTATGAGTTGCTCGGTGGTCCGACGCGGAATCGGGTGCGCGTGTATGCGCATTCCGGCCGTCCGGAGCAGATGCAGGAACAGGTGAAGCTGGGCTTCACGGCCTTTAAGACCGGGCCTGCGAAGCGGCGGCCGTCCCGGTATGTCGAGTCGCCTTCGGAAGTGGCTTATGCCGTGGAGCGGTTTGCAGCGATGCGCAAGGCAGTGGGCGATACGTGCGATATCGGTATCGACTTCCATGGAGCGATCTCCCCGGCTTTGGCCAAGCTCCTGATCAAAGGTCTCGAGCCGTACAACCCGATGTTCATCGAAGAGCCTTGCCAGGCACAGAATCACGATGTGATGGCCGAGATCGCACGGGGCACGCATTTGCCGATTGCGACCGGCGAACGTGTGTTTACGAAGTGGGGTTTCCGCGAGGTGCTCGAGCGCAAGGCGGCGACCATTCTGCAGCCGGACATGTGTCACGCGGGCGGCATCACCGAGGTCCGGCTGATTGCCGGCATGGCTGAGGCTTACTACGCGAGCATCGCGCCGCACAATCCGCTGGGGCCGATCTCGCTGGCGGCGGGCGTGCAGTTGGCGGCGTCGATTCCGAACTTCCTGATTCAGGAGCAAGTGTCGTTGGGCGAGGGCTATGTGAAGGAGCCGTTCAAGGTGCGTGCCGGTTATCTCGACCTGCCGACCGGACCGGGCCTCGGTATTGAGCTCGACGACAACAAGATGGCCGATAAGATCGGGCATGACTGGAAGAATCAAGAGAGCTATGATGCCGACGATGGCAGCGTCGTTGACTGGTAATGTCAGACCGCAAGCGCGAGCAGCGGGCCTGGTATTTCTATGATTTCGCCAATTCGGCGTTTGCCTCTACTGTCCTAACGCTATTTCTGGGTCCGTATCTGACTTCGCTGGCCAAAGCGGCGGCGGGGGCGGATGGCCTGGTGCATCCGTTTGGCTTGTCGATTGAGCCGCGGTCATTTTGGAGTTACTGCATTTCAGCTTCGGTGGTGGGGCAGGTGCTGTTCCTGCCGATGGTGGGGGCGATCGCCGATTATGGCCATCGCAAGAAGCAGTTACTCGGTCTGTTCGCTTACATCGGTGCGGGCGCGACGATGGCGATGTACTTTCTGGAAGGCACTCGCTATCTGGCGGGTGGGATGTTGTTCATTGCGGCCAATGTCGCGTTCGGCTGCGCGAATATCATCTATAACTCCTTCCTGAATGAAGTTGCGCTGCCGGAAGAGCGAGACACCGTTTCTTCGCGCGGCTGGGGACTGGGCTACTTAGGCGGCGGCCTGGTGCTTGTGCTGAATCTGCTGCTGTATCAGAATGCGGAGAAGTTCGGAGTCACTGAAGGCATGGCGGTCCGGATTAGTTTGTCGTCCGCCGGCCTGTGGTGGGCGGCTTGGGCTTTGATTCCGCTGTCAGTCCTACGCAATCGCGCTCCTCAGCGGGTGTTGAAGGCGGGCCAGAATCTGTTTGCGGTGGGGATCGGGCAGTTAGTGCATACGGTCCGCGACTTGCGGCTGTATCCTGAGACGTTGAAGTTTCTGTGCGCTTATCTGCTTTATAACGATGCGGTGCAAAGTATCATCGCGTTGGCCGGGCAGTTCGGGAGCGATGAGTTGGGGATCAAGATGGGGACGCTGACGATGGCGATTCTCATGGTGCAGTTTGTCGCCTTCTTTGGGGCAATGGGTTTTGCGCAATTGGCGAAGTATCTAACGGCGCGGAAGGCAATTCTGTTTGCGCTGGTGATTTGGACGGGTGTGCTGATTTATGCCTATGGCTTTGTCAGTAACACGGCGGAGTTCTTTGTGCTGTCGGGGTTGGTGGGGTTTGTGATGGGCGGGACGCAGGCACTTTCGCGGTCGACTTACTCGTTGATGATTCCCAAAGGGCGAGAAGCGGAGTATTTTGCGCTGTATGAGGTGAGTGACCGGGGGACGAGTTGGATTGGCCCGCTGGTGTTTGGCCTGGCGATGCAGTTTACGCGTAGCTATCGGGTGTCGATCTTGTCGTTGATCGTCTTTTTTATTGCCGGGTTTCTGATCTTGTGGCGGGTGAATGTCGAGCGTGCGTATGCCGAGGCGCAGCGTTGACGGTTGGCTTGGATGCGACGCCGCTGTATGGTCCGGCGGGTGGGATTCGCCGGTATGTGGGGGAACTGCATGCGGCTTTGGTGAGCGAGTTTCCTGACGATCGATTTTTGCTGTTGTCCGATCAGGGCTTGTTGCTTTCCGGTTTTGACCGGTATTGGTGGCTGTGGGGATTGAATCGGCGGTTGGATGAGGCCGATGTCTTTCATGGGACCGACTTTGCGGTGCCTTATCTGCGGAAGAAGCCTTCGGTGTTGATGATTCACGATCTGTCGCCTTGGCGTTTTTCGGATTCGAGTGACCGGGTGCGGCGGCGGGTGCCTTGGCTGATGCAGTTGCGGCGTTATTCTCTGGTGCTGACGCCTTCTGCGGCTGTTCGGGACGAGGTCATTTCGCATTTTGGGGTGGCGGCTTCCGATGTCGTTGCAGTGCCTTTGGCGGCTTCTGATTTGTTTCGTCCTGTTGAGGGCCTCCGCGGGGATTACTTTTTGTGTGTGGGAACGATTGAGCCTCGGAAGAATCTGGCTACTTTAATTGAGGCTTTTGAGATTGTGCGTGCATCAAGGCCTGCAGCGGAATTGTGGATTGTCGGACGGGTGCACAGGCCAGAGGCCTGTGCTACTCAGGTGCGTTATTTGGGGGCTGTGCCGGATGAGGAGTTGCCGGAACTCTATTCGCGGGCGGCGGCGGTTTGTTATCCGTCCCTGTATGAAGGATTCGGTTTGCCGGTGCTTGAAGCTTTGCAGTGTGGAGCGACGGTGATTACTTCGCGGGATCCAGCGTTGATGGAGACTGGCGGCCCAGCGACGGTGAAGGTTGAGGCTTTGGATGTGCGGGGCTGGGCAGCGGCGATGCTGGCGGCCGTGCCGGACCCGGAGCGGTCGATGAAGCGAGCGGCGGAGTTTTCCTGGGCGCGGACGGCGCGGCTGACGCGGGAAGTCTATGCGGAAGCCATCCGGCGGGGCTAAGTCGGCGTTGTTGATTTGTCCGGAGTCGCCGTTTCCGGCGATTGGCGGCGGCGCGTTGCGGACGGCGTCGCTGGCTACTTATCTGGGCGAGCATTACGAGTTGGATTTGGTGGTGTTCCGGGAGCCGGGCGGCAAGGTCGCGATTCCGGAAGGACTGGCGCGCGACGTCCTGGTGATTGACTTACCAGCGAATCGGAAGGATGCCGTCGCGAAGGCGTTTCGCAATTTGCACCGGTTGGTGCGGTTCATTCCGCCGCATGAGGACCGGTTTCGTGGGCAGGAGGCAATGATCGAAGCTTGGTTGGGCAACCGGCATTACGACTTCGTGTGTCTCGAGCACTTTTGGACGTCGACGTATGCGCCGCTGCTGCGGCCGCGAGCGAAGCGGATGGCTCTGGATCTGCACAATATCGAGAGCGTCTTCTACGAGACCCGAGCGAAGGCGGACCCTTCGCCGATGGCGTTTGTTTGGCGACGGTTTGCGGAAGCGAACCGAGTGCGGGAGGCGGCTCGATTTTCGCAGTTCGATACGTTGTTAGTGACTTCGGCGGAGGACGCAGCCCGGGTGAGTGGAGCGAATACGGTCATTTATCCGAATGCGGTGCCTCTGGTGCCGGTGCCCGACGTGGAGAAGCAGGCCGCGATTGCATTCTCCGGCAACCTTGAATTTCCACCAAACATTTCCGCTGTGGAATGGTTTGGCCGCGAAGTTTGGCCGGAGGTGGCGCGGCGGCACCCGGAGTTGGAGTGGTGGATTATCGGGAAAGGTGACGAGTTCGTACGGGAGATTGTGAGGGATTTGCCGCGCGTTAGGTTGACGGGTCCGGTGGCCGATGCGGTCCGGGAGCTAGCGCGGGCGAAGGTGGCCGTGGTGCCGATTCAGTCGGGATCCGGTACGCGGCTGAAGATACTCGAGGCGTGGGCGGCGCGAACGGCGGTGGTATCGACACCGTTGGGAGCCGAAGGCTTGTCCGCGGGTGACGCTGTGCAATTGGCTACTTCTCCCACAGAGTTTATTGAAGTATTGACCTATTTGTTAACAAGTGAAATGGACCGTGACCGAATTGCCTCTGGAGGCCGGGGGTTATATGAGAGGCGTTTCACATGGTCAAGGGCTTGGAGTTCACTGGAAAGTAACGGGATCTAAGTTCTCTACGCGTTTGGAATACGGCCTGCGTCATCTATACTGTTGTTATCAGAACGCTTTGAATCAGAAAACTCGAACGGGGATGAAATTCGCAATCGACGCTCACGCGATTGGGCAGAAGCTGACTGGCAACGAGGTCTACATTCGGAACCTCCTGTCTTGCTATGCCCAGCAGGATAAAGAGAGCGAATTTCTTGCATATATATCAACTCCTGAGGCACTACCTGCCATTCCTGAGAAATTCAGGACGCAGACTGTCTCGACGAACCCGTTTATCCGCTTAGGGGCGGAAATCCCGCTCAATTTATTGCGTGAGAAGCCGGATTTGCTGCACGTGCAATATACCAGTCCGCTGGTCTGTTCAGTGCCGATCGTGGTGAGCGTGCATGATGTCAGTTTTATAGAGCATCCCAGCTATTTTTCTAAAGCGCGGGCGATGCAATTGCGTCTAACCGTGAAGCGGACAGTGAATGCCGCGGCGCGGATCCTCACGCCCAGCGAATTTTCGCGCCGGTCAGTGGCGAAGGCGTACGATCTCGACCCCGAGCGAATCAGTGTCATTTATAACGGCGTGTCTCCGCAGTTCCGTCCGGTGCCACAAGAGAACGCAGCGCGATGGCTGCTTCGGCACAAGGATGTGGCCTGGCCATTTGTCTTGACGGTGGGCGATCTGCAGCCTCGCAAGAATCATCTCGGACTGATCAAAGCATTTGAGCGGGTGATGGCTTCGCGTCCGGAACTTCCGCACCGGTTGGTTTTCGCCGGCAAGGATACCTGGTTCTCGCCGACGGTGCGTGCCGCGGCGAAGGCGAGCAAAGTAGCGGATCGTATTATGTTCCTCGGCTTTGTGAGCGACGAAGAGCTGGCTCACTATTATTCGGCTTGCGACGTCTTCGTCTTCCCTTCGTTCTATGAGGGATTCGGGATTCCGATCCTGGAGGCGATGGCTTGCGGCCGGGCGGTGGCTTGCAGTAACACTTCGGCGATGCCGGAGGTGGCCGACTCTGCGGCGCTGCTATTTGACCCCCACAACATCGAGCAAATGGGCCGGGCGCTCAATGACCTGCTGATTGATCCGCAACTTCGGGCGCGGATGGGACGTCTTGGATTGCAGCGGTCCACTCTGTTTCATTGGAATCGTGCAGCGCAGGAGACCCTGGCTGCCTATTACTCGGTTGCTTCGGAGAGCCGAGCCAGAAGTGTGGCCGCCAAATCGGTGGCGGTGCCGCGCTCTTGACCCTGCAATTGAAACCATTCATGCGATTCATCTTGTTTTGTCTGCTGACGCTGCCTCTGGCGGCGCAAGAGTCCTTGCGTTACACCATCAATTGGGCGAGCGGTCTCAGCTTAGGCGAAGCGACCCTGAGTTCGCACCCGGCGAAGACGCCAGCGGGCGAACCGGCTCTTCATTTTGAGCTGAAGATGGATGCGTCGATTCCGGGCTTCGCGGTGTTGGACGAGTTCAAGTCGCTGGCGAGCGCCAATTACTGTTCGATGGAATTCAACAAGAGCCTGGTGCACGGCAAGCGGAAGGCGAAAGAAACGATCGAGTTCTCGAAGGGCGAAGCGACACGGAAGACTTTGGAAGGCGGCGGCAAAACGACGTTTTCGACGCCTAACTGTCCAAAGGATGCTTTGACGTTCCTGCAATATGCCCGGCGAGAGATTGCCTTGGGGAAGGTTCCCGCCTCGGAACCGGTGGTGTTCGGTGCTACTTATCAGGTGCGTTTCGACTATGCGGGCGAGCAGAAGATCAAGGTCTCTGACACGATGACGCCGGCGGACCGGCTGATCGGTTTCGTGAAGGGACCAAAGTCCGACTTTACGTTCGAGATTTTCTTTGCGCGCGATCCGAAGCGGACGCCGTTGTTGATCAAGGTCCCTTTTACGTTGGGGACGTTTACGATGGAGTTGGTTCGTTAGCGATGCCGCGCCTGCGCGTCGCTTTTTTTTCTCCTTTGCCTCCCGTGAAGAGCGGAATTGCTGATTATTCAGCGGCGCTGCTCGAGCCTCTGCGCGAGCAGGCTGAGGTGACCGTCTTTACGGAAGCGCCCCCGAATTTCGATCCCAGTAAATTTGACTCGTTGCTCTATCAGATGGGCAACAATCCCTATCACGACTTCACGTATTCATTGGCGTTGAAGCACCCCGGCGTAGTGGTGATGCATGAGAGCAACCTGCATCATCTGGTTGCCGAGGTGACCATCAAGCGCAACAACTGGGATGGGTATATGGAGGAAGTGGAGTACGACGGCGGCGCGGTGGCGCTTGCTTTTGCCGAGCGGGTGCGGCGACTTGAAGTGGGCCCTGACTATGAGGGCGTGCCGATGTTGCGGCGGCTGCTCGAGCGATCGCGCGGGGCGATTGCCCATTCGCACTATGTCGCCGGTGATTTGGAGCGGGCAGGTTTCACTGGGCCCACGGCCGTGATTCCGCATGGCGCCTGGATTCCGTTGGACGCGGATCGAATGGGGGCGCGAGAGAAATTAGGTCTGGGTCCGCTGACACCGCTGGTGGGCGTGTTCGGCTTCCTGAAACCGTATAAGCGCATCGCAGAGAGCCTGCGGGCGTTTCGACGCTTGCTTCGCGTGGAGCCAAGTGCGCGGATGATTCTGGTGGGCGAGCCGCATCCGGAGTTACAGCTCGATCACTTACTGGGCACGCTGGGTCTGCGGCATGCGGTGCGGGTGTTGGGCTTCACTCCAATCGAACAGTTCACCAATCTGATGGCGGCTTGTGATGTCGTCTTGAACCTGCGATTTCCGACGGTGGGCGAGAGTTCGGGAACTTTATTGCGAGCGCTCGGCTTGGGGCGGGCCGTACTGGTGTCGGACATTGGCTCGTTTCGCGAATATCCGGACGAGATCTGCCTGAAGGTGCCGGTGGGTTCTTCGGAAGAGGACCTGATCTACGAGTATCTGAATCTGCTGTTGGCGCGGCCGGATCTGGCTCGGGGTATGGGAGCGCGCGCGGCGGAGTGGGTGGCGCGGGAGTGCAGTTGGCCGGTGGTCGCTGAGCGATATGTCGAGTTTCTGAGTGCGTTGAATGAAGGCCGCTCGATCGCGGTGACGAAGTCATCGCCGGCTGCGGTGAGTGAGCCCGCGGCTGTGCAGCCGGAAGACGTTTCGAACTGGGTGGCTGATGAGTCGGCGCAAGGCTATCTCGACCACCATGCGGCGCGCTTTCAGAAGACGCTCGAACTAACGCCGCCAGGCGATGCAACAAAACGCATCCTGGAGATGGGCGCGTATATGCAGATCACGCCGGCGCTGCATTATCGCTTGGGCTACGGCGAGGTCCGCGGCTGTTACTTCGGGCCGGCGGGCAAGACGGATCATCGTGAGGTGACGTCGACGACGGGCGAGACCTTCTCCTGCGAGATTGACCTGTTCGATGCTGAGCACGACATTTATCCGTATCCCGATGGCCACTTCGATACGGTGCTGTGCTGCGAGCTGATTGAGCATCTGAAGGAAGACCCGATGCATCTGCTTGCCGAGGTGAATCGCATTCTGAAGGACGGCGGCCATTTTCTGATCACGACTCCGAACATCGGTAGTCTGCGGGCGATCTCGGCCATCCTGCATGGGTATCATCCGGGCTTCTTTCCGGCCTATTTGAAGCCGCAAGAAGATGGCGATGCGCGACACGCGCGGGAGTATACGGCCAAGGAAGGCTATCTGCTGCTGCATGACGCGGGCTTCGAAGTGCTGAAGCTGGAGACCGGACCCTTTCGGGAAGAGCCTAAGCCGGAGCTGGCGTGGGTGTCGATGATGCTGCGGCAGTACGGCATGCCTGAAGATCTGCGCGGCGATGGTCTCTATGTGCTGGGCCGGAAGGTGGCAGGCATTCGCAGTCGGTATCCGCAATGGTTGTATAACTAGCGAGATGAAGCCGCTGCTGGTGAGCGTCAATGCGATGTTCGACCAGGGCGCGCATGGGGGTAAGGGGCTGTCGGCCAGCGAACGGCAGAAGTTTGCGGCATGTCAGGAGAGGGCGCGGCGCGAGTACGCAGTGTCGGGCATTCGTTTCGATGTTCGAATCACTGAAGGCGCGTATCTGCGGACGCAGACCTACTCGGAGATCCCCGAACAGTTCCTCGTGAAGGGGAGAATCAACGTTTTCGTCACCGAGACTTTGCGGCTTGATGTAGACAATAATCGGACCGGTGGAGCGTCAATTGGGCCTTGGCGGAGCGCGCCGGGTCGGGTAGGCAGCAGATTTTACAAGACTTTTCTCGGGGTGCGAGAGGCAGTTGAGGGGACGCTCGCGCATGAATATGCCCACCATTTCACGCTCGACACGGACGGAAGGTCTTCGACGAAAGGGAATGTCTGGGCCGATTTGCGCAATGATTATTGGCTCTGGAGGCAGCGGAGCGGGGTAGTGATTCTCGAGTTTCGGGCATGTGCCAAATCGGAATGGGCCCTCGAGGTCTAGTACTCCTCACCCTTTGCTTGAAGAAATGGGCCAACCGGCTCTCGAAGTTATGGTAGATTTTGCGCCGTGCAGAACCTGCTATCCTGATTATGTCTTTGACCGCTACCCGTTCATCACGTGTGCCTTCTGGCCGTCACTACGGTATGACCCTCTTGGTTTCCTCGAGCCTTACTGGTTTTCAGTGCAGTCTGACAGAGACGAATTTAATCAGGACCGGATTCCATGACCAACATCTTTGTCGGTAATCTCAGCTTTCAGACTTCCCAGGACGAACTGTTCGCTGCATTCTCAAACTTCGGCGCCGTTGAGCGCGTAAATATCGTGACGGATCGTGACACGGGCCAGTCCCGCGGGTTTGCGTTCGTTGAAATGACCGACCGTACGGCGGCAGAAGCCGCAATCTCGGCCTTGAATGGCAGCGAGCTGAATGGCCGCGCCATGAACGTCAATGAAGCGCGTCCCAAGCCCCAGGGCGGCGGCGGCGGCGGCTTCGGCAATCGCGGCGGCGGCGGCGGCTATGGCAACCGTGGCGGTGGCGGCGGCGGTGGCCGTGGCGGCCGTGGTGCTTCCGGCGGCGGCGGTGGCCGTTCCGGCGGCGGCAATCGCTGGTAGTTTTCGTTTAGTTTTAGGGAATGGGGCTGGCCTTTGGGCCGGCCCTTTTTCTTTTGGTATCGGCTGGCTTTTAGTTAGTGTCCCCTCCCTCATGGTCGGGGTTCGCTACCAGCTTGAGGGGTTGGGTGACAATTGGGGCTTGCCAGAGGGCGTAGGCGAGTAAGGGGATGACGGCCGTGGTGAGGAGGCTGGCTTCGGGGCCGTATTCGCCGCCGCTCCAGAGAAGATCTGCCTTCCATTCGAGTGCATAGCCGGAGACGGACATGCGCATGCCGCTTAAGTTGGCGCCGAAGAGGGGCAGGGTAAAGTTCCAGCCGAAGTGGAGGCCGATGGCGAGCCAAAGGTCGCCGCTGCGGAGGACGGCGAAGCCGAAGATGACACCCCATAAGAACGTGTTGAAGAGACCAATCGGCGTGGCGAGGGTGTGAGCTGCCGCGAAGAGGACGCTTACCGGCAGGATCGTCGCGAAGGGGCTGGTGTGCTTCAGGAGAAGTTGGAAACCGTAGCCGCGGAAAAGGAGTTCTTCGCCCACCACGCCAAGGGCGAGCAGGGTGCTGACGAAGATTAGACTGCGGAGATTGGCCGGCTGTTCGGGTGCGGGGACGAGTTTGGCCATGCCGAGCAGGAGCGGCGGAACCAGGACGGCGAGGGCGGC
>JADMIO011736206.1_pt1 | contig 17707 bp, 16 predicted proteins | sample 8958161 | NCBI WGS metagenome assembly JADMIO01 (sample SAMN16585339, study PRJNA669376) | soil metagenome | isolation source: Crop rotation soil | place: USA: Cullars Rotation, Alabama | collected 2011
CTTTTTGTCCGTTGACCGCCATTATCGGTGGGCAAACATAACCCTTGTGTGTCTGCCAGTGCGGCACCGTCCGGCTCTCCCCTGCGTCTTCCGGGGTTACGAGGCGATCTCTTCCCGAAGTCCGGACTGCTTCTGCCGCTCTTCGGGAGTGCTTCCGGCATCGGCGAGACTGTGAGACGAGACCACCTCGGCCAAATGCAACGCCTTCAGTTCCGGGTTCTCCTGCGTCAGATCATCCTGCGGCGCGTACCCCACCAGCTCCCGCGCATCGGAGATGTCCAGCCGCTTGAAACGATTGTTGGACAGACCGTGCAGGACGGCGAAGCGCAGGTTCTCCACGTCTATGCAGCGCTGGAGCAGTTGGTTCAGATCCCGCCACGAGACAAAGGCGTCCAGCATTCCCAGGCCCTCCTCCCGTCGGGCCGCTTCCAGGGGCTGGAACGCGCCGATACGGATGGCGATCACCGACAGCCCTTCCTGCTCGGCCATGTACCGGCCCAGGGCTTCTCCGAAGCACTTGGTCACCCCATACAGGTCGCCCGGATTGACCGGCTCGCTGGTCTTGACCTGCACGTCCGGCGGATAGCCCGAAACAGCGTGGATGGAGGAGGCATAGACCAGACGCCGGCAGCCGGCCGCTTTGGCGGCGACGAAGGTGTTGTAGCTGCCGAGGATATTGGCGTCCAGCAATTCACTCCAGGTAGCGGACGGAGAGGGATCGGCGGCCAGATGCACGACGGTATCCATTCCCTCGCAGACCTGCTTCATCCGTTCCAGGTCCAGCATATCCGCGACGACCACTTCACCGAAAGCCTCTATCTCTCTGGCGTCTTCGGGCTTCTGGACCATCAGGCGCAAGTCATACCTCTGGTGCGAGTGTCCAGCAAAGTAGGAGCCGATGTTGCCGGCCGCGCCGGTGACAAGGACGCGTCGGCGTACCCCGGCCTCGGACGCAGCGAGCGCGCCGGTTCCGGCGGCGGTGAAAGATTGAGCCATGCGAGGACCTCCTGGTCGTTTCTTCTCCTGGACATGCGATCTGAAGGAATGCATGTCGCGCAATAGGACGTGCCAGCCCGGGGAAGGGTTCCGGCGGCGCCCCCGGCCGAATCGCCCCAGGCCCCTGGCGCGTCTTGTGACGCCATCCCGTTTTGTTTGACCGCATGTTGTCGCCCAAACACAGTTTGATAGAATTGCCGCCCCGGACGTAATTCATTGAAAAGAGAGGCAAAAGCCCTCTTCCCGGCCAGCTTTTTAGTTACCGATAAGCAAGGCCGATCGGTAACCAGGAGGAGAGGTGCAACGTCGTGGCGAAATGGCTTTTGTTGCATTCGTTCTGTCGGGAAAACGCTCTCGTCCCGGCCGACACCATCGGCTATTTCCCAGCGCCTTGTGAGCCAAAGGGAGTATTCCGTGTTCCTCCCCATGGCAGGACACAGGACCTCGGTCGTTCCATGAAACCCAACGCCTTCTGGGAATTCGAGCATTCCGGCTGGCAGCGCGCCGTGCAATCGTATCACGACGGCTTTGGACCGCTCACCGCTCAGACGATCCCCGCGTTGCTGGAGGCGCTCGGATGCACCCCGGGCATCTCCTTGCTGGATGTCGCCGCCGGACCCGGTTATGTCGCGGCCGCCGCCGCGCAACAGGGCGCGCATGTCGTGGGCCTGGACTTCTCCTCTGAGATGGTGGCCAAAGCGCGAGAACTCTTCCCCCACCTTTCCTTTGAGGAAGGCGATGCCCAGGCCCTCCCGTTTCCGGACGAGACTTTTGAGGCGGTCGTCATGAACTTTGGGCTGCTGCATCTGGGCCGACCCGAGCAAGCGATTGCTGAAGCGTATCGCGTCCTTCGCCACGGTGGGCGTTTTGGCTTTACGGTCTGGGCTCGGCCGCAGGAAGCGGTGGGTTTTCAGATGATGCTCGACGCCGTGCGGGAGAGAGGCGATCCGCAGGTCCCTCTCCCGATCGGACCGCCCTTCTTTCGCTTCAGCGACGAAGGCGAAAGTCAGCGAGTGCTCATGGAGGCTGGCTTTGCGAACCCCACAGTGCAGAAACTTGCGCTGATCTGGGAGCTTCCCTCTGCCGGGGCGCTGTTTGACGCCTTTTATGCAGGCACGGCACGAACCGGCGGATTGCTGCGCGCTCAGGCGCCGGCGGCGCTGCGAGCCGTCCGGGAGGCGGTCCAGCAAGCGGCGGCGGCCTACCAGACAGACGCCGGGCTCCGGATCCCCATGCCGGCGCTGGTCATTACCGCTTGGAAGAGGTGACCCGATGCCCGTTTCGGCAGAGGATCTGTATGCAGAGATCTGGGGAAAGGACGAGCCGGCGTTGACGGCCGCTCTGAACGAGAGCCTGAACCCCCGTTCCTCGGCGGCGCTGGAGGAGTTGTTTGACCGGTATAGTGGAGCGGCAGAAGATTTGTGTCCGCCAGCTACGCCGCTATCCGCGGCCTGCATAGATTTTGTTGCGGTCGAAGGCGTCCGGCGTCGGTACGGGCGTGTCCGGGTCATGGCTGGCGGCCCAGGCAAGGAACGCGGCTGCGCGCTGCGCAGGCGTCCGCTCTGCATAGGTCGCCGGCATGTCTTCCGTCTGCGCCAGCGAAAGCCCGCCGACACCGTCGGAAGGGTCGTACCCGATTCCGTTGAGGTTCTTATGCTGTTCGCCCCCCGGAGGCGTCTTCTGGGTGGTCATTGGCGAACGTCTTACTTCTGCTGGAGTCTTGTGATCCTCCTCTGGAGGGACGTGACCGCGCTCTGTCCGGCGTGTGCGCCGGGTTCCTGCGACTCGGCCCTTACTTTCGCGTCCGCAAGAGCCTCCCGGTAAGCCTCCAGGTCCTTGCATTCCTGGGGGGCTAAGTAGCGTTCGCCCTCGGCAAGCTGCGGCATCTGGGGCAGGACCCGATCACTGGAGACCGCTAAAAACCGCCGAAGCAACACCTTTTGCCCGGCGCGCTCTATGTAGACATCAAACAATTTCACGCTCTTACTCCTGGTCGGATACCTGTGATAATGACCGTATGAAAGGTATGGACCGGTCTTTTCAGTAGACGCCGGACGATCTCTCCCCGGATTCGGTGCAATCGATTGCGCGCGGCCTGGCCGGATCCTGATTCGAAGGGGCCTTCATCACTATACTTTTTCATAGTACGGTGGTTTCGGTATGTCTCGTGCTTCCCTGAATCGCGCTATCTGTCCGGTAGTTCGTCCCGCGCCGGCGGCGTGCGCCCTCGCAAATGCCCGCGCTCAGTGCACACAGATCGTCCGCGCGCTGGCACAGCCGGGCTGATTGGCGGCATAGCCGTCTGGATTCTTCTCGCAACTCGGCGAAGCGTTGGCGCGTGCTCTGCGCTTGTTCCTCCGTGAACATCCTCATGACTCGCCTACTTTCTTCACCTTGCCGCCTCTTCGCCGCTCCTGCGCGCCTTACCGGTGGGACGAGGGTCTGAGCTGCGCCACAGGGAAGGCATCCTGGAGGCTTTTCATGCACGCCCGTCCTCAGCGTAGGCTCTGGCGTGGGCCGTCCTGGCGGGGCAGGTCCACCATCAGGGCGGTCGTCAGGCTCCCGCGTGGCCCGATCTCCAGACGCCCCATCAGATGGTCCGCCGAGGACACAAACAGATACCCTTCTCCGGTTTCGGTCTCGGCGTTGCTCCTTTGGAAGGCCACCCGCCCGCCGGGGGCGATCGTTCCTTGTAGAGTGAACTGCTCCTCTTTCTGCTGCGTTCTGTGGACCAGGAGTCCGGTAAAGGTGTCGTCTGCAAGAATGGTGAGGGTCAGGGCGTCGTAATCGGACGGCGGTCCGACGCGGTTTGTCACAGTCCCCTGCCAGGTTCCAGCCAACTCGCCCCGCATGACGCTCTCCTTTCTCCTTGCCCCCTCATGTTGTCAACCAGGCGGCTTACGATTCTCCTGGAGTCAACGTATGTCAACCGAGGTGTCCCTATTTGTGGCTCGGCCTTCTCCGCCTGCTCCTGCTTCCCCGAACAGTCGGGACAGATCGGTTTCAGGGCCGGATTCTCTACGGGAGCGTCACAGTACGAACAGGTTCTCGGAGGCCGGACGAACGCGCTGGGTGGAAGGCGAGCACTCCATTCTGCGAGAATGTTCGCGGGAGCCTGCGCCCGTAAATCGTCTCCCGGTCCGTTCTCGTTCCCCTGCGGCGCCGCCTGCCTGTCTGGCACAGAAAGCCTGCCGCTCACCCGGAGGGGCGGCGTCGCGGCCGTCTCCCTCTGCCTCCACGCGCGTCCAGACTGCGAATTCTCATCGCGCGGGAGGTCCTGCAACCGCCTTTGACCGGCTGGTTAGGTTAATCGGGCAATGTGTTTCCGTCCCACTGATGTTGCGGGTCTGATATGAACACCATATCCGCAGCGATATTTTCGGGAAGCGTCGAACTACCGGAGGGTATAAACCCTTGGGGTAAATGCCGCTCATACAAGACAACGAGCCATCCGCCCGGAATCTTGGCCCGAAACAGGCTTACGTCCGCCCCCTGTTGATTTTCAATTCGCTGCCACTTGAAGGCCATACTCTTTTCTCCTGGAGTCCGCTTCTGTCAACCTGACTACCTTTTAGGTTGACTCCCTCCGGTATCAACAGCCGGGCCGCATCCTCTTCGCCGGTTCCCTTTACCGGTCGCAGGAGGGCGTCTTGAGGACTGTCATGCTGGGACGGAGCCGGCGGGTCTGCGGCTCGCTCTGGGTTTTCTCCCATAGTTGCGCCTCTATTTTACGTCCGTCCATGACTTCCCCGGCCTTAAAGACTGCGAGCCTGGCCATCTCAGCGAAGCGCGCCCTGGCGTCAAGAGCCTGCTGGGGACGGGAACAGTGTTCATTCGGCCGCTCCCTGTCGCTGTCCGGTCGGACCAGGCCGGCGGCTGTATCGAACCCCTTTGCGTGCATCCTTTGGCAAGGGCACGTAGGCGTCTACATCCTTCTCTTTTAGAGCGATACGTCCCAGCATCTTGACGGATTCGAGGCGGCCGTCCTTTATGGCGGCGTAGATCGCCGCCGGCGTGACAGATTTACGTTCTGCTGCCTCTGCGACGGTTAAGTATCCCTTCAAATGCGCCGCCTCCCTTCAGGTAGTAATGCACAAGTATACTGCGAGTGATTTAATCCTGTCAATCACTCTTTTACCAGATACAAAGACTACGGCGGAAAAGTCTTTGAAAAAATTACACCTTAATACCAGATAAGTCATTGATAGCATTAAAAGACTACGCTTTAATTCAGACACGATAAGCGAATACAGGGACTTCGCGAATGAGGCCGCCCTCTACCGGAAGCCGAGCTGGAACGCCGCGAAGTGAAGACGAGAAAGCAAGAGAGAGACGATCCCACCAGCCCTTACCAGGAGGAACCCAGCCCATGACGATCCACGAAGCCCGAACGCTCGCCATTTGGATCCCTCCCGAACGATGAGGAAACATGTTGCGCGAAGTCGCCCCATCTCAAGCTGTCAGAAACAACGGCTGTTGATGTTGGTGACCTCTCTTTCCTTGCTTCCTGGCTCCGTTGCATTGTCAGCAGGAAAAGCGCGGCCTCCTAGACAATCGTATTCCCAGTAGATCGTCTTACCGACTACTCTTTTTCATCCGGGGAGTACCTACATGACCCGTGCATCCCATTCCGAACCGAGTGAGCCAACATCTTCGACAGGGCCTGTCACGCCCGTTTTTCCTCTCGTGGGCCTGGGCGCGTCTGCCGGAGGCATCAAAGCGCTGCAAACCTTCTTTGACGCCCTCCCCTCCGACAGCGGCATGGCCTTTGTGGTCATCATGCACCTTGCCCCCGACCATGTGAGCAACCTCGCGAGCATCGTGCAGCATCGCACGTCGATGCCGGTCTTGCAGGTGGTGGAGCCGACTCCGGTACAGCCCGATCATGTGTATGTCATTCCGCCCACCAAACATCTCACTCTCCAGGACAATCAACTGCATCTGGTGGAGCCCCAGCAGGCGATGGGCAAACGCCTTGCGATCGACCTGTTCTTTCGCACCCTCGCCGCCGCGTACGGACCGCGCGCTATCGCGATCATCCTCTCCGGCACGGACTCTGACGGCAGCATCGGTATCAAGCACGTCAAGGAGCAGGGCGGACTCACGCTCGCGCAGGCGCCGGAGGAAGCCGAATTCGACAGCATGCCGCGCGGCGCCATCGCGACGGGAATGGTAGACTGGGTGCTGCCTGTGGGCGAGATGCCGTCCCGCCTGCTGGCGTTTATGGACAACGAAGCGCGCATGCACGTCCCCCCGGAAGCGCCGCAGGAAACGCCCGAGGAGCAAGCCGAGCAAGATACCAATTCCGGCGGGCCGCTGACCATTCAGCAGACGCCGAGTACAAAGGATGAAGCGGCGCTCGTAGAGGTGCTGCGCCTTGTACGCCTGCAGACCGGCCATGACTTTGCCTACTACAAACGCGCCACCATTTTGCGCCGCGTCGCCCGGCGCCTGCAAGTCAATCTGCTGGAGGACATCCCCGCCTATCTCACCTTCCTGCGCTCCCATCCTGCGGAAGTCACGGCGCTGCTGCACGACCTCTTGATCAGCGTCACCAACTTCTTCCGTGACAAAGACGCCTTTGCCACCCTCGAAAGCCATATTCCCCAACTTTTCGCCGACAAGACGGCCAGTGACCAGGTGCGCGTGTGGGTCGCGGGCTGCGCAACGGGCGAGGAAGCGTACTCCGTCGCCATCCTTCTCGCCGAACATGCCGCCCGCCTGGAAAATCCACCGGCCATCCTGGTGTTCGCCACCGATCTGGACGAGGATGTCATTGCGATCGCCCGCGCCGGGGTGTACCCCGCCACCATCGAAGCGGATGTGTCGGAGGAGCGACTGCGGCGCTTCTTCCAGCAGGAGAAGGGCGGCTATCGCATCAAGAAAGAACTGCGCGAGAGAGTGCTGTTTTCTGCCCACGATGTGCTTCAGGATTCCCCCTTTTCGCGCCTGGACCTCGTCACCTGCCGCAACCTGCTTATCTACCTCAAGCGCGAAGCGCAGGAAGCCCTCTTCGACCTGTTCCACTTCGCCCTGCGTCCAGGGAGCCTGCTGTTTCTGGGCAGTTCGGAGAACCTCGGCGACAGTCATGCCCTGTTTGCGCCCCTGGACAAGCGCTATCGCCTGTTTGTCCGGCGCACTGTGCCGCGTCCGAACGCGCCTGTGCCTGCTCTGTCCCTGTCGGCTGCCTCCCAAACGCGCCTCTCGACGCCTGTCCTGCCGCGCTTTCCCATTCCTGCCCGCCGTTCGCTGCCCGCCGTCGAAGCGAACGGCGGCGAACGACGGGCGCCGCTTTTTGGCGACCTGCACTTCACTCTCCTGGAACGCTTCGCCCCGCCTTCGGTGGTGATCAACAGCAACCACGATCTGGTGCATCTCTCCGAACATGCCGGGCAGTTCTTGCAGATGGCGGGCGGAGAGGTGTCCACCAATCTGCTCAAAGTGGTCCATCCTGCGCTGCGTCTGGAACTACACACCGCGCTCTTTCGCGCCGAGCGGGAAGAAGCGGCAGTGAGCAGGGCGCGTGTGCCGCTCACACTCAACGGCGTCCCCCGGCTGCTGACGCTGCATGTGCGTCCTGCCTGGAGCGCCGAAGGTAAGGAGCGGTTCTTTCTCATCGTCTTTGAACTGCTCCCCGAAGACGAGCAGCCTGCGCCCCGGCCTCCCGCCTCGGAAACCCTGCTGCAACATCTGGAAGCGGAGCTAGAGCACCTCAAGGAGCAATTGAGCCTGAGCGTGGAGCAGCATGAAGCCTCGATAGAAGAACTCAAATCCGCCAACGAAGAATTGCAGGCCGTCAATGAGGAGATGCGCTCGACCGCAGAAGAACTGGAGACCAGTAAGGAAGAGCTGCAATCGGTCAATGAGGAGCTCACCACCGTTAACAACGAACTCAAAGGCAAGGTAGACGAACTCAGCCGCTCCAACAGCGATTTGCAGAACCTGATGGCTTCTACTGAAATCGGCACTATCTTCCTCGACCGGCAACTGCGCATCAAGCGCTACACCGCCAGCGCCCAGGAGGTGTTCAACCTCATCCCTACCGATGAAGGACGTCCGCTCTCGGACCTGACCCACACGCTTCATTACCCCCAGCTAACCGAGGACGCGCAGCAAGTCTTGCGGAACCTGCACCGCCATGAGCGAGAAGTCAGCAGCGGAGGCCGCTGGTTCCTGGCGCGCATTCTGCCCTACCGCACCATCGAGGATTACATTGACGGGGTGGTGCTCACCTTTGTGGATATTACGGCGCGGCGGCGGGCCGAAGACGAGCTGCGCGAGTCCGAAGCGCGGTTTCGGGCGTTGAGTACCGCCAGTTCCGATGTTATCTACCGTATGAATCCCGATTGGACGGAGATGCGTTTACTCAATGGGGGAGTTTTCCTGGCCGACACGCTGCGTCCGAACCAGACCTGGATGGAGGCGTACCTCTTTGCCGAGGATCAACCGCGCGTCTGGGCCGCGATCCAGGAGGCGATCCAAACCAAGAGCGTCTTTGCGCTGGAGCATCGGGTGCGACGCACAGATGGAACTGTGGGCTGGACGTTTTCTCGCGCGGTTCCGATTTTGAACGCCGAGGGCGCGATCGTGGAGTGGTTCGGAGCGGCCAGCAACATCACGGCGCGCAAGCAGGCTGAGGAGGCGCGGCTTCGCTTAGAGAGAGAGGCATCCGTCATGGAGGAGCGCCACCGCGTGGCCCGGGAACTCCACGACACGCTGGCACAGGGCTTTACGGGCATTCGCCTGCAGTTGGACCTGGCGCAATCGGCTCTGGAAGCCCTGCCCTCGGAAGCCGATGAAGCCAGGCAGCATGTGGAGCGTGGCATGGAGATTGCCCAGGACAGTTACCAGGAAGTGGTGCATTCCATTCGTGCCCTGCGCACCCCGCTGCTGGAGAACGTGACTCTGATACAAGGCCTGGAACGGTTGACCCAGGAGATGCAGGATAATGGGGAAGTAGTCTTTATAATGGATGGAACGCCGCATCCGCTTTCTCCGATAGTAGAACACGACCTGTACCGCATCGGACAGGAGGCGCTTGTCAATGCCGTCCGGTACAGCAGGGCACAGCAGATCACGCTTTCCCTCACCTATTTTGACGAGGAGCTGCATTTGAGTGTGCTGGATAATGGGTGTGGGTTTGATCCCGGTACGACCCGGAAGGGGTTTGGCATAACGGGCATGCAGGAGCGCGCCCACCGTTTAGGAGCGGAACTCACCCTCAGGAGCCAGCCGGGGCAGGGAACGCAGGTCCTCCTTATTTACCCCGCCCCGCCAAAACAGCGCCAGACGACTTCGTAACCGGTGGACAAGTGTAAAGATAGGTAGTTCTTACGGAGAATGGGTGGGTCACGGTCCGTTCAGTTGCTTCTAACGATCGAAGGGTTGCGCGCCGCAAGCCGATATGCTATGATGAGCCTGCTGCTTTCCGTCTGATCTCGACCCAAAGACGAGGAGACCGGACCATGAGCCTGCTGAGCATTATGTCTATGTGCGCTGTGCTTCTTCTGGCGGCCTATTCAATCTATGGCCGCCTCCTCCAGAGACTGCTGAAGCTCGATCCCGAGGCGACGACGCCGGCGGTCGAGTTCCGCGACGACGTAGACTACGTGCCGATAGAGCCAAAATTCCTGCTGAGCCAGCACTTTTCCGCCATCGCCGCTGCCGGCCCGATCGTCGGCCCGATTCTGGCGGGCCTGATGTTCGGCTGGGGACCGGCGCTCCTCTGGATCTTGATCGGCTCTATCTTCATCGGCGGCGTTCATGACATGACCGCTCTGACCGCCTCGATCCGGCATAAAGCGCGCTCCATCGCCGAGGTCGTTCGCGAACACATGAGCCGCCGCTCCTACGTGCTGTTCCTCGCCTTTATCTGGATCGCCCTGGTCTATATCATCGTCGCCTTCACCGACATCACCGCTGCCTCCTTCATCGGTGCGGCCGGGCCGGAGAACGGCGGCGTGAGCGGCGGCAGTATCGCCACCTCCTCCCTTCTCTATCTGGTCCTCCCCCTTCTGATGGGGCTGCTGCTGCGGTATACGAAGCTCTCGCTGACGGCCGTGACGGCGATCTTTCTGCCGCTGGTCGCCCTCTCGATCTGGGTGGGGCCGAAGCTGCCGCTGGATGTGGGGCCGATCGTTGGGGCGATGAATCCCACCCTCTCCCCGGAACAGACCCAGAACATCGCGCACAAGCTCTGGGACGTGGCGCTGTTGCTCTACTGCTTTGTCGCGGCGGTCGTGCCGATGTGGCTGCTTCTCCAGCCGCGCGGCCACCTGGGAGGCTACTTCCTGTTCCTCGCCCTCGCCGGCAGCGCCGCCGGTCTGCTCTTCGGGGGCAAAACCGCCCAGTACCCGATGTTCACCGGGTGGACTTCGGCGAAAGGCGACACGCTTTTCCCTCTCCTTTTCATCACCATCGCCTGCGGCGCTTGCTCGGGGTTTCATGCCATCATCGCCTCGGGAACCACCTCTAAACAGCTCCGGCGCGAGACCGATGCGAAGGTGATCGGCTACGGAACCATGCTGCTGGAGGCGATGGTGGCCATTGTCGCGCTCTGCTGCGTCATGATGCTCGCCCGGGACGCCGCGCTGCTCAAGAGCCCGCCCAGCGTCATCTATGCCAGCGGGATCGGCAGTTTCCTCCAGGTGGTCGGAATCCCCCTCACCTTCGGCGTCGCCTTCGGGCTGATGGCCTTTACGACCTTCGTCTACGACACGCTCGACATCTGCACCCGTCTCGGGCGTTATATCGTTCAGGAACTGGTCGGCTGGCAGGATGCCCGTGGCAAGTGGCTGGCGACCGCGTTAACCGCCGGCGTGCCGCTGTTGTTCATCCTGCGGACCGCAACGGACGCAAACGGAAAAGTCATCCCGGTCTGGCAGACCTTCTGGGCTCTGTTCGGAGCCAGCAACCAGTTGCTGGCCGCCCTGACGCTGCTGGGCGTGACGGTGTGGCTCTGGAAAACGCAGCAGGCGCGCTGGGTCTGGCTCGTGACCGGTCTGCCGACCGTATGGATGTACGTCATGAGCGTCTGGGCGCTTATGACCATCGTTCGCCGCGCCTTTGCCGGCGGCATAAGCGGCGATCCGGTTCCCTGGGTCGGTCTGGTGCTGGTCGGCCTGGCGCTGATGATGCTGGCGGAAGCCGGTCGCAGCTTCCGCCCGCGCCGTCCCGCGCCGCCCCGAGAACGCGAGCCGGTCGCCGCCGCCACCTGAACACGCTGTGCGCTTCAGGAAGGGGACAGCGGAAGACGGTGGGCGGGCGCTCTCTTTGCGGCCGGCGAACCGGGGAAGGCGTCCACGGAGCAGGCGGGCACGGAACGCAGCGAGGGAGAGGCGCGTCATTATAGCGCTTGTGTTCCTCTGACTGAACGGAGAGGGAGGCGGGGTGGTAGCGAGGCCCGCCTCCCTCCGTCATCCCGGCTGTTACGCGCTCCTGTGATGCGTGCTCAGGAGCGGCTTTCGCATGTTCGGGAGCCGCCGGAGCGAAAGGCAGAGATTTCAAGCGACCAGGACCGCTTCAAACCGATTCAAGCGGGATGCCGAGCCGCGCATACTGTTCCGGCGGCGCTTCATACGCCTGGAGGTGGGCGGCGATACGCTCGACGAAACGGGCTTCCATCTCCGGATCGTTCAGGGGTTCGCGCTGCTCGGGGTCGTTCAGGATGTCGTAGAGCTGGTGGCGGCCGACATAGCTCTCCTCGCCGGGAAGCGGGCGCGGCGGCGCGCCTTTGACGGGGATCTTGTAGAGCGGCATGTTGTAGGTATGGCCGAAATAACGGCCCATCTCCATCCGGTCATGGACTTCGCGCGGATACCAGCTATTCAATCCCCCGACGGGCATAGCGGTATAGGCGTGCAGCGGTCCGGCATCGGCGTTGACCGGGTTGCGAAAGTAGACGTAGCGGCCGTCGGTGAGGTTCAGGGCCATCCCGAAATAGCCGAAGATGCCGTCCTCGCGGAGGACGCCTCCCTCGATCGCCTGCCGCAGGGACTTGCCCTGCACGTGCGGCGGGAGCGGGCAGCCGTGATAGTCTAGAAACGTCGGCATGAGGTCGATGGTCTGCGTCAGAGCCTGCACTCGCTGGCCCGCGCGTTCATCGCCCGGCAGATGCACCATCAGGGGGATGCGGACCAGTTCGTTGTACATCGGCATCTGGTTCTTCATCCAGTAGTCATGCTCGGCCAGCAGGGTGCCGTGGTCGGTGGTGAAGAGGACCAGGGTGTCCTGCCAGAGCCCGAGCGCGTCCAGCGTCTCCAGTATTTTGCCGACCCAATGGTCCGTCATGGTCAGCAGCCCGGCGTAGCACTTGCGGATATGCGCTACGGCTTCGGGGGATTCGCGCACGATATCGTACGAGGGCCAGTCGAAAAAGGGACCGTCCCAGGTATCGCCATACATTTCGCGGTATTTATCGGTGCAGTAGAACGGCTCGTGCGGGTCGAAGAGCTCCACCTGTAGGAACCAGTCGTCCGCGCCCTGATTGGCCTGGAGCCAGTCCACCGCCGCCAGGGCCGTGCGGGGACCGGAAAACTCCTCCTCCTTCCGCTGGCGGGTGCGGTTGTGCCAGTTCTGCGCCCCAAGCTGTCCGAGGTGCTCCGGCAGCGCGATGCGATCCACCAGCGAGACCCACGGGTCGTGTTCCTGGCCGCGGAAGAACTCCCAGGTGTTAAAGCAGGTATGGTAGTTTTCGCCGCCGAGTTCAAAATAGTGGTCGTGGTCGGTGAGAAGGTGGGTAAAGACGTTCTGTCTGCGCAGTTCGCGGGGAAGCGTATCATCGTACGGCTCGATGGGCCCCCAGCCTCGATAGAGGAAATTATGCCGGCCTGTCATGAACTCGCGCCGCGCGGGCATACATGGCAGCGAGCCGACCCAGTGGTTGTCGAAGAGGACGCTTCTTTCCGCGAGCCGGGTGAGGGCAGGCGTCTGGACCCAGGTGTTGCCGTACGCTTGCAGATAGTCTCGCCGCACCGTATCGAGCACGATAAAGAGAGTTTTCATTCGCCCCTCTTTCTGTCGTCTTGCCTCCCCGATCTTTCCGGCGGGAGGCGGTAACAGTATACTCGAAAAGCCATTTGCGCGTCAGGCCGCCGCGATTTGCGTCGGGGCAGGGCCTGAAACGGAGTCTGTCCGCCGCAAAGAGTAGATAGACAGACACCCTTATACTTGACAGTTACGGGATGTCTGTTTATAGTATAAAGTAGAAGATTTATAGAGGCGCTTGCCGATTCTGCCGGTATGCGCGGCAGCTGTACCGACGGCAGGAACATCCGAAGTCGGAAAGGAGGGAGCCCCGCTTCTTTTACACGTAATCTCAGAAATCGGTAAGGCCCGCAGTCAAACGGCCTACCAGATCAATCATTCAGTCGTTCAGTTGTTTTTTTTCTGGGGAGGGAATTATGTCATACCGCAAGCAAGCGTTTACCCTGATCGAACTGCTCGTTGTCATCGCTATCATTGCGATCCTCGCCGCCATTCTGTTCCCTGTCTTCGCGCAAGCCCGCGAAAAAGCGCGCGGCATCACCTGTGTCAGCAACGGCAAGCAGATCGGCACCGCCATTCTCATGTATGCCCAGGACTATGATGAAGTCATTATTCCCTGGTTCGTCCGCACGGGGCTGCCCCGCACCGAACAGCGCGACGACGCGCTGTCCTGGGCGCAGAACATCCAGCCCTACGTCAAGAACGGAATGCCCGCGCGTCCGGCCAACGCCGGCTTCACCGGCGTGAAAGCCGTTGGGATGATGGCCTGCCCGTCCTTCAACGAATCCAAGTTCGTGGAAGTCGCCAACCGCCCCGACTGCGACAACGGCGCCCTCGATAGCACCTGGTGGCCGCCGAAGTGGTACCATGCCAACTACGGTATCGGCCTCGGCGCCGCCGCGCATGGCGGAACCTGCACCAACGCCGATCCTTACTACTTCTTCGCCGGCAACGACGTGCGCTACACGCCGATCATGGGCCTCTCCATGGTGAACCGCCCGGCGGAGACCGCCATTGTCACGGACGGCTTCACCGGCGTGATCGCGGGCGGCGGTCTCGGAACGACGATGGGATGCGAGGCCGCGGAAAGCCATAGCGGCGGCGGAACCCACATCTTCCTGGACGGCCACGCCAAGTGGCTCGCGCGCAACTCCCAGCGCTACTTCGACACCGACTCCTCGGGCTGTGTCTATATGCGCTACTACGCCGTCGACAAGTAAGACGGCGGTATCCGGGACAGGATACCCGTTAACGCAGTCTCCCGAAGGGCCGAAAATCATCTCTGATTTTCGGCCCTTTGGGCAGCCTGCCAGGGGAAACGTACGATGAAAAGCAATCAGCGCATCTATTTCCTTGCGCTCTGCGCCGTTCTGGTGCTGGCCGTCATCCTCCGGTTCTTGTTCACCTCCAACTCTTCCGCCCGGCCCGCCCCCTCCGCCTCCGGCTACTATACCGGCCCGATGCGGTCTAAAAGCGGCGATACCTTTGCCACTGAAGAGGGCAAAGTGGTGGCTCCGCCGGCTGGCCCGGCAGCCTCGCCTGCCACGAAAGACTCCTCGCTCGTCCAGAAAGGGAGTGCAGAGTGAAGAGATTCGGGACTACCTCGCATTCACGCCGCTCACTTCTGCTGCTGACCGGTTGGATTGTCCTCTCACTGACGCTGCCGTTTATAAACGGCTGCAAAAAGGAGGAGGAGAAGTCCGATCCCAACTACTACACCGGCCCCATGAAGCCGAAGGGATCCGGCGGCGCGCCGGCGCGTGGAACGAACCCCTGAAAAACATCTTTAGACAGGATCCACAGGATTTACAGGATCTACTATGCGGTGACGGCACATTAGATCCTGTCGTGGTGGCGCCTATCCAGAGCGCACGGCAGAAGGCTTCCGACAAGCCCTTTCCTATCCTGTTGATCCTGTGGATCCTGTCTAAATGCGTTTTTCTCGCCGGGTGTCATCCAACGCCCGCAACGCCAAAGACCGGCCCGGCGACGAAGCCGGGGGGGCAGGCCGTACTCGGTCCCTTTCGGGATATTGGCGAACAGGCCGGCCTTCGGTTCCGGCACGACCCCGGCGCGGCCGGGCAGTTTCGGTTTGTGGAGACGACCGCCGGCGGATGCGCCTTCCTCGATTACGACCGGGATGGGAAGCTGGATTTCTTCCTCGTACAGTCCGGCCCCGTGCCCGGAACCTCTGCTCCAGGCAAACGACCTCTGTGCGCGCTCTATCATAACGAGGGGACCGCGACCGCTCCCCGGTTCCGGGACGTCGCCGCCGAAGCCGGCCTCGACCAAGATTTCGGCTATGTTCAGGGTGTCGCCGTCGCCGACTACGATAACGACGGCGATCCCGACCTCTATCTGACCGCCTATGGCGGCAATCACTTGCTGCGCAACGAGGCAGGCGTGAGGCGTAAGGCGCAAGGCGTAAGTAGCCCGCCTGAGAGGGACTCACGCCTCACGCCTCACGCCTCACGCCTATTCCGGGACGTGACCGCTCAGGCCGGCGTGGGCGATGCGGACCAGGGACCGCGCTGGGCGACCTCCGCCGCGTGGGGCGACTATGACGCGGACGGACGGCTCGACCTCTACGTCTGTCACTACTGCCGCTGGACGCCGCAGACCGACGTCCCCTGCGTCAACCGCGCCGGGCAGCGCACGTACTGCACCCCGACCCAGTATGAGCCTGACGTGGGACGCCTCTATCGAAACCGGGGAAACGGGCGGTTTCAGGACGTCACCCATGCCGCGCGCCTGGACTCGGTCCGGGGGCGCGGTCTGGGCGCGCTGTGGTTGGACTATAACGGCGACCGCCGCCTTGATCTCTACGTCGCCAACGACCTCAACCCGAACCTGTTGTTCCGCAATCGCGGCAACGGCGTTTTCGAAGAATCGGGCCTGACCACGGGCGTTGCCTACGGGTCGGATGGTCAGGCGCTCTCCGGAATGGGCATCGCCGCCGCCGATTATGACGGCGACGGGCGCGAGGATCTCTATGTGACCAACTTTTCCGGGCAGACCAATTCGCTTTTCCGCAGCGCGGGACAGGAGGAGTTTCGCTATTCCACGCAGAGCGCCGGCCTGGCCGGTCCCACCTATCCTTTCCTGGCCTTCGGGGTGAGCTTTCTGGATTATGACAACGATGGGAACCCGGATCTGGTGCTCGGCAACGGCCATGTGAATCCCGATATCGATCAGATGGGGATCGGCGTCACCTATGCGGAGCCGAAAGGGCTTTTCCATAATCGCGGCGACGGCACATTCGAGGATCGTTCCGCCTCCTCCGGCGATATGCTTCATCCCCGGGTGACTCGCGGGCTGGCCGCCGGCGACTTCAATAACGACGGCCGGCCGGATGTGCTCGTCAACAACCTGGCCGGACCGGCCGAGTTGTTCCAGAACGTCGATGCCGCGCCGGGGCATTTCATTACGCTGCGGCTGGTCGGCGTCCGCTCCAATCGGGACGGCATTGGAGCGCAGGCGCGTGTGACTGCCGGCGGCCGCACGCGCCTGGCTGTCAGTCGCGCCTCGTGCAGCTATCTCTCCTCCCAGGATCCGCGTCTGCACATCGGGCTCGGCGCGGTCGGTCGCGTGGACCGGCTCGAGGTTCTGTGGCCGAGCGGGCAGCGCGACGTCTATCGGAACGTCCCGGCGGACCATGGCTACGTCGTCACGGAAGGCAAAGGGTATGCGCGCGAGTGGTAGGGGAGAAGAGCAGGGTGTTCAGGTGTTCAGGTGTTCAGGTGATCCGGTGCGAGGCTTTTCCGCTTCCCTGGTTTGTCTTCTCCTCCTGTTAATCGGGTGCGGAAAACCGGGACCGGCTTCTGCGCCGCCTTCCGCCTCCGCGGAATCGTACGCCGAGCAGGGACGCCGGTACTGGCAGCAGCGCGAGTTCCGCCGCGCCGCCGAAGCGTTTGAACAGGCTCTCCAGCACGACCCCAACAACGTGGATATTCTTCTGGCGCTGATTCAGACCCGGCAGGACGCCGGCGACCAGCGTCAGACCGAGGCGCTGGCCCGGCGCGCGGTGGCGCTGGCCCCGCAGAATCCCAAGGCCCTCGTCTATCTCGGCCGCTATCTCGGGACGCTCTCCGAACGCCCGGACGCCCGGCGCGAGGCGCGCGACCTGCTGGAGCGGGCGGCGAATCTCGCGCCGGGTATGCCTATCCCGCTGGTCGAGTGGGGCCGGCTGGAGCAGCAGGAAGGCAATAGTGCGCGTGCGGAGACCTTGCTGACGGCGGCGTGGGACCTGCTCCATCAGGGCGAGAGACCGCTGCTCCAGTTGGAGAACATGACGGTTGTGGAAGCGCGCCGTGCGGAGACCGCCTATGCGCTGGCGCTCTGTTATCGAGCGCAGGGCAAGCGTGCCGAAGCCGGCCGATGGTTCGAGCGGTTCCGGGGGGTCGACTCCCGGATAGAGCGCCGCAGTCGATGGGCGGCGCGTGCGCTGGCCGACACGCCCGACCTGGAAGCGCTCCTCTCCCTGGCGCGCATGGATATGGAAACGGGCGGCGCGGCGGAAGCGGTTCCGTTGATCCGGCGCGCCATCGCAGGCCATCGCGACGACCCGCGAGTCCGGGATCTGGCCGCGCTCCTGGCGCGCAAAACCGCACAACCGGAATAAAAATGAACATCTTTCCTGTTGCCATCGTCCAAGATTTGGGTCAAAATATAAAATACCCGGAAATTCTGTTAACTTTTCCAGGGATCGGTCGTCGACATAGGCGGG
>JADMIO011419576.1_pt1 | contig 17706 bp, 20 predicted proteins | sample 8958161 | NCBI WGS metagenome assembly JADMIO01 (sample SAMN16585339, study PRJNA669376) | soil metagenome | isolation source: Crop rotation soil | place: USA: Cullars Rotation, Alabama | collected 2011
ACCTCGTGGCGCGCACCATCGCCGAGCCACTCTCCAAGGCACTCGGCCAGCCCGTGATCGTCGACAACAAGCCTGGTGCGGGTGGCAACATCGGCGCCGACATCGTGGCCAAGGCCACCGACAATCACACCATCGGCGTGATGATCAACGGCAACATGACGATCGCGAGGCTGCTCAACTCGGCGACGCCGTTCGACCCGCTGAAAGACCTCACCCCGATCAGCCTGATCGGCACGGCGCCCTTGCTGCTGGCGGCCCCCGCGAATGCGCCCGGCGCCAACGCGCAGGAGTTCTTCCTCGCCGCGCGCAACGCCGGCAACAAGTGGAGCTACGGCACGCCCGGCGTCGGGACAGTCGCCCACATCGGCATGGAACTGCTCAAGACGAAGACGAACATCGACCCCGTCCATGTGCCGTACCCCGGCAACCCGCAGGTGATCAACGCCATGATCAGCGGGCAGATCCAACTCGCCCTCCTTCCGCCCGGCCTCGCCGCCGCGCAGGTTCGCGCGGGCAAGCTCAAGGCGATCGGCGTGACGTCGACCGGCCGCAGCTCGCTCGTTCCCGAGTACCCGAGCCTCGACGAGGGCGGCGTCACGCGCGGCTTCCAGCTGGAGATCTGGAACGCTGCCGCCGCGCCGAACAGCATGCCCAAGCCGATCGTCGCCAGGCTATCCGCGCTCATCGGCGAGATCGCACGACGGCCCGATATTCGCGACAAGTTGTTCCAGCAAGGCTGGCAGGTGGCGGGCACGTCGGCGGAAGGGCTCGCGAACCGCATCAAGGCGGACACCGCGCTGCTCGGCGGCGTGATCCAGATGCGGAACATCAAGGCGGAATAGCCCACTAGCGCTACCGCTACCGCCACCGCCAGCACGGCGCGCTCGCCCCAGGCTCCGGGCGAACGCGTCAGGCCTGCTTGAGCAAAAGCTTCAGGTCGCCCGCGAGCGCTTGCGCGCCGTTGCCGTAGCGCGCGTAGAGCCGTAACCGCCCCTGCGTGTCATACACATAGCTGGCGGCGGAATGGTCCATGGTGTAGCTGGTCGGCGTCTTGCCCTCGACCTTCTTGTAGTACACCTTGAAGTCCCTGGCCATCGCGGCGAGCTGCTCGGGCGTACCGCGCAAGGCAATGAAAGTGGGATCGAAATTGGCCATGTAGGCCTTGAGCAGCTGCGGCGTGTCGCGCTCAGGGTCCACCGTGACGAAGATGCCCTGCACCTTCTGCCCGTCCGGTCCGAGCAGCTTCTTCGCCTCGGCCAGTTCGGCGAGCGTGGTCGGGCACACGTCCGGGCACTGGGTGTAGCCGAAGAACAGCACGACGAGCTTGCCCGCGAACTCCTTGAGGCTGCGCGGGCGGCCGTCGACGTCCGGCAACTGGAAGTCTTTCGCGTAGTCGGCGCCTGTCAGGTCGATGGACGTGAACTGCGGCTTGGACTCCGTGCAGGCGACCAGGACGCTGCCTGAAAACGCAGCGAGGGCAGTGAGTACGTGGCGGCGTTGCATGCGGCGTGCTCTCAGAAAAGGTAATGGTCCACCAGCAGTGCGGCGAACAGCAGCGAGAGGTGGATGAGCGAGAAGCGGAACGTCTTGCGGGCCAGTTCGTCGGAGTAGCTGCGCAAGAGGCGCAGCCCATACCACGAGAACCCGGCGCTCAGCACCACGGCAGCGACCAGGTACAGCCACGAGCTCATGCCGTACGCGAACGGCATGAGGCACGCCGCGAAGAGGACCAACGTGTAGAGGAACACCTGCAGGCGCGTGAACTCGTTGCCGTGTGTCACGGGCAGCATGGGCAGGCCGGACTTGCGGTAGTCCTCCACGCGGTACAAGGCCAGCGCCCAGAAGTGCGGCGGCGTCCACAGGAAGATGATGAGGAACAGGATCAGCGCCTCAGGCCCGACCTGGCCCGTCATGGCCGCCCAGCCGAGCACCGGCGGCATCGCGCCCGACGCACCGCCGATCACGATGTTTTGCGGCGTAAGGGGCTTGAGGATCACCGTGTAGATCACTGCATAGCCCACGAAGGTGGCGAAGGTCAGCCACATCGTCAGCGGGTTCACCCACTCGTAGAGCAGCCACGAACCCAGCCCGCACAGCACGGCGGCGAACAGCAGCGTCTCGCTGTCGGCAAGCTCCCCCTTCGCGGTGGCCCGCCAGGACGTGCGGCGCATCTTCGCGTCGATGCCTTTTTCGACCAGGCAATTGAACACGGCAGCGGCGCTGGCCACGAGCCAGATGCCGACGCAGGCGATCAGCATCCGACGCAAGTCGTCCAGCGTGGGCAGGCCTGGCACGGCAAGCACCATGCCGATCAGGGCACAGAAGACGATCAGCTGCACCACGCGCGGCTTGGTCAGCGCGTGGAATTGCTGCACCCGGGAGGCGAGCGGCGTCGCGAGCGTGCGTTGATCGCCGGTGCTCATGCCGAGACCTCGCGGCGCGTGGCGGTCGGGTACGAAGCCATCGCCGACCGGGACTCGCAAAGCGCCCACGTCGCCACGACGACCAATGCCGCGGCGCCGCCGGTGTGCGCGACGGCCGCCACGAGCGGCCAGTCGAGGACGACGTTGGACAAGCCGGTCGCGAACTGCGCGAGCAAGATGCCGCCCAGCCACAGTGCCTGCTTGCGCAGGACCCCTTGCCGATACAGCTGCCCTGCGAGCCCGCCGACGATGACGAACACGGCGTAAGCCATCAACCGATGCGCGTAATGGATGGCCGTCAGCGCGGGGAACACGAGATGGTCACCGGCGCCGGTCTTGCCGAGTTCGCGCCACAGCTCGAAGCCCTGGGAGAAATCCATCGCGGGCCACCAGCTGCCCTGGCATGTCGGAAATTCGGAGCAGGCCAGCACGGCATAGTTGGTGCTGACCCAGCCCCCGAGTGCGACCTGCGCCCAGATCAACGCGGCCGCGGCGACCAGCCACGCGCGAAGCCCGGGCGGAATGAGCGCCGGCTCGAGCCCCGCACGGGCGTGCTCGTAAGCGACGGCCTGCCGGCACAGCAGCGCCAGCAGCACCAGTCCCCCGAGCAGGTGCATCGTGACGATCGCGGGCTGCAGCTTCATCGTCACGGTGAGCGCGCCGAACGCGCCCTGCAGGCAGACCCACGCCAGCGTGACGGCGGGCCAGAACAGGCCCACGTCGGCACCACGCCGCCGTTCTTTCCAGCTCACCACGAGCAGGGTGACGATCAACACGCCCACTCCGGTGGCGAAATAGCGGTGGATCATCTCGATCCATGCCTTGGCATGCGTGACGGGTCCCGTGGGCATCGCGGCCTGCGCGTGGCTGATCTGGGTCGCGGCGCCGACCGGGCTGGCGCTGCCGTAGCAGCCCGGCCAGTCGGGGCAACCCAGGCCCGAGTCGGTCAGGCGCGTGAACGCACCGAACAGCACGAGGTCGAAGGTGAGGAACAGCGCGAGCACCGTGAGCGCCTGCAGCCGCCGCGCCGCCCCACCCTGCAGGTTCCGCAGCCACACCCAGGCGAGCGGGCCAGAGGCGACCGCGATGCCCATCAGCATCACGTGCAATGCCGGCGACAGGTCGTAAAGCGCTTGCGTGTTGGTGGCGTTCATGGCTGTCAGCGCTCCGGGCGCCCGGCCTGGTCCCAGGACGCGGAGGCGCGCAGCACTCGCTCGAGATCCTTCTTGATGTTCTTCGCGGCGTTCAGATCGACCTCGCGCGTGCCCGCGGGCGGGAACCGCATCATCCAGTTGCCGAGCGGATCGACCAGGTACAGATGATCGCCGATCGCATGGCCGGCCGACGGCGAGAGCCACTGCGCGAGCTGTGCGCCGTCGACACGCAGGATGGTGGCCTGCGACAGCGCGGGCATCAGCTCGGGGCGCACCGGGGCGTCGTCCACGACGAACCACACCCAGTCGACCCGGTCCTTGTCCTTGCCCAGGCTCTCGCGCAGCTGGCGCTGGAGATACAGGTTCTTCTCGCAAGCCGCGTCGCAGGCTCCCCCCGAAACGCTGACGAGCAGCCATTGGCCACGAAGGGCCGGCAGGTCGACGCGCTTGTGGTCCGGCGCGGTCGCCAGAGTGGCGGTGATGGCAGGCAGGGGCCGTTGCGGATCGATGAGCTCGCCGTAGTTGCGGCGTCCTTCCGGCCGGACGACGTAATACGTGAAATAGGACGCGATCACCGGCGCCGCGCAGATGGCGAGCACGAGCAGCATCTTGAGGCGGCCGTTGGCGGTGCGACGGCTGTCCTGCTCCGCGGCTTCACGCGGATGCGGCAGCGAATGAACGGTCAGCCCCAGGGGCTCATCGAGCATGGGCTGCCTTGCGTGGGGCGATGAACTGGAACCAGACATAGAGGATGACGATCAGGGCGCTCATGGCCCACCATTGGAAGGCGTAGCCGTAGTTTCGTTCGGCACCGGTGGCCGCGCGGGGCCAGTCGCGCAGCAGTCCTTCGGAGGGCTCGCCCGTCTGCACCACGGCGACGTCGAGCAGGGCGAGGCCGGTTTCGGCGCCGAATGCGTGCAGATCGAGATTTTGCCGGATCGGCCCCGCTGCCGTCTTGTCGAACTCGTACAGCCGCGCCGGCGGCGGGGCAATGCGACCGCGAATCTCGACCGTGCCGCCCGGTGTGGAGACGGGCGGAAGCCGCTCCCTCTGCAGGAAATCACGCTGCACCCAACCGCGCTCCACCACGACGGCCTTGTCGCTGCCCTGCAGCTTCAGGGGCGTCACGACGTAGAAGCCCGTGCGACCCTGCATCTGGCGGTTGTCGAGATACACGGTGTGCCCTGCGTCCCAGGTGCCCCTCAGAACGACGGGCCGGTGCGCAAGCTGTTCGGGATGCGGGCCGAGCAGCGCCTGCGCATCGAGCGGCGCCATGGCCTGCCGCGCCTGCATGTCGGCCTCCAGCGACTCCTTGGCGTGCGCGCGCCCGAGTTGCCAGGCGCCCAGCGCCAGGGTGACCAGCAAGCCCACGAGGGCAGCCGCGGTGATGACCCAGAAGCTGGGCGAGCGCAACGCCCTCACCGGATAATCCCTTCCATGAAATACCTTGTGCTGGTCGCCTTCATCGCGATCCTGGGCAGCCTGGGGTCCGCGCTCTTCTTCATGATGCGCGACGGGCGAGACGGCAAGGCCAAGACGAGCAACATGGCACGCGCGCTCGCCTGGCGTGTCGGGCTCTCGGTGCTGCTGTTCGTCTGCATCCTGATTTCCTGGAAACTGGGCTACATCCAGCCGACCGGCATCCGGGCCGGCCAGTAGATGGAACAAGGGCCGCTTGCGCGGCCCTTGTCATGCTGGAAACTGCTGCGCTTCAAAGCCAGTACACGAGCGTGTACAGGCCGAGCCAGACCACGTCGACGAAGTGCCAGTACCACGCGGCGCCTTCGAATCCGAAATGCTTGTTGGGCGTGAAGTGGCCTTTCATCAAGCGCAGCGTGATGAACAGCAGCATCAACATGCCGACGATCACGTGGAAGCCGTGGAAGCCGGTGAGCATGAAGAAGGTGGAACCGTAAGCGCCCGACGTGAGCTTGAGGTTGAGCTCATGGTACGCATGGAAGTATTCGTAAGCCTGAACACACACGAACGTGGCGCCGAGCAGCACGGTGATCCACATCCACAGCACGACCTTGCCGCGAGCCGCGCCGTCGCGCAGCAGGTGGTGCGCGATCGTGAGCGTGACGCCCGACGACAGCAGCAGCGCCGTGTTGATCGTGGGCAGCCAGAACGGTGTCATGGTCTGGAACGGCTCGATGATGCCCGCCGGCGATGCGGTGGTGCCCGGCGCGACCGACGGCCACACGGCCTTGAAATCGGGCCAGAGGAGCGCGTTGTCGATGCCGCCGAGCGCGGGGACCGAGTGCGAGCGCATCCACCACAGCGCGGTGAAGAACGCGCCGAAGAACATCACCTCCGAGAAGATGAACCAGCTCATGCTCCAGCGGAAGGAGATGTCGATCTTGTGGCCGTAGCTGCCGCCTTCGCTCTCGCCTATGGCGTCGCGGAACCACTGAAAGAGGATGGTGAAGAGCCATAGGAAGCCGACGGCAAGGACCCACTTGGCCCAGTCCGTGCCGTTGATCCACTGCGATGCGCCGAAGATGATCAGCAGCAGTCCGAACGATGCGAAGGCGGGGTGCCGCGAGGGCTGCGGCACGTAGTAACTGGGGGTGGTTCCCGTGTGGCTCGAACTCATCTCAACTCCTGATTTCCTGTTTCTTGTCGACTGAATGTCACTGTTTTTAAGTGCTGTTCCGGGATGCCGCTCAATGCACTTTCAATGCACTACCCAGTTCACCAGCGCGATCAGGCCGCCGACGAACAAGGCGACGCCCACCAAGGCAACCAGGACGACGACGCCCGGGTTGAGTTGGCCGAAGTCCTGCTGGTGCTCGCTGTTCTTCCGGATGCCGATGAACGACCAGGCCACGGCTTTGACGGTGCGCATCAGGCTCATGTCCGTTCCGCTCACGTCGGTGCGTCCGGCGTCTTGGCGCCCACTTCGAAGAACGTGTACGACAGGGTGATCGTCGTGACATCCTTCGAGAGCTTCGGGTCGATCACGAACGCCACGGGCCACTTCTTCGACTCGCCGGGCTCGAGGGTGTACTGCTGGAAGCAGAAGCACTCGACCTTGTTGAAGTGCGCCGCCGCCTGGTGCGGCGCATAGCTCGGGATGGCCTGCGCCGACATGCGGCGGTTCTGCACGTTGCGGAACTCGTACATGACGGTGGCGAGTTCGCCCGGATGGACCTGCAGCGAGCGAGCGGCCGGCTTGAACTCCCACGGTCCCCTGGAATTGGCGTCGAACTCGACGGTGATGGTTCGGCTCAGGTCGACCTGCGAGTTGGGCGCCGCGCGCGACGCACCGGGCACCTCTCGCTCGCCGAGGGCCAGCACGTTGATGCCGGTCAGCTCGCAGATGTGCTTGTACAGCGGCACGAGCGCGTAGCCGAAGATGAACATGCCTGCCGCGACAACGGCCAGCTTGCCCACCATCCTGCTGTTCTCGGAACGCGTCTTGCCCATGGCGATGTCAGTGGCTGAAAAGCGCCATCTTCGCGAAGAAGCCGACGAAGAACACGAGCGCGATGGACGCGAGGATCAGCGCCAGCCGAACGTTCTTCTTGCGTTGCTCTTCGGGAGTCATTGCGCTCGCCTCGATCTGATCCGTGTGGATGAAGCCGTGATCCGTCCGCGCTCAGTGGTGAGCCGTAGCGTCGACGATCCGGTTGGCCGCTGCGTTCAGGCGCGGAGGCGTCTCGAACGTATGGAACGGAGCCGGCGAAGGCACCTCCCACTCCAGGCCTTCGGCGCCCTTGCCGTCGGCATCGTTCCAGGGCCGCTGAGGAGCCTTCGCGCCCTTGCCCCGCATGCAGGGGAGCACGACCGCGAAGAAGAAGTACACCTGCGCCAGGCCGAACGCGAACGCACCGACGGACGCCACGGCGTTGAAGTCCGCGAACTGCATCGGATAGTCCGCGTAGCGACGCGGCATGCCGGCCAGCCCCAGGAAGTGCATTGGGAAGAACGTGACGTTGAAGGAGATCAGCGACCACCAGAAGTGGATCTTGCCGCGGGATTCCTCGTACATCACGCCTGTCCACTTCGGCATCCAGTAGTACACCCCGGCGAACATGGCATAGAGCGAGCCGGCCACCAGCACGTAGTGGAAGTGCGCGACGACGTAATACGTGTCCTGCAGCAGCAGGTCGATCGGCGCCATGGCCAGGATGAGGCCCGTGAACCCGCCCATCGTGAACACGAAGATGAAGCCGACCGCGAAGAGCATGGGCGTCTCGAACGTCATCGAGCCCTGCCACATCGTGGCGATCCAGTTGAAGATCTTCACGGCCGTGGGAACGGCGATCAGCATGGTGGCGTACATGAAGAACAGCTGGCCCGTCACCGGCATGCCGGTCGTGAACATGTGGTGCGCCCACACGATGAACGACAGGATGGCGATCGAGCTCGTCGCGTACACCATGGAGGCGTAGCCGAACAGGCGCTTGCGCGAGAAAGCCGGCACGACCTGGCTGATGATGCCGAACGCCGGCAAGATCATGATGTAGACCTCGGGGTGGCCGAAGAACCAGAAGATGTGCTGGTACATCACCGGGTCGCCGCCGCCGGCGGGGTTGAAGAAGGTGGTGCCGAAGTGGCGGTCCGTCAGCGTCATCGTGATGGCGCCGGCGAGCACCGGCATCACGGCGATCAGCAGGTAGGCGGTGATGAGCCAGGTCCAGCAGAACATCGGCATCTTCATCAGCGTCATGCCCGGTGCGCGCATGTTCAGGATGGTGACGATGATGTTGATCGAGCCCATGATCGACGAAGCGCCGAGGATGTGCATCGCGAAAATGCCGGCGTCCATGGACGGGCCCATCTGTAGCGTCAGCGGCGCGTAAAGCGTCCAGCCCGCGGCGGGCGCACCACCGGGCATGAAGAACGAGCCGACGAGCATGAGCGCTGCGGGAATCATCAGCCAGAAGCTGAAGTTGTTCATGCGGGCGAACGCCATGTCGGGCGCGCCGATCTGCAGCGGGACCATCCAGTTCGCGAAGCCGACGAACGCCGGCATGATCGCGCCGAACACCATGATCAGGCCGTGCATGGTCGTGAACTGGTTGAACAGCTCCGGGTTCACGAGCTGCAGCCCGGGCTGGAACAGCTCGGCGCGGATCAGCAGCGCCAGCGTGCCGCCCACCATGAGCATGGTGAAGGCGAACAGCAGATAAAGCGTGCCGATGTCCTTGTGGTTGGTCGCGTAGACCCAGCGCCGCCAACCGGTCGGGGCGTGGTCATGGTGGTCGTGTTCGCCGTGGGCAACGTGGCCGTGGGGGTCGAGAACTGCGCTCATGTTGTTCCTCTGTATTCCTCTTGCGCCGGCTTACTTGCCGCGCTGCGCCAGCACGTCCGCCGGCTGAACCAGTTGACCGGTCTTGTTCGACCAGTTGTTCTTCGTGTAGCTGATGACCGCGGCGATGTCGGTGTCGGACAGCTGCTTCCAGGACGGCATGGCGTTGCGACCATTCAGCACGACATGAATCTGCTTGGTCTTGTCGGCGTCGAGCACGATCTGCGAGCCGTCCAGCGGGAGGATGGGGCCGGCGCCCTTGCCGTTGGCCTGGTGGCAGGCCGCGCAGTTGGCGGCGTAGACCTTCTCGCCGCGGGCCATGATGTCCGGCAGCGTCCAGACCTTGGCCGGATCGTCGAGCTTGGCCGCGGCCTTCTTCTGCTGGTCCGTGACCCACGCCGTGTATTCGGCGGCGGGCAGCACCTTCACGTGAATGGGCATGTATGCGTGTTCCTTGCCGCACAGCTCATAGCACTGGCCGTAGAAGTCGCCGGTCTTCTCGCTGCGGAACCAGGTGTCGCGCACGAAGCCCGGAATGGCGTCCTGCTTGACGCCGAAAGCGGGAATGCCCCAGGCATGGATCACGTCGTTGGCCGTCGTGATGATGCGGACCTTCTTGTTGACCGGAACGACGAGGGGATTGTCGACCTTGAGCAGGTAGTCATCGGGCACGTTGCCCTTGGCGCCATCGTTCGAGATCTCGCGGTGGGTGCTGTCCAGCGTGGAGAGGAACGAAACGCCCTCGCCCTCGCCCTTGAGGTAGTCGTAGCCCCACTTCCACTGGTAGCCCGTCGCCTTGATCGTCAGGTCGGCGTTGCTGGTGTCCTTGGAGGCGACGAGCACCTTGGTTGCCGGCAACGCCATGCCGATCACGATGAGGAAGGGGATGATGGTCCAGATCACCTCGACCGTCACCGACTCGTGGAAGTTGGCGGGCTTGGCGCCCTGCGACTTCCGGTGCTTCCAGATCGAATAGAACATCACCGCAAAGACCAGCACGAAGATCACGATGCACGTGATCAGCATGAACCAGTGCAGCCATGCCTGCTCGACCGCGATGCGCGTGGCGGCGGCATGGAGGTTCAGCTGGCGCACTGCGGGTCCGCCGGGAAGATCGGAGACCGCATGGGCGGCGGGGCTGATCGCACCCAACGCCGCGAGTGCCGCCACGGCCCCTGAGGCCCTCTTTGCGGGCAGCAGCGAAACCAACTTGTTGTGAACGCTCTTCATGTTTTTCGGTTGCTATAGCTTTTAAAAACTGTCCCGCCTGGCCTTAACCCACCGAACCCTTGCAGGCAGTCCGGCAAGGCGCGACCGGAAAGGCCATCTGATCTTCATGCTTCCCGCAAGGCCCTTCTGATTTCCTGAGCAAGGGCGGGCCGCAGCTCCGGCCGAACGAAACGCCCCACGCTCACCCGCCGCCCCTGGCCCGACAGTTCGATGAGGGAGCGATCGCCCGCACTCGGCTCGACCCTAACCCAGTCGCGGTTGAACTCCGCCCGGCGCAGGTGACCCGCGCTCTCGAGCTCGACCACGAGCTGCCGGCCGCGCAGCGAGATTCGCTCGCCGTCCGTCGCATGCCTCGCATAGGCGAGAAAGGCAACGCCGACCGCGGCCAGCTCCAGCCAGGCGAACGGCAGCACCAGCGGCGCACCCATCGCCCAGAACCATCCGCCGATGCCGAGCGACACCACGCACAAGGACGCATACAGCCACCCGAGCTGCGCAGGGGTCACCGAGCAATTGCGCCTCAGGAACCAGTGAATGGCCTGATCCTGGACGGTGGCAAAGCGAAATACCGGGTTCGGCACGTAGAACGCTCAAAAATCAACCCGTCATTGTAGCTCGGCTCGATGCCTTGTCCTGGCAGTCCGGGACTTCATCGAGGCTTGCGCGCACCCCTCAGCATCGTCTGCATGTCGGACAGCGCGACCGAGCTCTCGTTGCTGACCCGCACGCGAGGGCTGGGCTTGAGCGCATGCCCGTAGATGACCTCGAAGGTGAGCGCCATCCGTCCATCCGCGCCCTCGAGCCGCACCGCGACTTCACGCTCCAGCGCCCTGCGCCAGGATCGACCGCGCAGGCCCGCGAAGCGCGCGGGATGAAGATTGGCGCCGAGCTCGCGCAATTCGTCGAGCATGCGGGCGGGCGAGTCCCACGTCAGGGTGATGCGCTCCATGTCCATCACCGGCTCGGCGAAGCCGCCGTGCACGAGCATGTCGCCCCAGTCGTGCATGTCCGTGAACTGATGCGACGGCTCGGGCCAGCCCAGGCTCTGGTAGAGAACCCGCAGCTCGCGAACCGTATCGGGCCCCAGGCACGAAAACATGAGGAAGCCGTCGACGGCGAGCGCCCGGTGCCATTGCGCGAGCAGCGCCTGCGGCTGCGCCGACATGTGCAGCGCCATGTTCGACCACACCATCTGCATGGCGCCGTCAGGGGGCACATCGAAGTGCACCGCGGGTGCGTTCAGCCTTCGCCACCAGGGCTGTGCAAGGCTTTCCTTCGCCATCGCCAGATGCGCCTGCTGCGACTCGACGATCCAGCTGTGCGACTTGGGGTAGCGCGCCTGCACCAGCGCGTGCGCGACGAGTCCGCCGCGCACCGGCTCCCAGTCCGCCCACGCCGCGGGCTGCAGTCGAATCCATTCGAGCCGCTCCGCCATGCGCCGGCCGACCTCCTCGTGCAACCATGGCGAGCGCGCGGGCGCCGCCCGGGCCCATCGCAACGCGGCAGCGGGATCGATGGTGGGAGGGCGCGCGTCGTCGGACATGTTGCATTGAGTATATTGAGCCGATGTTCCGCTCACTGCTCGAACGCTTCGACGCCACGCTGCCCGCGCAGTGCTCGGTATGCCGCGCGTGGCCCGCCAGGCCGCTGTGCGATGCCTGCGTCGCCCGCTTCGCGCAACCGCGTCCGAGATGCACCCGGTGCGCCATCACCATCGACCATGGAGGCTCCGCCAGCGCGGGCGGGAATGTCTGCGGACGCTGCCTGCGTGAGCCGCCCCCGCTGGACGCCTGCCACACGGCTGTCGCGTACGACTTTCCGTGGTCCGCGCTGATCGCGCAGTACAAGTTTCATGGCCAGGCCGGATGGGCGCGCGCTTTCGGCACCTTGATGCGAAGCGCGCCGTGGATCGAGCCCGAGCTCGAGACCTGCGATGTCGTGCTGCCGATGCCGCTCGCGCGCGAGCGGCTCGCCGAACGCGGTTTCAACCAGGCGCATCTGCTGGCGAGGCGCATCGCACCCCGCAAGACCGATGCGACGCTGCTGCTGCGGGTGAGGCACGCGCCGGCCCAGGCAGCCCTCGACCTGAAATCGCGTCTGGCCAACGTGAAGGATGTCTTTGCGCTCGACCCACTGCGCGCGCATGCGGCCAGAGGGAAGCGGATCGTCCTCGTCGACGACGTGATGACCAGCGGTGCATCGCTCTTCGCCGCGGCGCGCTTGCTTCGGCAGGCGGGCGCCGCGCGCGTGGCGGGCATCGTGCTGGCGCGCACCGACGAGCCGGGCTGAGCGCATGTTCAACATCGTTCTCGTCCACCCGGAGATCCCGCCGAACACCGGCAACGTGATTCGCCTCGCCGCCAACACGGGCTGCACGCTTCACCTGATCGAGCCCCTGGGCTTCTCGATGGAAGACCGCCTGATGCGCCGCGCGGGGCTCGACTACCACGAGTACGCGAACGTGCTGCGCCACGGCGACTGGCCCGCCTTCCTCGAGGCGATGCGGCCCGATGCAGCGCGCATGTTCGCCCTCACGACGCGCGGCACGCGCGCCGTTCACGAGGTGCAGTTCGCGCCCGGCGACTGGCTGGTGTTCGGCTCGGAGACGAGCGGATTGCCGGCGGCATTGCGCGACTCGTTCGCCCCGGCGCAACGATTGCGCCTGCCGATGCGGGAGGGCCAGCGCAGCCTGAACCTGTCCAACGCCGTGGCTGTCACGGTCTTCGAAGCATGGCGGCAGAACGGCTTCGCAAGCGGCTGACAGCGCGCCTCCATGGAAACGAATTCCGGCGCGTCAGGGATAGCGGCGCGTGAGGGACTCCGCGATACACACGGGCTTGTCGCTTCCCTCGCGCTCGATCGTGACGCCGAACGTGAGCTGCCACCCCCGGTTGTCGATCGGCTCGGCCGCGAGCAGCTTCATGCGGCCGCGCACGCGGCTTCCCACCGGCACGGGCGCGGTGAACCGAACCTTGTTCAGCCCGTAGTTGACACCCATGCGCGCCTCCTTCACCTCCAGCGATTTCTCGAACAGCTTGGGCAGAAGTGACAAGGTGAGGAAGCCATGCGCGATCGGCGCGCCGAACGGACCGGCCTTCGCACGTTCCACGTCCACGTGGATCCACTGGTGGTCGCCAGTCGCCTCTGCGAAGAGGTTGATCTGCTCCTGCGTGATCGTGAGCCAGTCGCTCACGGCGATTTCCTGGCCGACCAGGGGCGGGAGTTCAGCGAAGGTCTGGAGGATTTTCATCCTGCCAATGTAGCAAGCCGACCCGCCTTCGCTTGTCGAGCCAGCGACAGGCGAGTCACCGCGGGGCATCGCGGTGCGCGCGATGGGTTATGTTCGCAACATGGATGAGCGCACCACCGACATTTCCCCGCCAGCGACCCCATCGGCCCTGACCCAGACCTCGACGCTCGTGCTCGCGGCTCATCCCAACTGGCGCGAGTCGCGCGTGAACCGGCGGCTCATCGACACGGCGCGGGAAATTCCCGGCGTGCAGGTGCGGGACCTGTACTCGCTCTATCCCGACTACGACATCGATGTCCCCGCCGAGCAGGCGCACGCCGAGCGCGCACGGCTCATCGTCCTGCTGCATCCCGTGCAGTGGTACTCGATGCCCGCGCTGCAGAAGCTCTGGCTCGACGAAGTGCTCTCGTACGGCTGGGCCTACGGCCATGCGGGCACCGCGCTGCAAGGCAAGGACCTGTGGCTGGTCGCGACCACGGGCGGAACGGAAGACTCCTACCATCCCGAGCACTACAACCGCTACTTCTTCGACGCGTTCATGCCTCCTTACGAACAGACCGCCGCGCTGTGCGGCATGCGCTTTCTTCCGCCGATGATCCTGCATGGCGCGCGCCGCGCCTCCGAGGAGGAGATCGTCTCGCATGCACAGGTGTTCCGCGACCGCCTGCGCGATTACCCCGACTGGCCGGAACTCGAGGAGCTCGCCGACCTGCCCGCCTGCGACGTGCCGCCCATCGACAGGCCGCGCCATGGTTGAACACGCGCCTGCCTGGCTGAGCAACAGCCTCATCTACCTGGGCGCCGCCGTGATCGCCGTGCCGCTCTCCCGCGCGCTCGGGCTCGGCTCCATCATCGGCTACCTCGCCGCCGGCATCGTCATCGGCCCATGGGGATTCGGGTTCGTGAAGAACGCACCCGACATCCTCCACTTCGCGGAATTCGGCGTGGTGCTGATGCTGTTCCTGGTTGGCCTGGAGCTGGAGCCGAAGCGGCTCTGGAGCTTGCGAAGGCCCATCTTCGGCTGGGGCAGCGCGCAGGTCCTGGGTTGCGCCGCGCTGCTGACTGCCGTGGCGATGGTCGCCGGGGTTCCATGGCGCGTCGCGCTGGTGGGCGCGCTGGGGCTCGCGCTGTCGTCGACGGCCATCGCCTTGCAGGTGATGAGCGAGCGCAACCTGCTGCCAACCTCGAGCGGCCAGGCGGGGTTCTCCATCCTGCTGTTCCAGGACGTCGCCGCCATCCCGATCCTCGCGCTCCTGCCACTGCTCGGCGGGGTGTCGGACCACGAGCCGGCCACCAACTCATGGATCGAGGCCGGCCGCATCGTCGCGGTGGTCGGCGGCATCGTGCTCGGCGGCCGGCTGGCCTTGCGCCCCGTGTTGCGCTGGATCGCCAAGAGCCGCACGCCGGAGATCTTCACGGCGGCCTCGCTCTTGCTCGTGGTCGCCATCGCGTACCTGATGCAGATGGTCGGCCTGTCGATGGCGCTGGGCGCGTTCCTCGCGGGCGTGCTGCTGGCCGAAAGCGAATATCGGCGCGAGCTGGAAACCGACATCGAGCCGTTCAAGGGCTTGCTGCTCGGGCTCTTCTTCATCGCAGTCGGCATGAGCATCGACTTCGGCGTGCTGATGAAATCGCCCTGGCTCATGGCGGCCGTCGTGATCGCCTTCATGGGGATCAAGGTCGCCGCGATCTACCCACTCGCTCGCGCCATGGACATCCCAATGCAGGAGCGGCCCGTCTTCACGCTGCTGCTCGCGCAAGGCGGCGAGTTCGCGTTCGTGGTGTTCCAGGCGGCCGTGGGATCGCGCGTGCTCGCACCCGAGACTTCATCGCTTTTGATCGGCGCCGTCGCGGTCTCGATGCTGCTGTCGCCGCTGCTCCTCGTCGCCATCGACAAGCTGCTGCTGCCGCGCTGGGCCGACTGCAACACGGCGCAGGTCGAGGAGCTGAAGGAGCAGCAACACGCGCCGATCATCATTGCGGGCTTCGGGCGCTACGGGCAGATCATCGGCCGCATGCTCGCCGCGCAAGGGATCGCAGCCACCGTGCTCGACCACGACGCGGACATGATCGAGGCCGCGCGCTCGTTCGGCTACAAGGTGTTCTACGGCGACGCGACACGCATGGACATGCTGCGCACCGCGGGCGCCGCGACCGCGAAGGTGCTGGTGGTCGCCGTGGACGATGTGGACCAGTCCATCGCGATCGTCAACCTCGTGCGTGAGCACTTCTCGCATCTCGAGCTCGTGGCGCGCGCGCGGGACGTGACGCACTGGAACCGTCTGCGCGACCTGGGCGTCACGCGCGTCGAGCGCGAGGTGTTCGAATCGAGCCTGCGCAGCGGACGCTCGGTGCTGGAGGTGCTGGGCTACACGCCGCCCGAAGCGCGCGCGCATGCGATGCGCTTTCGCCGCCACAACCTGGCGCTCTTCGAGCAGATGCACCCGCACTACAAGGATCGCGCGAAGCTGATCGCCGTGGTCAAGCAGGGGCGCAGGCAGCTCGAGGAGCAGATGGCCCAGGAGCGCGCGGAACAGGAGCGGCAGAAGCGCGACGGCACGGACCGGCCGCAAAGCTGGTAGCGGAGGCTATCGGGCTGCGACTCCGATTCTGCAATCCGTGAACTGCGTGATTGGCTATCTGGCGAAGAACCCGTCCCACACCAGCTTGCAGCCGGTGAGGAACATGCCCAGGTAGATCAGCCGGTAGAAGAGCGCAGGCTTGATGCGGTGTGCGACGCGAACACCGATCCAGACACCGACGGGGGCGAGCGGCAGCAGGACCATCGAGGTCGCCATGTTGCGCCAGTCGAGCAGTCCGAGCCACGCGTACGGAATCCACTTGCTCAGGTTCACCACGAAGAAGAAAGCCGCCATCGTCCCGGTGAAGACGAGTGGCGCCAGACGCATCGGAATGATGTACGCATTGACCGGGGGACCGCCGGCATGCGAGACGAAGCTGGTGAAGCCCGACATGATCGTCAGCAGCACGCCGGCCCATCTCGGCGGATGCGGGCCGTCGGGGCGGGGCGGGAACAACAGCCGCTGCGCAAGGAACAGCAAGGTGAGGATGCCGACGATGCCGGCGACCAGCCTCGCATCGAGAACGCGGAACGAGAGCGCGCCCACGACCGTGCCGAGAACGCCGAGAGGAATGAGGAACCGCAGCAGTTTCCAGTCGAAGTGCCTGCGGAAAGCCGCGAGGCCCATCACGTCCATGACGAAAAGGATCGGCATCATGATCGCGGCCGCTTCGGGTACCGTGACGGCCAGCGCCATGAGCGGGACGGCGAGCGAGCCGAAGCCGGCTCCGAAGCCGCTCTTGCTCACGCCCATCAGCAGCACCGCCGGCACGGCCACGGCGTAGAAGCCGGGGTCGGTGATGATCGGCAGCGTCAAGGCGCGACCCGCGCCGCGCGTGGGGCCGTCAAACCCGCTCGAGGATAATCGCGATGCCCTGCCCCACGCCGATGCACATCGTGCACAGCGCGTAGCGGCCGCCCGTGCGGTGCAGCTGGTTCACCGCGGTCGTCGCGAGACGCGCACCGGATGCGCCGAGCGGATGGCCGAGCGCGATGGCACCGCCGTTCGGATTGACGCGCGGGTCATCGTCCCGCAAACCCAGTGTGCGCAGCACCGCGAGCCCCTGCGCCGCAAAGGCTTCATTCAGTTCGATGACATCGAGTTGTTCGAGCTGGATGCCCGTGAGCGCGAGCACCTTCTGCGTGGCCGGCGCGGGGCCGATGCCCATGATGCGCGGTGGCACGCCCGCCGTGGCCATGCCCACCACGCGCGCCTTCGGTGTGAGACCGTGGCGAGCGGCACCGGCTTCGTCCGCGAGCAGCAGCGCACAGGAGCCGTCGTTGACGCCGCTCGCATTGCCGGCGGTCACGCTGCCGTCGGGCCTGACCACGCCCTTGAGTTTGGCCAGCGCTTCCAGCGATGTCTCGCGCGGGTGCTCGTCCTTGTTCACGACGAGCGGCTCGCCCTTCTTCTGCGCGATGGTGACCGGCGTGATCTCCGCATCGAAAAAGCCGGCCTTCTGCGCGGCAACGGCCTTCATCTGCGAGGCCAGCGCCATCCTGTCCTGCGCCTCGCGTTCGATCTTGCAGTCGGCGGCAACGTTCTCGGCGGTCTCGGGCATGGAGTCGACGCCGTACATCTCCTTCATCAGCTTGTTCACGAAACGCCAGCCGATGGTCGTGTCGTACACCGCGTTCGTGCGCGCGAACGCGCTCTCGGCCTTGGGCATGACGAAGGGCGCGCGGCTCATGCTCTCGACACCGCCCGCGATCATGAGCGAGGCCTCGCCTGTCCGGATCGCGCGAGCCGCGCTGCCGAGCGCGTCGAGTCCGGAGCCGCAGAGGCGGTTGATCGTCGCGCCCGGCACCTC
>JADMIO011482861.1_pt1 | contig 17705 bp, 19 predicted proteins | sample 8958161 | NCBI WGS metagenome assembly JADMIO01 (sample SAMN16585339, study PRJNA669376) | soil metagenome | isolation source: Crop rotation soil | place: USA: Cullars Rotation, Alabama | collected 2011
GCGACTTCAAGTCACGTGAATTCCAAGCTTCGGATCCCACTGTGCTGGAAAGCGGTCTGAATCTATGCTAACTCACACACCCCGCCGATTGCCATAAATCAGAACATGAAGTTGTGGCAATATAACGACTTCGTTCCAGCCATCAGCCAAAACGCGCTCACAAAGCAGGCGCAGGCGTTCGAGCAAAACCGCCGTCCCTACCTCTTCGCCTGCCTCCGGTGCGGGGTTGCCAACCTGCAAATAGAGCGGCAGCCCCGGATGGCGTTTTCCTACCTGCCGCGCGAATTGATAATCGTCTTCGTCGAAAACTACAACTTTTAGCGAAATTTGAGGCTCAGCATCGCCGCTTTGTGCCGCTTGGACGCAGGCGGCGAGGCGGCGCCAGTCAGTAGTCATGCCGGAGCTCGGCGGCTTGGGCGACAGCACCAGATGATCGAGACGGCCAAACCAATCGCGCGCCGCACTGCCCTGCGTTTCGAGCGCGAACGAATACCCGGCGGCGTGACCGAGATCGATCAACTCGCCCAGCGGCTGCAGCGCCGGATTGCCGCCCGAGAGCGTAACGAGCATCGGTTTGCCGCCGCACAGTTCCACAAGGCGGGCCATGATGGCGTCCGCCGCCATCGGCGTCCAATCGGCGCGATGTTCGGGCATCACGGCATAAAGCGTGTCGCACCAACTGCAGCGGAAATCGCAGCCTCCGGTACGCACGAAAAGCGTGGGGTGCCCGATGAGCGCGCCTTCGCCCTGCACGACCGGCCCAAAGATTTCGCTGACGACGATTTTCTTACTCATGACCCGAAAATTCTACCGGAAAAAAATGTTAACGCATTTGTGAGGCGCCGCGTGAAAAAACCTGATAAGATTTCGGCTTAATCCCCCTTTGAGAGAAAGGATTTCAATGATCGTCAAACAGCAAAAGATGTGGCGTTGGGCAGCGACCTGCGCCCTGACCCTGAGTGCTCTGAGCGTGGCGCAAATCGGTATCGCGCAAGATGCCAAACTGACCAAGCTCACCGGCAAAACCATCGGCACCGACGGCTCTTATCAGGATGGCGGCAACGATAAGACGAAGGCGTTCGACGGCGATACCAGCACCTTCTTCGACGCCCCCGAAGCCACCAACGGCAACGGCGTCTGGGTCGGTCTCGACCTCGGCGAAGGCAAAGATGCGACGGTCGCGAAAATACGTTTCTACCCGCGCTCGGACTTTCCCGCCCGCATGGTGAGCGGCAAGTTCCAGGGCAGCGACACGGCGGACTTCTCGAAGAATGTCGTGGATTTGTTCACCGTCGATACCGAACCGACGGCAGATCAATGGACGGAAACCACCAAGATCGGCAGCGACAAAAAGTTCCGCTACGTCCGCTACCTCGCGCCGGACGATGGCTGGGGCAACGTCTCCGAAATCGAACTGTTCACCAAATAAAAATTAACCGCTAAAACATCAGGAGCGCCATGAGATTCATTTCTCATGGCGCTCTTGTCGTCTTTAAACCGATCTCTATCAGAACGCACACCATACCCGAGGACGATTGCATGAGAATCTTTGCAAAAACAAGAGAGTTTGTCATTCCGACCGGAGCGAGGCACGAGCGGAGTGGAGGAATCTTGCCGTTCAACAGTCACTCCAAAGATTCCTCCACTCCGCTCGTGCCTCGCTCCGGTCGGAATGACAAACTCTAACTTTGCGATGCGTACCTGTACGCTGCTCAAGCTGCCCTGTCCCCAAAGGCCTCGGAATCCTTAGCTTGACAATTTTGGGGTGTGCGCTGGCACGCCCCAGTGGCAACATCCACAAACGTTTCTTACGCTCTATAGTTCGTCGGGTCGGCGATTTTAGCCAGCGCGAAAGCTTCTTTGCGCTCCACACAGGTGCCACACTGGCCGCAGTGGATTTCGCCGCCTTCGTAGCACGACCATGTTTCGCCGAAAGGCACGGCAAGCGCAGCGCCGATAGCCACGATATCGTGCTTGAAATGATCGGTAAATGGTGCGTGCAAGCGCAAATCGGCATGGCCGCAGCCAGCCACCGCTTCTTTTTGCATCGCATCGAACGCGGCCACAAATTGCGGTCGGCAGTCGGGGTAAATGAAGTGATCGCCGCCATGCACTGCTGCGGCGACGATTTCGGCGTTTTCGGCCACCGCTGCACCATAGGCGATAGCCAAGAAAATCGCGTTGCGGTTGGGCACGATGGTCACCGCCATATTCGGCGACGCATAGTGGCCGTGCGGCACCGCGATGCTGTCATCGGTGAGAGCCGAACCACCCAGCAGGCGCCCGGCAGCGGAAATATCCACCAGATCGAAGCCTGCCTGCAATGCCTGCGCGGCACGGCGCGCGAATTCGACTTCGCGTTTATGGCGCTGGCCATAGTCGAAAGCCAGCAGATGCAACTCCCAGCCTTCGGACTTCAAAAGATAAGCCAGCGTCACGGAATCCAGTCCGCCGCTGACTATAGCAACCGCTTTTTTCATTCTTCCCTTATTTTTCGTGGTGGTTTATGGGTCGTCAAACTTCCAATGGAACACGGATTTCACGGAAACAGCCAAGGGTTCTAAATAGAAGCCTTGTGAAAGAAGGCGGGGCTCCGCTTCGCTCCACCCTCTTCCAAACCTATGTGGCTCAAACTCACCGTTTGGAAGGGTGCGGAGCGTAGCCCCGCCATCTGCTGCCGAACCCGATATCTGAGATTTCGGCTTCACGACGTCTCGGCCTGTGGCAGCAGGGGCGTTTCCAGCCCCACGAACTCATCCCGCGAATCGGGCATCGGCGGCGGTTCCTCGTCGAGTTCGGCATCCTGCAGAGCGTGGGGCGGTAACGGCAGGGTGGCCTGGGTAATGCGGTTTTTTCCGGCGCGTTTGGCAAGGTACATCACATCGTCGGCTAAGCGCAACATCTCGGTTACGGTAGCAGGCGGTGTTTCAAAGTTCGCGATACCGATACTGAACGTCACCGGCCAGGCACGCTCCCGCACCGCTTTCATCAAGGCTTCCTGCACACGTTCGAGCGCTGCTAACGACTGTGGAGCGCTTACCTCGGGCAGCAGCACCACGAACTCGTCGCCCCCCAGACGCGCCACCAAATCGAAGGGCCGCGCGCTGCTTTTCATGGTGCGAGCCACGCATTGCAGCAGTTCGTCGCCCGCAGTGTGTCCGAGGTGGTCATTGACCTGCTTGAAGTTGTCGCAGTCGACATAAGCCACCGCGAACGAATAGCGGCGACGGCGCGCGCGCTCGATTTCGGTTTCGGCGCTTTCGATAAACGACCGCTTGTTGCGGATGCCGGTCAGCGAATCGGTGCGCGCCAACTCCTGCTCATGGTCGAGGCGCATTCGCAGCGACGCCAGCAAATGCGCGAACGTCATACCGATCACGTAAAACGAACCGGCATTCCACTGTGGCACGAAACCCAGCTTATCGCCGCGCAAATCGACCCAGTCGGCGATCAAACGCGCCACCCCGGCGTTGACCGCGATGAGATAACCTTCGTTGCGCCCCGCACACCACGACACCAACCCTATCGGAATGAGGTAGAGAATCTGCGGCGAAATGTCCATGCCGCTCAGGTAATCGAGGTACCCGGTCAGGTACACCATCACCAGCCCCACCGCCACCAAAACCGGACGCGGCGCGCCTTCAACTGCGGAGAGCAGACGGTCAAGTGGTTTTTCCGGAGCCAGACGGCCTGACTTTCCCAAACTAAGCCTCCTCGAAGGCGCTTCGTCCGTTCCGCGCTGAAAAGCACGGCGCGCGGCGGTAACAGTGGAGTTTACTTCACCGCCCGCGACGCGAAAATCGGCGATCGGTAATGGTGCGCACCAATGCCCAGCGCTCAACCGGTTGCGGCCCGCTCACCGGCCCTTCGCGGACGCTGTGTGGAGCTGTCGCGCGTTGCGAGGAGGCGGTTCAAAAGTTAAAATCGCACCCATGCGTTGGCGCGATTTCGCAGACCTCCCCCCTCTTTCTCCAGATTTTTTTCATAGTCCACGCCGGGTTCATTTCATTGGAATCGGCGGAATCGGCATGAGCGCGTTGGCGCGCGTGCTGGTATCGCGCGGTCACTCCGTAAGCGGCTCGGACGTCAACGATGGCGCTCATTTGCAGCAGTTGCGCGAACTTGGCATCGTCGTTGCCATCGGCCAGCGCGCCGAAAACCTCGACTTGCTTGGCGCACCCGCCGAAGCGATTATATTTTCGTCGGCGGTCAACACCGCCAACTCCGAACGGGTCGCGGCGGAGTCGCGCGGCATTGCGCAGCACCACCGAGCGCAGCTTTTGGCCTACTTCGTCAACACCGCCAAGCGTTCCATCGCGATTTCGGGCACCCACGGCAAAAGCACCACTTCGGCGATGGTCGCGCATATCCTCACCGAGTGCGGGCAGAATCCGACGGCGATTCTTGGCGCGGTTTATCCGCCTTTCGGCTCCAACGTGCGCCTCGGTGACCCCGACTTGGTGGTCGTCGAAGCCGACGAATCGGACGGCTCGTTTACGCTACTCCACCCCACGATTTCGGTGATTCTCAACGTCGAAGCCGAGCATCTGGAGAATTATGACGAAAGCGAAGAGCGTTTGTGGGAAGCGTTCATGCAATTCACGGCACAGGCCAAGGATCACGTTGTTTTGAATGAAGACGATACGGAATTAACGAAGCGGCTTGGGAACGATAAGTCGCTCCTTTATTCAACAACGGTCAAATATTCTCCCTCTGTTTGGACTTCGCACCTCACGCCGGAGACGGGAAAAACCAACTATGGCCTTTGCTATACCGGCTTTTATGACGCCACGACGGACACCGAGAATTTCGCTGGAGATTTTTCGCTCTGTGTGGCCGGTTCGCACAACGTCTCCAACGCCTTAGCCGCCATGACATCGGTCTGGCCGTGCAACGTCCAGCCAGAGGAAGCCGCCAAAGCTTTGGAATCGTTTCGCGGCATCGGGCGGCGTTTTGAACTCAAGGGCGAAGCGAAGGGTGTTTTAATTTACGACGATTATGGGCATCATCCAACCGAAGTTGCGAAAACACTCGAAGCGGCGCGTGACTTTTTGGGTCGCCGCCTTGTCGTAATCTTTCAGCCACATCGTTATTCTCGCACGCAGCATCTGGGCTCGCAGTTCGGCCCATCGTTCGCGGCGGCGGATATCATCATCATCACCCAGTTGTATTCGGCGTTCGAGGAGCCGATTCCCGGCGTAAGCGGCAAAATCGTTTACGACGCGGTCAAAACGGCTCTGCCCGACAGGCCAATTTTCTATGTTGAAACATTGGACGACGCCATGCGTCTGGCATTAAAGGAAGTGCGGCCGGGTGATGCGCTCTTTACAATGGGAGCGGGCGACATCACTAAACTGGGGCCGCAACTGCTGAAAGAACTGGTCCAAAACGAGAGCGTAGAAACAGCCGGACAAACCGGGTAAACGACCGCGAAGCAGTTTATTAAGACCTGATTTTTTCAGGTCACATCCATGTTACTGGAACAATCGAACGAAGAATCCACGGACCGCGTGGTTGAGGTACTTTTAATGCTGGAACGAAATGGTTTAGCGCGGCGCAACCAGCCGCTGGCAGCCTACACCACGATGCGGGTGGGCGGCGCCGCGGATTGGTGGGCCGAGCCCAATACCGAAGAAGAATTACAAACCGTGCTGCGTGCCGTGCGTGAAGCGGGCGTACCGCTGCAAATCCTTGGGGCGGGTTCGAATCTCATCGTCGGCGACGACGGCTTTCACGGGCTGGCGCTCAAACTGGGCAGCGGCTTCGCGTGGCATCGCGTCGAAGGCCACCGCATCGTGGCCGGTGGCGCCATGATGTTGCCTAAACTGACGCACATCGCCAACCAGAACCAACTCGGCAACTTCGAGTGGGCCTGCGGCATTCCCGGCACGGTCGGCGGCTCTATCTGGGGCAACGCCGGCGCACGCGGCTTCAACGGCGAGACCTTCGAATCGCGCGATGCCTCCGCCGACCTCGAATCGGTGGTCGCTTACGACCGCGATGGCAACCGCCATTTTTTGTGGCGCGACGAAATTCAGTTTTCCTACCGCCGCTCTTCGCTGGGCGAACGCATCGTGACCGAAGCGACCTTCGCGCTCCGCCCGCTCACAGCCGAACAGGCCAAGGCTCATAAAGAAGCCACCACACAACTGCTCAAGCGCCGCCGCGAAACGCAGCCGGTCAACGCATCGTCGTCGGGCTGTATCTGGCAGAACCCGCACATCGAAAGCGGCCCTCTGGCCGGTTGTCGCGGCGCGGGTGAACTGATCGAAAAACTGGGACTCAAAGGACATTCGTCCGGCCACGCGGCCATCAGCGAGATCCACGCTAATTTCATCGTCAACATGGGCGGCGCCACCAGCGAAGACGTGCTCGCCCTGATGTCGTCCGTCGAAGAAATCGCCTGGCGCGAAGCCGGCGTCCGTCTCGAACGCGAAGCGCGGTTGGTCAACTAAAAATCGGCGTTAGTCAGCAGGAAACCACAATTTTTAGGTTTCCCGCTTGGTAGCGATGCAATAAAATCACAGGGACGCGATTTGCGTCCCTGTGATTTTTTATGGCATCCACTCCACTTCGCATCGCCCTGTTGACCGGCGGCGATTCCACTGAACGATCGGTTTCCCTGAGTAGCGCGCTCTCCGTCGAAAGCGCTTTGCAAAAATACGATGTAACTGTTTTCGACGTCGCTTCGCCGGCGACGCACACCGCTCATGACGCGCAATTCGGCGGATATCAGTTCATCAACGGTTGCGAACCGGTAACTTGGATCGACTTGGCCGCCACGCTCCAAGGGCGCTGCGACGTAGTGCTGGCGATTTTGCACGGCGGCTGGGGCGAAGACGGCACGCTGCAAAGCCTGCTCAGCGTGGCGGGCATCCCCTACACCGGCTCCGGGCCGCGCGCCAGCGGTCTCGCGATGGACAAACAGTGGACGAAAGCCCTGGCGCGCGACCTCGATATTCCCACGGCGCGCGGCCTGAGCGTGGCTTCCCTCGAAGACCTGCAAAACGGTCTGCCGTTCGCGGGAGCGTGCGTGGTCAAACCGCGCGGTGGCGGCTCATCGGTCGGCGTCACCCTGCTTCGTGACTGGAACGGCGATGAAAAAGTGCTGGCTCAGGCCGTCGAAACCGCCCTGAGTGACGGCAACGGTGTCTTAATCGAAGAGCTCATCGACGGCGTTGAAATCTCGTGCACGGTACTGGGCGCCGGAGAAAGTGCGCGTTCGCTGCCCGCCATCGAAATCGTGCCCGAACTCGGCGATGGATTTTACGATTTCGAAGCGAAGTATGCCGCGGGCGGCTCGAAGCACGTCATCCCACCGCGCTTGCCGCAGGATGCCGTCGCCGCCGCATCAGGCTACGCACTGAAAATCTTTCGCGCCCTCGGCTGTCGCGGCGTAGCACGCGCCGACTTCATCGTGCGCGATGGCGTGCCCTATTTCCTCGAAATCAATACCCTGCCCGGCATGACTTCCACCAGCCTCGTGCCTGACGCGGCCCGCTTCATCGGCATCGAGTTTCCGGAATTACTGGACACGCTCATTGAAGCAGCGCAATGATGCGCGTTGTGCTGTGCCAGCGATAAAAATCGCGGCGGGCGAGCCTTCGGCTGAGTGTCCCCCTGCAGGGACACGGTTAATCCGGTGTCCGCGAAGGCGGACACTCGGCGCCACAGGCGCCCGCGAACCGCGATTTCAATCGCCGGCACAAAACTGCCGGTATGATCCATAAAAATTAACCGGTTTTCCCGTTTCGCGATGCGGCGCGGCGCGCTAAAATAAATGCACTGTCCGCACCATCACAGCCCACATAGTAGTCAGGAGGCGCCATGACGCCACATCGCGGCCCCAAGTCAACCCGCCGTTCACCTCGCCCCACGCTTCACCCGCCGGAATCTTCCGTCGAAACATCGACGCGCCACGCCGTTGACGCCCCAACGCGCACCTCGCGCTGGGCCGAACGCCACACGCCACCGGAGCCGCATGGCGAGCGCCATACGCAGCACGCTCCGCCGCGCGATGCCGCCCACCGCTGGCCCGACGCCGACAGCGAGGCGCATACCGCTCCGCCGCCGGACGTGGATGTGCCGTGGAGCGAAGACGAATGGTCGAAAATCGCCACCGAGTGCGCGGCGCGGCGCGGGCGCAAACTCAGCCGCCGCCAATTGCGCCTGATGGCCAAACGCGCCCGGCGACGCCAAGCGAATTCCGTAACTCACAAGCCAAAACCTCGCCGCGCCAAGCCTGTCATGCCGGTGTGGCGCCATTTGCGTCGCATCGCCGGTGTCATCGCTTTGGTGGCGCTGGGCGAACTGGGCCTCGCCGCGCTCACCGCCCCGCAATTCTCGGTGCATCAGGTGACCAACGACCCGGCACCGCTCACCCCGCCGGACGCCATTGAAGAGGCACAGAGGCGATTGGTCGGGCAAAACTGGCTACGCGCCAGCACGGCGCCGGTAGTGACCAAACTCAAGCAACTGCCGATGGTGAAAGACGCCGGTGTGCGCCGCCAGTGGGGCTGGCCGCCGGTCATGCACATCAACATCGTCGAGCGTCAGGCCTTCGCCCGCGTAGGCTCCGGCGACGAATGGTGGGTAGTTGATGAAGGTGGCGTACCGTTCCGCCGTGCCGCCGCCGACGACGCCAAACTTTATGCCATCAGCAGCACGGTTTTGGTGCCCGAAGTTGGTAAAGCGCTGCCCAAAGAGCAGTGGCAGAGCGCGGTCGAATTCGCCAAAACCTTGGCCGACGACACCAAGCAGGGCCACGACTGGGCCTTGCGCGCCATTTATTTCGATCCGCACGGTTTCGCATCGCTGCGTTTGGCCGATACCGCGCCGGGCGCCGCGCCAGGCGACCGCGTTTTGCTGCACCTCGGCACCGGTCCGTGGGACAAAAAGCTGCAACGTGCCCGCGAAGCCCTGCAATGGTTCGAGGCCACCGGTCGCCGCGCCGAAGTCCTCAATCTGGTTTCCTACAAGCGCCCGATCTGGACGCCGCGCCGTCAGGCACAATCGTCGTCGGATAGTAACGAACATCCGGCTTGATTCGATAGAACACGGATTTCACGGCAATGGTTGCAGGCTGACACGGCAAACGGCACCCCATCCCCAGCCCTTCCCCTTGAAACGGCAAAGGGGAAGGGGGAGCACAGCTACGCACTCCAAACCTACTGCTTTTCGGGGAAGTGGCAGTTTGGCACCCTTCCCCTTTGCCGTTTCAAGGGGAAGGGCCGGGGATGGGGTCGCCGTTTGTCACGTCCTACTGAAACCCACTCCCACTACCAACCTACAACGATTCTTTGACGGGATTGCGCCCGATGATCGGGGTTTGTTCCAATTCCACGACGGCGCCGTTAATCAGCGTCGCTTCGTCGGTTAAAAACATCAACGCGAAGTGCGCGATTTCTTCGGGTTTGATGAGGCGCCCGCCCGGTACGAGGCTGCGCGGCACAATTTCCGGCCAGTTTTCGGGCAAGCCGTCTTTAATTTTGGTTTTGTATTCGTTGGGAGTCAGCACCCAGCCGGGGTTGATCTGGTTGACATGAATGTTCTCCGGCGCCAGCGCGTCCGCTAAATTGCGCGTCAGCGTCATCAGCGCGCCCTTGGAAACCGAATATGGCAACAGGTTGGCCTCGCCACAGTAGGCGTTGACCGAACCGATGTTGAGCACGCGCCCGGCGCCCGCCGTCGCAAAATGCTTGCGCGCCGCCTGAATCAGCAGGAACGGCGCACGCACGTTGATGCTCATTACACGGTCGAACAACGCCGCGTCGGTGGTGGCGAGGTTGGAGCGCGGGATGAGGGCCGCGTTGTTGACCAAGATGTCGAGACGCCCCCACTTGGCAGCCGCGTTTTCGACCAGTTGGCCGCACGCTTCCGCATCTTCGAGTTGCGCCGCGATGAAAGTCGCCTGCGCCCCGCTCGCTTCCAATGTGCGCACGATGGCCTCACCAGCTTCCTGTTCGCTGTGCTGGCCGTGGACGATCACCGCAGCGCCCTCGCGCGCCAAACGACACGCAATCGCTTCGCCGATACCGGTCGCCGAACCGGTCACGAGCGCGACTTTATTTTTCAGTTGCATTCTTGCTCTTCCCTTTTGGCACAATACCGATTAATCGGCTTTGCTTGCCAGTTCCAACACCTCAATTTTCAACCGGTCTATGATTAAACGCACCGGACGTCCAAAGGCATCTGTGACCTCATAGTCGATGTCCACGTCTGGATTGAAAAACTCTAAATTGTGTTCCAAGGCTTCCGCACCAGCATAGCTATCGCAACTTCCGTCGGCAAAATGCACTTGCACAGGAAAAACGACCGTAAAACTTTGCTCAGTCATGGCTACTTTTACTTTCCCCCTACTAAAAATCCTACGAAGCAAAAACCAAGAAGCACGAGGCCAAACGTCCAAACGACGATGCGCGCCACGAGTGTGACTAATCCTACAGGCTGCGCATCAGTGGAAGAATTTTCATTCGTATTTATCCACTGATTAACCAGATAGCTCGATATAAAAAAACCGCTACAAGCACTGAAAAAGGTGATTGAAGCAATCAAGGCTGGGCGCAGCGGCAGTAAAGAACAAATCCCCATCGCCAACAGGCACACCATTCCGCCAAATACGCCACAGCAAGCCATCGCCAAGTGCTGCTTCCAGAAGGGCATCCAAGTTCTCCCGTTGCTACGGTTGTAACACCGCCTTCACAAGTTCGCCGTGGTGCATCGCCTCGAAGCATTCGTGCCAGTCGGCAAGCGGTGCCACGCGGTTAAGAATCAGATCGAGATTCAACTGACCACTGCCCAGCATGGCGATGACTTTTTCCCAGATCGGCCAGTTATGCGAAAACGAGCCTTGCAGCGTGGCGGCTTTCTGCACTAACGGGTCGAGCGAAAAGTTGAGCGGTTGCGGCCCCCAGCCGACTTTGGTGATTTGTCCACCAGGCCGCACCATCTGCATCGCGGTTTGCAGTGCCGCGCTCACCCCAGCGGCGTCGATTACCACATCAACACCGTAGCCATCGCCGATGGCCGCCGTCGCCTGCACGGCTTCGTCGCTGGTGAAAGTGTGGGTGGCGCCGAGCTTTTGTGCGATTTCGAGGCGCGGCGCATCGGCCGGTGTGCCGACGACAATTAGCGGATTTGCGCCGGAAAGCTGCGCCATCATCACGCAGAGCAGGCCAATCGGCCCCGGCCCGATGACGGCCACGCTATCGCCGGGTCGAATGCGCGAGTTCATACACACTGCGTTGTAAGCCACGCAGCACGGCTCGGTGAGCGCGGCCTTTTCAAAGACTAAATTATCCGGCAAGTGATGTAAACAACGCTGCGGCACGCGCACGAATTGCGTCATGGCGCCGTTGACGCCGTAGCCAAAACCGAGACGGTTCGGATCGAGATTATAAAGCCCCGCGCGGGTGAACGGTGAGTTCAAGTCAATGACCGCCGCCGTTTCCGACACCACGCGGTCGCCCTCGGCAAAGCCCTGCACGTTGCGGCCGGTCTGGGCGATTTCGCCGGAAAACTCATGACCGAAAATCACCGGGTAATTGACCTTCCAGCTATTTTTGCCGAGCCACTGGTGCAAATCGCTGCCGCAAACACCGACCGCCCGCACCGCCAGCAGCACATCGTCGTCACCAATTTGCGGTATCGGCACTTCGCGCAATTCCGCCGCGCCGGATTCCGGGCCGTAATTCACGACGCCGGGCATGGTTTCAGCCATGAAAATTCTCCCTCTGATTCTTTAAATAAAGCACGGATTTCGCGGAAACGGCGACCCCATCCCCAACCCTTCCCCTTGTAACGGCTAAGGGGAAGGGAGCCAAACTACCTCGCCCCGAAAAGGAGCAGTTCTTCGAGGAAATCTGCGTGCACTCCCTTCCCCTTAGCCGTTTCAAGGGGAAGGGTTGGGGATGGGGTTGCCGTTCAGCCTTCATCCAATTTTCTGCGGCCCGACATCGCCATAGGTGTGCACTCGTTCGCAGATTAGACGCAGCTTGCTTTCAAGGTCGCCGGAAGCGGTTTTGAAGGAATCAGCGTCGATGGCGAGCGGGGCGCCCAAAACGACGAGCGGAGCGCCATATTCCGGAGTGCGCATCGCTTCTTCGATGCTGAGGCCGCCGACGGCCTGCACCGGCACCGGCACGGCTGCGACGATCTCACGCAGTTGGTCAAGCGGCGTAGCGCAGTAGTCGCCGCGCGCCCGGATGCCACGCCGCTCGTCGAAGCCGATGTGATGAATCACGAAATCGCAGCCCAAATCGGCGAGGCGGCGCGCTGCGGCGACCATATTGGTCGCGGCTAAGTTATCACCCATCACCTTGACGCCGAAATCGCGCCCGGCTTTGATGACTTCGCGAATGGTTTCTTCGTGGGCGCGCTCCATCACCACAACGTGTGTGGCTCCCGCTTTCGCCATCAACTCAGCTTCCAGCCAGCCGCCGTCCATCGTTTTGAGGTCGGCGACAATCGGCACATCCGGAAATTCGCGGCGCAGGGCGCGCACACCGTTCATGCCCTCGGCAATGATGAGCGGCGTCCCCGCTTCGAGCCAGTCCACGCCCGCCCGCAGTGCCATGTGCGCCGTTTCGAGCGCTTCTTCGATTTCGGTTACATCCAACGAAATTTGAACGATGGTTTTCATGAAAAAATGTTCGATTTCCAGCAGCAGGCGGGGCTACGCTGCGCTCCACCTTCTTCCAAATCTTAGCCTCTCAATTCCAATGCATGGAAGGGTGCGGAGCGCAGCGTAGCCCCGCCTCCGTTACCCTTTTGCCCTGCGACAAAGCTCTACTCCACCAAAGCCACCGCACGAATCGGCGAGCCATCGCGCCCCTCGAAGTTGAGCGGAAAACCGATGAAAGTGAACTCATCGGGCACCGCCGCAAGATTAGCCAGCGATTCGACGATCACAATCTCGCGACCGAGCAGGATGTGATGCACTTCATAGTAGTCGCGCGCCGGGGTGGGCGTGTCCATGCCGAGCAGGCGCAGGTCTTTAACGGCCAAATACTGCGCGGCTTCCTGCGTCAGCGAAGGAAAATCGGTGAAAAAGTGTTCGTGCCCAAAATGCGCACCCCAGCCGGTTTCGTAGATGATGCGCGCGCCGGGCACCAAATACGGCTCAAACGGCTCGAAATCGGCGACGGTGATATCCTCACGCGCCGCCTTGGGGATGCGCAGGACACGCGCCGGGCCGTAGAACCATTCGAGCGGCATCTGGTCGAGTGTTTTACCCTGCTCGACAAAATGAAACATGGCGTCGAGGTGGGTACCCTGATGCGAACCCAGCGCCAGACGCGACACGTTGCAGCGCTGCGGCATTTGCGTGGTGCAATGAACGGCGATTTCCAGCGTCGGGTCACCAGGAAAACTGGGCTGCCCCTGCCGTAAAGGATGCGACAAATCGAAAAGTTTCATGTTAAATCGTGCTCTGGCATTTTTTTGAGTACCGAAATAATGCTATGCGGGCTACTCAGCGGAGAGCAGACGACATGTGACCACTCGATATCCGGAGATAGATTCAAAGGAATAATTCACATCGCTACCCGTCATCGGCGTGTTATGCGGATGAATCATGAAAACTTGCCCTCGACTGTTGGCAGCCACAGCGTAACTCATGTTAATTGAAGGAGAACCGTAACGATGATTTGGCATAGGTAGAGGAGAGTAGTAAAAGCGCACGCGAAAGGGCTTTTTCGCATCTACCAAGGCAAGAATTTCGCTTATTTTTTCCCGCAGAGCCATACCTTGCACACTAACATCGATCAAACCGCAATCAATCATACCCGGCCCGGCAAGTTCGGCAGCTTTGACATTCGTTCGGTCTGACTGTAGTTTTTTTAGATAAGTGGCCCACTTCTCCTTCTCTCGTTCCGCAATCAACCCCTGCATCCGAGCGTTGTAGGTCTGAACGAAATTCTCCGCAGCCGAGGGATCGAGTTGAGTAAGTTGGTCATGCTTCCAATACCGGATAGGCAAACCAGTGGGGCTTTTGCCAATGACTCCAGTAGCCGGGGTTTTGACGGATGGCAGCGGAATCTCGTAGAACCGTGCACCGCCTGCGCGGAAATCCGCAGCGGCTTGCAAAGCTCCACTATTGGTGACGAATTCGCCATTCACTTCTTTCCATGCATCTTCCTGTGCATAGGAGGCGCGAATATGGGCGCTCAAACAAAGCGCGGTCGCCACGTTGGTAGCCACAAAAATAAACAGCAGCGTCTTCAATTTTCGTTCGGACATTCTCATGACCTCCCCCAACCGAATTCGGTTATTTCAAACCATGCTCCGCCATTTTCGCGCGCAGGAATTCCGCCGAAAGGCGGAGGTGTTCCATGCCGCAGGCCGGGTCGTCACCGTCTTCGATGCTGATCCAGCCGGAAAAACCGGCGTCGGAGAGGCGGCTGAAAATCGCATCGTAGTCGTTGAGGCCGTGTCCCACGATGCCGTGCTTCAAAAACGGCGCGTAACCGCGCTGCGGGTCGGCGTCCTGACGGCGCAGGTCGTCGACGCTGCCGCCCTCGAAAAAGCGGTCGCTGGCGTGCATGGACACCACGCGCGGCAAGACGGCATCGAGTAGTTCGATGGGGTCGTCGCCCGCCACCACCGCGTTCGAGGGGTCGTAATTGACGCCGAACTGCGGCGAGGGCGGAATCAGTTCAAGCAGGCGCAGAAAATCGTCGCGGCGCTGGGCGAATTCGGGAAAGTCCCAGTAGCCGTCTTTGTAGTGATTTTCCATAATCAGCGTCACGCCATGCTGCGCCGCGTGTGGCAGACAGGCGACGATGCTGTCTGCGGCCCACTGGAGGCCGTCTGCGACAGCGACTTCGGGCCGCCGCTGGCCGCTGAGCGTGCGACAGAGCGTGCCGCCGAGCGCCGCCGTGACTTCAATGGCGCGCTTTTGCTTCTCGATCTCGCGGCGGCGCGCCTCGGCGTCCGGCTGCGTGAAATCGGGCGAGAAGCAGAGCATTGGAATCTGCAACCCGGCGGCGGCGGCGCGGCGGCGATAGTTTTCCAGTTCGCTCGCGCTGGAATCAGCGACGAAACTCCAGTAAAATTCGAGGCCGTGCACCGGCAGCGCGGCGGCGAGGTCGATCCACTGCTCGACGGTCATGCTGCGCTCCACGCAGAGCGCGTCCAAAAAACATTTGGGAAAGGCGGCTAAGGGCATAAAATTGGGCCTACGAAGGATTATTCGCTTTACAGACAACTGGCGCCGCCTAAAAGTGCGTAAACGCGACCGGCGCGGCCTCGCGCACGCCGTTTTTCACGAGGACTACCGGCGCATCTTCGCGTTCGATGCAACGACCGATGCGCGTCAGAGGTGTGCCGGTGCTTTGCACTGCCGCGATAATCTCATTGACTTTATCGGGCGCGATGCAGAACAACAGTTCGTAATCTTCGCCGCCCTTCAGCGCATATTCAAGCACGTCGCGCTGCGCCGCTGCCGCCACCGCGCGGCACTCGTCGGAAATCGGCAGCAACGCGGTTTCGATTTCGAGCGTGACATCCGAGCGCCGCGCGATGTGCGCCGCGTCGCCCGCCAAACCGTCCGATAAATCGAGCGCGGAGCGCACCGCGCTTTCCACTTGCAACGCGGCTTGCATCTCGCGCAAACGTGGTGTCGGTTCATGGTGGCGCGCCAAAAGGAACTCGCGATTCGAGGACGCTACCGACAGTTCGGGGTTAAGCATGATCTCCAACCCGGCGGCAGAATCGCCAAGCGCGCCCGTGACGAAAAGTAGGTCGCCGGGCGCTGCGCCTGAGCGCAGAACCGGCTGCGGCGCGTTTCCGATCAGCGTCACGCTGAGCATCAGTTCGCTGGACTTCACGGTGTCGCCGCCCGCGATGGTGAAGTTATAGGTGGCGGCGGCCAACTCCATGCCCCCGTAAAGCTCTTCCACCCACTCCACGCTGCAATCCGGCGGTAAGCCTATCGAAACGAAGGCGGCGACAGGCAGACCGCCCATCGCCGCGATATCGGAGACGTTGACGGCCATCGCTTTCCAGCCCAGCGAATACGCCGATGCCCAATCGCGACGGAAGTGCACGCCTTCCACCAAGGCGTCGCAGGTAACAACCGGTGAGGTGAGCGGGGCCAAAACGGCGGCATCGTCGCCGATGCCGAGTTGCACGCCACTGCGCGGCGCCAATTTTTCATGGAGGCGCGCTATGAGTCCAAATTCGCCAAGTGTGGAAAGATTCATCTGTCGAAGCGCGCTACCAAGTTGCGCACCGCCCCTGTCATTGCAGCTTCGTCACCGGCGCCAGTTATGGCCGATATCACGCAGGCCATGCGGGCGCCCGCTTCGCGCGTAGCGGCGATATTGGCGAGCGAGACGCCACCGATGGCGGCGACCGGCAGCAATGTGGCGTTGACGATGGCCGCCAGCGCTTCAAGCCCAATGGCGTCGCCGGCATCGAGTTTGGTCTGCGTGCCGAAAATCGCGCCACAGCCGATGTAATCGGCGCCGGCTTGGTAGGCGGCCAAGGCTTCGTCGACCGTGCCGCACGATGCGCCGATGATTTTGTGCGGGCCGAGTATGCGCCGCGCCTCGGCGACCGGCAGGTCGTCGGGGCCGAGATGGACGCCGTCCGCGCCGACCGCCAACGCGAGGTCGGCACGGTCGTTGATGATGAAAAGCGCGTTAGCGGCGCGCGTCAGACGATGCACTTCGCGCGCGATGGGGACGAGTTGGGGAAGCGATGTTCCCTTGTCGCGTAGTTGAACGATGCGGGCGCCGCCGTTCAAAGCCGCACGCGAAATAGCGAGGTGCCCGCCACCGGAGCAAGCGTCGGTGATAACATACAATCCGCGCAAGCGCGCACGCGGCAGGAATTGCGGTAGCAACTGCGGCAACGAAGGTTCAGCCTGTTTCATGGCGTGGCAAGTATGCGGCGAAGTGCGGCACGCTGTCACCGCCTCGTTCACCAACGGCGCACCGAAAAGGCCTTTTCATAGCAAACGACGATGAGCACGACCAATTTTTTCAACGCCAACGGATGGCGGCACGAGCCGGATCAGCTTCAATCGGAAAGTACACGCCGCCTTTTAGGCTGGTTGCGGCGCTTGCACGAAAGCGATGGCGACGACGTGGAAGATGTGGCGGCGCGTATCGGCCTTGGCCTGCGCGAGCTGATGGAAGCCCATACCGTCGCCGTTTTCGCGCGCGCCATGCCGGGCGATTCACTGCGCCTTTTAGCCATCTCACAGGCGGAACTCACACCAGCTTTGGACGAAGGTTTTGAAGACGAGGTCGCTCTGGCGCCGGACGAAAACTTCGACCCGGCCGCGTTTGTAAAAGCACGCTTCTCAGCGGCTCATTTGTGGGATTCGCTGCCTGCGAATGCGTTCTGGGTGGACAGTGCCCCGGCGCATTTGCAGGTCTTCGTCGGCGAAATCTGCGATTGGGTCAATACCTTCGCCCTGACCGACCGCGCCGGTGACGCGCTCTCGCCCAACGACATCGAAGAAGACACGCTCTTGCCATCGCTCGGTTTGCCGCTGTGCTCGCACTCCAGCGGAGGCAACAGCGACGTCATAGGTTTGGCGCTGCTGTGGATTTTCACCGAAGACGGTTTAATTCCCGCCAATCTGGACTCGCTGCAAGCCGCCGTTGCCACTCACGCAGGTGATGCGTTAGCCGCGGCGCTGCGCCACGAACGTTTGGGGCAGTCTTACCGGCAGTTGGCCGAAGTGGTCGCCAAAG
>JADMIO011000822.1_pt1 | contig 17703 bp, 22 predicted proteins | sample 8958161 | NCBI WGS metagenome assembly JADMIO01 (sample SAMN16585339, study PRJNA669376) | soil metagenome | isolation source: Crop rotation soil | place: USA: Cullars Rotation, Alabama | collected 2011
TTGGCTAGCAGCTTTTGATGACATGCCGCGCGCGTGGGCGGCGTCTGTACAATAGCTGTCGTGGATGCCGCATCCGCATATCCTGCACTTCCGCCGCCCGTGCGTGTGCGACTCACCACGCTGCCGGAGCACCCGTGCCCTTACCTTCCTGATCGTCTGGCGATGAATCGCGCGTTTATCGCGGATCAGATCGATCCGGAGATTTATCACGCGCTGATGGACTCGGGATTTCGACGCAGCGGAAAGCTTGTTTATCAGCCGATCTGCAAGGGCTGCAGGGCGTGCGTGCCGGTCCGCGTTCCGGTGAATACATTTGAGCCAAGTGCCTCGCAGCGGCGGTGTCTGCGCAAGAACGTCGACCTGAAAATTGAAGTCGGCGAGCCGTGCGCGACCGAAGAAAAGTACGAGGTGTACCAGCGATACCTGGCGCAGCGGCATCCCGATCAGGATCCGCACGCGTTCGAGGATTTTGAGTCGTTCCTTTACGAATCGCCGGTGCAGACGATTGAGTTTGTCTATCGCGACGGACGCGGGAAATTTCTCGGCGCGGGGATCTGCGATATGTCGAGCCAATCACTGAGCAGCGTTTATTTTTACTTCGACCCGACTGAACAGCGGCGCGGGCTGGGAACGCTGGGGGCACTGCAGGAAATTGCCGCTGCGCGCCGGCTTGGCGTGCCATTTTATTACCTTGGTTTCTTCATCGACGGCTGTCGCTCGATGCAGTACAAAAACGCTTTCCGCCCCTACGAATTACTGCACTCCGATGGAGCGTGGCGCCGAGGATGAAGGTGCACCCTGCGGTGTTGCCAAGCCAATCAGGTTGCGGTAGACATAGTTTCGCGAGGGACTTCGCCGTGCCGATGACGGCAGAAATGGAGCATGGACTGGCCTAAGATTGGTCGTTCCTCGCGCGGTTGGTTTTTGGGGAGGGCACGGAAAACTCGGATGTGATGGAGTCACCAGTGCCGACTTTCGCCACACAATTTGCGCATGAGATGACCACCCCCTCCAAGCGACAACGCATCCTCATCGTCGAAGACCACGCGCCGACGCGTCTGGCGATGAGCCGGCTCATCCGCCAGGCGGGAGCGGACGTGGTTACTGCTCGTGACGGTGAAGAGGGGCTCGGATATCTGCTCACTCAGCGGTTCGACGTATTGCTGACTGATCTTCGCATGCCTGTGATGGACGGCTTCGAGCTGGTTCAACACTGCATGAAGCTTCCGGACTCGCATCGCCCCGCGCGCATCATCGCCATCAGCGGCGAATACGAAGCGACCGCGCTGCGCGGTCAACCCGTGCAGTTCATGGCCAAGCCGTTCGATCTCAATCAATTGCTGGACATGATCGGCGGAAAGCCGAACTAGATTCTGCGATGCGGAATCAGAGGCGGCGCTGCGCTCTGCCTCCGCTTAGCGGTCGGGCCGAAGGCCCACTTTCCGGGTTACGTGCGGATTACTTCTGAGCTTTGACCTCAACGAAGCTCGCGACGCTGTTGAGGTCCTTGAGCGACTGCGGGGTGGTCTTGATCGTCGCTGCCGCGCCGCGCGCAAGCGAGGGGTGAAGCTTGTTGGGGCGCTTGGTCCAGATCTGCCCGCCGCGACGCTTGGGGAGTTCCTTGAAATTCCCGCTTCGCGCATCCAACGGCTTGACGATCGACTTGTCCTGCATGAACAAGCGCTCCAAAGTCTGGCGCGCCGCTCTGCGGTTGATGCTCTTGCTGATCGTCACGCGGACCGTCTGTCCGCTCTTCAATTCACTGGCCATTGGTATCTCCGGAAAATCGAGCGGCGAAGTATAGCAACCGCCCGCCAGCCCGCAATGCCCGCGCGGATTCAGCTCACAAATCCTTGGCAATGATCGCGATATTCTCGTTTTCCTTGGAAATGTAGGAAAACTCGTGCAGCTTCTGGTCGGCGCGATAGACCTTGATCTCGATGCGCAGCGGCAGCTTGCTCGCCGATGGGGTGCGAACTCTGTCCTCCGTGCCGGCCTGAAATGCGTCGACTTTGTAGGTGTAATTGTGCCGCCGCAGATGCTCGACCCACTCGCGCAGCGCCTGCGCTTCGGCCAATGAATCCGGCGCGTCGATGATCCGCTGCGCAAGGCTTTCCAGCGACCCTGCGGCGGTGGTGTGTACGTTTCGACTTTCCTCGACGGTGGTCGTTGTCGTCGTTGTTGTGGAAGTGCGGGTGCAACCCGCGACGGCGATCAACACGGAGATAATCAATAGCTTTTTCACGCAACTCAATTTGCCGGGTGATTCAGATTTGAGCAATGGACATTTCTTCGCGCGGAGGCCGTTGCAGCTCGCGATATAACGTATCCCGTTCCACCGGCACGCGCCCGGCTTCCCGGATGATGCGCTTGATGTCCTTGACGTGAAGCTCCTGGTGCGTGCCATCGCCTTCGCGCTTGGTGATGTCGTACCAGACGACGGTGCCGTCGAGATCGTCGCAGCCAAAATTCAGCGCGAGCTGAGAAAGGCCAATGCCCTGCATGATCCAGAAGGCCTTGATGTGCGCGATGTTGTCGAGCATCAGCCGCGCGATTGCGAGGGTCTTCAAATCGGTAAGCCCCGTCGGTCCTGGAAGGTTTCCAAGTTCTGAATTGTCGGGAATGAAGCTTAGCGGAATGACACAGTTAAACGACGCCGCTTTGCGGTTTAGCGATTCGGCTTGCAGCTCCCGCAGCTTGATCAAATGCCCAACCCGCTCTTCCGGCGTCTCAACGTGTCCGTAAAGCATCGTCGCGTTCGTGTAGATCCCGAGCGAATGGGCCGTGCGATGAACTTCAAACCACTTGTTCGCGCCGACCTTGCCCTTGAACACTTCATCATGCACGCGGTCGTCGAAAATCTCCGCGCCGCCGCCGGGGAGCGAGCCCAATCCGGCGTCGCGCAGCGCAGACAGGACGTCACTGATGCTCATTCGCGCGACGCGCGTGAAATGAACGATCTCGATGGCGGTGAAGGCCTTAATGTGAAGCTCAGGACACGCGGCGCGAATCCCGCGAAGCATGTCCAGGTAATAATCAAACTTCAACCACGGATGCAGCCCGCCGACGATGTGTACTTCCGTCGCGCCCGCCTGCGCCGCCTTGCGCGCCGTCTCGATCACCTGCTCGAGAGGCATCTCATACGCGCCCTCTTCGCCGCGCTTGCGGTAGAACGAACAGAATTTGCAGCTCAGTGCGCAGACGTTGGTGTAATTGATGTGGCGATTTCGATTGAAGTAGGTCTTGTCGCCGTGCAGCTTTTCGCGGACATGATTCGCGAGCTTGCCGATGCCATGAATGTCGAGGCTGTGGTAGAGCGCCACGCCGTCGTCGTACGAAAGCGTCTCGCCCGCGAGAACTTTCTCACGGATCGGCATCAGGGTTGGATCACTCACGCGCATCGCTCAGAAGTATACGGCCAGTGCGGTCGATCCGCGAAGCTTCGGAAGTTTTGAAATCTCACGCTTCGATCGCGCGACCGATCTCCTGAACTTCCGCCTGCGTCACGAGATTCTGGCTGACCAGCAATCGCAGCAGCTATGTCAGCGCCAGTTGCAGGTCGCGATTTTCCTGCTCAAGCCTGAGCATCTGCTGGTCCTGACCGCTATCGCGGTTCTGTTGATCGTTAATGATCTGCCGCATCTCCTCGATGTCGAGCTGTTGGCCGAAGTTTCCCAGCAGTAGCATGCGTCCCCAACCCATGTGTAAACTCCTTTCGTAAGTTCGGCGTGAATGTAGCGGCTGACGCGGCGCTGTCAGCAAGAAATGCCGGGGAAATTTATAGCCATGAGAATAAATCGCAGGCTCACGCGTCATGCATTCGTGAAAATACATTTCGCGATCGGTCTTGTTATCGCTTGTGCGACCCTGAGCCTCCTGCAAACCGCCCACGCCGCGGAGGCGAAGAAGCCCAACGTGCTCGTCATCCTCGCCGACGATCTGGGTTACGCGGACATCGGCGCGCAGAATCTTTCGAAAGATGTCCGCACGCCGAACATCGACACCATCGCCAAGAACGGCGTGCGGTTCACCCACGGTTACGTTTCATGTCCGGTGTGCAGCCCGACGCGCGCGGGTTTTCTGACCGGGCGATATCAGGAGCGCTTCGGTCACGAGTTCAATCCCGGTCCCACCGCTGCCGACAATTTTGGCCTGCCGCTCGATCAGATCACGATCGCCCAGCAGATGAAAAAAGTCGGTTACGTCACCGGGATGGTCGGCAAATGGCATGAGGGCAACAAGCCGGAATTTTATCCGACGCGGCGCGGGTTCGATGAGTTTTTTGGTTTCCTGGGCGGAGCGCACAGCTACGTTCACCTCAAGCCCGAAGGCAAAAACGCCATCATGCGCAACGACAAGCCGGTGACGGAGGATGAATATCTCACCGACGCTTTTTCGCGCGAAGCGGTCGCGTTTATCGATAAACATCACAGCGACCCGTTCTTCCTCTACGTTCCGTTCAACGCGGTGCACAATCCGCAGGAGTGCCCGCAGAAATATCTCGATCGGTTTCCCGACGAATCCGACAAGAAGCGGAAATACCTGCTGGCGATGCTGTCTGCCGAGGATGACGCCGTCGGAAAAATTCTCGAGAAAGTCCGCGAGCATAAGCTCGAAGAGAACACGCTGATCTTTTTCTTCAGCGACAACGGCGGGCCCACCGAAGGCAACGGCTCGCGCAACACGCCCTTGAGCGGTTTCAAGGGTCAGGTTTGGGAAGGCGGCATTCGCGAGCCGTTCATGGCGCAGTGGAAGGGCAAAATCCCCGCGGGTCGCGTGCTCGATCAGCCGGTGATTTCGCTCGACATCTTCGCGACCGCGCTGACAGCGGTGGGTGGAGAAATCCCCAAAGACCGTGTCATCGACGGCGTCGACATCATGCCGCTGATGAAGGGCGAGACCAGCGAGCGCCCGCACGAAACCCTCTACTGGCGATTCGGCCAGCAATGGGCGATCCGCGACGGCGACATGAAGCTCGTGCAGTTCGGCAAAACGGACATGCAACTGTTCGATCTCGACAAGGACATCAGCGAAAAACACGACCTCGCCAAAGAGAAGCCTGAAGTCGTGAAGCAGATGAAGGAAAAGTACGACGCGTGGAGCGCCCAGCTCATGAAGCCGCGCTGGGGCGCCAAGGCGAAGTTCGACGAGAAGCTGGACGCCGACGCCAAGCAGGAAGGCAAAGCCGGCCGAAAGCATGAGCGCAAAGCTGGAAAATCGGACGATTCAGAAAATTGAATCGATGATTCCAAGCGTTCCCACGACCAGGCTGATTACGCCGTTGATCGTGAAAAACGCCACGCCGACCTTGGAAAGATCATTTGGCTTGACGATCGCATGTTCCACCAGGAGCAACGCAATCGCGATCCCGACCCCGACAAAATAAATCGTCGAAAGCGCCGGCGAATAAAGTCCCAGCGTGATGAGCAGCGCTGCAGAGACGATATGTGTCGCGCGGCTGACCCATAGCGCCCGCGCGATGCCGATCTTCGCCGGAACTGAAAACACCCCGCATTCCCGATCGCTCTGAAAATCCTGGCACGCGTAGATGATGTCGAACCCCGCCGTCCAGCACAGCACCGCGCCGGCGATGAGCCAGGCTTCGAGTTTCGGGAGCCCCGCGATCGCGATCCACGCACAAATGGGGGCCAGCGCGAGCGCCGCGCCGAGGTAATAGTGGCAAAGTTGCGTGAAGCGTTTGAGCAACGGATAGGCGCAGACAAACCCGAGAACCGGAACCGAAAGAATCAGCGGCCAGATGTTGTGGTAGACGATCTGGAACAGCGCCGTGCTGCCAATGAACGCCGCGGCGCAGAGCAGCAGCGCGGTCGCGACGAAACCGCGCGAGAGTTTCTTGGCGGGAATAGCGCGGTTGGCGGTGCGCGGATTGCGCGCGTCAAGCTCGGCGTCGAGAAGACGATTCGCGGACATGGCGACCGTTCGCGCGGTGACCATGCAGAGGAGGATGAGCCCGAGCTGCCCCGTCCGCGGGCTTCCGCCCGCGGCTAGAAGGGCGCTGAATAGTGCGAACGGTAACGCAAAGACAGTGTGGCCGATCTTGATGTCCGCGGCGAATGTGTTGAGCTTCGAGATGGCGGGGGCGTGAGACATGTTGATGACTACTGGACTTGCCACTTAAGTGGCAAGCCCGGGTTGGTCCGATTTCCAGATCGTCTTCTCAAAGAAAACAGTCGTCAGCGCCATCTGGATGTCATCGGCGAATGCTGTTTCAAACTCGTCGAGGGCGAGGGTGGAAACCATCGCGACGAGCGGGCGCTGTTTGATCGTCGCGAGATCGTTCACGATCTTCTGGGAGTTTCGCTCCGCGGAGGCTTTGAAAAATGCCTGCGCGGCGTTGATGGCGGCGTCTTCGTGCTGGAAACCGCCGGCGAAGATCAACGACGTCGCGTGCAGGTCCAGCTTTTTGTAGATCCACGCGCTCGCCGAACCGATGACGAATTGCGGGTTGAAGCGCACGCGCAGCGGCTCGCGGTCGTTTCGCGGCGTGATCGGGACTTCGAACGCGCTCATCCTGCTCATCACTTCAGTAAAGGCCTTGTGAAGCGCGCGAAAGGTCGGTGATTGCTCAAGGTCCGATGTTTGCACTTCGACGATGCCGAGAAGCTTTCCGTTCGGATCGAGCGAGGCTTTGTGAAACGATGGCATTCGATGTCTATGCCTCGCCGCGATCCTGCGGGGCGCTTTCCTTGCGGGTGACTTCGACGTGCTTTGGCACTTGAACGCCAAGTCGGACCGCATCGCCGCGGATGTCGATGACGGAGATGACGACGTGCTCGCCGAGTCGCATCTCGCCGTTGATTGCGAGCTCGGCGACTTTCGTGAACGACGCGCCGTCGTCCGCTCCGCCCATCGTCCGCCCGCGCGCCAGCAGGCGGACGACTTTCGCGTCGATGTCGGTTGGCCCGACGACAATGTCGCCGCCGATCTGAATCAACTCATCGACTTTGCGCGTGATGGCGAACATGCTCAGATTTTCTTCGGTTCCCAGCGCGTTTCAAGCTTGTGCGGCACGCCGACGAGGTCGAGCAATTTTCCCGCGACGAAATCGACGATCTCGCCAACGGTCGTCGGATTCAGATACAGCCCGGGATTGCACGGCGCGATGATCACGCCGGCGTCGGTGAGGATTTTGTAATTGTTCACGTCGATGGCGGAGAGCGGCATCTCGCGATGGGCGAGAATCAGCTTGCGGCGTTCTTTCAACGTGACCGCCGCGGCGCGGGAAATCAGATTTCCGCCCAGCCCGTGCGCGACTTCACCGAGCGTGTTGCTGCTGCACGGAACGATGACCATGCCATCATGAAGAAATGATCCGCTCGCGAGCTTCGATCCGACGTCGTTGTAGTTGTAAAGCGTAACGGTATGGTTCGTTGCTCCCGCCAGCGCCGCGACGTCGATGCCTTCCATCCCCAGCTCATCATGCAGCAATCGTTTGCCCAGCGGCGAAACGACCAGATGCACATTCACCCTCGCAGCCACGAGGCCCTGAATGAACCGCTGCGCATACATCGCGCCGCTGGCGCCGGTGATGGCGGTGACGATGTCCATGACATCATCATACGGTGGTGGTGGGCAGTTGCGTAGTTTCAGGAAGATTGAAAGGGGGTGAAGAAACCCGCGATGCTTTGCATCGCCGCTAAATGAGTCACTCGCGCAATCGCGATTGGACGTTGTCGAGGACATTCATGAAGTTAATGTAGCTGTCGTACGGTGATTCGTAGGGCGAGAAATATTTGTGCACGTCGCCGTCCGCCCAGAACTTGGTGCACATGTAGTAGAAGTGATCGCTGGTGGTCAGCCGACGCCAGTCGTCGAGCAGCTCGCTATTGCCTTTTTCCTTGAGCGCGCCCTCGAGCTTGTAGAGTTCGTGCAAGGCGTTCGACTGCATCGCGTTGCCGAGCCACGCGGAAAGATCGCGCTCGGTATCGGCCCAGCTGATCATGTGCGGGACGTCGATCTCGCCGACCGAATCGTACACGTCGCACACCTGACTGGGGGTGAGGAAATTGTTGTCAGGATGCTTCATCACTTCGCCTGGGAGATGGCGGATGAAATCGAAGATACCGGTGTCCGCCCACTGGTGCTCGCCGAAAGTTTCGTAGTCCATGAACAGATTGCAGAGGAAACCGTTGCCGTTGATCTGATTGACCCAGCGCGAAAACTTCTCAGCCGTCAGCGGCCACTGCTCCCAGGCGCGATTGGAGAAACGAAACGCGATGTCATCGCTGAGGCGATAGTTTTTCAGCAGCAATTTCAACCGCGGCGCGTGCGGCGGGCGGTAGACGAAATTGGGGCTGCGATAGCCGAGGATGTGATCCGCGCCCTCCGCCAAAATCGCGTCGTAACCCATGTGGCTGATGAAGTGGGCGAGGTCGTTGTTGTAAATCAGCTCTGTGTTGCGAAAGACGCGCGGCTCCTGGCCAAAAAGCTCTTTGATGCGTCTTCGGTGAAGCTCGACCTGGGCGCGAAATTCTTCGCGCGAATAGAGAAACGTGAGCGAGTGGTGATAGGTTTCGTCGAGAAATTCCACACAGCCGGTTTTGTTCAGCTCGTGAAAAGTATCCATCACCTCGGGGGCGAACTGCTGAATCTGATCCAGCGCCACGCCGGTGATCGAATAGGCGATGCGAAAGCGCCCTTCGTGCACGCGAATGGTGTCGATCAGCATCCGGTTCGCGGGGAGGTAACACTTGTGCGCGACCTTGCGCATGATCTCGGCGTTTTTATGCTCGTCGAAGTAATGGCGATCGGTGTCGAAGACGCTGTAACGGCGCAGACGAAAGGGCTGGTGGACCTGGAAGTAAAAACAGACCGACGCCATGAGTCCGCTCATCATACGCGTGAGGCGCGCGGGTGAAAGTGCGACAACATCACGCGACAAGATTGGAGAATTATCGGACCGCAAAAGTTGCTGGCACCGTGGTTGCTTCTCGCTTGCTGCGTTCTCTTGCAGCCGAGGAGTAGCAGATGCAAAGCGATTTAAGCGGAAAGAAAGTAGCCATTCTTGTCGCGGACGGGTTTGAGCAGGTCGAAATGACCGAGCCGCGCAAGGCGCTTGAGGACGCGGGCGCGCATACCGATTTGATCTCGCTCAAGGGCGGGAAGGTCAAAGGATGGCAACACACCGAGTGGGGCACAGAGTTCAACGTCGACGTGACGATCGACGCGGCGAGCCCGGATTATTACGACGCTCTGGTTTTGCCCGGCGGGGTGATGAACCCGGACAAGCTTCGCAACGACACGCGGGCCGTTGACTTCGTGCGCGCCATCGCGGATGCGGGCAAGCCGATCGCCGCCATCTGCCACGGGCCCTGGACGCTCATCGACGCGGGCGTCGTCAAAGGCCGCGAGATGACCAGCTATCCTTCGATCAAGCGCGACCTGATCAACGCGGGCGCGAAGTGGGTCGACAAGGAAGTCGTCGTCGACAACGGCCTTGTGACGAGCCGCAAGCCGGATGATATTCCGGCGTTCAACCGCAAGATGATCGAGGAATTCCGCGAAGGCCTCCACGAGCCGCAGCCGGGTGCATCAGAATCGCATCAGGCGATGGCGCCGTAGGCGCTTTTGCAGTCGATTCGCCTCTTCGCGAGTAGGCTCAGAAGCGGCGTGATGGCTCAAGGTGCTTCGAGTGTCAGCTCGAAACTTTCCTGATCCGGCACAGCGATCTTCTCGATCGTTCCGTTCGGCATGATCTTGAATTCCGTCTCTCCCGGCATTCTTCGATCGACCATAAAGTGCCCGTTCTTGTCTGTCTTGCGCATCGCATCGGTCAGCGGCGCGGCACGGTTGACGATCTTCACGTTCACGTTCGCGACCGGCTCGCCGTTTTTTGTGACGAATCCTTCGATCCTCACGCCTTTGCGCATCACAAAATGAAATTGGTCCGATTCGTTCGGATCGATCACATGATAATAAGCAGCCAGCCCCGGCGTGCTGAGAAGCAGGGCGATGCGCTCGGCCGCAACCGGGGTTTCGAGTTCGCCGCTGGTTGTGGTGAATGCTCCCAACTGCTGCGCGAGCGGCCAGCCTTCGTCGCTGAGGATCTGGTACTCGGGAAACAGTTCAAGGCGGAAGTTCTGGATCGCTTCTCCGTTTGGCCCTTCCATCGTGATGCGGATTTTTTTACCCGCACGAGCACGCAACACGATGTTCTTCGCTGATTCATCTACGTTGAATGGATGGCGGAAGAAAGTCCACGGCCGATTGCGCCCGCGGACGACTATCATCCGGCCAACCTCGGGATGCCTCATCGCGGAGATGACGAAGCTGTGATCGTCGTTGACCGGTTGCCACTCGTAATTGTCGAGGTTCACCCACGGAATTCCTTTGAACGAGACGATCCCGACTTCGGCTTGTTCTCCCGGTTCGAGCCCTTCGACGACGCCGCTGTACGTGGGCTTGTCGCCAGCGGGAGTTTTGAAGGCCTCGAACTTTTCCGCGGGCGTGGGCGGCTTCGTGCCTGGAGGGTTGGGCAGCGCGCTCATCTGCCAGCCGTTCCATGGCTCGTGCCGCGGCTTGGCTTTGATGATGGTGGCATCGGAAGGCGGTGATGCAGCTGGCTGACTGGTGGCCTGCACGACGGCGGCCGGGCTCGCATGCCAGATGGCCCAGCCGGCGCCGGCGGTGATGAGAAATAACATCAGGATCGCAGCGAGGCCGATCAATTTTGTTTTCGCCAGGGCCATTGAGGTCATCGCTCCTTTCGCGATGAGAAAGCTCGAGCTTGTGAGCGATTTCGCCGCGACCGCTGCGAGGGCGCCCTCGGCGATCGCGAGCGTCAGCCCCGAAGGCGCGCGATCGCGAGCCTGCTGCGCAAGCGTCGAGGCAAGAACATCGGCTGCGCTGTCCATTCCTCGCGCGGCGTAGAACGTTTTGAGTTTGTCGATGCTTCGATCCACGCGCTTGCGCGCGGCTTCTTCGGAGATGCCAAGTGTTTCACCGACTTCGCGCAGCGTCTTGTCCTGGAAGAATCGGACTGCGAGCGCGCTGCGGTCAGTTTCGCTGAGTTGGGCCATCGCGTCGTCGAGCGATGGAGCAATGGCTTCGGCGAATTCGGGTGGCGAAGTTTGTTGAGGCATCATGGCCGCGGCCTTGTGTTCATGTGCTTTGCGACGTGACGCCGCGAGACGTGCGTTGGCGGCGCAGTATCGCGCCGCCTTCAGCAGCCAGCCGGTGAGCACCGGCTTCTGCACCGTCCGCGCCTTCTTCGCCAGGATGATGAAAACCGCCTGCGTGACATCCTCCGCGAGCGCGGGATCTCTCACCTGCCGGCGCGCCGCGGCGTAGACGAGGTCGATGTGCCGCGCCACCAGCTGGCGGAACGCGTCCTGCGACCCGTTGAGGTATTCATCCAGAAGTCGGCGATCGTCCATCTTGGTGCCTTCAAGGGTCATCCTGCGCGGATACCGCAAACCGGACAACCAATTAATGCATCTGCCCGTAGAACATCTCGGTGAGATATTCGATGGTAACTTGCCCGGCGGTGTTGTGGCGGTCGAAGATTTCGCGGAGGCGAGCGAGCATTTCGGCGAAACGCGGGTCGGGTTCGTGAGGAACGTACGAGGATGAAAGCAGACGACTTTGCAAACCCGCGAAGTCGAGATGCTGGTGGTTGGCGAATTCCGCCTGCTTGAATTTGCGAGGGCCGAAGAATGTGTTGAGCTGCGCGTCGCCGATGTTGTTGTGGCGGACTTTCAGGTAGTCAGTGCCGAAGTCGATGAGAAGCTTTTCGTAAGCTTCGAGGAACGGCGTGGCGCCGAGCTGGCGGTTGTTCCACATCAAGAGAGCCCAGCCATTCGGACGGAGGATGCGGCACGCTTCGGCGCGGGCGGCGGCGGGGTCGAACCAGTGGAATGCCTGAGCGGCGACGACGAGGTCGGCGGATTGGTCCGGCAGAGTCGTCGATTCGGCGGAGCCGTTGACGCTTTGAAAACCTGCGAATCCGCGAAGCGATAGCTCGGCGGCGGTGCGCATGGCGAAGTTGGGTTCTACGCCGATGACCGGGTTGCCGTTTTTCAGGAACAGCTCGCAGGAAATTCCCGTGCCGCTGCCGAGGTCGACGACTTGCCAAGCGGACGTGAGTCCCATTTCATTACGAAGATGCTCGATGACCGCCAGCGGGTAGCGCGGGCGCGCGGCGACGTAGGCGTCGACGCGGTTGGAGAAGCGTTCTTTAGAATCGGACATGATGTTGAGGATTGAGATGAACGTCGTTCGCGTCAAGTCTTTGAAGCAGTTGCATGAGCAAGTCATTGCGTGTGAGCAGTGCGAGCGGCTGCGGACGTACTGCACCGAGGTCGCAGCGACGAAGCGTCGCGCGTTTCTGGGGCATGAGTATTGGGCCCGGCCGGTGCCGGGGTTTGGCGATCCGCAGGCGCGGCTGTGGATCGTTGGGTTGGCGCCGGCGGCGCATGGGGCGAATCGGACGGGGAGAATTTTCACCGGTGATCGCAGCGGAGATTTTTTGTTCGCGGCGCTGCATCGCGCGGGATATGCAAATCAGCCCGGCGCGGTGTGGCGAGACGATGGGCTTGAGCTGCGCGACTGTTACATCAGCGCGACGGCGCGGTGCGCGCCGCCGGGGAATAAACCTCTGCCGGTCGAAGTCGCCAATTGTTCGGATTACCTTGACCAGGAGTGGAGATTGCTTCAGAGAAAACGGGTCATTCTGGCGCTTGGGAAAATTGCGTGGGATGCGTGTCTTGCGATGGCGCGGCGAGTCGGATGCGAAATTGCTAAACCGCAAGCGGCATTTGGACACGGTTCAGATGTTGCGCTCGGCAACAGACTCACGTTATTGGGGTCGTATCACGTCAGTCAGCAGAACACGTTTACCGGAAAGTTGACGGAAAAAATGTTCGACGATGTTTTGCGACGAGCCGGATCGCTGGCGCGATAGCGGGTCTTCAGGAGGCTTCGAGGATGTTCGGATTATCATCCGCGTCGGGAAGTTGCCCGCTGAGCTGCAGCTCCACGACGTGCATCAACTGGTCGACGTCTACCGGCTTGATGAACAATGGCGGAAGCTCGTGGTTATGAAGGCCTGACATTTTGTGTTGAATCTGATCGGGCGGCATGCCGGACAGCAGAATCACCGGGAGCGCCTTGCGATGCTCCTGCAGATAGTTGAGCACGTCAAAGCCATCGACATCAGGCATTTGCAGATCGAGCAGCACGAGGTCGATCTTTCGGTTCTTCAGATGAAGCAATGCCGATTTGCCGTCGCCGGCTTCGTCTACTGAATATCCCGAGGTGCGCAGGCAATGCGCGAGGGCGAGGCGTTCCACCGGCGAGTCATCGCAGAGCAACAGGCGAGGCTCCCGCGAGTCGTTGAAAGAATCAGACAACGGCATCCTGACAGGATTATTAAATCGTTCTAGCCTGCGGGCAAGCTGAAATTGCCTTCGATAAAGCTGGTTGGGGAAAAACCTTACCGAGTGAGTGAAATGCCTCGACGGTCGCGTTTTGAAGATCGGCGGGCCGCCGAGCGAACTCAGGAAGAATTGACAAATTTCGGGCCCGGCGGCACAATTACGTTCGACAACTGAAGATCTTTTCTTATCCAGAGTGGCTGAGGGTTGGGCCCGACGACGCCACAGCAACCGATCCCGATTACATCGGGATCAGGTGCTAACTCCCGCCTGTTGCGGCCATCGCCGCCAACGGGGCAGATAAGAAGAAGCTAAGCTGCGGATGCAAAAGCCTCTTCTTACCGAAGAGGCTTCTTTTTTGGACTGTGCCATGAGTTACGTCTTGGGATTGAAATGTAAGGAATGCGGCCACAAAGCGCCGGTCTCGCCGGTCCATGTGTGCGAGCAATGTTTCGGCCCCTATGAGGTCGAATACGATTACGCGAAGATGAAGGGACAGGTCACGCGCGAGTCGATCGCGCGCGGGCCCAAGAGCTTGTGGCGGTACAAAGACCTGTTGCCGGTGAACAAGCCGGTGGTGGGATTTCATTCCGGCTTCACGCCATTGAAGCGATCGGATCGCCTCGCCAAGGAACTCGGCTGCAAAGAGCTCTACTTCAAGGACGATTCCTGCAACTACCCGACCTATTCATACAAAGAACGCGTCGTCTCAGTCGCGATCAGCAAGGCCGTTGAATTCGGCTTCGACACCGTCGGCTGCGCGTCGACAGGCAATCTTGCGAACTCGACTGCCGCGCACGCAGCCGCCGCGGGCATCCGATGTTTCGTGATGATCCCGCACGACCTGGAGCTGGGAAAAGTTCTCGGCTCGCTGATCTTCGGTCCGACGATGGTTCGCATCCGCGGGACGTATGACGACGTCAACCGGCTCTGCACCGAGATCGCGGACAAATACGGCTGGGCGATCGTCAACGTGAACCTTCGGCCGTACTACACCGAAGGAGCCAAGACGCACGGCTTCGAGATCGCCGAGCAGCTCGGCTGGCGACTGCCGCAGCACACCGTCGTGCCCACCGCGGGCGGGACGATCCTGCCGAAGATTTTCAAGGCATATCAGGAATTCATCGAGCTGGGACTTGTCGAAAAGACCAGCGCGAAGATCTACTCCGCGCAGGCGGCGGGGTGCAATCCGGTTGTGACTGCGATTCAAAAAGGCGTCGACATCATCGAGCCGCAGAAGCCCAACACGATCGCCAAGAGCATCGCGATCGGAAATCCCGCGGATGGGTATTACGCTGCACAAGTCGTGCGCGATTCCGGTGGCTGGGGCGAGAGCGCGACCGATCGCGAGATTGTCGACGCCATCAAACTGCTCGCCAAAACCGAAGGCATCTGGACCGAACCCGCCGGCGGAACGACCCTCGCGGTGGCGATTAAGCTGATCGAATCGGGCCGAATCCCGCGCGACGAATCCATCGTCGTCAGCATCACCGGCAACGGACTGAAGACGGTCGAATGTGTGCAGAACGAGCTCGTGCAGCCGAAGGTCATCGAGCCCAAGCTCGCTGAGTTCGACGCGCTGCTCGCAGAGAACGGCGGCGACAAAAAGCCCGCGCCCAAGCTCGCGGCCGCGGCGGTTTGATGTGGCGGGGGGCGATCAGCCTGTTGTGGTTCGCAACGATCGCTGTCGCCGCGCCCACGACGACTCAATCGTCAACACAGTCGACGACGCAAGCGACCGCCAACATTCTGGTCGCGATCAAAAGGATCTTTCACGAGTTCGACGTCTCGCCGCGAGCCAAGCCGGACTTTTTCAAAGAGCACGCGCCGCCGTCGACTGGCGCGATCACTGCCGCGCTCTCCGCGGCGATCGCCAATGATCCCCGGCGTGATGCTTACGTGAGGTGGCAGCTTCTGGGCGCGCTGCCCGAGAAGGTCGACGAAGAGCTCGCCGCGAGACTCATCCCGACGCTTCGCGCTTTGCAGCCGCTCGTTCCTCGACCGGGCATTGAGCTCCGCGACCAACAGCAGCTCGATCGTCTGCTGCAACGCGCCAACCGCGACGAAGGCCCGATCATTCAGGAAAATTTGAAGACCCAAGCCGACAAGACCGCGGATCGAAACACCTTCTCGCTGTTGTACCGCGACGAGCTATATCGCCGGCTGCCGGTGAGTTACGACGCGCTCGAAGCCGGCTTCACCGACGCCCGCCAGCGCTGCACCGCGGGCATCGATCCCAAGGCGCAGATCAAACAGCTTTCCGGGGACGTGCGAACCTGGGCTGCGACCGACGCCACCGCCCAGCAGCTCGCGGCGATGGCGCGTTTTCTCACCGAGCTTTCGCAAACTCCGTCCACCGAGTATTACGATGCGGTAGAATGGTCCACCACCGGCGGGTCCGGACACCTGCGGTGGAAAAAGAAGAAGCTGAATTTGAACGATCGAAAACAGCTCGACGATCTGATTGAATTTGTCCGCCAGCAAGCGAAAACTAAGAGCAATTGAAAGGTTTCAACATGAGCGTGAAAGTTCGTATCCCATCTCCGCTTCGCAGCTACACCAACGGCGCCGACATCGTCGAAGCCGCGGGCGCGAGCGTCGGCGAAGTCCTCAACGGCCTGAAGACCCAGGCCGCGGGCATCGAGACGCGGTTGTTCAAAGGCGAGAACCAGTTGAACCGTTTTGTGAATGTTTACCTGAACGACGAAGACATTCGCTTTCTAAAGAATCTCGACACGCCGGTGAAAGAGGGCGACGAGATCAGCATCGTGCCTGCGATCGCGGGTGGATGATGAACGGCATCACACGACGACAAATCCTCGGCGCCGCCGGCGCGACCGCCGCCGCGCTCGCGGTAAAGGCCGGCGCCGCTGAGACGCGCGCCGACGCCGCGCGCTTACCGCTGACGATCCTCGATCGCGGCGGGTTGTTTGATGAGAGTCGCAAAGCTGTCTCCGAACTTTCGCCGCAGATCACCATCGACAAATCTGCCGACATCGCGTCGGCGCAAGTCATTTTCGGCGGCATCGGGCAGGACCAGTTCCCCAAGGCGAAGAATCTCCGCTGGGTTCAATTCCCCGCCGCGGGCGTTGAGTCGATGTGTTATCCGGAGTTCGTCGCCAGCGACGTCGTGCTGACCAACTGCCAGGGGTGTTACGCGCCCGAGATCGCCGAGCACGTTTTCGGATTGCTCCTCGCGCTGACGCGCAACATCGCGCTTGCCGCGCGGACCAACAAGTGGTCACAGATGAAATGGCCGATCGAGCTGCGCGGGATGACGATGGGGATCATCGGCCTGGGCGGGATCGGGCGCGAAACCGCTCGCCGCGCCAAGGCGATGGACATGCGCGTCCTCGCCGTCGACGTCGAGCCGCTTTACACGACGCGTTTCGCGATGGTGGATGAAGTTCGTCTCGTCGATGACGGCCTTGAGCCGATGCTCAAAGAGGCGGACGTTGTCGTCATGGCCGCGCCGCACACCCCAAAATCGCGCGGCATGCTCGGCGAAAAGCAGTTCGCGGCGATGAAGAAGGGCGCGTGGTTCATCAACGTCTCTCGCGGGAAAACGACGAATACGGACGCATTGGTCGCGGCCCTCAAGAGCGGCGCACTCAGCGGCGCCGGTCTTGACGTCACCGACCCGGAGCCACTGCCCGATGGTCACGAGCTCTGGTCGATGCCCAACGTCGTCATCACCCCGCATATCGCCGGCCAGTCGCAGTTCAGCAAGCAGCGCGTGCAAAGCGTCTTCGTCGAAAACGTCCGCCGCTGGATCAACAGCCAGCCGCTGTTGAATATCGTGGATAAGCAAAAGGGATATTGAGCATTGTCATGCTGAGGTACTCCGAAGCATCTGGGTGTGGACGCCGGATGCTTCGGAGTACCTCAGCATGACAATCCGAATGATTCTCTCGCGGTCGTCGTCAGGAGAGAAAGTCCTTGACGAGTGACCAGTGACAAGTGACAAATGACGTTCGTGCCAGACACCCCGTACTCCCGCCGCTGCTGGTTCACCTTCCCGACCCGCACACAGGTCGAGCAGCCGATTATCTGGCAAATGTCGCGCAAGTTCCCAGACCTCGTCTTCGACATCCGCCAGGCCAGCGTGCAGAACGAGATCGGCATCATGGCGGTGCTGCTTTCGGGGGAAGAGGACGACGTGAACGACGCCATTTCCTTCCTCCGGTCTAAGGGCGTGACGGTGGAACCGATTGAAAAGAGCGTCGTCGAAGGCTAAGTTAGTCTCTCGTCAGGAGACCTCCTTGAGTTACTCACCCGTGAAGCGACTGGCGGTGGTTGGTCTGGCAGG
>JADMIO011276620.1_pt1 | contig 17702 bp, 9 predicted proteins | sample 8958161 | NCBI WGS metagenome assembly JADMIO01 (sample SAMN16585339, study PRJNA669376) | soil metagenome | isolation source: Crop rotation soil | place: USA: Cullars Rotation, Alabama | collected 2011
CCGCCGCTTTAAAATCGATGTTCCCGCCAACGCTTTGCCGCAGGACATGTTGGTCACGGTGGTTGATGAACAGCAGACGTCGGGCATTGTGAACCCGGCGCTCGGTAATTTTCAAAGTGTGAATCCCGGCCAAACAGTGGTGGCCGGTCCCTTCGATGTGCAGGCTGTTGATAAAGACAACGTGGTGAATATGGTGATTCAGAAATCAGCTTCGTGCTCTTATAATGTTCCGCCGGCCGAAGATGATTTGAACTCACCAAAAGTTTTCCAATTGGCGGAGCTGTTCGACAACGGCAAAGTGTTTCCGTTGGGTTCTGCCAAAAGTTTGGCTGCTTCCGCTCAGGCGGATCCAGGCAGCAACAAAACCATCAACGTTCCGATCTCACGTTTTGGACGTTTCGTCATCACGTCCCAAGTTGTGCCCGAAGCGGGACTCACCCACTTCTATAACTTTCCCAACCCGTTCAATCCGAACCAGGGCGGAACCGATTTCCATTATTTCCTGGGCGCCGACAGCTCGGTGAAGATCATGATCTACGATTTGTTCGGCCATCAAGTCCGCGGCATTGATATTCCCATGGGCGGGACCGGCGGAAAGGTCGGGCTCAATTTGGTGACGTGGGACGGTAAAAACGGCGTGGGCCTTCCGGTGGCCAATGGCGGCTACATTGCGCATGTGTTTGCCGAAGACAACCAAGGCCGCCGCACCAAGGCGAGTTACAAAATAGGGGTGCTCAAGTGATTCGCCGCGCGCTGAGCCTCTTCATTGTTTTTATTTTGATCGCGCAGAGTGCCCGCGCCTTCAGTTTCGCGACGCAGAAACAGGACGGCGGCCAGGCAGGCGCCTTTTTGAACTATGCGGCCAGCGCCCGTTCGCTGGGACTCGGCCGTGCATATACCGGCGTGGCTGATGACGCCGCTGCGACGTACTGGAACGCAGCGGGCCTTTCGCAAGTCACGCGCAAAGACATGGTGACCTTGTATTCGGCATTGGAAGAAAACACCAACTTCGGATTTTTCAGCTATGCGCAACCCTCCGTCGATTATGGCACCTTCGGTTTGAGCGTGGTCAATCTGCGCTCCGGCGGCTTCGAACGTCGCGAAGCGGTGAGCGGCAACTCGCTGGGCAGTTACGACCTGTCGGAAACAGCATTTTTGTTTTCCAACGGCATTCGCACTTCAAGCAAGTGGTCGCTCGGCTCCACCATTAAAGTGGTCCGCCAACAGATCGACACCGCCTCGGACATGGGCTACGGACTTGATTTGAGTTCCTTGTACCCGGTGTCGCCGAAATTAAAGCTGGGATTGGTGTTGAAGAACGCCATCGCACCGAGTCTGCAGCTCCAATCCGAAAAAGAAACCTATGACCGGGAAATTCGCGCCGGCCTTCAATTCATTCCCCGCGGCAACTGGATGGTCACCACCGATTTCGTGAAGTCCGAAAACCGGGGACTCAAAATGAATTTGGGCACCGAAATTCCGCTGAACGGATTGGTGGCCATCCGCGCCGGTTTCAACGAAAGCGAAATCACGGCCGGCTTGGGCTTCACCATGGGCGACTGGAATTTGGATTATGCGATCGCTCAATATCAAGGCAACAACTCTGATAACGGCCTCGGCGCTTCGCACCGCATTGGCTTTCATTTCAAATTCGGCAACGACATCGCTGACACCGGTCAAAGCCTGCGCTGGGCCAACAAAGGGCATGAATGCTTGGAAGCGTTGACCGCCGCCATGAATGATGAAACGCCGGCCACAGACACCAAGCTGCAGACGCTGTTGCAAGACACCGCTGAGGTGATCAGAAACCGCGGCTATTCCAAACCGCAGGACCTCTACGCGGCCCAGGCCTACATATCCTATTTCAAAGGGGAATATGAGCGCAGCTTCCAATCGTTTTCCGAAGCGGTAACGCTCGACGGAGAAAACAAAATGCTGGCCGATCATTTGGAAAAAGCCCGCGCCAAAATGACCGAGGAAGGCATCGCCAAAGCGATCGATGAGGAAATGATCGTGCTCAAGAAATCCTTTGATGAACAGAATTGGCGCGCTGCCATCGCCAGCAGCAAAAAGATTTTGAGCTTGAAACCTGATCACATCGAAGCCAGTGCTTATTTGGAAGACGCCCAGCACCGAATGAATGAACCCATTGACCGGGCGCTGAAGATCGCGCGGGCCAAAATCGAACGCGAAGAATATTTGGACGCTATCAAAAACCTGCACGATGTACGCAAGTTGGATCCGGAAAACAAAGAAGCGGCAGATTTGATGACCAAAGCCATCGACGCGTTGGAAAAGAGCTCGGCGGCAGCGTTGGCGCCGGCCACCACAGATCATCGTGTTGAAGAAATTTCCCGCGACAGCCAGAAGAGCCGCGAGGCCTTCAGCAAAGGACTGCAGTTCTACTCCCAAGGCAAGATCCAAGACGCTTTGGTGGCCTGGAAAGACGCGGTTCGCTACGACGAAACCAACACCTCGGCGCAAAAAGCCTACGAACGGGCCTCTTTAGAGCTCGGACAGAGACCTTGAGCCGACGGGTCTGAATTCCTATAATCTCACTTCTTCAACAGGCTTCCCTATCCAGTCCCACTTGCCTTAAAAAACGGAGTGCATATGTCTGTGGCCCATACGTTGTGGTTCACCGGTCTTTCCGGATCCGGCAAATCGACGCTGTCTGCCCGCGTGGCGGAAGAACTCAAAAAAAGAGGCGAGAAAGTTGAGATTCTCGACGGTGACGAAGTCCGCACGAATTTGAGCAAAGGGCTCAGTTTCAGCAAAGAAGACCGCGACATCAACATCAAGAGGATCGGTTATGTCTGCAAACTCTTGACCCGCAACGGCGTCTGGGCCATTTCCGCGGCCATCTCACCTTACCGCGAGGTTCGCGATTTTAACCGCCAGCAAATTGGCCAGTTCATTGAAATTTACGTGGAGTGCTCCATTGAAGAGCTGACCCGCCGTGACGTCAAAGGCCTTTACAAGAAGGCGCTGGCGGGCGAAATCAAAAATTTTACCGGCATTTCCGATCCCTACGAGCCGCCGGTCAAACCGGAAATCACTGTTAATTCAGAAAAGGAATCGGTCGAGCAAAGTTTGGAGAAAATTCTGGCGTATTTGGAAAATAAGAATTACCTCTGATGCTTGATCTACAACTTCATACAACCGATTCAGACGGCACTTGGCCGTGGGACAAAGTATTGGAACATTGCCGACAGATGGGACTGAAGGCTTTTGCGATCACCGATCATGACACGATTGCCCGACGCACGGACATTTTGGATTGGGCGCGCCGCAAAAACGCCATGGCGATTCCCGGCATTGAACTCAGCACGCGGGAAAATGACCAAAGCGTGCACTTGCTCGGTTATTTTTTGGACGGCCCGCTGGAAAAGTTAGAGAAACGCCTGACGTTTTTGTGCGATGAGCGCAACGTGCGCAACAAAAAGATCATTGAAAAACTACATGCCATCGGCTTTAACGTCACCGAAGAGGAATTGAAAATAGCGGCGGGCCGGGCGACCGTGGGCCGGCCGCACATTGCGCGGCTGTTGCTCGAAAAAGGCCACGTGAAATCGATTTCTGAAGCGTTTGAGCGGTTTTTAACACCGGGGGGCGCCGCTTACTTTTCCAAAGAGGAACTTCCTCTTAAAGAGGGCATTGAATTATTACAGGAGGCCGGTGCGGTCACCTCGGTGGCGCACCCGGGACTCCTCAAAAGAAACCCGGACGAGTTGGAGGCGTCGATGCGAACCTGGCGGGATTGGGGCTTGGACGCCATTGAAGCGGTCTATCCCAGTTATTCTGAGGAACAAAGCTCGTTTTTTTTCCGCATGGCGGGAAAGTTGGGGCTGCTCATGACCGGTGGCTCCGATTTCCACGGCGAGAACAAACCGCACATCAAGATTGGAACCGGCACCGGCGGCCTGCACGTGTCGGATGCATTATTGGAACCGCTTTTGGAGAGACGAAAACAAAATGAACATAGCCGAGCTTAACAAGAAATTTGAAACCGCCGACCCGCATGCCATTCTGCGCTGGGTCAGCGCCACCTATGGCAAATCCGCCGCGCTGTCATCTTCGTTCGGCGCGCAAAGCCCCGTTTTGCTGCACATGATCGCCGAAATTGACCCCAGCATTCCCATCCTTTTTCTCGACACCGGCTTCTTGTTCAAGGAAACCATTCAATACAAAGACCAACTTAAAAAACAGCTCGGCTTGAACATCAAAGAGTTCCGCGCCACGCCGCAGCAAATTGCGCAGACTCAAAAAAAGCTCAACGATCCGAACAATAAAATCGGAATGTGCTGCGATGAAGTGAAAGTGGATTTGATGAAACGCTCGTTGGAAGGCGTCCAGTGCTGGATTGCGGGACTTCGCCGCAAACAGTCGGCCACCCGCAAGGACATCGATATTGTTGAAGAATATGGTTCGGGTTTGATAAAAGTTCATCCGATCGCCACGTGGACCTCAAAGGACACGTATGATTACATGAAAAAACACAATTTACCGTTCCATCCACTGTGGGAAAAAGGGTATACCAGCATTGGATGCGAGCCTTGCACCCGTCTTCCGTTGTCCGGACAGGATGAGCGCAGCGGCCGTTGGGCGGGTCAAGACAAGACGGAATGCGGAATCCACACCTTTTTGCCAAAGACAAAAAAATAACTCCACTTAATAAGGAGACAACAATGAACAATATGCTGCAGCTTTTTATCGGCGCATGGCTACACCCGTGGAAAACGATGGGTCTGGTTCAAGAGCAACCCCAGGATTCATCGATCAAACCGACGATGGCCTACATCACTTTGGTCGGTCTGTTGAGCGGCGTGATTGCGGCGATTATGGGCTTTGTGTTTCCCGACGCTCATCTGGCCGCCAGCGGCCTGCCGGCATGGTCAGTGGCCTCCAGCATTGTTCTGCTTCCTATTTTCTATTTCATCGGTAGCTTCATCAGCACGGGTATTATTTGGGGCATTGTGGTCGGTTTTATTCGCGGCACTGAAGCCGAGTACAAAACCATTTATCGCTTGATGGCTGTTCCGGTGGCGTTTTATCCGGTCTCGACGCTGCTGGCGCCGATTCCGCATGTGGGCCAGTGGCTCGCCGTGGCCCTCAATATTTGGGCGACCGTGGTGTTGATCGGCGGTGTCATCATTGTGATGAACGCACCCAAAACCCGCACCATCGTCACCTTCGTTTTGATTTTTGTCGTTTTCATCGCGCTGGCTTTCATGGCGAATGTGGCCTCGCGTTCCCCGTTCCCGGGACGGCCCATGGCCGGTGATTTGGGCGGCGACAATCTCGATTTAAAGGATGAGGATCTCAACGCGCAGTTGGACCAGTTGGTTGGCAAGGACGGAAAACCGGCCGCCGCCGACACCGACAAAGCCGCGGAGCCTCCCGCAAAGAAATAAGGGTTTAACCCACCAAGGAGAAACACGTCAATGGCCAAGAACACAAAATACGTCTATTCATTCGGCGGCGGTAAAGCCGATGGAACCGGAAAACAAAAAGATCTGCTCGGCGGAAAGGGAGCCGGGCTTGCCGAAATGTCTAAGGCGGGTGTTCCGGTGCCGCCGGGATTCACCATCACGACCGACGTTTGCCGCTATTACTACGCAAACAAGAAAACTCTGCCCAAAGATTTTGAAAAGCAGATGAAAGACGCCATGGCGCTGTTGCAGAAACAAGCCGGCAAGAAATTCGGCGATGCCAACTCGCCGCTGTTGGTTTCGGTCCGTTCCGGAGCGAAATTCTCGATGCCCGGCATGATGGACACGATCTTAAACCTCGGCATGAATGATGTCGTGGTGGAAGGCATGGCCAAGGCGACGCAGAATCCGCGTTTCGCTTGGGATGCTTATCGCCGCTTCATCCAGATGTTCGGCGACGTGGTGTGCGACGTGGCCAAACACAAGTTCGAGCATGTGCTCGAGGGCGTGAAAAAACAACAGGGCGCAGCCAAAGACACCGACCTTTCTTCTGATGATTTAAAAGAAGTCGTGAAGCGCTACAAAGTTCTCTTTAAAGAAAACACCGGCGAGGATTTCCCGCAGGAAACCTGGAAGCAGCTGACCGCCGCCCGCGACGCGGTGTTTCGTTCGTGGATGAACGACCGGGCCGTGACCTATCGCCGCCTGAATAAAATCGACGACGACTTGGGCACTGCAGTGAACATTCAATCAATGGTGTTCGGCAACATGGGCACCGACTCCGGCACCGGCGTGGGCTTTACCCGCAACCCGTCCACCGGCGCCAAAGAGTTTTATGGCGAATATCTCACCAACGCCCAGGGCGAAGATGTGGTGGCCGGCATCCGCACACCGAAACCCATTCGCGAGCTGGAACATGACATGCCCAAGGTTTACACCGAGCTGCGCGCCATCACGAGCCGGCTGGAAAAACATTATCGCGACATTCAGGACTTCGAGTTCACCTTTGAAAAGGGAAAACTCTACATGCTGCAGACCCGCACCGGAAAACGCACCGCGGCCGCCGCTGTGAAGATCGCGGTCGACATGGTGAAAGAAAAAATCTTGAGCAAAGAAGAAGCGCTTCTGCGTGTGGACCCGGAGCAGATCAACCAGCTCCTGCATCCTATTATTGATCCGTCAGCGAAACTCAACGTCATCACCTCGGGCCTGCCCGCTTCGCCGGGTGCGGCCACGGGACGCGCGGTGTTCACCGCCGATGTGGCGGCTGAGCGCGGCGACACCGAACCCGTCATTCTGGTTCGCGACGAGACCAATCCCGACGACATTCACGGCATGGTCGCAGCCCGCGGTATTTTGACCGCGCGCGGCGGCATGACTTCTCACGCGGCGGTGGTTGCCCGCGGTATGGGCAAACCCTGCGTCGCCGGCTGCGAAACCATTCGCGTCAACGAAGAGGAAAAGAAATTCAGCCACAACGGCACCACCATCAAAGAAAACGATTGGATCACCATCGACGGCTCGACGGGCCGCGTGATTGTGGGCCAGGTTCCGTTGAAAGAAGCCTCGCTCTCAGCCGACTTCGACACGCTGATGAGCTGGGCCGATTCGATCCGCACGCTGAAAGTGCGGGCCAACGCCGACATTCCGCGCGATGCCATTCAAGCCATGAAATTCGGCGCGCAAGGTATCGGTCTCTGCCGCACCGAGCACATGTTCTTCGCCGAAGACCGGCTTCCGTTCATGCAGGAAATGATTGTTGCCGACGATGAAACGTCGCGCCGCAAAGCGCTGGACAAACTGTTCAAATTCCAGAAGGAAGACTTTAAAGGGCTGCTGAAGGAAATGAAGGGCTACCCGGTCACCATCCGCACGCTGGATCCGCCGCTTCATGAATTCTTGCCCAAGACAAAAGAAGATTCTGAAGAACTGTCCAAAAAAATCGGCGTCTCCGCCGAAAAGATCTGGCAGAAAGCCAAAGATCTTCATGAATTCAACCCGATGCTCGGCCATCGCGGCTGCCGCCTCGGCATCACCTATCCGGAAATCACCGAGATGCAGGCCCGCGCGATCATCACCGCCGCCTGCGAACTCGCCAAAGAAAAAATCAAATCCTACCCGGAGATCATGATTCCGCTGGTGGGTTTTGTGAACGAACTGAAAGACCAGAAAGCCATTGTGGTCAAAGCCGCTGAAGAAGCCATGGAACAAGAGGGGATTAAAGTTCCTTACACTGTCGGCACGATGATCGAAGTGCCCCGCGGCGCGCTCACGGCGGACAAAGTCGCCGAGGTCGCGGACTTTTTCTCCTTCGGCACCAATGACTTAACGCAAATGACGCTCGGTTTCTCGCGTGACGACGCCGGCAAATTCATCAAAGCTTATATGGAAAAGAAAATCTTCCGTGATGATCCGTTTCAGACCTTGGATCAAGAGGGCGTGGGCGAATTGATCAATTACGCGATCGCCAAAGGCCGCAAAGTGAAAAAAGATCTTAAAGTCGGGATCTGCGGTGAACACGGCGGAGACCCGGAATCGGTGAAGTTCTGCCACCGCGCCAAATTCTCCTATGTGTCGGCCAGCCCTTTCCGCATTCCGATCGCGCGTTTGGCCGCCGCTCACGCGGTGATTGAAGGCAAGAAAGCCACCGTTCGCGACCGTTAAAACCTGTTTCATCATGAGCCGTCATCCGCCAAGTGTTTAGGCGGGTGGCGGTTCTTTTTTTCTCCTGTATAATCGTTCCATGTTAAACCCAGCCCTCATCGACGAACTGGTGGCCTGTGTCGGCCGCGAATTCGTCCTCACCGAACCGGGCAAATTGCACATGTATTCTTTTGATTCCGCTCTCGATCGCGCCCAACCGGCGGCGGTCGTTCTGCCGGGCAGCGCCGATCAGGTGGCCAGAACCGTAAGTCTCTTAAGTAAAAACAAAATTCCATTTGTCGCCCGCGGCGCGGCCACCAGTCTTTGCGGCGGTCCCATCGCGCTGAACAATGGGGTCGTCATCGGGTTGGCACGGCTTAAACGCATCGGAAAAATCGATTTGAAAAAAAACGAAGTGTCGGTTGAACCCGGCGTCATCAATTTAAAACTCCAGCAGATGGTTTTGCCGCATAAATTGTTTTATCCGCCGGACCCCGGCAGCCAAAAAGCTTGCACCATCGGGGGCAACGTGGCCACCAACGCCGGCGGGCCGCATTGCCTGAAATACGGCGTCACATCTCATTTTGTGATGGGTCTGGATGTGATATTGCCCGACGGCAAACAGACCCGCTTTAATGTAGAGGATCCCGGATATGATTTGACCGGTTTTTTTGTCGGCTCTGAAGGAACGCTCGGTGTTGTGACCGGCGTGCGGTTGAAACTGTTGCCCGTCCCCACGTACGTGCGCACCATGTTGGCGTCTTTCAGATCGATGGAAAGCGCCATTCAATCGGTCAGCGATATTATTGCAGCCGGCATCCTGCCCGCGACATTGGAAGCCATGGACCACACCACTGTGGCGGCCGTGGAAGCGTTTGTGCACGCCGGCTATCCCCTGGAAGCAGAAGGGGTGCTGCTGATCGAAGTTGACGGAATCAAGCCGGCCGTGCTCGATGACGAAGTCAACCGCATCAAAGTGATTTGCGAGAAGAACGCCAGTTTTGATTTTCGTTTCGCCAAAGATGAGGCCGAGCGGAACAAATTGTGGGAAGGCCGCCGCGGCTCCTATGCGGCCATGGCGCGCTTGGCGCCAAATGTTTTGGTGGAAGATGGGGCCGTGCCGCGCACAAAACTGGTGGAAGCCTTAAAACGCATTCAAGCCATCGCAGAAAACTATCAACTTCGCGTGGCTCTTCTTTTCCATGCGGGCGACGGCAATCTTCACCCGCAAATTATTTTTGACGAGCGCGACGCCGCGCAAACCAAGCGGGTGAAAGAGGCCGGCTATCAAATGTTGAAAGCCTGCGTCGATTTGGGCGGGACCATTTCCGGGGAGCACGGCATCGGCATCGACAAACGGGAAGCGATGCGCTGGCTTTTCTCCCGCGAGACGCTTTTTCTTTTCCGCCGCCTTAAAAATGTTTTTGATCCCGAAAATCTCTGCAATCCGGATAAATTGATCCCGTTGGTCGGCAAAGCCGCGGACAGCGCGCCAAAACCCACCGAGGAAAAAAATTATGAGCTCTCGCCGCTGGGGCTCACCGCTCCCAAATCGGAAGCCGATTTGGTCGCGATGGTGCGCGATTTTTCCGCCGAGGGCCGGCAATTCGGCGTGCAAGGAACTCAATCCAAATACAAAGTGTTGGAAAATGTGACGGTGACCACCGCACATTTGAACCAGATCCTCGATTTTGATCAAGGAAATTTAACGGTGACCGTTCAAGGCGGCGCCTTGCTGGCCGAAGTCCGCCATGCGGTTGAAAAAGCCAAACAGTATTTGTGGGTGGCCGGCGAAGGCACCGTGGGCGGCACCATCGCCTCGCGTTCCAGTGTTGCTCCACCTTTGCGCGATTTGATTTTGGGCATGCGGGTTTTGCTCCCGACGGGTGAAGTGGCACAATTTGGCGCGAAGACCATGAAGAATGTGGCCGGTTACGACGCGGCCAAGTTGTTGATCGGCTCCTGGGGAACGTTGGGGATTATTCTCGACGTCACATTCCGCCTTTTCCCTTATCCGGCGGGAGAGCTGCGCACACTGATTTCAAAACCTTTTGTGATGCGGGATATTCATAAGAAAATAAAACGCGCGTTTGATCCGGCCAACATTATGGCGGTGCGCACGTCCATGCTGACCATGGCGGAGATCAGCAAGCCTGAGCCCGAAAAGAAAGAAACGCCGGCACAAAGCGAAGAAGATCTTTCAAAATTTGGCGATAAATTCTGGGGCGGATAATGTGACGGAACAAATAAGCAAAGCCCAACTGAAGAAACTGGAAGACAGCGTCGCGGCCTGTAACCGCTGCGGCTATTGCACGTCTTATTGCCCCACGTATTTGGCCACGGGCTCCGAGGCGCAGTCGCCGCGCGGCCGCAACCAGGCCTTTCGCGCGCTGCTCGAAGGGAAAATAAAAGATCCCGCTGAGATTTCAGAAATTGTCGATACCTGTCTGTTGTGCGGCGAATGCACGGCCGTTTGTTTTTCGGAAGTTCCCACCGCGCAACTGATGGTGCATGCCCGCCACATGATCAATGAATCCGTCGGCATTCCGGTCCTCTTGCGGGTGGTGATCAAGCGTATTTTGCCCGAGCCCAAACGGTTGCGCCTGCTGCTCAAAACTCTTTTTTGGGGAAAGCGTCTGGGGATTTCGTGGCTGTTGAAAAAAACGGGCCTGCTGAAGAAACTTTCAGTTCAATTGGATGCGGCCGATGCGTTGGTGGCGCGGGCCCCCAAAAAATTCCTGCTTGATTACAAAGAAACCTGGCCATATCAAGAAAGCACGCTGCAAGAAAAAGAACGCGCCGGCTTTCTGGCCCGGCAAAAATCAAAAACATTGACGCCGTTTTTGCCGAAGGGGCGGGCCAAGATTGCTTACATGCCGGTGTGCGGCAGCCAGTACTTGCGCCCGGAGATTGGCTTGGCCACGGTCAAAATTTTTGCGTTGCTGGGTTTCGATTTTTCCATTCCTGAGCTTTTGTGCTGCGGGTTGCCCGCAGCCAGTTACGGCATCATGGAGGATGTGAAAGCCATGGCGCGTGAAAATATCGGACGAATTGAGCGCGGCCGTTTTGAGGCCATCGTGAGCGACGACTCTTCCTGCACCGCGCATTTTAAAGAGTACCCCAAATACTTTTCCGACGACGCGTGGACTGCACGCGCTCACGCGGTTAGTGCTTCGGTGCGCGAGCTTTCCAGTTTCTTTATTCAATGGGGACTTCTCGACAAATTAAAGAACGCTTCGTGGAATGGTGGGCCCGTGGCTTATCATGATCCGTGCAAAGCTCAATACGGCCAGAAAGTGACGCAGCCGCCGCGTGCCATTTTATCGGCGATCAAAGGGCTTAAGCTGGTGGACGTGGCCGATGCCGATCAATGCTGCGGCGGCGGGGGGACCTACAGTTTTGTTCATCCCGAACTTTCCCAAGAAGTGCTGTCAAAAAAAATAGCCAACGTGGTGGCATCCGGCGGTCGCACCGTGGTGACCTCGAGCAGTTCCTGCCTGATTCAGCTGGCTGCGGGCTTGCGAGACAGCCATCCGGAGATTCAAGTGCTGCACCTCTCGGAATTTTTGGCAAAAGTTTTGAAAATTTAGCGCAGCAGAAGCACCGCCCATTTCACCGACGGGTCCGTATCCTTTTTCAGCAGTTTTCGTGTTTGCACTACAAGCCGCCGGCGGTTTTTTTCCAAGACCGGCGGCAAACTGCCAAAAACAGACAACGCTTCCAACCTGACCTGCGGGTCAGCGTCTTTGAGTCCTCTGTAAAGAAGATTTTCAGATTCCGCTGACACGGCTTGCGGCAACGCCGCCAGTATCAACCCGCGCTCTTCCGCATGTGACAAGAAAAATCCGTCGAGGATTTTCATTCCCGGCTCCGTCATCCGCGCCAAAGCCATCGCGGCGGCTTTGCGCACCGCCGGGTTGGAATGGGTGAGAAGCGGCGCAACAGAATCCGCATCTTGCGGCCAGCCCAACTCGCCGAGCACCAGAGCCGCCAATGCGGCTTCAGCGGTGTTGGTGCTGGACAGAAGACCATACAGTTCTTGGTGGATTTTCGGTTCTGTTTCCGTCATCACGGCCAAAATAGTTTTGATTCGAGCCTGCGCTGCCCCGCGTTCGGCCAGGCACTGCTCGGCCATTTCATGCGCGCCTTTTTCGGCGATGGTTTCGGTCACGTCTTTGGGGCCGGCTCTTAAAAACGAGATGCGCTTATCGGCCGTCAACGGGGTGACCGCCGACAAAATACCAAACGCCTCCGCCAGCCGCAGACGAGACAAAAGGCTCTCCGTTTCCTTTCTTTGAGTTTTGGGGTCATTCAAAAAATTCAGCAACGCTTCATAGGCGGCCCGCATTCCAGGCTCTTGTCCGGTGTCTTTGTTCAACGCCGCGCCCAACGAGCGAATGAGCCCCGGCTTCAACCGTGGATTTTCCGTTTCCTGGAAAGCCCGTTCAAAAAGAAAAGGCAGCGTCTCATCGGGCTCAAGCCGGCTAAGAAAAGCGATGAACACGCCTTTTTTCTGCAGGTCCGCGTTGTCATATCCGCGCATCATGCCTTTGGCGGAAGGCTCGCCGAACGCCGACATTGCGATGCGCAGGCGGATCAATTGATCGGTGGCTTCCGGTTCAAGCACGTCGGCAAAAACGTCGGCCGCTTGGTCGGGCACGGCCAGCAAGCGTTCCAAAGCGCGCCGCGGCGTTTCTTGATCGAGGCTGAAGGCAGCCGCCACATCGACCCAATCGCCGACCCGTTCGGTGATCGGTTTTTTTTCGGCGGCCAAAACGGCGCTTTGCAAATCAATCCGTTCCCGCGCCCGTACCGGTTCTTGCGGCAGCTCCGGCCACACCGGTTTTTCCAGATCCAGATTTTTCACGAGGCGCACGCCGCGCAGGCGCAGCGCGCCCCACGGATTGCTCATTTTGTAAAGAGGTGTTGTCGTCGAGAAATCTATGCCTTCTTCCATCATGTTGTCGCTACCGTCAATATCGTGAAATGAATAGGCGGCTTCTTCATTGAAAAAACCGCCGCTGCCGTACGCGGGCAGTTTAAAACGGTTTTGATTGCCGGAAATTTTGCTGAATGAAAGGCCGCCAATGGCCGCCGAGCCCGAACCCCATTCCACCTGGATTTCATTTTTGTCGCCGCGGATGTGGGCCGAGCCCAAACCGCGGTCCCACCCATAGGCCGGCCCCACACCCCAATTGAGCACGCGGTTCTCATTTCCGTCGATCTCTAGGTGTCCGAAGGCCGAATGCACGCCGCTGCCCAGCGAATAACGCCGCGCCTGAAGAAGACTGCGGTTGCCCCGCAAATGAAAAATGCCGAGCGCATGCCAATAGCCGCAGCCTTGGGCGAAATAGCTGCCATTGACTTGAATACCGTCACCATGCAGGGTAGCGATGCCGACGCCGCCGCCTGAATAAGCGCGCCGTCCGAAACCCACGCCCTGGCAAACGCTGACCGCGCCCTGCGGCTCGCGCGGATCGGGTTGCACCAGGCCGCCGCGAACGCGGGCGTTATCACCCTCGTGGCGAAACAGGCCCACGCCGCGCACAAAACCGACGCCCTGTCCGTTGCGATTGGCCAAATAGGTGGATCCGTCTCCGTCTTTAACGTCCAGAAGGCCGACGCCGTAAGCGGCCGCGCCTTGAACATACTGATCGGCTTCCAAGTGGGCCTGCCCGTCGATAAAAAGCCCGCCCACGCCGCCCAAGCCGCAGCCTTGAGAGAAAGAGCCGCTGGTGATTTCTTTTTTCCCGCCTGCGGTGGGCGCATAGAAAAGTCCGATTCCAAAAATACCTGAACCCGCGCCGGCCACCGACGAGCTCGTGCGAATGACGATGTCTTGCCCCATATCGATCACAACCCGGATTTCTCCATCGCGCGCCGCGGCCGGCGGCGCTTCATAAACATTTTTTCCACCCAAGTCGATCAAGACGGCGACATCTTTTAAATCATTTTCGGTGTACACGTCGTCGCCCCGGCCGCCGACGAGAAAAATGCCTTGCGGGGTTTTCACGCGGCGCGGCCTCTCGTCGAAAAGCCCTGCATGTAACTGTTGGATCGTCTGATCCGCAGCGGCCATGATGAGCGCCGCGGCCTTGAGCATTTCTTTTTGTTTGAAATGGGTCATGTGTTCAAATTTGGCTTTGACGCTCTTGGCTGAAATATCCTGTTGGACGAGGCCGGTTTTCTCGTCGGGCCAGCCCATTTCTTCCAAGAACAGGCGCCGGTCTTCGGGGGCCACCGAATCCATGGCGGTTTTGAGAAGAGGCTGGGCTTTGGCCAATGCGGATTGAAAATCCAGAACAATAGGCGCGACTGCGGTGTCCGTCAATATTTCGTAAGGCAATCCAAACAGGGAGGCGCTCCCCGTCGAGGATTCGATGCGGTCCAGCCATGTTTTTGAAACCGTGGGCACGGTGAGGGGGCTTTTAAATAAATTCTCGACGGAAACAACGGTGGCAGGAGGCTCCCAACCTGGGGGCAAATGCAGTTCGGCCTCGCTCTGCTGAAGCATTTCCAGGGGACTGGGCTCGGCCGCCAGCAAGAAGCCCACCGTAAATGTGAAAAAAGTCACCAAAATGAGCCGTTCGCAGATTCGTGACATGGGCGTATCATACAATCGAATTGCGTTGATTTCTCCGTCTGATTTTTTGCCGGACTTTGGCAAGAAAAGTCTGGAAAAATCCCTGTTTCAGGTGTAGATTTCATGAAGGCCGCCACCACAATAACCTAATCAGCCGGACGAGACGTTGCACTGAACACTGAGGGTGTATTCTGGAGGTCTACCGATGAAAATTGTGACCAACCGTTGGAGCGAGAAAGGGTTTTCCATGATCGAGCTGGTGCTGGGCTTGACCCTTTTGGTTATTGTCCTCGGCCTGGGTTATAAAGCTGTCCTGTCGATCAATCGCCAGCAAACCTCTGCGAGCAACAAAGCCGCCCGCCTCAACATTGCCAATTCCGTCAAAAATTCCGCGCTGGATTATTTGGGCACCATGCTCTCAACAAACATCCAACGATTTGATGATCCGAGCACCGTTAATAATTATTGGTTGGCCTACACCCCAGGGGAAGACACCAACAACCAACATCTCCGGCTGATAGACAATATTGTCGATGCCAATAACCCTCAGGCTTCCATGTACAACCGCGGCAAAACCTTGGCCGACATCAGCAGCGTCGCCCAGGCCGCGTACAACTCTTCCAAGTATAAAGTCGAAGTGACCATCGGGGATGCTCAGCCTCCGATTTACGACCGTCGATTGACTGTCACCGTTCTGAATACCGACCAAGGCAAAGGAGGGGGTGGGCACACGGAATCGGAGACATTTGAATACTTTTTAAGTCGGCCTCGTACGAGTGTAAACGGTGGCCAAGTTATTTTGCATATTCTCAACGCCATGCCCTCGGGCTCCGATCCGGACGGCGTTCCCGCTGGCGGCCCTGTCGGCCGTATTCAAGGTGTATTAACTCCGGTCAACGACAAAGAAAACCCCATTTATGCCCGTTCCAGCTCGGCTGATGGCCTTCTTATATTTCATGGCGTTCCCTTCGACACAGATTTTACCTTGCAAGTGATGGGCAATATGCGGGGAAAGGACCCATTGGGGCAAGGCTACTTGGTTCCTTACTACTTGAGAAATTGTAATCCGCAGGACGCAAGCAACCCAGCCTCCATTTGGACGTCAAGATCAGAGAAAATTGGAGTTTATGTGAGCGGCGGGCAGATTTACTATGAAGATTCAACCATTGCCAGCCCTCATACGCAGAAAATTTTATCTTCACACCCCAACAATGATCTTGGCACCGTGTGGTTGTGGCCTTACGCCCGGGTCACTGGCCTCACCACAGATGCCAATAATGGAAGTGCCGTGGACAATATCGGGGTGGCTTTGAAACCCATTCACACGGAAGATCCGAACGCAATTGCCCAAGAAACACAAAGCAAAAACGGCGGCAAATACTCCATGAACGTGGCGCCGGGCTTTTGGTACCGCGCGGTGTTCGGCACCGTGGAGAGAAATACGGATCCCACTTACCCCGCTTACACTCAACGCACCTCCGGTTCCACTTCTTATGCGGGTCTCGTGATGCCCAATGAAATAAACGCCGTTGTGCATAAGGCTTTGGCCAATCCACAGGCGTCTGATTATCCTTTTTGTATTTTGGTTCGTCCCGGCGAGAACTATGGTTCCGGATTATTAGGAGATACGGCGACCCAGACCCCTTTGAACACTCCCAAAGCCACCAATTTACAGGTGAAACCCATGGGGGATTTGAAATTTACTCTCAAAGTCGCCAAAGCCGATGGCAGCGGAACGTATCAGATTGATGGCGATCAAAGCGCCCTTAACAACACCTTTATAAGTCTCTTTGCTTACAAAAGGCTCAAAACCGTGTATCCCTTTTCCTTTGCCGACACCACCTATCCATGGGGAACGCCGGACCCCAATCGTGCTGGCTATTTGGATGGCCTTGGAACTTATTTGGGCGCTTTTGCCGGGGCAGGCCGCATCAAATCCAGCTTGAATTGGTATATGAATCTGGGTGTTGGAGACCTTGCGGATAAAAACGCTTTTTATCAGGCGGGGACCATGCTTTCAGCTTGGGGGTCTGCCGGCACCACGGGTAGTTTTCCCAATTTTTGCGTTCCTTTTGACAATATCTTCTATCCGGGGGATCAGTTTGCGCACCGCAGTTATCCGGTTGTTTTTCCCAGCTTTTGGGGTGATCCGCTCAGTCCCATTATGATTTTAACGGAACCTGGTACCAACAGACAGTTGTATGCCTTTTATCTAGGCGGCCAGAAGTATTTCACCATGAATCCCAACCCCGATGTTTTTCACGATGTGGTGTCGGGCGGCGATGTGGTCGACTATGCGATAGATCCCGTTGAGACCGGTATAAATACGGACGGCAGAGGAAGTTATGGATGGTTCAAAGAGGCGTTGAGTTGCGATCACACTTCCTCCAAAATCCAAGATTATCGAGTTTTACCACGCTCGGCATTGGCCACCATTAAAGGGAAATTAATCACTCCCGCCCGCGCTACCTGGTATCCACCGCCATCGGCGACGGCTTTGGGTATATCTGCCAATCAACCCGAGATAATTACCAGTTGGACGGTGGATTATTCGGGCCCGGGCGGCACCGGCGTCGTCAATTTTGCTCATTTATCCACTTCTGAGATAGATCGGACCGCAGACACCAACACTTATGAGGTCCATGATGTTATCCCCAGTATTATGCCGATTGGGAATGTGAGTTACGGAAATGGCCGGGCGCTAAAAGCGCAGCTTTTTATTCCGCTACCGGCTTCAGGACCCTATGATTTTCTAAATCTTGTTAATTATTATCAAAAGGCGGTCAGTGCGACGGGATATACTCCGCAGCTCATCAATCCTCCTTTCGCTAGCGCTATATCCAACACAAAGTTACAGATAACCGATGGTGGCCAGGGCCAGAGAGCAACCGCGTTCATTAGTTTGCTGGGGAACACCGGTACCGAGCAAGTAGAAGGCATCAATGGGGGATACAGCATTCCAGCTGGAGAGGCTCAAGCTGTGTACACGGGCCGATCGAAGGCCGTTTTGATCAAACCCGGTACAGCGGCGGCCCCCGCTGTGG
>JADMIO011411931.1_pt1 | contig 17702 bp, 19 predicted proteins | sample 8958161 | NCBI WGS metagenome assembly JADMIO01 (sample SAMN16585339, study PRJNA669376) | soil metagenome | isolation source: Crop rotation soil | place: USA: Cullars Rotation, Alabama | collected 2011
CGTGTCGCTCTGCTCGACGAGCTCGCGGGCCCAAGAGCTCAGCCGCGGGCCCTCGGCTCGGGGAAGCTCGGCGGCGCGTTCCGGTCGAGCCTCCGCCGTCCGCGCGTGAATGTACTTCGGACAGTTCCCGAAGCTCTGGTGGATGCGCGCGCTCCACGCCTCGGACTCGGTCGCGACGATCACGCCGTTGGCGCGGTTACGCCGGCGTGTATGGGGCTCGATGCCGAGAAGCCCGACCGGCGCGCCGACGCGCAGACCGAGCAGCGCGGGGTCGCCGGCGCGCGGATAGGCCGCGAGCCGGAGCGTCCGCTCGTCGGGCGCGCGCGCGAAGCCCGGCGGGCCGTGCACGAGCGTCGCCCACGGCTGCCCTGCTGCGTCGAGCAGGCCGACGAACAGCACCGGCAATTTCTCGAAGAGCTCGCGGTGCTGCTCGGGCATGTGATCGCGGATGGCCTTGGGCCCGCTCGCCTCCATGCGCGCGCGCACCCCGGTCGCCTCTTGCAGCGCGAGCTCACCAGCGTGGAACGGTCCGGTCGTCATGCCCGCCGTCCCTCGCTACGACGGAGCGCGCATCATCCCGACGAAGCCCGGCAGGGCCTCGACGCGGGAGAGCCAGGCGCGCAGCCGCGGGTACGCGTCGAGCGACGCTCCGCCCTCGGGCGCGTGCGCGGTGTACGTGTAGATCGCGATATCGGCGATGGTCGCGTGCTCCGCGGCCAGCCAGTCGCGACCTTCGAGATACTTCTCCATCGTCGCGAACAGATCCTTGGCGGTCTCCAGGTGCGCGGCGTCGCGTGGAGCGCCGAACACGACGCTGAGCCGCGCCGCCGCCGGCCCATAGGCCAGCGGACCCGCGGCGACGCTGAGCCAGCGCTGCACCTGGGCCTGGATCGCGGGGTCTGCCGGCAGCCAGCGCCGCGGCTCGTCGTACTTGGCGGCCAGGTAAACCAAGATCGCGTTGCTGTCCGCCAACGTCGTCCGGCCGTCCTCGATCACCGGGACCTTGCCGAACATGTTGCGAGCGAGGAACTCGGGGCGCTTCTGCTCGCCGCGCGCGAGATCGACGGTCGTCTCTTCGAAGGAGAGCTTCATCAGCGTCAGGAGCAGGCGCACGCGGTGCGCGTGGCCGGAGAGCGGGAAGCCGTAGAGCTGGATGGGAGCGGACGGTCGTGTCATGGTCGATGCCTCGTGTTTTCGTTGGAGGAGAGGAACACGCCGAGTCTGTGCTCCGGGCGCGGTTTCGTCATTGGCGCTGATCGCAGTTTAGAATTGCGTATTCTGAAAGAGTGACGCGATGGACTATCTCGAGAGCCTGCGGACTTTCGTGGAGATCGCCGACGCCGGCAGCCTGGTCGGCGGCGCGCGCCGGAGGCGGCACTCGGCGCCGACGGTGACCCGGGCGCTCGCCGGGCTCGAGGCGCACCTCGGTGCGAAGCTCGTCGTGCGCACGACCCGCGCGCTGCGGCTCACCGAGGCGGGAGAGCAGTTCCTGGCCGACACACGGCGCGTGCTCGCCGCGCTGGAGAACGCCGAGGCGACGGTGGCCGGCCGGCGCGCGCGTCCCGAGGGGCTCTTGTCGATCACTGCGCCCGAGCTCTTCGGCGAGCGGCACATCGCGCCGCTGCTCTTCGAGTTTCTCGACGCGCACCCGCACGTGCGGGCGCGCGTGTTCTTCAGCAACCGCGTGGCGAACCTGATCGACGAGGGCTTCGACGTCGCGCTGCGGATCGGCCCCCTACCGGACTCGGGGCTCAGCGCCGTCCTGGTCGGCGCGCTGCGCGTGGTGCTCGTGGCGTCGCCGGCCTACCTCGCGCGCCGCCGCGCGCCGCGCACGCCCGACGACCTCGCCACGCACTACGCGATCGGCCTGAGCATCGAGGGCCAGGAGCACGTGACCTGGGGCAGACGCGGCGCACGGCGCAAGGCCGTCGCCGCGTCCGAGCGCCTGATCGTGAACACCAACGCGGTCAAGGTCGCCGCCGCGGTCGCCGGGCAGGGCATCGCACGCGCGCTCGCCTACCAGGTCGACGCGGAGGTGCGCGACGGCCGGTTGCGCGTGTTGCTCGCGGCGCACGAGCCGCCGCCGCTCCCCGTTCATCTGGTCCATCCCGAAGGCCGCGCCGCCTCGGCCAAGGTGCGCGAGTTCCTGCACTTCGCCGTGCCGCGGCTGCGCGCGATGCCGCTGCTGCGAGGCAAAGCGGGCCTGGAGAAGGAATAGTCCCCCGAGCACGGACGCAGCTGCGGAGCCGTCGTTCGTCAGGGCGTCGGAAATTCCATGCTTGCTGGAGCGGGGTGAAACCCTCGGATCACGCGCCGCGCTTCTTGCCCACGACCGAGCGGACGAGCTCCAGGTCCGCGCGGCCGAGCTCGCGTGTGACCACCAGCATGCTCGCGTACACGGCCACCACCACGCCTGCATAGATCGGCGTCACGAGCTTCCCCGCGTGCGGAAGAACGCGGCCGACCGCGACGGCCACGGCGAGCGACGCGAGCACGCGCACGACCACGGCCAGCGGCACGACCGCGCCCGCGGCGCGATACACCAAAAACGCGGCGGAAAACGCGGCCAGCAGCAAGCCGGCCGAGGTCGCCTGCGCCGTCGCCAGCAAGAGCCCGGGCCCGAACGCGCCGCCGCGCACGCGCGCGATGCAGAGCACCGCGACCAGCACCACCGCGATCGCCGTCACGACCGCGCTGTGGACTTCGCGCTCGAGGCTGTTCAAGACGGTGGTGAGCACGCCCAGGATCGCGAACGCGAGGAAGCCGATCGCGGCAAGCTCGAGGCTCGGGCCGCTGAGCTCGGCGGCTTCGCGCGAGTACATGAGCTCGAGCACGCGCTCGCTGAGGCCGCCGGTGACGCTCACGATCGCGGCGCCGACCACGAACGAGAGGCGCACGCCCGTGCTCACGTAGCGCGCGACCGCGGCGCGATCGCCGTCGCGCGCGGCCTTGGCCAGCATCGGAAACAGGATGAAAGTGATCGCGATCAGGATCTGGTACGGCAGGAAAGTGAAGAGCTGGAGCGCGCGGTAGGCGCCGACCAGCTTGTCGGCCGCGGTCGCGGGAAGGCCGCCGGCTTGCGCGGCCTCCGCCGCGAAGCGCCGCAGCAGGAGCGCGTCGGCCTGCATCAAGAGGTTGAGCAGCACCTGTCCGAGCAGGATCGGGAGCGCGAACGAGACGTGGTCGCGCACGGAGAGCGCGGCGGGACCCGTGCGGCCCGCGCCGACGAAGGCGAAGGCGAGCGTGAATACGATCGCGGCGCCGAGCACGAACCCCGCGCTCGCTCCGTCCACGCTCGACAGGCCCTGGCGCGCGAAGAGCGCTGCGCCGGCGACCAGCCCGATCGTGCGCAGCGTGGTCGCGAGCATGTCGAAGCGCGCCTGCCAGGCGAAGCGGCGCTGGCCGTTGAGCACGCCGATCAGCGGCGTGTACACCGAATACAGCAGGAGAATCGCGGTCAGAATGCGCAAGGTCGGAACCACGTGCTCCATGCCGAACACGCTGCCGATCCACGGCACGAGCGCGAACGCGAGCGCGCTCAGCAGGACACCGAACAGCGCGTGCAACGTGAGCACGCGACGGATCGTACCGGGCTGGGTCTCGGGCGTGCTCTGCGCGACCGCGCGGCTCACGCCCTGGATCGACGTGGTCGTGACCGTATTCGAGACGATGCCCGAGGCCGCCAGCGCGCTCGACAGCGCGCCGTATCCGCTCAAGCCGAGCACCTTCTGCAGCGCCACCTGCTGCACCACGCCGACCAACAGGAAGTAGATCTTGGCAAACGCGACCGCGAGCCCTCCGCGCCCGGCCGTGCGCGCCACGTCGCCGTCACCTGCGACCGGCCGCTCCGCCGCTCCGCTCGCGTCGTTCGAACCGCTAGCCGCCTGCACGTCCGAGCCTATGGCACCCCAAACCCCGCGCCGTCAACGCACAAACCGGCCCGAAACCCCGCTTTCTCTCGATCGCACGCCCCCCCGTCGAGACCCCTTGACCTCGAACCCGCCGCGACTACTCTCCCGGCTCCCATTCCGGTGTAGCTCAGTTGGTAGAGCAGGCGGCTGTTAACCGCCGGGTCCCAGGTTCGAGTCCTGGCGCCGGAGCTAGAAAAGAGCTGGTGTTCGCGATCGGATCTACGATCGATCTACAGCTCCCTAGCTTGAAACACTCGACCGCGGCCCGGAGCGGTTCGATCTGCCAGTGCGTGTAGCGGTCGATGATTTCGCCCCGGGCGTTGTGGGTGACGCGCTCCAAGGCGTCCACGTTGGCGCCTCCCCGGCGGGCGTGGGTGATGAACGAGTGGCGGGTGGAGTGGAGGGAGCGGTTGTCCACGCCGGCCGCCGCGCAGGCTCGACGCCACAGCTTGTAGGCGCTGCTCTTGGTGTGGTGCTGAGGCGCATCCTCCGCGCGTCGCGCCCGGATCGGGACGATCGGCGTGCCGGCGAACGGCGAGCGGCGTGTTACCAGCTCAAAGCCGCTGCGGCGCCACTCCTCCAGTAGAGGAACGAGCGCGGAATGCACCGGGATCACGCGCGTGCGCTCGGTCTTGAGCGGCTGATCGTCGTAGCTTCGGGAAAGCGTCAGCGTGCCCGCCTCGCGATCGTAGTCGCCCCAGCGGAGCCCGCATACCTCCCCCTCGCGCATACCCGTATAGACGCACAGCGCGACGAACATAGCCGCGTCGGGCGCGAGCTCAGAGCACGCGAGGAGCCGCTGCAGCTCCTCAGCGGTGTAGATGCCGCGCTCGGTCTTGTTCACGCGCTTGATCAACCCGCGCGGGATCACGCACGGATCACTCGGTACGATCTCGGCGATCGTCGCGTCGCGAAACGCCGTCTTGACCAGCCCCCAAGCGTTCGCGATCGACTTGGGTGCGAGCCTGCCGGCGGCCTGCAGCTCTTCGATGAACGCGACGCAGTGGCGCGGTCGCACCTCCGCGATCGGCAGAGAAGCGAAAGCCGTGGGCGCGATATGGTTGCGCACGAGACGGCGATCTTCCTCTGCCGCGCGGTTGTTGCGGCGCTCGGCCCAGCTCGTGATCCACTGTCCTACCGTCGTTCCGCGGCTCTCCGCCGGCGGGACGTAGGTGCCGGCCTTGACCTCGCGTTTGCGGCGCTGTTCAAGGCGTTCGGCCTCGCGCTTGTCGGTGCCGGCGTTCTCCCACACGCGCTTCCCGCGCCACGTGAACACGGCGTAATAGACCGTCTTGGTGCCGCGGCGACGCTCAACCGGCACGCAGCCACCCCTCGATTTCAGAGCGGAGGAAGCGGTACTCGCGCCCGATCCGCTTGCTCGGCAACCCGTCCCGGATCGCTTGGCGTAGCGTCGGACCGCTCATGCGGAGCAGCTCACATGTCTCGCCAAACGTGATCACCTCCGCGAGCGCGCGCGGCGGTGACGGTTCGCGCTCCACGCGATCGGGCAGCTGCTCGGGTTCGGTGGCGATCTCGATAGCATCGCCCCAGTCGCCGGAACCAACCCTTAGCCGCTCGATCCGGACACCGCCGGCCTCCTGCTGCTCCCGGATAACGATCTGACCACGCGTGTTCGCCTTTGCCCTGACCGTAACGCTCATCCTCACACAATGGATCAGCTAGCCGACGAATCCACCAGATTCGTCGGCGCTGCGTTCGATTGCTGATCAGGCTCGCAACGGCCCTGCAAACCTTGCGTACCGGTGATCCGTTCGCCACAGATTGACACGCGCGACGCTCGTGGCGAGCTTGCAAAGTCGCCTACGCGCAGCACACGATCCCGCAGAAAAACAGCGGATCCGTGCAAAATTTCGATTGCCGATCTGGTGCGCCCGGATCAAGCTGTAGTGGGCAATTGATGACGCTTCCCAGCGGCGCGGCCCACGATTCAGCACGTTTTGTGCGGGATCGGGAGTGTACTCCGCGGCGCCTTAGATCCTATCTGACACCCTCACTGGAGGTTCACGCATGCCCGATCCTATCGTTGTCCGCGCTCAGATCGCCCAGCTGGTCAGCACGCTCGGCGCCACCGCTGCCGCCCGCAAGCTGGGGCTCAACCGCAACACCGTGATGGCTCTTGCCGCTGGCGCCAACGTCCGCGCCGGCACCATGGCGATCGCCGCCCAGCGGTTGGGGTTGCTCGCGCCGCCCGCCGTGCTGGCTATCACGAGCGCACCCACCGCGTCGGACATTGGCTGAGCCCCAAATGCGCGGCGAGCCGGGCGGCAACCCAGCTCGCGCGCACATCCCACCAAGGGGACAATCAATGATCGAATCCAATATGGGCTCGGCTGCGCCGACGCGCAACCCTCCCAGCACAGCGGTCCGCCCGCCGAGCGGGCGTCCCGTCTCTGGTGCAGAGCCCGCGGCGGTAGCCGCTCTGAATTGGCTGCCGGCGCAGATGCTCAACACCGCGCCACCGCCGCGCAAGTGGCTCCTGGAATCGCAGGAGCGCACCGGGCCCTGCGGCGTGCTGCCTCGAGGGGAGGTGGCGGCGCTGATAGGCGCAGGCGGCACGAGTAAGACCATGGCCCTGATCGATCTGGCCGTCTCCGTCGCGCTCGGGTTGCCTTGGCTCGGCGTCTACGCCACGGAGCCCGGCTACGTTGCCTTGAACTTAGGCGAGGAGGATAGCAAAGAGATCTGGCGGCGCTTTTACGCCGTAGCCGAAGCTCACAACCTGAGCACGTCCGACCGCGAGGCGGCCCGCGTGCGGCTTATGGTGGCACCGCTTGCAGGGCTGCCGGCCACCTTGATCAGCGGCGCAGGCGAACCGAGCGAGATCGCTACCGGGCTCCGCCAAAAGCTGGAGGCGCAGCCGTGCGAGTGGAGCCTGGTTGCGTTCGATCCGCTGTCACGATTCGCCGGCTTGGACACCGAGACCAACAACAATGCCGCGACCGCGTTCGTGCGCGTGCTCGAAAGCTTCAAAACCCTGCCCGGCGCGCCAACCGTGGCCGTCTCGCACCATACATCAAAGGCAGCACGGCAGCCGGATTCGAGCGGACGCATGCGTAGCAGCGGCTCAGCGTACCGAGGCGTGACCGGCTTGCATGACGGCGTGCGCTGGGCAGGTGAGCTCACCGAATCGGAGCAGGGAACGATCGAGTTCAAGATCACGAAAAGCAACTACGGACCCAAGGCTCCAACGATCGAACCGCTGCAGCTTGTACGCGGGCCTAACGGAACGCTGCGGAAGGCATCGATCGATGACCTGGCGGAGGGCGCCGAGCGGCAAGGCTCGAAGCGCGCGCAGAAGCAGAGCGTCAAGGAAGAGGAGATCGAAGAAGCGGTCGTCGCCGAAGTGACAAAGCACGGGAGCCGCCACACGTCCAAAACGAAGCTCCAAGCGGCGCTCAGCATTGGCAGCAAGCAAGATCGGTTGCACGTTATTGGCGAGATGGTGGAAGCCGGGAGGCTGGTGATCGACGACTCCGGGGCGCGGCTGCTGGAGCCGGAGCCCGCCGGTTCTGGTTCTGGCGTCAATTGACGCGCGCCGGTTCCAGGTTCCGCCACCATAAGGTGGCTGGAACCACGGAACCACTGGTTCTAGTAACTGGTTCTGGAACCACTGGAACCGCGGAAAATATGCTACTTGGGTGGTTCTAGCGAAGTGGTTCCAAGCGCCTCGCCCATGGGCGGAACCGCCGGAACCGGTGAGCGGGTTCGATCCCCGTCACTCACCCCGTTCGGCGTTCGAGAGCGGTGCGCAGGAATCGAGCAACTTCGGCGTGCCCCTCCGCTTCCGCCTCCTCATGAGGCAGTCGATCGAATTCTCCTCGCTGATTCGGGTTGGCTCCGTGCTCGACAAGAAAGCGAACTGCATCTAGGTGTCCGTGCCCAGCCGCTCGGACCAGCACTGTCTCACCATAGTCATCGGCCGCGTTGACGTTGGCCCCGTGGGCGACAAGGAGCCTAATCACTTCGAGGTGGCCGTTGTTGACCGCGGGCATGAGCGCCGTGCGGAATTCGCACCCGTCAGTCTGATCAACCTGAGCCCCGCGAGCGAGGAGTAGCCGGACTACCTCGGTGTGCCCGTGGGCAGCCGCGCCATGCAATGCACTCTCGTTCGACTCGTCTAGCTCATCGACGGGCACGCCATCGTCTAGCTGCTCTTGAACAGCGGCCAAGTCACCGCGCTCGGCGGCCTCATGCAACGTGGACATCGGACCTTCATTGTAACGCGCGTTGTGGGGCAACTGCCACCCGGCTGCCGGTAACAGTAGGGAACCGATCAGGGCCCCAAGGGCGGCGATTTGCGCTCGGATCCGAGTCCGCGTGAAATCCACCGATCATGAATCAGAGATCGCGCGATCGGGCGGATCGATCCGGTTCCTTAAACCCGATCGCATGGCTATCCCGCTCAATGAAGGTGCCCGACAAATCGCGCTCGCCGGCAGCGCCGCCAAGGTCGCAGAAAAAATCGGCGTCGCAGCGCGCACGGTGTCCAGTTGGCGCTCGGGCCGCGTGGTGCCCGAGCACGCCAGCCGCCAGCGAATCCGAGACGCGGTCGGCGTGCCGATCGACGCCTGGGATCAGCTCCCCCAGCTGGCGGATGTGCGCGAGCCCGCACAACCCGAGCAGGACGGAGCGCAGGCGGCCCAGGAGCCTCAGGAGCGCGCGATCGAGCAGCTCCGGGCACAGCTGCAGCGAATCCGCGCAACGCGCGCCGGCGGCGGCCTAACGCAGCGCGCGGCCTGTGATTTGGAGCGCGTGGAGCTGGCTTGCCTGCGCGAGCTCCACCGCGCCGAGGGCGGCAAGCTCACGATGGCGCAGGTCATGTCGTCGCCGCACCTGGCAACGATCGTGGAGGCCTTGTTGGACGCTTTGGAAGGTCACCCCCTGGCAATGTTCGACGTGTCGGAGACGGTGTTTCGGCTGGCCGAGCGCGCTGATCCTGGCCGAGAGGCGCGCGAATTTCGGGCGGCTCACCAGGCCGCCTGCGCCGCCGTGGAAGCCGCGAATGCTGCGCTGGCCACCGAGCTCGCTGCAGCGCGCGGCGCGCAGCGACCGATTTAATTTGGGTGACGGTGAGGGTTGCGGTGGTGGCGGTCCTTAACAAGCCTCTATGGGACAACCCACCGTCACCGCACGCAGTTGCGCGGACTGTACCAGGCCGGCCCGCCCGGGGCGATCGCGCTGTGCGCAATGCGCGGCGCGCGCCGCTGCCCGTCAGAGAGCCGCCAATCGCATCCGCCGATCTCAACCTGCCGCCCCCACCGTAGCCGGCTATCTCGCGGCGCGCCTGGAAGGGGCGCGGCCGTGAGCCTGAAGAACCCGCTCGAGATGAGCGCGCGGGCGCGCAGGGCCACCGCACGCGCTTTCGATCGGATGATTGCTGGGCGCCCGCTGTCGCCGCCGCGCTGCCGAATCGATCCCTCGGTTGCCTCAGCATCCGAGCTGGCGTTACGGCGCGATCTCCGCTCCGGCGCTTTCGCTCACCGCCCGCTGAACGAACGCGACGAGGCAAAGTGAGCAAGCTCGATCGAATCCACCCTGACGTGCAGGCGGTGATCCCGGTGCCGGATCGCGAGCTCCTGGAGCGGCCAGAGCTCGGTGCGCAAGCGGACTATTTCGCGCGCATCGTGCCTGCGTCCGCCAACGAATATTTTGCGGTGGAGCTGCAGCACGGGATACGCGAGCTGCGGCGAGCCGCGCGCGCGCCCAAGCCGCCAGCTACAGCGACGGCGCCGGCGCCGGTTGCATCAATTCAACAGCGGCCTGAGCCGCAAAAGGAGGCCAATGTGGCCAATCAGCAGAGTCGTGAACAGAAGGCGCTTCTGGCGGCGATCTCGCCGCCTGTTTGGGCCCAGCTCAACGCGGAGATACGGGCATTTCTGACCAGCGCGGCATGCCCGATTCAGACCCTCGCACAATTTGTCGCGATGGGTTACGGCGGCGTGCCGGCGGATCAGAGCGTTCCTGTTGCCGGCCTCACGGCGCAGGAACTGGCTGTGCTTGAGGCCGGCGATCGCCAGCCGTTGACGCCGGAGCCAGAGGTCACGATGCGCAATAACATTCAAGTTTTTGGGGCACTGGTCCCGACGGAGCGGCTGCGCTGATGGCAACAGAGGCCACGGCGGTTACGCACGCACAGCGATGCACCGCGCACGGCGAGCGCTTGGCGGCAATCGGTGCGGAGCGGGACCGGGTGACGCGCGAGGCGCAACGTGCTGTGGCCGCGGCCGGTGACCGGCACAAGCGAGAGACGGACGCCGCCGAAAAAGAGCACACCGCGGCGATCGAAGCCGAGATGGTCAGGATCCAGTGCGCCGTACTCGCCGAGCTCGCGCCACTCGTCGCGAGCCACATCGCGAATCCGACCCGAGAAAACTCGAACGCGATCGCAACCGCGCTTCGTAGTCGGAACGCTGAGGCCGTGGAAATGGCGGGGGAACCACTAGATGTTTGCACGCTGGGATTTGCGTTCGCAGCGCAACTCATCGAGGTGCGCCCGGCGCTCATCGAGTACTTCGCTAATGACCACAACGTTTGGGGATTCGCATACGCCTCGTCGTTTGGCATACACTCAGCGCGCGTGATGAAACTCATCCTCGATGGCGTTGGGGTGGCTGCTGTGCATCAGGCCGTAACCGAGCTCGAGATTGCAGCCAATCACGTAGCAGCGAACGCAAATTTCCGTGGAGGCTTTCAGAAGCCTGCGGATCTCGAGCGCTGGAGGATCCGCACGACGGGCGGGACTAGGGCCGCGGTCATGAAAGCGATCGAGGCGACCTATAAAGCGGATGAGCGCCAAGCCTCGGCAGAATCGCACGCGCTCTACGTGCAGCACGTCAGCGGGCGCAAGGCCCATATGCGCGAACGCTGGATCAACGGCGCCACGCTCGATGAGGCAGACGCGGCGGCGCTGCACGCTTTAAGCCGTCCTTGGGAGACGCAGCCGTGAATTCGGTGCCGCTCGGCTGTTGCGGTTCCCACACGCAGCCGGGCGGCGCTTCTAACCCTGAGGAGTAATGCATGAGCGCACTTGCCTCTGTTTCCACAGATCCCACCAACGCCCCGACGGCGCTTGCGCCCGATGACGGCCAAAGAGTGGACGCCGCTTCAGTGCGGCCTGGGTTCCAATCCCTGCTGAACTTCATTGCTTTCCTGCGCACAACGCTTGCTGCGATCTGGGATGGCGGGACGCTGTTGCTCGGCAGCGGCAACCCTTTTGAATTCACCGCGAGCTCGCTCGTCATCACCGCGCCCACCACAATCAACGGGCCCGTTGAAATGACGAGCTCGCTTGGTGTCGATGGTGCGCTGAGTGTGGGCGGCACATTTTCTACGGGCGGCTCTACCACCCTTGGCAACACGAACGCCGATCCGACCACAATTAGTGGTCCTGCCACCGCGAACGAGCCGATCAGCTTCGCGAACAACGGCCGATCGCGAACGCGGAGCATCACCGGCGTGGACAGTGGCGGCGGGACTATTAGCTATGATGCGCGTTTCCAGGATATTTTCTGGCCGGCAGGTGCTTTGAGCGCGAACCAGATCGCCGACGTGGGCATCGGCGCGGGCACCGACGACTTCGTAAACGTAGCGTACTACGGCCCGAAAACCCTCACGATCAAGGCCGAGGGCACAAGCATCGTTTCTCTTGGCGCAACGGGAACGCATTTTGCGCGCCTCGTGAAAGTTGCGGCCACCGGCTGGGTTATCGCCGGGAGTGGGGCGTGAAAATGCACAACCTGATCATCGGGATCGCCAAGTTAGTTTGTAGGGTCGCGGCAGCATGCAAATGGCGCTGGTTGCGGCACAAGTTGATCGTCTTGCCGGCCGCACTTGTCCACGCGGCGGCAGTTGTCGGACTCGTGGACTTCACCCGATTAGACTCTGGGAAGTGACACCATGAACACGCTGCCGTCATTCGCCGAGCTGTTGGCCGCTGAAGCACTCCGGCGCCCACCCAAGCCGCGGCGATCGGAAGCCCGGCGGCTGCTGCGCGTGAGCGTTCGCGACATGGCAGCGGCGCGAAGGAGCCATGGCGCGCGCTCGCGCTGACCATCCAGCGCCGCACATCCGGCGCGCGGTATCTTCGATCGACAAGGAGATCCGCGAACTGCGCCGCGAGCGTGCCGCGATCCTCCAAGCTGCCGGCCTGTGTGCGCGATGCGTTCGTCGTCCGCGACGCTCGGATTGCCACAGCTGCAATCAGTGTCTTGGCTGGTGACAGCACAACCCTGAAGGGTTACTAATAAGCCGATCTCACGGCGCAGGAGGCACGCGCGATCTCACGGCTTGGGCTGTGTGCGCACAGGCTGTGAGATGGCAATGTCTCACAATTTGGCTTATTTTCAGCACGATCGGCGCTTGAGAAAAATCCTGAACGCTTCACGCGCGTTACGTGTTGCATGCGCGGCGTCTGCGTTTTTTCCATTTACCCGCGCCCGCGAAATGCCGTATTGAAGAATAGTCGGACGGCTCGTGCGTGTCAGCGCCCGAGCCGCCCTTGATCCCAAACGAGGAGTTAGCTCAAATGGAATCCAACGATCAGGCTAGCAAAGACCAGGCCGAATTGTCCGCAGCCCAAGCGCTCACGGCGCTCGATCTCGCCCTAGAAGCGGGCGGGGAGCTCACAATCGAACGTGTGGGGGCGGATGAATACGTGGGGCGCTGGTGGAAGGACGAGCTCGGAGACCCCACCGAGACCGCGGGCCGCTCGCTGCGCGGCCTGATCGCTTCGCTGGCGGTGGCCATTTCGACCGAGAATCCGTCGCAGGAATAGGGGGAGCACGGAGCCGGGCCCGCTCCGGAGGGGGAGCGGGCTCGCGCGAAACCGCGCGGAAGGCGGAAGCGCGAGCTAGTGAAACTCCGGATCTTTCGTGAGTTGCCACGTTCCGCTGTCAGGGCTCTCCAGGATGACAAAGTGCTTCCCTGCACCACGGCTGAGTCGCACGTACCCGAAGCAGCGCCAAGGCCCGTACACCGTGACGTTGCAGTGGTCTTCGGCTTTCTGAGCGTCTCCGCCAGCGTCCTTGCTGAAGTCCGCACTTGAAACCTTGAGCGCTGCTATTACAAATTGACGTGCAGCGGACCATGCGGAAGCCGCATTTGGGGTTGCCGGCACCGGCGCGGATGCCGGCGACGCATTGGCCATTGCAGACAGAGGTACGTCCGGCGTGAACTCCCGCGCAGGCTGTTCTTTTTCGCAGCCCAAGGTGAGCACGAGCACGATCGCGAGCCACATACGACGCCACCGTAGCGCGTTCGGAGCGCAAACAGCGCGTAGTCATTTTTCTTTCAGCAGCTCTGCCGGTGCTGACGCCGCGCTTCGATGCCAGCCTCTCACACGAACGTGTTGCAGCGGCCGCACATCGCGAGATGGTCTTTCATCGCGATCAGTGGAATCCAACACGCCGGCAGGCACACGAACAACAGCACCGCGAACAAGATCCAACCGCCCGTGGAGATCTTGGTCTTGTAGATTTTGCTTTCCTGCGCTCCGCAGTGACGGCAGGTCCACACAGCCAGCGGCGCGTAGCCCGGTGGCATGAATTGACCCTGATACGACGGAGGTGGCCCGTACGGATGCTGGTGCGACATGGATCCCTCTCGAAGCGAGCCACACTATCGGGTTGGCGGGTTCGACGCAATTCGAACGGCTGATCGAGCCCGGCTTGCCTGCCGCAACGCGCGGCGTATTCTGTCCCACGATGCGAAAGCTGATCGGGCTCGGGTTGCTGGCGGTGGCGCTGATCGGCGCGCCGTTTGCCGCCGCCGGTGAGCCGCGCGCGGAGCGCTGCCCGTACGCGGGCCTGCGGCCGAGCTGCCACCTCGACGAGCGGCCCGTGTGCGCGTGCGCGCGGAAACCGGGGCAGTCACCGGCGAGCTGCGCGTGGCGATGCGAGCGTCGACCATGACGGAAGCGCAGCTCTCGGACGCGCTCGTGAGGCCTGTGGCGATCGCCGTCCTACAGAAGCCGAGCGGCCCGCTTGCGCGGAATCATGGGCATTGGATCATCTTCGCGGCATGCGGCGGGCTCGTGCTTTCGGCTTCGCTGATGGCTCTGGTCGCGCTCGCGTGCGGTTACTGGTGGGACAAGAAGTTCTGGATCGGTGCTGCGGCGAATCCGCCGTGGGTCCTGTTTACCGGCGTTGCGGCGGCGCCTGCTGTGCTGCTGACATGGTACTGGCGAACAATTCAGCGTACCTGGGAGCTGAGCTTGCAGCACGCGCAACGCGTTCACGACGAGGCACAGTTGCAGCACGCTCTAGAGACAGCCCAGGTTGCTGCCCGGACGGCGGCTTTCGCAGCGTTTCAGCGCGACGTTGATCAGCTGCTCTCCAATGATCTAGGTGCGACGGCAGATGCGGTGGAGCGCGCGCTAGAGATCGCAACAGCGTTTCCGGGGCTCAGGCGGCCGCTTGCACGCCGGCTGGCGGGCTTCATTCGCGATGCGAAGAATATGCGTCCAAAAGGCGGTCCGGGATTGGTGAGCTACAAAGAAGCGCTGACTTCCGCCCTCCACGCGATCACCGCACTGCACGCCCTGGTGGACGACCTTCGCGTGGACTTGAGTGGTGCTGATTTGAGTGAGCTAGACCTGCGGGGAGTGAATTTTGCGGGAGCCACGCTGACAGGTGTTAGTCTTTCACACGCAGATCTCGGAAGCGCGCTCGGACTTGATGGCCTCATGCTTTTCAGTGTCAGCGTCGCCGACGCTATCTATGATGCGGGCGAGCTGGATGAGTACACGCTCGAGATGCTGAGATCCGCAGGTGCCGTATCGCGCGATGATGTCAACAACGAGGTCGATCGGGCGATCGCCGAGCTCGGCTTGGACCAAATCATGACTGACACAACCACATCACCGGACGCCGCGGCACCGGCTTCCAGCTCCGCTCCCGCCCCGGACCAAAAGGCAAAGTGAAGGTGAGCGGTTGACGAAGTTGCGCGCGATCAAAGGCCCGCGAAAAAGTGCGAGCACTTGTTGCACTCGAACCTTACGCCGTCCACTTCGATTGTGTCCGGATTCTGTTCGAAATGCTTCGCAAGCGCTACACCAAGCTTGATGAAGTGTTTGGCAAAAGCCTTGCCACGCCCGTTTGCGCGGCGGTCCCGAATGAACCCAGATAGCATGACCGTGATCGGAAACGCCACCTGTGGATACCAATCGATCACAAGCCACGGGCGGTTCATGTGCCCGAGCTTGCTGAAGATGATGAGTTGTTTCTCAGCGGCATCGCGCAGAGCAGCATGATCCCGCACCAGCGCACCGAACTCCGTGATCAAAGCGTCGTCGACCTCACGCAGATTTCGCCTTGCGGCGAGTTCTCCAAAAGCTGCATAAAGCTGTCGTCTCTCGTTGGACGGAGATGGGGCGGTGGCTTCGTCATAGAATTTGTCCCGACGGGTCTGCTCGACCTCGACGTAAATCACAGCGGCAACGACGAGCTCAGCCATAAACTCGAATGCGTCCTTGTTCCCCTGTGCCACAGCAAGAGCAAAGGCTACAATCACGAGCAGGACCGGCCAAACGAGGAATGCTCGCTCTGGGTCACGCGCATCGCGCCCAACTCCGTAGGCGAAGTGTAGGTACGCAATAGTTGCTCCAAGGGCTGCGAGAACCTGAGGCGCGAGAGCGCACATTGACAGGAGTGTACATCGGTTGGCCTGACAGGTTTCGCCTGGCGCTAGGCACCTCCGTCGCGACGGGGATCCGGCTGCTCGGCCGTGATAGAGTCAGCCAGCACGCGGAGGTAAACCAGAAGGGCGGCGCTTGCGGCTTTCGCGCTCGTTGATGCGCGCAACATTCGCGGCGCCGTGGCGCTTTCCCAGAGCAAATCGGGGGTCTCAGGTTGCGGTCCCTGGCCCTCGTTTTCGCTTCTTTCTCGTTGTTTCTCGTCCAATCCCGCGTGTTCGAGTCCTGGCGCCGGAGCCTAGTCGGACGTTGCAAAGCAACTTCCTCCCGCAGCCGGCATCCTCGCACCTTCGGTGTCGAGTCCTGGCGCCGGAGCCCAGTCGGACGTTGCAAAGCAACTTCCTCCCGCAGCCGGCATCCTCGCACCTTCGGTGTCGAGTCCTGGCGCCGGAGCCCAGTCGGACGTTGCAAAGCAACTTCCTCCCGCAGCCGGCATCCTCGCACCTTCGGTGTCGAGTCCTGGCGCCGGAGCCCAGTCGGACGTTGCAAAGCAACTTCCTCCCGCAGCCGGCATCCTCGCACGGCTCTCCTCACTTGGTGGTGGGGACGCGTGAAAAGTTTTTCAGGCACAGCAGCTTAGCCAGCCGACAGGCAATGCATTCAGGGCCGTCCAAGCGGCGCTTGTCGAAACGACGGCAAGGGACGACAGCCTATTTCTCGAGGATCGACTCGAGCACGTCCCGGAGCCACTGTTGCAGAGGATCGTCGTCGTGTCGGCGATGCCAGACCGCCTGAAGCACGAAACCGGGGATGGCCACCGGGGGCTTCAGACTCACTAGCGCCGCCCGACGCCGGCTCCCGGTGCTCGAGCACACGGGCGGGCTGGCGAGCGCAGCGGGGATGGTGGCGATGTAGTCGGTCTCGGCTACGACCCTCAAGGCGCTCTCGAAGTACGGCACGCGGACCGCGACGCGCCGCTCGAGGCCGCGCTGCGTGAGCACCCGACTCACGAGGCTGTCGGCGTCGCCACCGAGGGGATAGACGACCACGTGCTGGAGCGCACAGAAGCGCCGCAGCGTCAGCTTCCGCCGGGTGACGGGGTGATCCTCGCGCACGACGCTGAGGAAGCGCTCGCGGAGAAGGTTCACGGTCCGCAGCTCCTCCGGCAGACGGCCGACTTTGGGCACGACGAGGAGATCCAGCCGGCCAGCCGCGAGCTGCGAGAAGACGTCGCGCCCTGCGGGTTCGATCTGCACGTCGAGCAGCGGTGCGCGTCGCATCAGTCGGCCGACGAATTCATGAACGACGGCTCCGAGGGCGTGCTCGGTCGCGGCCATGCGCACGATCCCGTTCGCAGTGGTCGGATCGAACGGCTGCGGCGGGCGAAGGAGCCCGCGGAGCCCGTCGAGGCAGGCCGTGAGCGGCTCGCGCAACCCGGCGGCGCGAGCCGTGAGCAGCATCTTGCGATCCGCAGGGACGAGCAACTGATCGTCGAACCACTCGCGGAGTTGCCCGAGGCTCCGGCTCATCGCTGATTGCGTCACACCGAGGCGGACCGCCGCACGCGTGACGCTCCGCTCGACCAACAGCCAGTGCAGCGCGAGCAGCAAATTGAGGTTCATCTGCTCGAGCCGGGGCTCGGAGCTCGCGCCGCGCGCTCGAGAATGATTTGTGATCATGAACAACTATATCAATCATGCATTGGAGTAATGTAGACATTTGGCGTAGTCGTCGACCATGGACTCCGACGAGGGCGCAATTGCGCCACGCAGCAAACGACGCCCCCGACTCCTGAGCTACGCGACCCTCGGCGCGACGCTGGTGCTCGGCGCCGTGCTCGTGCTCGTGCGCGCCGGCTTTCGCTCGCTCGATGTCGCCGCCTACCCGCTGCCTGTCCAGCGGCCGACGACCTGGCAGGAGATCCTCGCTCGACCGCGACCGGTCACCGTCGAGGTCCTGAGCACCGGCACCGTCGATGGAGATCGCCGCGTGGTCCTGGACGAACGCGATCCCGACATCGAGGAGCTGGGTGACCCTCATGCGCCGAGCACGGTGTTGGCCTACTGGGTGCATCACCAGACCGAAGGCGACTACCTGATCGACGCCGGCCTCGCCCGCGCGTTCGCGCGCGAGGGCGGCAA
>JADMIO010806557.1_pt1 | contig 17700 bp, 19 predicted proteins | sample 8958161 | NCBI WGS metagenome assembly JADMIO01 (sample SAMN16585339, study PRJNA669376) | soil metagenome | isolation source: Crop rotation soil | place: USA: Cullars Rotation, Alabama | collected 2011
CTTTCCCGTACACCACCGCGGACGCGGTCCCCATCGCCTCGGCAACGAAGCCGCTGAGCACGCTGGTCATACTCTCGCTGGTCAGGGACGGCTTCTTCACGCTCGAGACGACAGCTGGCTCGCTCCTGCCCGACTGGCCGAAGGACAAGGCCGGCATCACGCTGCGGATGCTCCTCGCGCAGACCTCGGGCCTGCCCGCACGCGCCGACTGTCTCGAGACGCGTGCGGCGACGCTGGCCACCTGCACGCAGGAGATCTCCCGGCTCCCTCTCCGCGCCCCACCAGGCAAGGCCTTCATCGACGGCGGCGCCGGGTTCCAGGTGGCCGGCCGGATGGCGGAGCTCGCCTCGGGAAAGCCGTGGGCGCTGCTGATGCAGACGCGGCTGATGGACCCTCTCGGATTCCGTGCCACCGGGTTCGGGCAGACCGATAACCCGCGCATCGCGGGTGGCGCCCAGGCGAACGCCGCCGAGTACACACGCGCGCTCCGCCAGCTGCTACCCGGAGCCAGCCCCGACCTGCTCGGCCCCGCCCTGCGAGAGGCGGTGCTCGCCGACCAGAGCGGTGGGGTGCCGCTGCAGCAATCGGCCTTCGCGCTCGCGCCCGGACGCGAGTCGCTCCGCGCCGGGTTCGGCGTGTACCGGGACCGCGTTGGCAGCGACGGGAGAGCGCTCGAGGTCGTCGCCCAGGGGGTGTACGGATTCACCGGCTGGGTGGACACCGAGCGCCGGCTGGTGGGCGTGCTCGTGGTCCGTGGCAAGGTCGCCGACGTGTGGCCGGTCGAGCAGCGCGTCCGCGAGCTGGTGCGGAAGGCGGTGCCCGTGGCCGCCCGATGAGCAGGCTGGCCGCGGTCCTCCTCACCCTTTGCGCGTGCGCATCGAGTCCGCCGGCTCCGGCCGCCTCCCGTGCCCAGACGCGCGTCGCGGTCACGGTGGACGACCTCCCGCGGCACGGGCCGGAGGCGCCGGGCCAGGACCGGCTCGCGCTGCACCGCGCCCTGCTCGATGCGCTCGGCCGGCACGGCGTGCCTCAGGTGTACGGGTTCGTCAACTCGGGGCGCGCCCGGCCCGAGGACCGCGACGCGCTCGAGGCGTGGGTGGCCGCCGGATACCCACTGGGGAACCACACCGCGCATCACCCCGAGCTCAAGGCGGTCGGCCTGGAGGCCTACCTCGCGGACGTCGACGCCGGGGAACCGCTGCTCGCCGAGCTGCTCGGGCCAGGCAAGGAGCGGGTCTGGAAGGTGTTCCGCTACCCGTACCTCGCGCAGGGGACGGACGTGCCCTCGCGTCTGGCGCTGCGCCAGGCGCTCTTCGAGCGGCACTACCGGATCGCCGAGGTGACGATCGACTTCGACGACTGGGCCTACAACCCGCCCTACGTCCGCTGCCTCCGTCGAGGCGACACGGCGAGCGTCGAGGCTCTCGAGTCGATGCTGCTCGATGCGGCCGTCGCCCAGCTGCGGTGGGCGGACGACGCCCTGCGCCGGATCGCGGGGCGCCCGGTGCCTCACGTCCTGCTCCTGCACGCCGGCGCCTTCGACGCGCGCATCCTCGACCGGCTGCTCTCCACCTACGAGAAGGAGGGCGTGCGGTGGATCCCGCTCGACGAGGCGCTGGTGGATCCGGTCTATGTGCACGAGCCGGACCCCCCGCGGTCCTGGCGGGGCGACCTCGCGTGGCAGATGATCCGCTCCCGCCAGATCCGGGACTTCACCTTCACTGCCTCGGCGGCTCCGCTGCTCGAGCGACTCTGTCTCGACGCGAAGGCGGCCGCCGACCGCCCGGATCCGTGACGCCGGGGCCTCAGAGGTCTCCGAGGCGCTCGTCGATCTCCTCGGCCAGCGAGGGGTGCGACTGTGCGAGCGCAGTCTCGCGCGCGCCCTCGAGCACCTGCCGCGCCTCGTCCCTCCTGCCCGCACCGGCCAGCGCGTCCCCGAGGGCCACCAGGGCCGCCGCGTAGCCCGGCTGGAGGGAGACCGCCGTCCGGAGGCTCTCCACCGCCTCGGCGTACCGCCGCTCGTCGAGCAGGAGCTTCCCGAGCGAGAAGTGGCCCATCGGCGAGCCGGGGTGTTCGGCCGCCAGCTTCCGGAACTGCGCCTCGCGTTCGCTGCCCATCGCGATTCCCTCCGTACCACTCGCAGGCCGGAAGCGCTCTGTCTTATGGTGCGCCGCCGTTGAGCCCTGCCAAGACCAAGACCCATCGCCCCCGGCCAGCGGGCCGGGGTGCACACCGCAAGCGTCCCTCTCGCCGTCCGGGCGCCGAACCCACCGCGCGGCCGCGTCCGGAGAACCCGGAGGCGCTGGCACTCGCGCGCCGCGCGGCGACTTTGCTCGCGGACCGCAAGGCCACCGACGTGGTGCTCCTCGACGTGCGGGGGATGAGCAGCTACGCCGACTACTTCGTCATCGCCTCGAGTGACTCCGAGCGCGGCGTCATCGCCACCGCCGAGCACGTGCGCGAGACGCTCAAGACCGAGGGCCACCGGACGATCGGCACCGAGGGCTTCGACACCGGCCACTGGGTCCTGCTCGACTTCGGTGAGGTGGTCGTGCACGTCTTCTTCACCGAGGTCCGGGCCTTCTACGACCTCGATGGCCTCTGGGCGGACGCGCCCAAGGAGAAGGCCGTCTGAAGATCCGCGTCCTCTCGGTGGGGCGCGACCGTTCTGGCTGGTTCGAGCCCGCGGTCCAGGGCTACGCGGAACGGGTTCGCCGCCACGCCGAGCTGGAGCTGGTCGAGCTGCCCGCGGCGAAAGGGGCGCTTCCACCCGCCGACGCCCGCAGACGCGAGGGTGATGCGCTCCTCGCGAAGGTGAAGCCCGAGAGCTGGCTGGTCGCGCTCGACGAGCGGGGGACGATGCTCGATTCGACGGAGCTCGCCCGGATGGTTGCGACCGCACGTGATGCCGGACGTGAGCTGGTCTTCTGCATCGGGGGCGACGAGGGCCTGGATGCATCGGTCCGCGACCAGGCGTGGAAGGTGCTCTCGCTGTCGCGAATGACTCTCCCCCACCGGCTGGCCCGGGTGGTCCTGATGGAACAGCTCTACCGGGCCCTGTCGATCCTGCGCGGCGAGCCGTACCACAAGTAGGGGCTGCGCCCCGGCCGGGGGGGGATTATCCATGCCCGGCCAATGGTCACCATCACCTACTGCAACAGCTGAGGCTATCTCCCCAGGGCCACCCGTGCGGCGGCCGAGCTCAAGAAGTCACTGGGCGTGGAGGCGGACCTCATTCCGGGAAGCGGCGGCATCTTCGTGGTCGCCGTCGACGGGAAGACGGTGGCGGAGAAGGGGCTGACCGGGTTCCCCAGCGAGCAGGAAGTGGTGAAGGCGGTCGGCGCGGCGCTCAAGCGCTGACCGGATTGACGGCAGGAACCCGGCGAGGAGCGCCGCGCCGGTCGATCCGCCGGTACACCTTGTCGGTCAGCCAGGAGAGGACGGCGGTGGCGGCGATGAGCACCAGCACCAGTCCGGCGAAGCCCACCCAGCCGCAGCGGCCTCCGGCGAGCCGGACGAGCGAGACGCCGCGCACCTCGTAGTAGATGAGCATCTCGTGCCAGAAGTAGGCGGCGAGCGACGACGTCCCGAACAGCTCCAGCAGCCAGACCCCCGGTGACCGCCGCGCGCCGGCAGGCGCCCGGGCCTCGAGGAAGAGGAGCAGCAGGAGGAGCGCGATCACCGAGATGCCGCGCGCACCGGTGTTCGCCGGGTCGGTCACCCAGAACGCGTGGGGCGGGTAGACCGCGAGCCACACCGGCCGGAGGAACCAGAGCACCGCCGAGCCGAGGCCGATGCCGATCGCGAGACGGCGAACCTCGGCTCCCGTGCCGCGCGCGGCCGTCGCACCGGCCGCTCCCCCCAGGAAGGCCCAGCCGGCCCAGGGCAGCAGCGGGAAGACCGAGTGCCGAGGCCCGCTCTTGTTCAGGAGGTCCTGGAAGGGGCCGGTGACTCCGTCCGCGTAGGGCGAGATCAGGAACAGCACCAGCGCCACGCCGAGCGAGGCCAGGGCGAGCGCGCGCGGGCGGGGAGAGAGCGCGACGTTCAGCGGCAGCGCGGCCAGCAGCGTGAGCCCGATGCACTGGAGGATGTCGATCCGCAAGAGCCAGCCCGGATCGACGGAGATGGGGAACCAGACCCAGTTGATGAGGGTGCCGACTGCGAGCACCTCGCCGATGCGCCGGAGGGTGCGGAGGACGCGTGGGGCGCGCGGCCCTCCGGCCGAGGCGGTGCGCACCTGGACCAGCGCCAGCGAGAACCCGGCGGCGAAGATGAACGACGGCGCAACCAGCCCGTTGACGTAGTCGAGCACACCCGCGGCGTGCGTCGCGAGCAGCTCCTTGCGGAGCAGGACCATGGCGTGCGTCTCGACCATCACGAGGACAGCGAGGCCGCGGAGCCAGTCGAATGCCCGGACGCGCGCCTGCGTGGAAGGCTGGGACGGGCCGGGCACCACGTCGGTTCTACCACCGCACACCGGCGCCGGCCGGGCCGCGCTGGTCGGGTCGGGGTGGACCTCGCGACGCACGCTGTCGCAGTGCGCTTTAACGGTCGACGTGACCGTCGGTGCTGGCTACCTTACGGAGCTCATGGCTCCCAAGCACCGCGTCCTCCTGGCGGTCCTCGACGGCTGGGGCGTTCGCGCCGAGCGCGAGAACAACGCCATCCTCCTCGCCGGCACCCCGAACCTCGATCGCTTCGCCGGGAAGATGCCGCGCACGGATCTCCTGGCCTCGGGCCTCGCGGTCGGGCTCCCCGAGGGGCAGATGGGGAACTCGGAGGTCGGCCACACCAACATCGGAGCCGGCCGGATCGTCTACCAGGACCTGGTGCGCATCAACCGCGCGGTCGAGCGGGACGAGCTGGTCCACAACCCGGTGCTGGTCGCGGCGATGGACACCGCACGCAAGGACGGCAAGGCGCTGCACCTGATGGGCCTCATCGGTCCGGGTGGAGTGCACGCGTCGCAGAACCACCTCCTCGGGCTGCTGAAGGCGGCGAGGACGCGCGGGGTCGGCCGGGTCTACGTGCACGCCTTTCTCGACGGCCGCGACACGCCGCCGACGAGCGCGCTCGGGTACCTCGAGGAGCTGGAGCGCTTCCTGCGCGAGACCGGTGCGGGACGCATCGCCACGGTCATCGGGCGCTTCTATGCGATGGATCGCGACAAGCGCTGGGACCGGGTCCAACAGGCCTACGACGCGATGGTGCGCGGCAGCGGACGTCGCGCGCCGGGTGCGCTGGAGGCGGTGCGCGCGTCCTACGGTGAGAAGGTGACCGACGAGTTCGTTGTGCCGACGGTGATCGTCGAGGGAGATGCGCCGGTGGCCACCATCCGCGACGGGGACGCGGTCATCTTCTTCAACTTCCGCGCGGATCGCGCGCGCGAGCTGACCCACGCCCTGGCCGTGCCGGGGTTCCACGAGTTCGACCGGGGGGGGCTGCGGCTCGGCATGTACGTGTGCATGACCCAGTACGACGCGACGTTCGAGCTCCCGGTGGCCTTCCCGCCCGAGCAGCCCCGGGAGATCTTCGCGGAGGTCGTCTCGGAGAACGGGCTGACCCAGTTCCGGACCGCCGAGACCGAGAAGTACGCGCACGTCACCTTCTTCTTCAACGGTGGCCGCGAGGTGGTGTTTCCCGGCGAGGAGCGGGCGCTCGTGCCGAGCCCGCGCGAGGTGAAGACGTACGACCTCAAGCCCGAGATGGCTGCACCCGAGGTCAGCGCGCGGCTGGTGCAGGCGATCGACTCGGGCAAATACGACTTCCTGCTCGTGAACTACGCCAACCCGGACATGGTCGGCCACAGCGGGAACCTCGACGCATCGATCAAGGCCGTGAAGGTGGTGGACGGCTGTCTCGGCCAGGTGGCAGATGCGTGCGCTCGCGCGAACGTGCTGCTGGCGATCACCGCCGACCACGGGAACTGCGAGCTGATGCGCGATCCGGTGACGGGCCAGCCGCACACGGCGCACACGACGAATCCGGTGCCGCTCCACCTGGTGCACCCGGACCTCGCCGGGGCGAAGCTGCGGAGCGGCGGCGTCCTCGCGGACGTCGCGCCGACGCTCCTCAAGGTCATGGGCCTGCCCCAGCCGAAGGAGATGGACCGGAACAGCCTGCTGACCTGACCCGTGCTTCGGGCGCGGGCCCACCGTGGCGATCGGTCGCGGGGGTCCACCCGTGGTCGGAGACGGGAGTCCGCTCCGACGGACGTCCTGCGCGGTGCGCTGGGGTCCTCTCCCGGCCCACCGACAGGTCGCGCATCGCGGCCGACCTGCGCTCGGCCCTGATCCTGTTTTCGGCGGCGTAAGACACTGAAAAGACGGGCCTTCGAGGTGCCAAACACCTCGTTACGGGCCTCTCACGCCGTCCCGTCAGGAGGTGTCCGTTACGAGGTGTCTGACACCTGGTAGCCGGCTCGGGACGTCTCCCGGTCATGCTCGCCGCCTACGGCCGGGAAAGTGAGCCGGACGCGGTCCGGGGCTTGCTGAGGCGAGTCCGGATGTCCCTCGCGGCGGAGTTGCTCGCGCTCGTGTTCCCGCCCGCCTGCGCCGCCTGCGCTTCCCTCCTCGAGGCCGAGGCGACCTTCTGCGCGCTGTGCACCCTGGCGACGGAACCGGTAACCCTCCCCGGCTGCCGGCGTTGCGCCGAGCCGGTCGAGCAGCCCGGGGCCTGCCCGCGCTGCCTCCGGGCATCACCTCCCTTTCGCTCGGCCCACGCCGCGTTCGTGCACACCGGACCGCTCGCCCGCGCCATCCATCGCTTCAAGTACGAGGGGCACAGCGAGCTCGCGCTGCCGCTCGCCCGGGCGCTCGCGGCCGAGGCGCGACCGTGGCTCGACGCCCTCGGCCCTGCCGCGGTGCTCGTCCCGGTCCCCCTGCACCGCGGCCGGCTGCTGCGTCGGGGCTACGACCAGGCCGCCCTGCTCACCCGCGCCCTCGCCCGGGAGACCGGTCTGGCGCAGCGGCCCACCCTGCTCCAGCGGGTCCGCGCCACCCGGAGGCAGGTGGGGCTCAGCGAGGCCCAGCGCATCGAGAACCTCCACGGGGCGTTCGCCACGCGCGGTCCGACGCCCGGCGCGCCGGTGGTCCTGGTGGACGACGTGTTCACCACGGGCGCCACGGTCCGGGCGGCCGGCGCCGCTCTGCGCGAGTCGGGGGTGCGGTGGGTGTACGTCCTCACCCTCGCCAGGGCGGTCGGGGAAGCGAACCCCGGTCGCTTCGGGTTATGAACGACGAGCCATCGTGGTTTCCAGCCTCCTCCTCACGGCCTTCCTGGCCGCAGCCTCCACTCCCACCCCAGACGATCCGCTTCCCGCCGAGGCCCAGGCCCGGGCCAAGGATGCGCTCGCCCAGTCCCGCTCGCCCCGCGGCGCCGCCGCGCTGATCCGGCTCCGCGGGCTGCGCGACGACCTCGCCGACCCGCATCCGGTGGACGCGACCTTCAGCCGCATCGCCTCCGATCCGCGGGCCGATCCGTTCACCCGCACGCTCGCGAAGCAGGTGCTCTCGGACCTCGACGTGACCCAGGGCCGCGTTCCGGAGGCCGAGCGCCGGATCCGCGCCCTCGGCTACCTCCAGGACGTCTACGTGCTCGGCGGGTTCGACAACGAGGGCAAGACCGGCTGTGACACCGACGCCGGGCCCGAGAAGACGCTCGATCTCGAGGGAACGCTGCAGGCGAAGGGACACCCCGCGCGCTGGCGCAAGGCCGCCGCTCGCTCGCTGGACGGCGGGATCGACCTGGGTGCGATGCTCCGGCCCACCCGCGGCGTCGTCGCCTACGTGCTCGCCCTGCTCGACGAGCCGGCCGCCCGACGCACCGTGCTCGCCCTCGGCACCTCTGGAGGCTTCCGGCTCTGGGTGAACGGGGAGAAGGTGGCCAGCAGCGACAGCTACCACCCTGCACGCCCGGACCAGGATCGCGTCTCGGTGCAGCTGCGCGCGGGCGTGAACCGGGTCCTCCTCAAGGTGTGTCACGAGGACTCGGGCGTGCTCGGTGCCTACCTCCGGGACGAGTCGGCACGCGCCCGGCTGGTGACACCTGCCCGGCTTCCGCCGCCTCCGCCCGGACCGGGCCCCGCCGCGAAGCGCCTGCCGACGCTCGCCACCACCCTCGAGGCCGAGGTGAATCGCCGGCCGGAGGACGCGCGCCTCCGCGCGGATTACGCGCAGGTGCTGGAGGCGACCCAGGCCTTCGATTCCCGCGAACACGCCGACGTGGCGAACGCCGAGCGCGCCACCGCGGATGCGGCCGCCATCGGCCATCCGGATCCTCGCCTCGAGCTCCTCGCTGCACGGCTCCAGCAGGACGAGAACATCCGGCGACGTCACCTCGAGGCGGCGCTCGCCGCGGCTCCTGACCTGCTCGAGGCCCGCGTGCTGCTCGCGCGTGCAGAGCTCACCCAGGGCCATCCGGAACGGGTGCTCACCCTCCTCCAGCCACTGGTCCAGCGCTGGAAGGGGTTCGTCCCGGCGCAGGTGCTCCTGGCGCGCGCCGAGGACGACCTCGGCGACTCGGTGTCGGCCACCCGTCGCATCGAGAACCTGCCCCCGTCGAGCTGGCGCATCCCCGAGGCGGGACGGGAGCGGGTCCGCAGCGCACGGCGCCTGGACCGGAGCGACGAGGCGCTCGAGCGCCTGCGGGGCGTGCTCGAGGCCCGCCCTGGCGACGGCAGCAGCCTGTCCCTCCTGGCCGAGACGCTGGCCGACCGCGGAGACGTCACCGGCGCCGAGGACGCGATGCGCGCCGCCCTGCGACTGTCCCCCACCAGCAACGACCTCCGCCTTCGCCTGGCCGAGCTGCTCGCATCGAACGGACGGCTCGAGGACGGGCTGGCCCTCTTCTCCGAGGCCGAGGCCCTCTGCCCGGACGATTCCGAGATCTTCGAGCGGATGGGCCGGACGCTGCTCTACGCGGGGCGCAAGGACCCCGCGCTCGCCGCCCTGGACCGCTCGCTGGTCCTCCGCCCTCAGAATCCGGCGCTGCGCGACGCGGTCCGGGCGCTGCATGGCACCGACGCCGCTGCCGCCTCGACCGACGCCATCGACATCCGCCCGCTGGTCGCCGAGGCGGATAGCTACGCGGAGGATGCGGTGACGCTCGCCGACGTCACGCGGGTCCGCGTCCAGCAGAGCGGGCTCTCCAGCCGCTTCCACCAGCTCGCGGTGAAGGTCTATACCCGCCGCGGGGTCGACGCGTTCCGCAGCTTCCCCATCACCTACAGCCCGAGCCGCGAGGAGGTCCGCATCCTCCGCGCCCGCATCACGAAGCCCGACGGCTCACTGGTGGAGAGCTTCGGTGACACGAACCGCAGCCTCAACGAGCCGTGGTCCGGCATGTACTACGACGCGCAGGCCAAGGTCCTGAGCTTCCCCGCCCTCGCCCCCGATGACGTGCTCGAGATCCAGTACCGCGTGGAGGACACGGCCAGCGACAACCTCCTCTCGGACTACTGGGGCGATCTCTCCTACGTGCAGGGCACCACCCCGAAGCTGCGCTGGGAGTACGTCGTGGACATGCCCGCGGCGCGCACCCTGTACTGGAACGAGAAGACCCTCGGCGCCGGCGTGAGCGCTCGGCGCGAACCCACGTCCGATGGCCGCGCCCTCTACCGGTTCGAGGCGAAGCACGTCTCGCGCGTCACGCCCGAGCCAGGGATGCCGGGCTGGTCCGAGGTCGCCGCGACCCTCCACGTCTCGACCTACAAGACCTGGGAGGACGTCGGTCGCTACTACTGGAACCTGATCCGCGACCAGCTCGTGCCCGACGAGAGCATCCGCCGCGCCGCCCAGGAAGCGCTGGCCGGCGTGAACCGGAAGGACACCCGCGCGGTGGTCCGGGCCCTCTACGAGTACGTGGTGAAGAACACCCGCTACGTTGCGCTGGAGTTCGGGATCCACGGCTACAAGCCGTACCGCGTGGACCGGGTGCTCGCGCGCCGCTTCGGCGACTGCAAGGACAAGGCGTCACTGCTGCACGCGCTGCTCGAGGTGTCGGGCGTGGACAGCCGCATCGTGCTGCTCCGGATGCGCCAGCTGGGGTCCATTCCTCCCGAGCCCGCATCGCTCGCGGTGTTCAACCACGCAATCATCTACGTGCCTGCGCTCGACTGGTACCTGGACGGCACCGCCGAGTTCCATGGCGCGACCGAGATCCCCATCTCCGACCGCCGCGCGAGCATCCTCGTCGTCGAGCCAGACGGGAAGAGCCGCTTCACCGTCACTCCGGAGGCCCGCCCCGAGGACAACGTCACCGACGTGCAGCTCGATCTCGCGCTCCGCCCCGGAGGCGCCGCCGAGGTGAAGGGCGAGAGCCGGGTGCGCGGGAGCGCGGCGCCCGAGTACCGCCGCAGCTACCAGTCCGCCGCCACCCGCCGCACCACCCTGGAGCAGGGCTGGGCCCAGACCTTCCCCGGCCTGAGCGTGGACAAGGTGTCGATCAGCGATCCCGGCAAGCTCGATCAGGACGTGGCGCTCGACTACGAGCTGAGCATTCCCCGCTACGCCGAGGTCGGGGGTGACACGCTGCGCTTCCTGCCCTTCGGGAGCCGCCGGGGCTACGTCGAGACGTACGCCGGGCTGGCCGAGCGCCACGGAGATCTGGTGCTCGACGGCCCGAGCGTGAGCCGCTTCACCTTCCGCTACCGCCTACCCTCCGGCTGGAGCGTGGATGCGCTTCCCCCGGACGTCACCAGCGACACGGGGTTCGGCAAGCTCCACCTGAGCTATGCGCTCGAGCAGGGAGTGCTCGTCTGCCGCGGAGAGCTGGTGTTCAGCCGCGATCGCATCTCGGCGCGCGAGTACCCCGCGTTCCGCGCCTTCGTCGCCCAGGTGGATCAGGCCTTCTCGCGCAAGGTGCTGGTCCGCGCCCCGCCGAGGGCCGCGCCCCCGCAGCGCGCCGCGATTCCCGCCGGGGTGCCGCCCGCCGGGGTACCCTCGAGCCCATGAGCTCGGTTCCAGAAGCGCCGCTCCGGATCACCCTCGCCGTCTGCGCCTACGTGCTGCTCGTGGTGTGGGTCACGCTCCGCGGTCTCGACACCGGCCTTCGCCGCTCCGGATGCGCTTCGTCGATTCGCCGGAGTCTCCTCATCCGCATCGGTGCGCTCCTGGGGACCTGGTTCGTCGCGGTGACTGCCGCCGCGGTCGCCGGAGCGTGGCTCGACCCTGCGGCGCCGCGCGCGCTGGGCTACCTCATCCCCGCGCTGGTGCTGTCGCTGGTGCTCTGGCGCGCCGGCTGGCTGCAGGCCGCGGTCCAGGCGCTCCCGCCGGCTGCGATCCCCTGGCTGCAGACGCTCCGCATCGGTGGCGGGCTGACTCTCTTCGCGGCGTGGGCGTCCGGGCTCGCTCCCTGGGGGTGGGTGGCCACGGCGGGCACGGGAGACATCCTGGTCGGACTGGGGGCGGCGGCGGTCGCAGCCCTGCTCGGCACCGGGCTCGCGTGGTCCCGGAGCGCGGCCATCGTCTGGAACGTGTTCGGGCTGGTGGACATGGCCCACACGATGGTGCGGGGGCTTCTCTCGGCGCCGGGCCCCCAGCAGCGCATCTTCGAGACTCCGCCGAATCTGGTGCCGGCGGTGTTCCCCTTCCTCTATCTACCAGCGTTCATCGTACCGCTGACCATCCTGCTGCACATCCTGTCGCTGCAGCAGCTGGCGAGGATGGGCCGCACCGCGCCCGCCTGACGGAGCGACCCGGTCACTCCGTGCGCATTGCCTCGACCGGATCGAGGCGCGCGGCGCGGGCGGCGGGGTAGATGCCGAAGAGAAGCCCCACGCCGGAGCTCATCGCCAGCGCGAGCGCGACCGCCCACGTCGGAACCGAGGTCGGGAAGTTCAGCGCCCACCGGGCCAGGAACGCCACCACCGCGCCTCCGAGCACCCCGAGCAGTCCTCCGACGAGCGAGAGCATGATCGCCTCGGTGGCGAACTGGCCGAGGATCCGGTACCGGCGCGCACCGAGCGCCTTGCGAACGCCGATCTCCTGCGTCCGCTCGGTGACCGACACCAGCATGATGTTGAGGATCCCGATGCCTCCCACGATGAGCGAGAGCAGGCACACGCCGAAGCTCGCCGCGGTGACGACCGCGGAGATCTGGTTGAAGGCCTGGGTCGCGGACTCGTTGGAGAAGATGAAGAAGTCGTCCTCCTGCTGCGGCTTGAGGTTGTGCCGCCGCCGCATCAGCTGGCGCACCTCCTCCATCGCCCGCGGGAGCACCTCGGTCGAGGACGCCTGCATGCTGATGTTGAGCGAGCGGTTCTTCCCCCACAGCGGGAAGAAGGCGTTGATGGGGATGACCACCACGTCGTCCTGCTGGAACCCACCGACCAGCGCGCCCTTGCGCTTCATCACGCCGATGACCCGGAATGGCCGGGTGCGGATCCGCACCTCTTGACCGAGCGGATCCCCGCCGGGGAAGAGCACCTCGGCGACGTTGGACCCGAGCACGACCAGCCGCTCGCCGTCCGCGACCTCCTGGATGTTGAAGGCCCGTCCCGAGGCGATGTCCATCGCGTTGGTGAGGAAGAAGTCGGCCGTTCCGCCGGCCACCTGGATGTTCGGGCGGGTCTCGTAGCGGTCGGTGGAGACCTTCACCCCGAAGTCCCAGGCCTCGCCGGTGGTGGCCACGACGTCGGGCAGCCGCCGCTCGATGTCGTCCCGATCCTCGATGGTCAGGTTGGGGCGCTTCGACAGTCGATCGAAGTCGAAATTACCGAAACCGTTGGGAAATTTTTGGACCTGGAACCCGTTGGAGCCGAGGCCGGTCAGGTCCTCGTCGACCTTGTTCCGGAGCCCCTCCAGCAGGGCCATCATCGCCACGACGGTCGCCGCTCCGATGACGATGCCGAGCAGCGTCAGCAGCGAACGGAGCCGGTGTCCCCAGAACGTGGACAGGGCGAGGCGGAAGTTGTCGGTCAGCGCGCGCACCCAGAGCTCTTGACGACCCGCCATGGGGCCCATTGCAGCAGATCCCTGCACCGGGCAGCCAGTCGGCCGTGCTGGACCCGGGGTGGACGGTCCCGGACGGCATGCCCACGTTCGCCCCGAACACGGGCCGTCGGGCCACGCGCCCCGGACGGTGCCCCCGGCAAGGAGTGTCAGCGTGGAAGCGACGAAGCTGTTGAAGCAGCAACACGACGAGGTGAAGGGGCTCTTCAAGCAGTTCGAGTCGGCGGAGGAGGACTCCGAGAAGCAGGAGTGCTTCGACGAGATCGCCGACGCCTTCGCCGCGCACGGAGAGATCGAGGAGAAGATCTTCTATCCGGCGGTCTACGTCGGAGCGCTCAAGGAGAAGCTCCAGGAGGCCGTCGAGGAGCACCTGGCGGGCAAGCGGGTCATCGCCGATCTGCTCGAGATGGAGCCGTCGGACGAGCAGTTCGATCCGAAGATGAAGGTCTTGAAGGAGCTCATCGAGCACCACGTCCAGGAGGAGGAAGGCGAGCTCTTCCCGCTGGTCAACAAGAACTTCGGCCGCGAGGAGCTGGACGCGCTCGGCGAGCAGATGGAGCAGATGTTCAAGCGGCTGCTGGAAGACACGCCGCGCGAGCAGATCCCGTCCGAGACCGACCACGCGCCGCCGCTCGGCTGAGGGAGCCTCCGGCGTGTCGTGGGCTGCTGCCGGGGCGAGCCTCGGCAGCCCTGCTCTCCGGGTGCCGGTGACCGGCTGCCTCAGGGCCCGGGAAGCAGCGCCTGCCGCGTGATGTCGTCGCGGCGCAGCGCCTCACCGGCATTTCTCGCGAGCCACGCCGCCCCCTGCACTGCATCGCGCAGGAGCGCTTGGAGCCCACCGCCGCTGAACAGAGGCGGGCTCTTCCCGACGCCTTGCGGAGCGCTGTCCGGAAGTGCCTTCACGCCCACGCCGTCGGAGTAGACCATCTCGCCGCCGAGCGTCGCGGTCACGAGCGCGGCGGCCGTCGCCACGAGGCCGAGGCCGGCCGTCCCCCAGCTGGCCCGGCGGGCCGAGCGCCACACCGTCACTCCCAGCGCGGTCGTGAGGATCGCCGCGTTACCCAGTCCGTGGATCAGCATCCGCCGGCGGGCCCGCGGCGCGTCGGCACGGACCTCTTGCGACGCCGCCATCCCGCTCAGGCCCGCCACCAGACCCGTCGCCGCCACCGACCACCACAGCCCGCACCCCACCCGGTCGAGCGTCCGGTCCTCCTCGCTCGCCGCGAGCGCGTCCATGACGGCGGCAGCCGGGAGCAGCGTCAGCGGCAGGTGGACTATCGAAGGATGGAGCTCGTGCGCGAGGAATGCCATGGCTCGAGGCTGAGGGTCGCGAACAGGGCCGGCGACCCCCTCCAGGCGCTCAGTGTCTGCGCGCCGACGCTCGACTCACGCCCCGAACGCGAGCGAGGTGCTGGTGGTCTCGGCAGGAGACCACCGCTGCAGCGGATACCCCTCCGCCACCCATCCGGCGTAGCCGCCCTCCAGCGGGCGGACCCGGTCGATTCCTCGTCGCTTCAGCCGGAGCGCCACCCGGGCGCTCGTCCACTCGTTGGGTCAACTACAGAAGAGGACCACGTCTCGGCCGCGGGCGATCTCCGCGTGCCGCCGGTCCAGCTCGTCGGGCGAGATCTGGAGCGCGCCCGGCAGCGTGCTGCCCGCGTCCTCGACCTCCCTGCGATGGCGCAGGTCCACCAGCACCATCTCGTCGCCCGCGTCGAGGCGGCGCTTGAGCTCGCCCGCGGAGAGCCGAGACACCCGCAGCTGTGTGCGGAAGCGGATCCGCTGGAGCAGCTTGTAGGCCAGGTACAGCGCGAGCCCCGCCGCGAAGAAGCCGGCCGCCGACCCCGCGTACGCCATCACCACGCCCACCGCGCGGAAGAACGGCTCTCCGGCGAGCCAGCCGAGGCCCACGAAGGTGCTCACCCACAGGAGGTCGCCCATCGCGTCCAGCGCGAGGTAGCGCCGCAGGCGCATCCCGGACATCCCGGCCAGCGGCGGCGCCAGCGTGGTGAGGCCCGGGATGAACGGAGCGATGATCAGCGCCCGCGCGCCGTAGCGGGTGAACATGTTCTCGGTGCGCTGCACGCAGACGTCCGGCTCGAGCGAGACCCGGCAGATCAGCCGGAGCACGCGACTCCCCCAGCGACGCCCGGCGAAGAACCAGACCGAGTGCCCCAGCGATGCCGCGATCGTCGCGAGCGCGATGGGCAGCGCGACGGTCCCCTGCCCCAGCCGAGCGAGCGCACCCGAGGCGATGAGCCAGGGCGTGCACGGGATCGGCAGACCGGCCTGCTCCAGCAGCACGCTGGTGAAGACGAGCATCGGCCCGTAGCTGCGCAGGAACTCGATGCTGGTGTTCACGACCGGTGGACCTCCGACGCCCGGGGACGACCCCGCCCCTGGTCCGCGTGTGTAGCGGTATCTCTCCCCCGCCGCCACCGTGTCGGGCAGGGCGCGATCCGTTGCACCCGGGAGGAGGCGCTAGTTGGGCCGCGCCGAGCGCGGCTGGGACACGAGGTGAACCACCTCGTCCACCCGCACCGGGAGCTTCCCCCCCTTGCGCTGCAGGGCCAGGGACAGCTTCCGGTGGTCCGCCTTCGTGAGTCGGCGGTCGAGCACCACGTCGACCATGTAGTCGAGCGTGTCGACGCCGAGCACCATGCCCACGCTGAACAGCATCAGCTCGTCTGGATCCACGTACGCCGACATGGCTGCCGTGAGCCATTGCAAGGGAGGATCCGGCCGACGTCGGCGGGCCTGCGACATGCGCCGGGAAGAGGTCCAACCCTGCTTGCCCGCTGGGCCCTTTCGGTCCCCGGGACCGCCCGTCCCAGAGCCCGTCCCCACCGCCCGCGGAGCCGCTGGCGATGGCGCAGCCAGGGTGCACGCGACCCGCCCCTCCCGCCTGACCCAGGTGGACCTGGTGGCACCTTCCGCCCGGTCGGCGCCGGCTGCAGCCAGACGGGCCGACCGCGACGAGGCAGCTCGGAGTGCCCGGAACGGCCGGGGAGGCCAGCGAATGGGCGCGGACCTTGGGGCCTCTTTCGGTGGCCGCGCGTCCGACGGTGCACCGTCTCCGCGCAAAGTTCGCACCCGCCGTCGCGCCGGGCCGGAGTCCGGCTAGAGTTCGTCGCCGGCCGGTGACAGGGGTGGCAGGTCCGGCTGCCGCCTCGCTGGCCGGAGGGGACGCACGTTCCGATGAGGATGGGCACTGGCGGCGCGCCGCTGCTCGCGCTGTGCCTCGCCGCGACACCGGCCTCGGCGGAGGAGCTGAGCACCCGCTTCGAGGCGGCCGTCCGCGCCGCGGTGGGCTTTCCCGTCGGCAACGCCACGGGCGAGACCACGCGCACGCCCAACGGCACGAGCCTGTCCGACCTGGTCTCCTGGACCGTCCCGCTCGAGCTCGAGCTCGGGGCACGCATCGGGCCGGCCTTCGTCGGCGGCTACGTCTCCTATTCGTTCGGCAAGGCCGGCAGCGCGCTCGAGGGCGGGACCTCGCGCTCGGCGAGCAACGTTCGCTTCGGGTTCGAGGTGCTCTGGCATCTCGCTCCGGATCGACCGGTGGATCCGTGGGTGGGCCTGGGCGTCGGCTACGAGTGGCTCAACCTGAGCGTCGGAAGCGCGTCGGGCACGCTCACCGGAAGCGTGCGCGGATTCGAGTGGGTAAACCTCCAGCTCGGCATCGACTTCCTGCTCGGCAAGAGCTTCCGGCTTGGCCCCTTCGTCCGCAGCCGCGTGGGACAGTACGACACGGGAAGTCTCGGACTCCTCAATGCGCAGGGCGGCGAGGCGTCGGGCAGCGGTGACCTGCAGAGCAAGGCCGTGCACACCTGGATCGACGTGGGCCTTCGTTTTGCGTTCCTGCTGTGACACCCGTTGACGGTTGTGCGCCGGGGTGAGTGGGTGCGTCGTGAACGCGACGCAGGCGAAAGGTCCTGGTCGACCCATCCGGACCGGGACCGAAACGACCGTATTCTCGTGGTTCCCATGACTGGCGTGACATCTGCAAACAGGGGTCTGCGAGATGGCCAGTTCAGGACGGCGAAGGAAGTGTCAGGTCCCCCAGTGCGGACGTCCGGTCCACAGCCGCGGCTACTGCGCAAGTCACTACCGTCAGCTGCTCCGTGGTCGCACCCCCACCAAGCCCATCCGGCCCCGCGGCAACGGCGAGAAGCCGGTCCTCGCGGTGCGTCTGCCGGCAGTACTCATCCTCTCCATGGACCGGAAGCTGCGCCGGGCGGGTCTGAGCCGGGCCGAGCTGCTCGAGAAGCTCGTCCACGGCTGGGTGAAGCGCGCCTGATCGACGTTTCGGGAGCGCCGTTCAGCTCGCTCCGAGCTCGAACGCCTCCACCACTCGACCGTCGACGTCGGTGAAGCCGTACTCCCTGGCGAGATCCGCCACGCGAAGCACCTGCCCCGTGCGATCCACGATGCGCGGGTCAGCAGCCAGCGTTACGACGGCACGGCCCAGGTAGCGCGGCGATTCGGTCCGTGCGAGGGCGGGCCGCTCGCGCCAGTGCGCCTCGTCCGTCCGGTGCCCGGCGAGGATGAGCTCGGTACGCATCCAGCCCGGGGAGACCGCGACCGAGGCGATCCGGTCCGGGCGCAGCTCCTCGGCCATCGCGAACGCCAGGCGGTTCATGGCCGACTTGGCGAGGTCGTAGAGGAGGTTGCCGCGGACGTACCGGGTCTCGATTTTCCAGCACATTGGGATCCTAAGCTTAGAATTCCACGTGGACAAGTTGTCGCG
>JADMIO011631568.1_pt1 | contig 17700 bp, 16 predicted proteins | sample 8958161 | NCBI WGS metagenome assembly JADMIO01 (sample SAMN16585339, study PRJNA669376) | soil metagenome | isolation source: Crop rotation soil | place: USA: Cullars Rotation, Alabama | collected 2011
CCCGCCATAGTCGCCCGGAGGAACGGAATTGGGCTTGCCGCTCACGTTGGGCGCAACGCCCATGGTCCCCATGAAAGGAGCGACCGGAATATGCGCTTCTTTGCCTTCTCCTGCAGAAACAATGCCGAACCATTTTCCATTGATCTGCTTGATGGGAACAAATTTTGAAACATTGTTATAGAGCTGAGGACTTGATGCGCTTGCGCCCGGCTGAGGGCCGGGGTTCTCAGGAAATTCTCCCGGCAACGCGCCCTTGCCGTGGCGATTGCTGATTACGCCATATGGCACGCGCGGCGTGAGCGAAATCATTTCAATTTTTAAGACGTCGCCGGGCTGAGCATTCTCCAGGGCCACAGGGCCTATGACCACATGCGGGCCATCTTTGGCGAAATCATGCGCAACGCTGGAAGCCGCAATGGCCCTGGCATCACTAAGGACCTGATTGGCGGGCACGCCGAAGCCGCCAAAATACTTTGCGGGATCTCGGCCTTGGTCTTCCAGAATGCCTTCGTGCGACACCGTGTCAAACGTCACCGTGGCGCCGGAAGGAACCGTGACCACAGCTTTGGCCGCGTTGTCCGGCAGGTAGCCCCAGCGGATCGAATCCGGCGTAGCGGGAACGTAAAAATCTGACTTGAGTTTTACTGAAGCGCCTGGGACGGGTTTGTCAGCGAGAGGCTGGAGAATAGCGGTTTGCGCCGCCAGCGCCGGAGCAATGAATGGGCTGCAACAAAAAACAAGGCTGAACAACAAGCGGGAGTGCCGCGAAAGGTAAGTGAGCATAACGGCGGGAATTCTACTCCAACGATGCAAGCGAAACACCATCGATTTTTTATGGCTAGGATTTACTCACTTCGGGGCTGCGGGAGGAGACTTCTTTTCCGGCATGGTGGCCGATGGCGGCGCAAATAAGGAATCTGGCAATGGAATATTGAATTTAACTGATTTCACGATTTCTCTGGTGCTGCCTTCCGGACCGGCAATCTTTTTTGCTGCAGCCTTTTGCTCAAGCACGGGATTTTTGCGCACAGTCCACCAGCGCGTTTCCCACAAGAAAGGAACCATCATTCCATCTACTTTCCGGTAATTGCTGTAGATGTCCTCAGTATGCGAGCCATTAGATTCGCGCGCGACTTTTACGAGCAGAAAGCTCTTTTTGTCCACATAAAAGTGTGCGGCAACATGCTTGGAAGAATTATTCAACTGCAAATCATAGGCGTCTAAGTCAGCAACTTTTTGACTACCGGCGAGCGTTAACCGATCTTCTTTTGTTTTGTAATCGAGAAGAGGAGAATCTATCTCGGCGATAATCTTGCAGGTTTCATCTGCGATCGTAATTTTCGGCTGCTTATCCGCGACTATAGGATCCGGCGTTGTTTTGCCGCTAGTACTGACTCTCCAGAAGCTTTTCCCATCGCAGCCTTCAATCGTGCGAATTCTTATTGCGTATTGAGATACCAAGGTATTGGTTTCCATACGAAATTTGTCGCCGCGCTTTCTGGATATGGCAAAGGTGTCGTCTTTTTTGGAAGGGTCGGCGTCGACACGCTCCATGCTCATGGTTTGAACAGCTCTCAACCTTTTAACTCCGCCCATGGCCTCAAGATGTTTCGAAACAATCTCATCCAGAGTCTGGGCCTGTACCAGGCAAACAGAGGCAAATAATAAAATGCCGGAAAAAATGATGTTGCGCATCGAGCGGTCCCTTGAAAGAGCAGTACGCTTATAACCTAAGGGAAGGAAGAAAGCTCCATTCATGCTAACGGTTTAGAGCTACTTCCTTCCCGCCTATTGAACCTCCTGGCAGCAAATAAGAACTATTGTCCTGAAACCGACGCGGCGATATCCACCTCTGCCAGCCATTTTCCGGACTTATCTTTCTTCCAGACAGTGGTGTAGCTCCCCGACATCGGCTTATTATCCGCAGTGCCGGAGAAAGTTCCGCGCGTGTATCCCATATCTTTTGACACGTCGGCGCTTTCCACCGTCCAATTCAGCTTGAAGTTGGGATCAGCCAACATTTTTGACCAGAGGTCCTTGATCGCCTGCTTGCCGTGGACCCACTTGCCATCGTTGCCGGAAACGTACGCATCGTCGGCGATAAAGCTCATGAACTGGTCAACGTTCTTGGAGCCTGCGGCCTTTGCCCAGTCCTGGTCCGCTTTCTCGAGGTCATCGGTTGGCGTGGCCGCCAGGGCCAGAAACGCACCAAATACCACAAACAGAACCACTGTAATCAGCTTGCGCATCGTGCACCTCCATGGGCGGTAATTTAAACACAAAGTGACGACATGGGCGAACTCTAGCGACTAAAAACATCGTTTATCGCGACCATTAGCCTTGTCTAAAGCCCGTGAAATCCCGTACAGTTTTTCTGACCAGGAGCAGGTTCAACATCCCGCTTGCCTATTGGAACCGAAAAAGCATCTAACATTCTGGAAGGCAATCTTTTTGAGGTCGGCGTGATTCGAATCATTACCATCGAACGCGAATATGGATGCGGCGCAGCACAGATTGCGGCAAAGGTGGCAGCCAGACTGGGATGGAAGTTGTGGGACCAGCAGTTGACGCAGGAAATTGCCAAGATGGCGAACTGCCACCAATCTGAGGTGGCGCGACGGGAAGAACGCCGGGATCCGCTCTACCAGCGCCTGCTTAAATCATTCGCGCTGGGAAGTTCTGAAGGATATCGCGGGGCGCCTACGGTGGAGATGCTTGATTCGGACAGCATCTTCAGGCTTGCCAAGTGCATCGTGGAACAAGCGGCCACTGCAGGCAATTGCGTGATCCTTGGCCGCGGATCGCAACATTTTCTGCAAAACCGCAAAGACACGCTTCGCTTCTTTCTATACGCTCCCACGGGTGACAAAGTGAGTCGGCTCGTTTCTGAAGGCAACACGCAGGCCAAAGCTGAGGCGCTGGTGGATACGGTTGACCGCGAGCGCGCCTCCTTTATCAAGAATTATTTCCACGTGGAATGGCCCAACCGCGCTGTCTACCATGCAATGATCAACACCGCACTTGGCGAAGAAGCCGTGGTGGAAACGATCCTGGATTTTTTGAGCCGAGAGAAGGCGCAGAGATCCGCCGCGAACCAGCCTATCGCGATCAACCAGTAAGCCGCACTTTTAAGCCGCTTTTTGGTTTGCTTCTCCGCAATTGCTACTCAGCATCACTCAGTCGGAAACCCCGCAGGCTGGCTTAAGAAAACGACAGAAAAGACACGAAAGTATCATCCCGTCCGTGAGCAACTCTGCTCCTTAACCGGGGTTAAGATACGCATGACGCCGCCTGAAATTCCCCTTGAGGCGACGCCAGTGGTGTGTTTTGCAAAGGCAGTGCTTTTAGCAACAGTGCTTTTGGAAGCAGACCAAGCTGCGCGGTGAATGACAGCGTGTAATCACACAACCAAGGAGAGTAGTGATGTCAGCAAGACAGATTTTCAATCGTGAGCAAGGGGCAACGGGCAAGATCCTGGCTATGGTTCTGGCCGTATTCGTGATGTGCTGTGCGTTGGCGACGCAGGCAAGCGCTCAGGGAGCGCCATATTTCGCGCCTCCGCAGCTTGATCGCATGGTTTCCCGCATTGCGCTGTATCCTGATCCTTTGCTGGCGCAAACGCTGGCCGCAGCAACTTTTCCTGACCAGATTTCTGACGCCTCTTACTGGGCGGACGAACACCAGGGCATGACCGGCAACCAACTGGCCGACTCCATTCAGGGCGACCAGTTGCCGTGGGACCCATCCGTGCAGGCGCTGCTGCCCTTTCCCGCCGTGCTGCACATGATGGCGACTGACATGAACTGGACGACCGACCTGGGCAACGCTTTTCTGAGCCAGCAGCAGGACGTAATGTTTGCAGTCCAGAGAATGCGCCAGCGCGCACGCGATTACGGATATTTACGCACTGGCCCGCAGATTGTTGTAAGCGGCGGACCTTTCATTACGATTCTGCCGGCGCGCGTGGATTACGTTGTGGTTCCGACGTACGATCCGGTTGTGGTCTATGAACGCCCGCGTCCCGGATTCTTCATCGGCGCCGCGATTGGCTTCCGCTTTGGCGTGGTGGTGGGAGCTGCATATCGTCCATGGGGATGGGGTTACAACCGCATTGCCTGGGACCGTCGCGTGGTATTCATCAATAACGCGCCGTGGCAGCGCACGTGGGTGAATCGTCACGAATATCACCATCCTTACACGGTCCATTACTACCCTGAGCATCATTATGATAGGCATGAAAACCATGGACACGAAGTGGCGTATCGGGCGCATGAGCGGAATGAAATACGACGTGAAGAGCGCCATGACGAGCATGTCAGAGAGGAACGCCGCGAAGAGCACCATGAGGAACATGCGAGAGAGGTACGTCGGGAAGAGCACCATGAAGACCATGGCAGACCGGAATATCAAAGGCACGAAGACCATGGCCGCGACGTAGCGCATGAAAATCACGGCCACGACGACCATAGCCATGAAGTGGCGCAAAACCGCGGCCACGACAATGGAAATCATGGAAATCAGGGACATGACAACGGAAACCATGGCCACGACAAACACGACGACAAGGGCGATAAAGGCAATCACAATCGCTAAGCCTTAGAAGAACACATGGCGCGGCTTGTATGAGCCGCGCCATTTTTTGTGCCCCAAAAACCAGAAGGATAGGGCGTTTTTTACAATTAAGGTTTCACGCAGAAACATCCGAATTGGTTACATCTATAAACAAGTCCGGGCATGCAGAGTATCACGGAGTTGGGGGATGAAAGAGTCGTTTTCCTGGCGTGTTCCGCCTGAGCGCTCGATGCGATCATTGGCGTGCACAGTAGTGCTGCGACGATGAAGAGTTTTTCGAGGTTTATCATTTTCATAAAGTCCTCCGGGCTTTTTATTTCTCGAGCTGCGCAACGTGGTTGCACTTCATTCGCATTGTAAGTCGTCGTCAGGAGCATAGCCGTTAATTACCGTCGATTTTCCAGAGACACTGTTCCGTTTTGGGAAGACCGGGAAAAGCAAAAGCTTACCGCTGATGAACGCTGATGAGCGCGGATCGGAAAGGGCAAAAAACCTCACCAGTGATAACACTGATGAATCCCACCCGCCATCACTTCGAGAAACGCGCGAGAACAGGTCCAAGGACAGCCAGGAACAGCACGTAGGCAGCGGCGAGTGGTCCCAGTTGCGGCTCAATGCCTGCACCCAAACCCGCGATAACAATCGAAAACTCGCCTCGCGCTACAAGCGCCATGCCGGCTCGTATACGGCCCGGCCGATCGATTCCGGTTCGTCCCGCCGCCCAGTAGCCCGTCATCAACTTTGTAAGAGCTGAGGCCAGGCCGAGAACAACAGCCAGGAGCCAAACGCCTGGCAAGCTTCTCGGATCAATTTGTAACCCAAAAAAGAAAAAAAACGTGGCGGCAAACAGATCACGGAGTGGTGCGATCAGCCTTCGTGACTTTTCAGCAATAGGTCCGGACATGGCAATGCCAACAAGAAACGCTCCAATTGCCGCCGATACCTGAAGGCGGTGCGCCAGGCCCCCAACCAGAAGCACGGCGCCAAACATAGTGAGCAAAATAATTTCATCCGACTCATGCAAAAAGAACTTGCTGATTTGTCCTCCGTAGCGCACCGCAACCAGGAGAATCACCAGAACCGTGGCTATTGCTATCAAGACAGAAAGAATGACCTTCTGCGCGCCTCCTCCCACCAGAAGCACTGCCATGAGCGGGAGATAGACTGCCATTGCAAGGTCTTCCAGGACGAGTACCGAAATAATCGACGGCGTTTCCGGGTTGTTGAACCGCTTTAGCTCGGCAAGCACCCGCGCGATAATGCCCGACGACGAAATATACGTTACGCCACCCAACAGAACCGATGGCAAGAGACCCCAGTGCAGCAAGAGCCCTGTTATCAGCCCAGGTGGAAAGTTAAGCGCAAAGTCGACCAACCCCGAAGCAAAGCCGGTTTGGAGGTTCTCTTTGAGATCATTTCCAGTGTATTCAAGCCCAAGCATAAACAGGAGCAACAGCACGCCGATCTCCGCCCCAATGCGGGTAAAGTCCTCACTAACGTTGAGCGGCACCAGACCGCCATTGCCAAACGCAAGGCCAGCCAATAAATAAAGAGGGATGGCTGAAAATCCGAGCCGATTTGCAAACCGCGCAAGAATTGCAAGGCCGAAGATTACGACACCCAACTCGATGAAGATTGAAGACACGTCATGGGCTTGGGAAAGCATGCCAATGATTGTAAGCGTAGCAACTCACCTCTTGAATCTCGACGGTGTGCTTTGATGAGCTGAAGTGGTGAGAAACCGGCTCTGCTGGTTACTAGAAACACAAACTGGTTACGCGATAAGGATGGTACGGTGAAACAGTGTGGGGCCCCACGCTTGGCAAAAGGTGGAAATCTCACGCTATGTTGCGTTAAAAAGAAATCGGGAAGCTATGGGCGATCCGTTCAATGCATATCTTCACTTGAGCATTTGATAGAGCAAGACCAGGACCAGAGGCAGTGCCACAAAAAGAATCCACAAGTGCGTAACAACTTTTCTGGCAATATGTTTGGCATCGGCGGAGACTTCAGTGCGCGGATCGAAGGGATTGTCCTGTAGCTCCTGCCGCTTGGCCGCCAGTTGTTGTTTGCGCTTGGCCCGTTCGGCCAGCCTCCATTGCATATGTGCAGCCGCTTGTTCCTGTTCAATGCAGTCAGGGTCACTTGCCCACTTCTGTACTTGCTCGTCAGAGCCACTTGTTACTGCCTCCGACCCTTTTGCCGCCCACTCGCCTGTGGTTTCGGCATGGTACTTGCCACTTTTTTCCTTAGTGCCAAACATGCTCATCAAGCCATCTCCTCGAATGGGTTCTATAGGTATTGCGCGTAAGCCGGGCACAACGTTCGAAACAATACGCTGCTTTTTCCGCAAGCGCCACCAATAAATTTGGCTTGTAGCGAACTTCGCTGCGCTGCGCGCAAGCCTGCGGCGCAAGGAAGAGTTCCTTTCTGCGCTTTTACGGCACGGCTGAAGCCGTGCCCTGACACTTGTCCTCACGATGGATACAAAGTCACGGCCGCTGCGGAATTAAAAACGGTACGGCGAACGGTGTGGAACCCCACCCTTTGCAAAGGCGGCAAAGGATTGATTGGATAAGAGCGAAGGCCCCGTCCGACACAGTATTCTTTGTTTGACGACGAAGACAACTGAGAAGAAAGGAGCCTTCAAATGATCATTATAGGTTGTGATTTCCATCCCAGTTGGCAAATGATTTCGTGGTTAGACGAGGAAACCGGAGAGACGGGAGAACGCAAGCTTATGCACGCAACAGGAGAAGCCAGGCAGTTTTATTCAGGGCTGGGGGGAACTGTGCGTGTGGGGCTGGAGTCGACAGGCAACAGCCACTGGTTTGTGGACCTGCTGGCAGAGTTGGGTCATGAGGCGTGGATCGGAGACGCGGCCAAGATCCGAGCCAGCCAGGTACGCAAGCAGAAGACCGATCGGCGGGATGCGGAACATATTCTGGCACTGCTGCGGCAGGGGAACTTTCCGCGGATATGGACTCCGTCGCGGCAGGAGCGGGACCAGCGGCAGTTGTTGATTCACCGCTACAAGCTGGTGACTTTGCGTGTGCGGGTGAAGAACGAACTACAGCATCTGGCGCTGAATCAGGGCATGCAGAAAGGCCGAACGCTGTGGAGCAAGGCGGGACAGAAGTCGTTGCTCGATCTGCCGTTGCAGTTCTGGGCCGGCACACGGCGCAAGAGCCTGCTGGACTTGTTGAAGCAGCTGGACCAGCAGATAGTATTGCTGGATCAGGCGGTGAAAAAAGCAGCCGAGGAAAATGAAAAATCCCGTCTGCTGATGACACAACCTGGCGTGGGTCCGATCACTTCTCTAGCCTACGTGATGACCATGGGCGATGTGGCTCGTTTCCAGCGCGGTAAGCAAGTGGCCAGTTATCTGGGGCTGATTCCCCGAGAGTACAGTTCAGCGGGCAAGCAACGGCTGGGCGGAATCAGCAAGCAAGGGAATCGATTTATGCGCATGCTGCTGGTGGAAGCAGCGCAGGCCGTGGTCCGTTACGATCCCGGGTTTCGCAGTGAATATCGGCGTCGCTGTCACCACAAGCCGAAGGCTGTGGCCAAGGTGGCAGCGGCGCGCAAATTGGCCATACGACTCTACTGGATGCTTCGCACCAACACGCCCTATCCGGAGGTCGTTCGCATCGAGAGCAGCTCGCGGGTGCCCCTGGCCGGCTAAGAACCGGCCGCAGGATTGATTGAGCGCTCTCGCACCCAACAGGGGTTGGGTGTTCGCATAGAAGAATCATGGCCGTGGTTGGGCCGAATCGATGGTTGGTGGAACGGCAAAAGCAAAAGCAACAGCAAAACCTTCCACTGAAGGGTGATTCAAGTTAAGGATGCTTTCCAGTGTCTTCCGTCGTCAGCAATCTCTGGCCAACCTAGCGATGCTTGCGCATCGCCAGGGATAGTTTTTGCTTGACAAGCCCTTCGCTCTTATCGAGGGGCACCCACGGTATTGTGAGTTAAAGAGAAGGCGGGAAAGGCGAGCCACCCGCCCGTTGTCCGTGGCAAGTCGACTGTTGCCCAACTCAATGGAGCCAGACGTCGATTAGAGTCTTGGAAGATTGATGAAGCCGAGGTCGAGGCGGTGATCGCCGCCAGGATGAACTAAAACCGGCCATCGCTCGCTTGTTGTGGCGAGTAAAGAGCATCGAAGGCCGCGAGCTTAGCTTCTTCTGGAGTGTCGCACCATCCTTGAACTGACGTCCAGGGCGCGAAATCATCATCGGATGGTTTGTAGGACGCTGTCCACCTTCTACCCGCACGGTTGATGACGATAACCACTCCCTGCTTTCTCAGATACAGATTCCCTTTGTGCGAACGCTTCCAATTTAGAGTGGGCCAGCGCAAACGCCGACCGGCGAGGCTCCGAAGTGTTTTCTCACGCAATCTCGGCGTGGCAAAGTCCTGCGTCAGATGCTCAGCGCAAACACAGCCAACTTGGACCGTCTTGCCCGTTTGCTTGTGCTTTAGTTCGTGAACATAACGAACATGAGGGAACTTGCAGTTTTCGCATGTGAATGCCGCTTCATAAGTGTCCGACACGTCCACCAAGAACCAGCCTGTCTTTGGAAGATCGCTACGTGAAACAAACTTTTCTTTCATGTCGTGCGCACTCAGGGCTTAGGTTTCAACGCAGGGCCGGGTACTCGGTCTTCATTCGCTCGTAAATTCGCTGTGCAAGACTAATGGCGTCTCCAATTTGACTCACCACGCGCGGCGAGTTTCGCCAATCCTCTTCACGAGCCAGCCGAAGGGCTGCAATAAGACAGGCACCGAGATATATGATCTTGGCCGGTGCTCCGTTGGGTTCTGTCACTACGGCAGGCTATGCGAATACTTGGCGAAAGTCAATAACCCGGAGCTATGCTCCATGGCATTTCTTGAACTTTTTGCCGCTGCCGCAGAAACAAGGGTCGTTTCGGCCAATCTTCGGTGTGTCTCTGCGGTATGGCTGCTCCGCCATTGAACCGAATGCGTGTACCTCGCCGCCACTCATTTTCTGCATGACTTCTTCCATGCTGATCTCATCATCAGGGTCCGAAAAATCTCCGAACTCGTCATCTTCTATCACTTTTTCGTTGGGGTCGAAAGGCATCGCGTTCTCCCTTGGCCGTCATAGTGCGCTCCAATGGATTGCACGTCAAGTTGTGCAGAAGTTAACTCCTGTGGAAATCCGGACGAGTCAGTGGCGACCCGATGAAAAGAACTTTTCTCGTTCCGCTCTCACCTCGTTGCGGATAGCCCGGAATCTCTCCCGGATTTCAGCCGGCAATCGAGAAAACTTTGTCTCATTAATGGATTTGGACGGAAACAAGGAGCCGTCTCGCTGGTAGACATACACATACGGCCCGTGCGGACATTTCGTGCAGTTGGCTTTCCCGCAAGACCGCAGTTCGACAGTGTAGAGCTTGTTCTTATGAGCCTGCGAGTGAACCACTTCTGTGCCGCCGGGGATGCTAATTTCTCGGCGATCTGGAGGTTCCTTGTGGTCTTTGTCGTACTCCCGGACAAGCCGTTTGACAGCCTTCAGTTGCTTTGGGTTGCAGTTTCGAAGACTGTCCATGAGGCTACGGGTGAGTGCTCCCTCTTTCCTTCCCTCCCGGCGTTCACGGATCCGCTCGTCCGATTCCCGTTTAATCCGGTCAAGGTATTCGGTTGCTCTTTCCTGTAGGTTCGCGAAGGGCATCTCTGTAGTCATACAGAATTATACCCAGATTTGCGATTTTCGAAAGGGAGTAGGCTGTAAGGGTTTGAAAGGAGAAGGTTTAAGGAAGCATCTTGTATGCTAAGCCAAGAACCGGCATTCTTTTTTTGTTCTGCACCCAATCCCACAAAATTTTTATGGTGGTGGGGAGCAGCATCTTAAGCCAGTCCATCAAATGCATAAGCTGCCTCCGCTCTCCAGTGTACCACCTTGATGTCACCAACTGTTCTTTAACATCTCTCCGGAAAAAGATACGACGGCACTTTACGCAGCCCGCTTGTCTATTCTCCCCTGATGAAATGGACCAGGGCGGCCAGGACTTGGGCAGTAAAGTTCACTGCGAGGTGCAGAGCCGCGATGCACCCCAGTACCGCGAAACCACCGACCATCGTAATTTTCAGCTGAGAGGGCTCTTCGAAAATTTGAAACATCTCCGGTCTAGGGATGTAGTCATAGTCGATCATCTCGTTGCGATAGCGCAGACCCGTAACGAAAGCCTGCCAGAGACCGGCTACCAAAAAGCTCAGTACGGATCCGACAAAGAGAAGGAGTGCAATGCCGGACTGGGTTCGTTCACCGGGGAGGATTTCAATAAGGGCGATGCAGGTGGCCATCACAAATTGCGGCCAGAAACCGAGAGCTCCATCTAAGTATAGAAACTTCCGCGTAGACGCTGTCCAGTTTGCCAACGTGTTGCACCCTGACGGAAGATAAGCAAAGGCTGTCAAGTACGCAACCAAGAACAGTGTGAATGGCGGGATGATCGGTTTCAACGATGACTCGATGCTGGCCTCAAGAGCGTCATTCGACGCGCTGACCGTCGCGTGATACATCGAGGTCCCCCAGAACACCCACGCCACGGCAGTGGCACAAACTCCCGGAACCGAACATATTGTGCTCTGCATGAAATTGAACGTCCAAGGTCCCATGAAACCGCGCGCTACTAACTCAGACTGCCGGAGATTGTGTAAGGGCTCGCGAGCTAGGATCGCGCGTCAGGAAGAACTGTCGCACCTGTTTAGCCAGTGTTCTCGCCTTCTTGAGCACAGGTAATACAAATTCAAGTGGACTCTCGAAATCCTGCTTTGTTGCTTGAGGTTGGGATTTGCTTTCCGGTTGTGGCTGCGGCTGAGGCATAAGAAGCTCCTCTTTCACACCGGTCAACTTGCGGGCCGAAATTCGTAGGCTCATTATATGTCGAATTGAACCCTTAATGGGGCGAATCGAGCTACTTGCTCGTACTTTGCTCGAGGCCGTACTTCGTTAACATCTCTCCTGAAAAAAGAAACGACGCCCCCTTTACTTCTCTGTCTCGGTGCCGTAAAAAGCTACTGTAGAGCTACCGGCTTTAGAAAAATCGGCGGCCCTAATTTCCCAGTCTCGTTGGGATAATCGAGACGCGGGGCCAAGAAAGGAAACGGGTTAGCAACGTAAGTAGTTGATTCTCATGCGTCGGTCCCGAGTCCCTTCTTAGGCACCGGAATTTCCGACCTTTTTAATAAATAATTGAAACCCCTATTGACATCTGTTCGCCTTTCGTTTAATATGCGCTGTAGGTTCTCGCCGGGAGCGGCAGCGGCGAACCGTCACTAGACTGGCGGCAGTAGCGAAGCTGGTTGGTGATCCGGGAATCCCCAAGTTGGAGGCGGGAAACCCAAGAAGGCCAGCACCCACGCGATCATAGCCGGCCCACCGTTAGGGTCACAGAGAGCGTCTTTTAGCAATCGGCATTCAGCGATCTGCAATCAGCAAACAAAACAATTAGGGATTCGTGTGGGCCAAAGAAGCTTTTGGCCTTTGGCTCTTGGCTTTTGGCTAAAGCAAAGGCAAAAACCAAAGAAGCTTTTGGCCTTTGGCTCTTAGCTTTTGGCTAAAGCAAAGGCAGAAACCAAAGAGGCTATTGGCCTTTGGCTCTTGGCTAAACCAAAAGCAAGACCCACAGCCGGGGGCGGCTGTGCCACACAAGTTTGTCAAACCATATCAGCTGGGCACCCGCGATGCCGGGTAGCTTTAACGGAGCAAACATCGTGACTAAAGAAGAAGTGATTGCTGCCATTAATGAATGCGCGGCCAGGCTGGGGCATGCACCGACCAGCACTGAACTGCGGAAGTCTGCCCATGTGGGCAAATACGACATCAGAAAGCTTTTTGGCACCTACGCCAAGGCAATGGACGCCTGTGGCATGGAAGCCCGAGGGGCCGGTTATGAAGTGGCGCTGAAGACGTTGTTTATGGGCTGGGCGGCGGTTGTCCGTGAACTGGGAAAGGCGCCCACGATGGAGGAATATGACAAGCGGAGCAAGAACAGCGTGCGTCCGCTGATACGGCGTGCAGGAAGCTGGACGCGGGTACCGCTGCTGATGCTGGAGTTTGCCAAGCGGGAAGGGCTGGATGGTGAGTTTAAAGATGTACTGGACATCGTGGCGGCGCATTATCAGCTGGCCAGGGCCAGAAATCGGACATCCGGGCCAACGAAAGACATGCTTCTGCGACCCAGAATTATGGTGGGACAGCCCATGTATGGAGAGCCATTGCTTGATTCCCCGCTGATGTGCGCTCCGATCAACGAAATGGGCGTGGTGTTGCTGTTTGGCGGCGTGGCCCGGCAACTGGGCTTTTATATAGCCCGCGTGCAATCTGAATTTCCCGATTGCGAAGCTTTACGCCGGGTAGAGCGCGATCGATGCCAACTGGTGAAGATTGAATTTGAACACGAGAGCCGGAATTTTCTTTTCCATGGGCATTCGCTGACAGGGGCCGACTTGATTGTGTGCTGGAGCCATAACTGGCTGGATTGTCCGCTGGAGGTGATTGAGCTGAAGAGCCTGGTGGGAAAGCTGGGACTGGGGATAGAACAGAAATTGATTTTGCCGGAATAAACCTTTGAAACACAGAGGAAAGGAGGAAACGGAGGTTTTTACCGCGGATTCTCGCGGATCGGGCAGGTGAAGTTTGAGGCCGAAACAAAGTACAATAAAAGATTCCGCCTTTCTCGCTGGGAACGCATAGGGAGCATTGTCCCATCGAAGACGGGCAGACGCCTACCACGGAGACACAGAGGCGCGGAGATCGGGTGATCCGGTGATCGCCGTGATCGGGTGAACGGAAAAACAACACCTGCGACGGAGACGCTGAGACACGAAGAAAAGCAATAATCGGGTAACCATGGCTGTATCTGAACATACATCGGAAAAAGTAAAAGTTGCGGAGAGCGAAAGCATTGTTGTGCGCGGGGCGCGGGTTCACAACCTCAAGAACATTGATTTTGAGATCCCGCACAACCAGCTCACGGTGGTAACGGGCGTTTCCGGGAGCGGCAAGAGTTCACTGGCCTTTGACACGATTTATGCCGAGGGACAGCGGCGCTATGTGGAGTCGCTTTCAGCATACGCGCGGCAGTTTCTGGAGCGCATTGAGAAGCCTGACGTTGACCTGATTGATGGCATTGCGCCGGCGATTGCCATAAGGCAGAAGAATTCAACGCGCAATCCGCGATCGACGGTGGCGACGGCCACGGAGATTTACGACTACCTGCGGCTGCTCTATGCGCGCGTGGGCCGCACGTTTTGCCGGAACTGTGGACAGGAAGTAAAGAAAAATACCGTTGACGAAGTGGCGCAGACGATTCTTGCGCTGGAAGAAGGCACGCGGCTGAATGTGCTCTTCCCTGTTCAGCCCCAGAACGCGCAAGACCAGCGCGTTCCGGGGACCCCGGGGGCAGAAAAAAAGGCACGAGGAAGAAAGTCGGCAAAGGCCGCGGCGGCAGCGGAGACGGCGATCAACGCGCTGCGCGAGCGCCTGTTTGATCTGCGCAAGAAAGGCTTTGGCCGGCTCTTCCAGAATGGACAGATCTTTGAGTTTGCGACGCCGGAGTCAATGCTCGATATCGATTTCAGCAAGCCGGTGTATGTGCTGATTGATCGTATCGTGACTGGGCCAGATCAGCGGACAAGAATTGTGGACGCGCTGGAAACTGGATATCGAGAAGCGGGAGAGGCCGTATTCCAGACTGCGCCCCGTGAAGACGAGAAGCTGCGCGAATGGCGATTCAGCCATCGCTTTGAGTGCAAGAACTGTCACATCAAGTATGAAGAGCCGGAGCCGCCGCTGTTTTCATTTAACAATCCTTTTGGCGCGTGCCCCAGGTGCCAGGGATTTGGCAACACTATAGATTTTGATTTGAACCTGGTGATTCCGGACGTGACGAAGACGCTTGGTGAAGGAGCGATTGAGCCGTTTACCAAGCCGAAGTATCGTCCGTGGCAGGCGGAGTTGCGGAAGTTTGCGCGGCAGAGCGGCGTGCCATTTGATGTGCCGTGGCAGGACCTGAGCGCGGAGCAGCGTGAGCTGGTGATGGAAGGTGAAGGCAAGTTTCCCGGCATACAGGGATTTTTTGCCATGCTGGAACGCAAGAAATATAAGCTGCATGTGCGCGTGTTTTTGAGCAGGTATCGCGGGTACGCGCAGTGTCCCGAGTGTGGCGGAGGCAGGCTGCGCGCGGATGCGCTGCAAGTGAAGATTGATGGCAAGAATATTCGCGAGCTTACGCAGTTGACCGTGGAAGCTGCTGCGGAATTCTTTAAAGCGCTGAAACTCTCGCCGGAGAAGACGGAGATCGCGGGCAAGATTCTGGAGCAGATTCAGGAGCGCTTGAAATTTCTGAATGACGTTGGCCTGGAATATCTCACGCTGGATCGGCTGGCTTCAACACTGAGCGGCGGCGAAGCGCAGCGGATTCAGCTGGCGACGTCGCTGGGATCGCGGCTGGTAGGCGCGTTGTACGTGCTGGATGAGCCGTCAATTGGGCTGCATAGCCGTGATACGGCGAGGCTGGTCAACATCCTGCATGAGCTGAGAAATTTGGGAAACACGATTCTGGTTGTGGAACACGATCCTGAAGTCATGCGCGCAGCAGACCTGATCCTGGACCTGGGACCCGGCGCGGGCGAAAACGGCGGCAAAGTGATGGCGTCGGCGACGTATGAGCAGATTAAAGGGATGGCGCAGTCGCTCACTGGCAGATACCTGAACAGCGAGCTGCGAATACAGATTCCGCAGAACCGTCGAACGCCGGGAGTGCCCATGATACGCATTGAAGGAGCGCGCGCGCACAACCTGAAGAACATCAACCTGGAAATTCCGCTCGGCATGCTGGTGGCGATTACAGGCGTCTCGGGCTCGGGGAAATCGACGCTGGTGCATGACGTTTTGTATCAGGCGCTGGCTGCGGAAAAAGGAATCACGGCGGGCGTCGGGCCGGCTGCAAGCGGATTTAAGCGCGTCACCGGAGGCCAATACATTGCTGATGTGGTCCTTGTGGATCAGTCGCCCATTGGCCGGACTCCCCGAAGTAATCCTGTGACGTATATCAAGGCGTTTGACTCGATCCGCGAAGTGTTTGCATCTGTTGCTGAAGCGCACAAGCACGGATACACAGCCGGTCACTTCAGTTTTAATATCCCGGGTGGCCGATGCGAGACGTGCCAGGGCGACGGCACGGTAACGGTGGAGATGCAATTTCTCGCCGACGTCGAACTGATCTGTGAAGACTGCAAAGGCACACGCTACAAGCCGCAGATTCTCGATGTCCGCTATAAAGGCAAAAACATTCATGAGGTCTTGAACCTCACGGTGCGTGAGTCGCTGCAATATTTTGCCGGACATCCCAAGATCACCGACAAATTGCGCGTATTGGAAGAAGTCGGTCTCGGCTACCTGCGCTTGGGACAGTCGGCCACAACGCTGAGTGGCGGCGAAGCGCAGCGCATGAAGCTGGCGGCACATCTTGTCCCAACGGGACGCGCGCAGGGTTTTGATCCTGCTACGCCGGAAGAAAAAGAGCAGCGCAAGCGCGCTCGCGCCGGCAAGGGTGCGCTGTACATTTTCGACGAGCCCACTACCGGTCTCCACTTTGATGATGTGAGCAAGCTGCTTGCGGCTTTTCGCAAGCTCATTGACGCTGGCGGCTCCGTGCTTTGTATTGAACACAATCTCGATGTCATCAAAGTTGCAGATTGGGTAATCGACCTCGGCCCGGAAGGCGGTGGCCGTGGCGGGCAGATTGTTGTGGCGGGCCCGCCTGAAACCGTGGCAAAATCCAAGAATTCCCACACCGGAAAGTGGCTGGCGCGCATCTTAAAGAGTGAGAACTCTGGATCCAATGGGCATCACTAAAGCCATCGCGATTGCGTTGCTGGCAAGCCTCGCTCTGCCTGCGTTCGCGCAGACCCGCCCATCGCACAAGTCTCATGCGCAAGTTGCCGACGCTGACGACCACGCTGCCGATGCGCTCAAAGAAGCTGAATCACTCCTGCAAAAACAGCAATACGCGCAAGCCGAAGAAAAATTGCAGGCCATCGTCAGGCAGCAAGTGCAAGCTGAAAATCCCCAGGCATGGTTCGATCTCGCATTCGCACAAAGCCATCAGGGCAAGACCACTGAAGCTATTGCTGCCTATAAAAAAGCTACGCAGCTCGACCCGAAATGGTTTGAAGCCCAGCAGAATCTCGGCCTGGCGCTGGCTAAGTCCGGCGATCTCAACGCAGCAGCCAGCGCATTAAAGACTGCCGTCACTCTCAAGCCGATCGTCGGAGGCCAGCACGCCCTTGCCGCTGCATGGCTCTCGCTGGCCCAGGTAACGGAAGAAAATGCGCCGCAGGAATCTCTGGCCGCCTACCAGAAAGTCCTTGAACTTGATCCCACAAACACTGAAGCTCAGCTTGGCGCCGCGCGCATGGCAGAGCGCTCTGGCAATACCGCTGCCGCTGAGCAGCAATACCTCAAGCTTGCCGCAGCCGGAGACAATAACAGCATCGAGCGCCTGATCACTCTCTACCTCAAGCAAAAGCGCTTTGCCGATGCTGAATCCTGGCTCCACAAATACATCTCCGCGAATCCGCAGAACTCTGCCGCACAGCTTCAGTTAGGTAGGCTCCAGGCGGCTGAAGGCAAAACACAGGAAGCCATCGCCACGATTGAGCCGCTTTACAAGGCTTCTCCCGATCCAAAGGTCGCTCGTGATCTCGCCAGTCTCTATTTGGAAACCAAGCAGTACCCTGCCGCTGCCGATCTGCTTCGGCCACTGACCGCGGAAAGCCCTGCGGACGCTCAACTTTATCTCGATTACGGCACTGCCCTGATGCATCAGCTCAAGTATGCAGAGGCGCAAACGGCGTTGCTCAAGGCGGTCCAGCTCAACTCGAATCTTGTGCAGGCATATTCCGATCTGGCCTATGCCGCGGAGCAAAACAAGAATTATCAGCTCACGATTCGTGTGCTCGACGCGCGCGCCAAATTTCAACCGGACACCCCGGGCACGCTCTTCCTTCGCGCTACTGCTTACGATAATTTAAGGATGTACAAACCTGCGGCGGAGAACTATAAGCTTTTCCTGAAGAGATCGGAAGAGCACA
>JADMIO012610842.1_pt1 | contig 17699 bp, 14 predicted proteins | sample 8958161 | NCBI WGS metagenome assembly JADMIO01 (sample SAMN16585339, study PRJNA669376) | soil metagenome | isolation source: Crop rotation soil | place: USA: Cullars Rotation, Alabama | collected 2011
GCCGTCTTCTGCCGCCTCGTCGCTGATCTGGAGCGCGCTCCGGCACTACTGTGGGGCACGCCCGTCGATGAAGTCGTATTCGTCCCGGATGCCGCCCCGCTCGCGCGGTTGCGGCCGCTGATGGAAATTTGTGAGGAAATGGGTGTGCGTACGCACCTTCCGCTTAACTTCCGTCACGGAGCAATCTCCCGCCCCGTAATCGACTACTTCGACGAAATCCCCGTGCTCAGCCACTGGCCGACGCGCGACATCGGACCAGCGCTGCTGTTCAAATACGCGTTCGATCGCGTCGCGGCGCTGGGTTTGCTGGTCCTGTTCGCCCTGCCGATGCTCGCCATCGCGCTTGGCATCCGCCTGACCTCGCGTCCCGGCGAGCCTGTGTTGTTTCACCAACAGCGCTGCGGCCTCAACGGGCGGATTTTCACCTGCTGGAAGTTCCGCACGATGCGCATCGACGCCGAAGCGCTCAAGGCGGGCCTCGCTGCGAAAAACGAAATTGACGGGCCCGTCTTCAAGATCAAGCACGACCCGCGGATCACGCCATTGGGCCGCTGGCTGCGCAAATTCTCGCTCGATGAACTCCCGCAGTTCTGGAACGTGCTCAAAGGGGAAATGAGCCTCGTCGGTCCGCGGCCTCCGCTCCCGGCCGAAGTCGCGGGTTACGACCGCTGGCAACGCCGCCGCCTGAGCATGAAACCGGGCATCACCTGCCTTTGGCAGGTCAAGGGGCGCAACCGGCTGTCGTTCGAAACCTGGATGAAGCTCGACCTCGAATACATCGACAACTGGTCGCTGATGCTGGATTTCAAGATTCTGCTACGCACGGTTTATGTCGTGATTACCGGTTATGGCGCGATGTAAGCCGAAAAGACTTGATCCTTTTCGGATGCCCATAAATAGGTCCTATACGTCCTCTAGCTCTTATTTTTTCCTGTCATGAAATACTCCTTTGCACGCCTCTCCAGCTGCATGGGCTTTCCCAAATTTTGTGCCGGCATCCCCCTCCCCGCTGGGTTTGCGCTTGCATGGCAAATCATGAATCTATTAAACTTTCTTTTGTCACAGGTTAGGAATTCAGGGTTTTCTCTGAGTGGCAGCTCTTCCCCCACGGGTCGAGCCAAAATGGGTCTGGGTTAGCCGGATCGGAAAATTAAACGGGTTGCGCATGAACGGGCTGTTGGCCAGAGTCAAAAACTATTGGTATCCGGAAGAGTTCGTCGTGGACGAGCGCACCGTATCGGTTTTTACCGCTGCCCCCGAGATCGCCGAAACCCGCCCGGAGACCGGCACGATCAACGATCTGATGGGCCGCGCCGCGACGAACGATTTGCTGACCCAGGTCTCGGCCCTGCTGCAGGAGCAGGTGCGGCTGGCGGAGAAGGCGCATGTGCTGGCCCAATCCAAATCCGGGGATGGCGATTTCATCCGGTTTGTGCGCAGTATCCTTCCGTTCATGGATAACTTCGCGCACATGCTCGATCTGGCGCGGGAAAATCCTCCCTCGCCGGAGATGGATAACTGGCTCAAGAGTGTCGAGTCGCTTTATTTTCGAATGGTGAAGATCCTCGAGTCGAACGACGTGCGATTTATTAACTCGATCGGGCAGCGCGTTAATCTCGATATTCACGAGGTAATTGAGTATCGTCCTTCCAGTGTTCATCCCCATGATACGGTGATGAAGGAAGTGGCCAAGGGTGTCGTCTACAAGGATCGTCTGATCCGCGACGCAAAAGTTGTTGTCGCCTGCAATCAATGATTCAGGCCGTAAGCTGATTGGAAAAGAGTGCCCGCCCATGGGACGCATCGTCGGAATTGACCTTGGCACGACCAACTCGGTCGTCGCTGTTATGGACCGCAACGGACCCGTTGTCGTCCCCAATAGTCTGGGCGACCGGCTCACCCCCTCCGTCGTCGGTTTCACCAAGAGCGGTGAAATCCTTGTGGGCAAAAAGGCACGCCGCGCTGCGGTGATGAACGTCGGCCGCACGGTCTTCTCGATCAAACGCCACATGGGCACGAATTACCGCACGCGCATCGAGGGCAAGGAATATACCCCGCAGGAAATTTCCGCGATGATCCTGCAGAAGCTTAAGCAGGATACCGAGGACTTCTTCGGCGAAGAGGTCGATCAGGCCGTCATCACCGTCCCTGCCTATTTCACCGACGCGCAGCGCCAGGCGACCAAGGACGCCGGCGAGATCGCGGGCTTCAACGTGCGCCGGATCATCGACGAGCCCACCGCCGCAGCGATGGCCTACGGCCTGGACAAGAAAAAGGACCAGACGATCCTCGTTTACGACCTGGGCGGCGGCACCTTCGACGTTTCGATCATCGAGGTGATGTCCGGGGTGTTCCGCGTGCTTGCAATCCACGGCGATACCAAGCTCGGCGGCGACGATTTCGACGCCGCGATTATCGATCACCTCGTCAAGGTCTTCCAGAAGCAGCACAACATTGACCTTAACAACGATCCCGTCGCGATGATGCGCTTGCGCGACGCCTCCGAGGAAACCAAGATCGAGCTTTCCGAAATCAAGGAGACCCAGGTTTTGATCGAGGCCGTCACGATGGGCGATCAGGGCCCGCTGACTCTGGATTGCACGATCACGCGCGCTCAGTTCGAAGATATGATTCGGCCCATCGCACAGCGTACCGTCGATCCAATCCACAATGCGATCAAGGACGCCGGCCTGACCCCCAAGGAGATTCACACCGTGCTGCTCGTCGGCGGTTCGACCCGTGTTCCGCTGGTTCAGAACATCGTGCGCGATGCGCTCGACATCCAGCCCGCGCGCGACGTTTCCCCCGATGAAGTCGTGGCCCTGGGCGCCGCCGTGCAGACGATGGTGCTTGCCCCGCTCGAAGGTGACCTTGAGGATTCGCTGGCCGCGCGCTACGGCAAGGAGAAGCCGGTCATCATCCACATGACCCCGTTCAGCCTCGGCGTCGGCTTGCAGAGCGATCAGTTCCAGCCGATCATCGAGCGCAATTCGACCTACCCGACTGAGGGGAAGGACATCTTCACAACCACCCGCGATTTCCAGGAAGCAATTTCGTTCCCGATCTACGAGGGGGAGGAAACCATCGCTTCGGAAAACACATTCCTCGATCTGCTGCGCATCGAAGGGGTGACGCCGGCGCCACGTGGGGTCCCGCGCATCGAGGTCACGTTCCGGCTCAACCCGGACCGGATTCTCGAAGTCCGCGGCGAAGATCTAGCCACCGGCGTCGAAAAGACGATCACGATTGCCTCGACCGGCTCGCGCCTGACCGAAGCCGAAAAAGTACGGATGGTCCGTGAGTCGCGCGAACGCGTTACGATGCTGCTGCGCCAGAAGATCCAGTCCAACGTGCGCGAAGAAGCCGAAGACCTCATGCGCCGCGCCGACACGATCCTGCGCGGGGCGCCGCGCCATCAGCACGCCGCCGAAATCGGCCGCCTCAAGCAATCGATCCAGGAACGCATCGCGCGCGGCGACGACAGCGGCCTGGAGCAGCTCACGCTCGACCTGATGCACCTCGTCAACGAAGTGGAATCCGCTGCCGGTTGACCTGTTCACAAGCCACCAAAAAACACAGAGCCCCGAGCGACCCTCAAGGCGCTCGGGGCTATTTCTTTTGCCGATTTAATCATGCGGTTTTGAAGCCTTCCGCCCCGGTTTTGATTGACCCCTTCTGCTTTGACCGTTCAAATGTTCGCAGGGAAAGGCGGGCGTGCGCATGATTGAAACCGATGTCCTGATCCTCGGCACGGGGATTGCCGGCGGAATCGCCGCGCTCAAGGTGGCGCAGGCGGGGCATCGCGTCGTGATGCTGCACCGGGGGACCGATCCCGAACAAAAGAATACGCGCTGGGCGCAAGGGGGGATCATCTACACCGGCCCCGGCGACAGCCCCGAGTTGCTCACGCAAGATATAATCACGGCCGGCGCCGGGCTGACGTTCCCCGCCGCGGCGCGATTGCTGGCCGAGGAGGGTCCGCGCCTGGTGCGCGAAATCCTAATCGACCAGCTCCAGGTTCCGTTTACGCGCGGTGCAGACGGGGAGTTCGACATCACGGAGGAGGCCGCTCACTCCGTCCCGCGGATTCTACATCAGAACGACACCACCGGGCTGGCGGTCAATACAGCGTTGATGGCCGCCGTGCAGGCCGAGCCGAACATCACGATCCTCAGCCCGTGCACGGCGATCGATTTGCTGACGCTCTCGCACCACTCGCGCGAGCCGCTAGACGTTTATGCCCCGAACACCTGCGTCGGCGCACACGTGCTGCTGCGCCAGGACGGCAAAGTGGAGACGGTGCTTGCGCGCGAAACGGTGCTTGCCACCGGCGGCCTGGGGGACCTTTACCTGCACACGACCAACCCGCGCGGCACGCGGGGCGACGGCATCGCGATGGCCTATCGCGCCGGTGCGCGGCTGCTAAACATGGAATACGTCCAGTTTCATCCGACGGCGTTTTATCATCCGCTCGCCCGGCGTTTCCTGCTTTCGGAAAGCATGCGCGGCGAGGGGGCGCGCCTGACATTGCGCAACGGCGAGGAGTTCATGCAGCGGTATCACCCGCTGGGCTCGCTGGCCCCGCGCGACATCGTTGCCCGTGCGATCCATCAGGAGTTGCTGGCCGGCGGGGAGCCGTTCGTGCTGCTGGACCTGACGCACAAGGATGGCGCCTGGATCCGTTCGCGCTTTCCTTTTATTTACACCGAATGCCTGAAATACGGCGTGGATATCACGCGGGAGCCGATTCCGGTGGTGCCCGCGGCGCATTACTCCTGCGGCGGCGTGGCAACCGACTTGGACGGCCGCAGCACGATCGAGCGGCTGTGGGCGATCGGCGAGGTGGCCTGCACCGGGTTGCACGGCGCGAACCGGTTGGCTTCGACTTCGCTACTCGAAGGCCTTGTTTTTGGTCACCGCGCGGCGCTGGCTATCGTCGAAGCGCTTAAATCGCGCGCTTATCCCCCCTTCCCGCGGATCGACCCGTGGGTTTATCAGGTGGAAGAAAGCGATCCGGCACTTATCTTGCAAGACTGGATGACGGTGAAGTACACCATGTGGAACTATGTGGGCCTGGTACGCACCCGCAAACGCCTGCAGCGCGCCCGGCAGCTCTTGCGCGAGCTGCAGGATGAAGTGGAGATTTTCTACGCCCGTGCGACGCTGGATGACGGTTTGATCGGCCTGCGCAACGGAATGCAGGCGGCTTTGGCGGTCCTTTACGCGGCGATGCAGAACCATACCAGCCGCGGCTGCCACTACCTGGACGAGTCCGAGAAGTTCAGCCCCGGCTTCTCGATCATGGACAACCCCGCCGCTCCGCCGCTGGGCCAGGGGTTTTGAGGTTACGCAGGGATTTAATGCGAGATCACGGTTCGCCCATTGCCCGATCGCGATTCATCGCGCGTTTTTGCTCCTTCCAGCTGATGCTGACGGGCCTGCTGGCGCTGTGCCTGCTGTTTGGCACGGCGGATCCTGCCCAGGCGCAAATCCGCACCGAGAGCGGATATAACCCCGGTGGCGGCGGCGGGTATTATGGCGGCGGGTATGGTGGGGGGTATGGCGGCGGTATGTTTAATAACAGCAGCACCATGAACTCCGACCGTGACAAGGACCGCAAAAAGCGGCGCAGCCGCCGCGACAAAAATTCGGACTCGTCCACCAGCCGGCGCGAACGCAAAAAAAACAAAAACGACAACGACTCAGGGCCGGGCGGGATTGGAGAGCGTGCCCGCGCCCAGGGCAAGGCCAACGTGGTCAAGCGGGCGGGCGGAGAGGGCGGAGGGGGTGGAGGCTCGGCGAAAGGCGGAGGAAGCAGTGGGGCGCTGCCGCTCGCCGCGATCAAGCTTCCCCCGGCACCCAAGGAAAATACGGTTTATTTTACGCCGACCCGTTCCTACGTTACGACGGGTCAATCGTTTGTTTCTTCGATGGTCTTTTTTAACGATCTTGCCAGCCAGGTCGATCAGGTCGATCTGTGGATTCATTATCACCCGACCGCGATGGAGCCGACCTGGGTCGATACCGGCTCGCTTGCCCGGTTTAATCCTCAGGGGCTTGAAGTGCGGACCTGGCCCGAGCAGGGTTACATCCACATCGCCGGGCGTCTGAACAAGCCGATCGCCGATCCGGTCACGATGCTGGGCGACATCCACTGGAAGGCGCTGGCCCCCACGCGCGCCGTGCCGGTCGAGTTTCGCGCGCCGCAGGGTTCCACCTTCGGCCTGTTTCAATCGGGCCTAAACGTGATCAAGGCAAACAAGATCGGCAACGAGAACCGGATCAACCAGGTCGTGCGGATCAACGATCCCAACAGCAGCAACAGCGAGCCTCCGACGCTGGCGACGGCCGCGACGGATGCTGCCGGCGCGCTTCCCGATTTCGAACACAACGCCGGGGATCGCGTGCGCCTGGCGATCGTGCCGGCCAAGACGCTGGTGGGGACGGGCGAGGTCTCCACGGCCGACGTTGTGCTGATCAACCCCGGCGAATACAGCTTCGACGACCTGCGCCTGCGCATCCGCTACGATCCGAAACTGATCAAGGTCCTGGACGCCGATGAAAACAACTATGTAACCGGCGGCGTGAACATCTGGGACGGCGGCTTCCACACGCAGTTTCCGTTCGATAATTTCTTCGCCAACAATGTGGAGTTGGATCGCGGCGTGATCGATTACCGTATGGGGCACGCCGCCGGCCCGATCCTCTACCCGACCGGGACGATCGCACGCATCGTGTTCCGGATGGAACGCATCGCGGGGGCGGCCACGTTTTGGTTTGAGTCTGTGGACCCTTTGGGCGGGCCCGCGCCAACGGACGTTTCCTCGCAAGGGCTTTCGCTGCTCGGCCAGGACGAAAAAATGACCGCCGATGCGCTCTACGGCGCCAAGGTTGGCGTGGCCCCGCTGGACCTGAGACAAAAAGACCCGCCTGAAACGGTCAAAATCGAATAGAACAATGCAAAGCATTGCGCCCTCCCCACGCTGCGACTAGAGTAAAGCGGAGTGGGAGGCTACGCTTTGAGCGCAGTTTGTTTCAGTATCAAGGGCTGGAAACAGTGGGGCTATGGCCTGTTCATGCTGATCGCGTGGGCGCTTTCCGCGTCTTCGCACGCGCAGCAGACCGCACCGGCTCAAGCACCGGCTCCGCCATCCCCCGCTCCCGGCCGTGAAGTGGACTTGGCTTCGCCCCCGGCGCTGGTCGACCCCGCTGCCCCATCCGTGGCAGAGCCGGTCGAAGATATCCCCGCCGCCCCGCCGCCGCTGTCGATCGTCGATGCGATCAACTCGTTGCGTGCTGGGGTCGACCTGATTGAGCGGCCCTCGACAATTCCGCTGGAAAAAAAACGGGAACGAATCGAATTCATGCTCGGCAGCGTGATTCGCTATGTGGAACGTCTCGACCGCGCGCGGCCGACGCTGCCTTATTATCAATGGGAGCGGATTTCGGCGGAAAAGGTCGACCGCACCAACCCCGACCCGCGGCTGATCACGCTGACACAACCCGTTCCGGGTGTGACGGCGGTTGCCTTCAAGGCCAATAACAGCGATCTGGAATTGCGTAAGGTTACGACGATCGACACCAAGGGAGGGCGCTGGGAGTTCAACACGAAGATTCCGCTGGCCGCGGACCAACCTCGCCAGGAAATCTGTTTTCTGCCGCTGGCGACGGAGCTCAAATCGATCGAGGTGGTGTTTAAGCGGCTTGAGCCCAAGGAGCGCGACCCGCGCCTGCTGGTCGATATCGGGGTTTGCGAAATCGAGGAGTCAGGCAAGGAATCGGTTTATTTCATGCACTTGACGCGCGACTGCCTGAAAAAGGGCAAACCTGGGGATGCCGCGTTGAACCTGAAGCGCGCAATCAAATCTTTGGAAAGCTTTAAAGCCAGCCGCCGGCTTTAGGGGTTGTTTTTTAGCGTATAGGACGCAAAATCGCGAAGTCGTAAAGAAGGAGCGAGGCTAGAGAAGCGAGAGGGAAAAATAATACGCGGATTGAAACGGATGGGGAAATAATAGAGATGGGGTCAGAATTATTTTTGGAGAGAAGTTCTCACCGAAAAAATCTTAATGGATAAGAGCATGAAGAATAATAACAAAAGCTTGTTTGGTTTAGCGTTTCCCGCCGAGCGGGTAGTTTCGCTTGAGGCTGCCGCGCAGTTTGCGCGCGAGGCTCAGGCCGCCGGCAAAATCGTCGTGTTTGCCAACGGCTGTTTCGATATCCTGCACGGCGGGCACGTCTCGTATCTGGCCGACGCACGCGCCGAGGGGGACGTGGTAATTGTCGGGGTCAACTCGGATGCTTCCGAGCGCGCGATCAAAGGGCCCGACCGCCCTGTGATGCATGATGCCGACCGCGCGGAGTTGCTGGCAGCGATGGAATCGGTGGACCGTGTCGTGATCTTCGAAGAAGAGACGGCGGAGCGCTGCCTGCGCACAATCCGGCCCGACGTGCACGCCAAAGGAACGGACTATAGCGCCGAAACCGTACCCGAGCGGCACATTGCGGAAGAGCTGGGAATTCGCGTGGCGATCACGGGAGATCCCAAGAGCAACGCGAGCAAGAAGATCATGCAGGCGATTCGCGAAGGGGCAGGAGCCTGAGTAAAGAAGAAAATTCGAAATTCGAATGTCGAAATCCGAAACAAACGGAGAAATATCGAATGACCAAAACGAATGAAACCGGTCTGTGTAGATAATAATATGGCTTTGTTTCCCCTCCTTTTTCTCTCTTATGGTAATTCAAATTTGTTTCGAATTTCGATATTCGGATTTCGAATTTTATGATGACCCCTTCATTCTCCCGCAGCGCCGCGCTTTACTCCCAGGCTCTTCATTTAATCCCCGGCGGCGTGAATAGTCCCGTGCGTGCGTTCAAAGGCGTTGGCGGCACGCCGCGGTTTATTCGCTCGGCTTCGGGCGCGCGAATGATCGACGTGGATGGCAACGAGCTGATCGATTACGTCGGCTCGTGGGGACCGCTGATACTTGGCCACGCGCACCCCGTGGTGATTGATGCGATCCGCGCGGCCACGCTGTGCGGGACGAGCTTTGGGTGTCCAACCGAGCTTGAAGTGGAGATGGCTGAGCTGGTCTGCGCCGCGGTCCCTTCGATCGAAATGGTCCGAATGGTCAACAGCGGGACCGAAGCGGGGATGGCCGTGGTGCGTCTCGCGCGCGGCGCGACGGGACGGCCGAAGATTATCAAGATGGAAGGTTGCTATCATGGTCACGCCGACAGCCTGCTGGCGCGCGCCGGGTCCGGCGTGGCTACTTTGGGCTTGCCGGACAGTCCCGGCGTCACGACCGCGACGGCCGCCGACACGATTACCGTTCCGTTCAATGATCTGGAGGCTGTGCGTGATATTCTCGCGCGTGAGGGGGATCAGGTGGCTGCCGTGCTGGTCGAGCCGATCGCCGGCAACATGGGTCTTGTTCCTCCGGTAACGGGATATCTGCAGGGGCTGCGCGAGTTGACAGCCGCAGCAGGCGCCTTGCTGATCTTCGACGAAGTCATGACCGGTTTCCGTGTCGCGTATGGCGGCGCGCAGGCGCTTTACGGCGTGATGCCCGATCTCACGATGCTAGGCAAGATCATCGGCGGAGGTTTGCCGGCCGCGGCGTATGGCGGACGACGCGACTTGATGCAACAAATCGCACCAGCCGGACCGATTTACCAGGCAGGCACGCTGAGCGGCAACCCGCTGGCGGTGACCGCCGGGATCGCCACGCTGAAGCTGTTGCGCGACGGCGATGAGAATGGAGCGATTTATCCGCGCCTCGAAGCCGCGAGTGCGGCGCTCGTGGAGGGGATCGGCGCCGCGGCGCAAATCGCCGGCATCCCGATTTACCAAACCCGCGTCGGCTCGATGCTGGGCCTCTTCTTCCAGCAGGATCCCGTCACCGATTACGCCGGCGCGAAACGCAGCAACGCGACGCGCTATGGAAAATGGTTTCACGGGATGCTGGAGCGCGGCGTGTATTTTGCGCCGAGCCAGTACGAAGCGGCCTTCGTGAGCGCGGCGCATGGGGAACGGGAAATTGAGGCGACTATCGAGGCGGCGGGTGGCGCGTTTCTTGGGGCACTTCTCCCCGGCTAAATGTCCGCGTAAACTTTGGATTCAGTCGTCCTGGTCGGCTTCGTCGGGTGGGGGGAGTTGGCGCCATTTTTTTCGGGTGGAGGCGTCGTGCTTGTCCTCGTGTTTGCGCGTGGGAGGAGCGAGCGGCAGGCGCGGTTTGGGGGCCGGGACGCGAATCGTGCGTTTTTTGGAGGGGGGCTTTGACATGGCGGTTACTTAGGATGAGGGTCGAGGATGGTGCGTAGTTTGGTAAGCATTTCCTGGAGGCGCCACGGTTTGCGGATGAACGAGCTGGCGCCCTGGCTCAGCAGGCGGTGGATTTCCTCGTCTTTTTCGAAGCCGCTGCAGATCAGAATGCGCATGTCGGGGCGGGTCATGCGCAGCAGGGGGAAGGTATCGGGACCACTGAGGCCGGGCATGCCCATGTCGAGTATCGCCAGCGCGATGTTTTCATCGGCGCTTTGCGCGATCTCGAGGGCTTCGGCGCCGTTGTTGGCGGTCAGGACGCGGTAACCGTAACGCATCAGCATTTTCTTGGTGACGTCGAGGACCATGCCTTCGTCGTCGATGAGCAGCAAGGTTTCGGTGCCGTTGAGTGGGCTGACGCTTTCGACCGGTTCGCTCGGGGCAGCCTCTTTAATCGCCGGGAGGAAGACGCTGAAGACGCTGCCGCGCATTGGGTCGCTTTCAACGGCGATGCGGCCGTCGTGTTTGCGGACCAGGGCCGTGACGGCCGCGAGGCCGAGGCCGCGGCCGCGATACTTGGTGGTGTAGAAAGCTTCGAAGATTTCGGCGAGGGTGTCCGCGGGGATGCCGACGCCGGTATCGCGCACGTCGAAGCGAATGTAGGCGCCGGGGGGGACCTCGATCTGGCCGACTTTGAGTGGGGCGAACAGATCGGCGTTGCGCGTCACAAGCGTGACCTGGCCGGTCCCCTCGATCGCCTCGATCGCGTTCTGGGTTAGGTTGAGCACGATCTGGTTGATCTGGATCGGGTCGGCGCTGATTGCCCAGAGATCGGCGGCGAGGTCCTTGCGCAGGGTGATGCGCTGCGGGACCATGCGCGGGTGGAGGCGCAGGAAGTCGTCGATGCGGGCATTGAAGGAGACGATCGAGCGGTCCTCGCGGCGGGTGTGGGCGAAGGCGAGCAGTTGCTGGGCCAGGTCGCTGGCGCGGTGCGCGGCGCCGGAGATATCCTCGATTTTGGCCGCGTCATCGAGCGGCAACACGCGGCCGGCGCGCAACAGCTCGGCGTTGCCGAGCACGCTGACCATCAGGTTGTTGAGGTCGTGTGCGATGCCGACCGACATACGCATCGCGTTTTCCATCTGCGAGGCGGTAAGCAGGGCCGATTCGGCGTTTTTACGGTCGGTGATATCGAAGAATTGCTCGATGCGGCCCCCTTCGAAGATCCCGCTGCGGATCGGCTGGCTGTGCAGCTCGAGCCAGCGCGCGAGGCGGTTTTCGGCGGGGCGGATGCGAAACTCCTGCTTGATCGAAGCGTCGGGGTCCTGATACGCGAGGCGCAGACCCTCGGCGAAATTTTCGGGGTATTCAACGAAGGACTGAAGCTGAATTTCGATCATGCCCATGCCATCGGCGCCGATCAGCATTTTGCGCGACATGCCGAAGAAGCGCTCGACGGTTTTGTTGGCCCAAACGACGCGCCGGCTGGCATCGAGGATTGTGATGCCGATCTGTGAGCTCTCGAGCACGTCCTCGATCAGCGAGCGATAGGTGGCGGTTTCCGGCGAGTCGCGCTGCGCGGCCTTGAGGGTCCAGTTGCGTAGGCTGACGCTGTCGGCGAGCAGCTCCAGGATCTGGAGATCCATTTCGCTGATCGGGTTGCGGTGGATCAGGTTGTCGATGACGATCAGGCCGATCGGGCGTTGATCTTCATGCAGCGCGGCAAAGGCGCGGCTGCCTTCGCCGACAGGCTGGAGGCGGTGATCGGTCAGCTCTACGTTCTCGATGAGCAGGCTGCGGCCGGGCTTGAGCGCGAGTGCGCGGGCGAAATCGGATTCGAGGTCCAGGGCGTGACGCGTCTGGTGCTCGTCGCGCAGATTGCCGTGCTCATCGATGCCCCACAGGCCGCGCAGGCGCGAGGCGGACTCGTCGAAGGCGAGGACGCGGATACGATCGAAATCGAGGCGTTTCTGGCCGAGCACGACGGCGCGGCGCCAGAGTTCCTCGTGGGTCTCCCCGTAGACCAGTTCGTTGCGGACCTCGTTGAGGATTTTGAGGCGGCGGCTGAAGTTACGCTCAAGCGTTTCGCGCTGGCGCAGTTCTTCTTCGCTCCGGCGGAAATGGGTGACCTCGCGCAGGGTCCAGTTCAACGTGGCGATTTTGCCATCGCGGGGGGTGCCGTAGAGGTCCGACATGAAGTAACGCGGGGCCCCGGAGTCGTCGACGGTGAAGGAATCGTAATCCTGCCAGCGAAACCCTTGGCTGATGAAGCGGCGCATCGGCTCGAAGACCTGGCGATCGCCGGTGCGGTCGATAACCTCGGACCAGGTGCGGCCGATGAGGTCTTCGCGGCTGGGGCGGGCGAGCAGCGCGGCCATCGCCTCGTTGGCTTCGACGAAGCGCGTGTTGCGCACAATGTGACGGAATTGCGCGTCCTCGGAGCGGGAGAGCTCGAGCGGGGGGGTGATGGCGAGAATGGCGAAGCCAGCGGGGCTATCCCGGAAGTAGGAATACCAGGCGCTGAGCGAGGGCTGAGGATCGGCAATGGAACTCGGGTTTGGACTGGCGGTGGTTCCGGCCGTCACGTCGGTGTCGAGTTGAGGTTGGGGGGAATTGGTTTGCATAGGCGGTTTTTACCGGGATTCAATCTTTTTGGAAACGGTTCCCAAGCTGGTTTCTACAATCGGGTCTGCCCTAAAGCAAACCCGTCGACCGATGGTATGCCATTGTCCCCCGTAAGGAAACTATAGCACAGAGACGGCGGGGATGATCGAGGGATAGTTGAAGGGGCTTTTGAAAAATGATTTTTGGTGGTGGACAGTTGGATTTGCGGATGTCTGTTTGTTATTTCCATCGCATCGGCGTTAACTCTGTAAGCCGCTGTGTTTCAAGTCATTTTTTCGACTCGTGATCCTGCATCATCATTTTGATCATCAGAATTAATGCTCCGGCGGTAGCGGCGAGGAAGCAGAGGATCGCGAAGCCGGGGAAGCCGAAAAGTCTGAAGGTGGTTTCGACGCGCATCAGCAGCGCCGCGCCGACGATCAACGCAGCAAGGATTAATCCCAATGTAATGCGGTTCGCGATTTTTTGAAGGCCTTCAATAATAATATTTTCGTCAATCGTTTCGACTTTGACCTTGAATTCGTTCTGGCCGATCGCATTCAGAATCTTATTGATGCGACCGGGCAACCGCGCCAGCAAGTCCTTCATCTCGAGCGCGACGCCAAAGAGGTGATTCGGCGAGAGCGCCTTCCAGACACGTTGCTGCAGTATTTTTTGCGCGTTACGGCGGATCGCGGCGTTAGGGTCGAAGTTCGGGTCGAGCGTCTCGCCGATCAGGTCCAGGTTCAGCAGCGTCTTACCGACCAGCGTCAGTTCGGCGGGGACGGCCAGGCCGGTCTCGGCCGAAATCTGCGTGATCTCCAACACGATCCGCCCAACCTGAATCTGTTCCATCTTTGCGCCGAGCTGTTCGCCGACCAATGCGGCGATGCGCCGCTGAAATTCTGCCGGGGCAAAATTCTCGCGCGGTTCGCCGATCTTGATCGCGGTTTCCGCGGCATCGTCGCCGCGTCCTTCGCTCACGGCGAGCAGCAGCTGCAGCAGGTTCTCCTGAAGCTGCGGCATGATGTGGCCGACCATGCCTAAGTCAAGCAGCGCGATGCGCTGATCGCTGGTCAGAAAGACATTGCCGGGATGCGGATCAGCGTGGAAGAAGCCATCAACCAGGATCTGCTGCAGGTAAGCGTTGAACAATTCCTCGGCGAGAAATGAGCCTTTTAATTCGAGATGCGCAAGGGGGCCGATCTCGGTGATTTTTTTGCCGTGGATATATTCCATCGTGAGGACGCGCGAGGTGGTGAAGTCCTCGATCGGGTGGGGCACAACCAAATGCGCAAAATCCTGGAGATTGGCCGCAAGCGTGGTCAGGTTGCGCGCCTCCTGACGGTAGTCCAGCTCGCGCCAGAGGCTGCGGCGGAATTCCTCGAGAATCGACGCGAAGCCGTAACGGCGGCCCCAGTCGGTGTGCTGGTCCATGAAGGCGGCGATTTCGGCGAGGGCTTCCATATCCTCGGCGATGACCTCGCGGATGCCGGGGCGCTGGACCTTGACGACCACGGTGCGGCCGTCGAGCATCGTGGCCCGATGCACCTGGCCGAGCGAAGCGGCGCCAAGCGGCTGCGACTCGAATGAGGCAAATCCCTTGGAGAGCCGGAAGCCGAGCTCGGCAGAGACGATCGACTCGACTTCGCCGAACGAAAAGGGGTCGATCGAGTCCTGCAGTTTGGTCAACGCGGCGATGTAAGCCGGGGGAAGAAAATCGGCGCGGGTAGAGAGGAGCTGGCCGAGCTTGATAAACGTCGGCCCAAGCTTTTGCAGATCGGCGGCGAGTTCCTCGGCTTTGGAGCCAGTCTTGGCGGCGGAGGCGTTCTGGGGGACAATGTCATCTGGGAACCCGCTGGCCTCAACCATGTCGCCACGGCCGTATTTGAGCAGCAGGACGGCGATATCGCGATAACGCTTGAGATGGGAAGGTTTCAACGAAATTTTCATAATGGCTCTTTCATCGCAATCTAATGCGATCAAACCCCAACCCACGGCCTCACACTATCAGGCATACCCTGAACCACGCGCTCAGGGACTGCCCTGCCCTCATCCCCTTTCTTGAAAATGATTCGTTTCAATCCGCTTAATCCGCGTTCATTCGCGGCTAAAGATTGTTATTTCAATCCCGCCTCAAATGGGCCTTCAACCAGTTTGCCTTTGTTGCGGCGGCGGTGTTCGACGAGTTGCGCCGCGATGCTAACAGCGATCTCCGGCACCGTGACGGCGTTGATCATCAGCCCGACAGGCGAATGGACGCGTTCGAGTTTATCCGCGGCCACGCCTCGTTCGCGCAGGTCGTCGTAGATCATGCGGATTTTGCGCCTGCTGCCGATCATGCCGATGTAACCCGCTGCGGACTCAACAACGGCCTCCAGCGCCTGGTAGTCGTGCTGGTGCCCGCGCGTGACGATCACGACGTAGCTTTCCAGATCGAGCGGCTGCGCGCGCAGCGCGGCGGCGATGTCGCGCGTGATCAGTTTGACGCCGGGAGGAAAGCGGTCCGGCGCGGCGTAGTCGGCGCGGTCGTCGATGATGGTAATTTCGAAATCTAGCCCGGAGGCCAGCCGCGCAAGCGCCTGGCTGACATGGCCGGCCCCGGCGATGATCAGGCGGGGTGGGACTTCGAGCGTGATGCGGTATTCGCGGGACTGGCCCTCCGCCATGACGCGCATGGGGAAGGCGGCGCTGTGGCGAGTATGGGCCTCCTGTAGCGCGGCGGTGTAGGGCTGGAGATCGAGTATCGCGGTGATGGGCATGCAGGCGACCTGCATGCTGCCGCCGCAGATCAGACCGTCGTCCCAACCGTAATCATGGTCGAGCACAAACTGCATGACCTCGCCAACGCCGTTGCTCAACGTGCGCCAGGCGCGCTTGACGACCTCGGCCTCGACGCAGCCACCGCCGAGCGTGCCGAGCGTGGTGAGGTCTTCGCGCACCAGCAGCGTGGCCCCGGCGGCCTGCGGCGTGGAGCCGCGCGTGGCGACGACGCAACACAGCACGCAACCCCGCCCGGCCTGCGCCTCGGCCAGCATCCCTTCCAGAACGGGGAGTAACTCGCTCATGGGAAAAGTCCTTGGGAAAGACGCACAGCCGTGGCGGGCGGCCGGGGGTCTTGTTCCATCATAACTACAAGTGAGGGGCTGGAAATAAAATTCGAAATCTAAATTTCGAAACAAACGAAATCAAATTCGAAATTTGAAACGGAATTATTCCCTGCTGGTTTGTCTGAATTATGCCGCCGGCGGAACCGCGGGGGCGGGGACCGGGGTTGGGATGGGCGTGGGGATTGGGGTCGGCACCGGCGTTGGAATAGGTGTCGGGATAGGTGTTGGGATCGGTGTCGGAATCGGCGTAGGCGCGGGGAGCGGGGCCACGATCGGCGTCGGCGGTGGTGTAATAATTTGGCCCGAGGGGAGCGCGACGCCTTCGGCGGGTTTGGGTTTGGGGATCGGCGGCGTGGCCGGCGCGGCGGGGGTGACGGGAACCGGCGTAGCCCACGGCTGCACCGGCTGAGCCGGAGCGGGCTGCACATTGACGTTGGATTGCGGCTGCGCGGGTTGCTGCTGCGGAGCAACCTGGCCTCCCGGACCGGCCGGCTTACGCTTCTTCGCCGTCGGCACGGTCACCTGGTCGTTGTTCTCGAGCATCGCCAGCTTGCGCTGGAAGGCGTTTTTCCGCTCCATCATCTTAAGGTGGCTGGCGTGCAATTCCTTGGCGCGGACCTCGGCGATCTGCTCCATCCGGTCATTGCCCAGCGCCTGATACTCGGCGGCGATGGTGTAATATTCCTTGCCGAGCACGAACATCGTGGCCTGCAACTGGTCGTAAAGCTCCACCTGCGATTGATAATACTCGAGCATCATCTCGCGGTTCTCGCGATGTGTGCTGTTGGCGCACCCGGTGAGCATGGCGGCGCCGAAAAGGCCGAGCGTGGCGAGCGAGGCGGCTTTACGGGCAAGGGTCTTCATCGCGGGTGCATCTCCATTTCGTCTGGTGCGCCGGGGGCGCGGTTAAGCGTTCAGTTCGTCGAGCGGGCGGCGTCCGGCATAGCCCGCGTTAAGGCCGTGCCAGGCCCGGATCACGGGACCGTCGGTTTGTTCGTAACAGAGAAAAATTTCCTGCTCACCCCGCCAAGCGGGAAAATCGATCAGCCGGCGGCGCGGATCCTGAATCACGATCCCGCGATCGAGGATCTCCGCCAGCAGCGCGTTGACGAGCTCCATCTTCTGCTCGGCGTTCAACGCCTCCTGCACGCCGGCTTTGCCGTTGGCGTGGCCATTGGCATAACCATTGGCATGGCCGTTCGCGTGGCTTGGCGCCCCGGCCAAGGCGGGCTGCGGATCGGTGTCGATCTCGCTTAACAGTTGCGCAACCTTGTCAAATATCCCGGCGATCCAGGGCAGCAGGGCGTTCGCCTCGGCCAGCGTAAAGTGGTGTTCGAACAGGGGTGGGTCAGTCATCAGGGCCGCGGCTTCTGGATTTCGTTCAAGCGCATCATAGTATGTCCGCGGCCGGGGAATGTCAAAGCAGAGCGCGGCGGGCGGTTATTTCCCGTCAAAAGCCGCCTGGAGCTTGACAATATCCAGCTTGACCATACCCATCATCGCCTGGAACGCGCGGTCGGCTTTGGCCTGGTCCGGATCGGTGAACATCTTGAAAAACCCCGCCGGCGCGATCTGCCATGCAACTCCATATTTATCTTCGAGCCAGCCGCAGGCCAATTCCTTGCCCCCGGCGGTCAGCCTGCTCCAGTAGTGGTCGATCTCGGCCTGCCTTTCCAGCACATTGGGATCCTAAGCTTAGAATTCCACGTGGACAAGTTGTCGCG
>JADMIO010690449.1_pt1 | contig 17697 bp, 13 predicted proteins | sample 8958161 | NCBI WGS metagenome assembly JADMIO01 (sample SAMN16585339, study PRJNA669376) | soil metagenome | isolation source: Crop rotation soil | place: USA: Cullars Rotation, Alabama | collected 2011
GGCGTGAAAATTGAGTACAAGCAACACTAACAACAATGGGATGCGGGTTTCTCCTGCGTGCGTGATGGATCGTAGACTGCAGCTCAGGAAATAGACCCGATAAATCCGTCAATTCGATAGCCAGCGATGAACCAAAAACCGAAAACATCTCGCAATTCGAAGACGCCCGTTCAAATCCGGGATCTGAATACGAAAAAAGATCCCAAGGGCGGCATTATCGCGGTGCTCATTGACTTGAACACGACGGGGCCCGCGCCGAAACCACCACCGCCGCCGCCGACACACAAATAGCCTGCAGCCTAACTAGTGGAGAAGTTGGTGGATCAGACGGGTCGCATTAGAGCGTCCTGGCTGAGATGGATTGCAGCACCAGGCCGGAAGATCGGCCTTCTAGCAGAGGCTTTCGAAGGCAGGCGACACGCCTGCCACCAGAGGAGAGGCCCGTGCTCTTTTCTAGCGAGAGAGGACAACGCGGCCATGCAGCACCTTATCATGGGCGGGCGGGTTACACTTCTCCCAGGGTGTGACCTGGCATAACAGATTTCGCACCGTAACCTCGCCGCAGGTTCGGGACAGTACTGATTGTGAAGAAGGAGACGAAATATGAATGACGTGAATTTCAGGATTCGCCTATCGAAAGTAGTGCGAAGCAAAAAATGGCAGCTCGTGGTCGCTCTTTGCCTTGTTAGTTTCCTGGCCGTGATACCGCCAAGGCCGCTCATGGCGGCGGGGGTTCCTCTCACGCTCGATATTTCCGCGAGTGTCGGGCCAATAGCGGTCCAGCTAAATATGACCAAGCCTGTGCTTCAGCCGACGACAGGTCTTTTCAACGGGACGTTGCACATGCATGCGCATGACGAGACGCAGACACCGGTCTTCAACGCGGACCTCGTGGCCACGGCGCAGGCCGCGGATGCAAATGTTCTTATCGGCGGGTTTCTTCCGGCGGCGCTCATCGTTAAGCAGGATGAACTCGGTGGCATGACCTTTCAGCAGGCTTCAGCGGACGCCCAGGCCAGGACAGGCGTCACGGTGACGTTCTTTAACGATGTCTCGATGGCCGAGTACGCGCTGCTCCTTGCGTTGATCGCCATAGTCTCCCTCAATCGTGTCCCTACTATTCAGCCCCAGCTTGGCGCGCAGGCCTGCGAGATTCGGACGCAATTGGCATCCGGTTTGACTGCCCTCGGTTTTCAAAATCCCCCGGATCCATGTAGCAGAAGCGGTGGCCTCTTACCGTAAGGTCGCCTGCTGCGCGATTAGAACGAATCGTTAGGGGACCGGCCGGGAATCCCCATGGGGTCGTTCCCTTCATGTAGGGCCCGGGCTGACACGGGATTGGCTTGTTATCAGCCGCCTTTCCTGTTACGACCCATTTTTCCTCCCTGCTTATGAAAACATCCGCACGATCTCTTCTCTTTCTTTCTCTTTTGCTGCTAAGCGCGTTTGCCGCTTCCGCCGGTATCTTTCCGGTGAATGACGTCCCCACCCTGAAGGCTGCCATCACGGCAGCCAATTTGAACGGCCAGGATGACACCATCGAGATGGCTGCCGGTGTTTATACCCTGACCGCGAGGGACAGCTTCCTCAACGGTTTGCCACTGGTGGGCGCTGATGGGGGACATCAACTCATCATCCACGGCAATGGCGCGACCATTCAGCGTATTCCTGCGATCGACGATGCGGCACACCGCTTTCGCATCCTGCAAACCGATAGCGGCGCTAATCTCACTCTCTCCGGATTGACCCTAACGAATGGAAACCCGGGAGGATTCCACGGCGGGGCCATTTACAATAATGCCAGCGAATCGAGCAATAGCACCCTCACCATCATCAATTGCACAATTAGCGGGAATTCCGGTGACTACGGTGGTGCCATTTTTAATGACGGCTCGGGAGGCGCGGCCGCTACCGCCACGCTCACGGTGATGAATTCAACCATCTCCGGGAATCACGCCAGTCAGCATGGCGGCGGCATCTGGAACGAATCCGGCGGCATCGTCATGAATGTGAGCAACTCCACCTTCAGCGCGAACACCTCTTCCGGCAGCGCTGGTGCCGTTCAGTTCGATGGCTCAAACGGCACCGCCACCGGCAGTATTCGGAATTGCACGTTCACGCAAAATTCAGCGACAAGTGAAGGGGGTGGCGTCAACGTTGATGGTTTCAGCGGAAGCGCGATTTTGACGGTCGACACCTGCACCTTCGACCGAAATACGGCCGCGCATGGTGGTGGGGTAGCCTTGGACGGGAGCAGCGGAATGGCTTCGGTTACGGTCAGCAATTGCACGTTGAGCGGCAACTCGGCCAGCGTTCTGGGCGGGGGAATTTACATTTCCCAAAGCGGCGGCGGAAGCACCGGTCTGCACATCGGCAATACCATTCTCAAGACAGGAGCGAGCGGCGCCAACCTGGTCATCGATGGTGGCGGCTTTGTTGGTTCCAATGGTTACAACCTGAGCAGCGATGCCGCCGGCGGAAGTGTTTCCACTGGTCCCGGCGGTTTGTTGGACAACACCGGCGATATCAGAAACACCGATCCCCTTCTGGATCCCGCCGGCCTGAAAGATAACGGTGGCCTAACGAAAACGATCGCGCTGCAGTTTAATAGTCCGGCCATCGACCAGGGAAAAGCGACCACCGCCGGCACGAGCAGTAACGATCAGCGCGGCGAGCCGCGGCCGTTTAATGATCCGTTGGTGGCGCCGGCGGCGGGCGGCGATTCGACCGACATCGGAGCCTACGAAGCGGATGTCCGCGTCATCTCAGAGGTTCGCAACGTGAACGACTTGATTATGACCTTCACCACCGTCCTCGGCCGGACGTATGAATTACAGAGCCGGCCGGATCTGTTGCCCGCGACGCCGTGGACGATAGTGGGTTCTTCGATCCCGGCGCCGCCCGTTACGGGGACCGGCGGCATCATCCAGATGACTGCGCCCAACGCGATCGGATCCGGGCCTGGGTTTTATCGGGCTCACCAGTTGTAGAGTTATTGTAACGAAGAGATGAGAACCAAGGGGAAGAAACAGGGACTCAAGACCAGCAAAGTAAAGCTGCGCGATCTAAAGACGCGCAAAGATCCGAAGGCGGGACATAACCGATCGTCCGACACTCACTGCCATATTCATCCGAACTAAGAAGCGGCCCGGGATCTTCAGTGCGGACGCTTCTGTGGTGGCAGCCGTGTCGGCTGCGCAAGAGTGCCACTTGCTCCCTCCACCTTAACCACTCAGTGTAGCGGCGGTTTATGGCCGCCGGGTCCGTCTCACGCATCATCATCGTTGGCGCCGGCGGACGTTTAGGCGCGGCGCTCAAACGCCAATGGCAGGAGCAATTCGAGGTTACCGCCTTCGACCATCGGCAGTTGGATATTGGCGACTTCGATCAACTCCGCGAGACTCTGCGTACGCTGCGCTTCGATCTATTGCTGAACTGCGCCGCACAAACAAACGTCGATCGTTGCGAAACGGAAAAAGAGGAAGCTTTCCGCTTGAATGGCGAAGCGCCGGGTGTGCTCGCGGAAATTTGCTCGCGCAAAAACGCGCGCATGATCCACATCAGCACAGACTACGTTTTTGATGGCGCTAAAACGGATCCCTATTTGGAATGCGACGCCGCCCAGCCGATCAGCATTTATGGCGAATCAAAACTGGAAGGAGAACGCTGCGTGACCGCGGTCGATGCAAAGCACTGGATCGTTCGCGTCTCCTGGGTTTTCGGCCCGGATCGGCCAAGTTTCATCGATGCCATGATCAATCGCGCCATGAACGAGCCGCATGTGGAAGCGATCGCCGACAAAACGTCGACGCCAACCTACGCGCGCGATCTGGCGGAATGGTTGCCGCGAATTTTCTCCCTGGAAGAAGGAGGTCTCCTGCACCTGGCCAACGGCGGTGAATGTACCTGGCAGGAGTATGCTCAATACGCGCTCGATTGTTGCCGGGATCAGGGGGTGGAGTTGAAAACGAACACGGTGGGCGCGCTCAAACTGGACGAGATGAAGAATTTCGTGGCTCGCCGGCCACGCTACACCGTTCTTGGGACAGAGCGTTATCAACGCCTGACGGGGCTTTCGCCTCGTTCTTGGCGTGACGCAGTCGCAGAATATGTTAGAGATTATCATCCGAAAAAATGAAAACGTCCTTCTTCGCTGCAATCATTTTGGCTTCGTTCTGCACCGCGCTTCACGCTGAACTAAAATTCGAGCAGACCAGCGTCGAGCTCCATCCCGCGCTTGGTGACAAGGAAGCGGTTGGCCACTTCAAGTACCAGAACACCGGCCGAACCCCTGTTCATTTCAAATCTGTCCGGACCTCCTGCGGCTGCACGGCGGCGCAAACGCAAAAAGATCGCGTCGAACCGGGCGAGAAAGGCGAGATCACCGCCACTTACAATATCGGCAATCACACCGGGACCCAGATCAAGTCCATCACGGTGGAGACGGACGACGCGGCGCATTCGCCCCAGGTTCTGACCCTGAAGGCGGTGTTGCCTGACGCCCTCACTCTCACACCAGCTTTCGTTTATTGGAAAGCTGGAGATGATCCGAGTGCCAAAGTGATCGTGGCAAAAGCCGGCAAAGATTTTCCGGCGAAAAACCTGACCGTGACTTCGTCTAATCCACAGTTCACCGCAGCGGTGGAGTCGACCGGACAACAGGGCGAATGGAAAATCAGTATCCAACCGAAGGAAACTTCACGGCCGATGGCTGCCGCCCTAACGATTCGCCCTGACTATCCGAAAGACGCTCCCCGGCTCTTTTACGCGAACGCCAGCGTGACAGCGGTGCCAGGGAATTCCGCCGCGCCGCAGGTTAAGTAAGGGTGAAGTTCCCGGCTGCGCGAGAGACGCTGGTCCTGCTTGCGCTGGCCTTGCTCCCGGCTGCCGGGCAAGCCATTTACCTGCGCGACAAAGTTTCCTGGCAATCCTCAGTGCCGGCATCGGAGTCCGCCACCGTGGCGCAGGCGCGTGAGTGGGGGAGCGATGCCTTGTGGGTGGATGCTCGTCCGGATGAAGACTTCGCGCGCGATCACGTGCCCGGCGCCATCTCCTTAAACGAGGATCGCTGGGACGAATTGTTCCCGCAGTTCATCCAGAAATGGTCAGAGGCGCCTGGTAAAAAGGTCGTGGTCTATTGCAGCACGCAAAGCTGTAATCTCGCCGAAGAAGTGGCCCGTCGACTGCGTGGGTCCACTCAGCCTCCGATGCAGAATGTCTTTGTTCTGAAAGGTGGATGGGAAGAATGGCTGAAAACGAGAAAATGATTCGGTGATGGAATTCTCAAGGATCCGGCTTCAGCAACTCATCGCCATCATCGTCGGCGGAATTTTTATCTACGCCGGAGTCATCAAAGTGGCGGACCCGGTTGGGTTTGCCCATGATATCGACAACTACAAGACGCTACCGTGGAGGATGAGCGTAGCGGTGGCTTTCTATCTACCCTGGCTCGAGATTTTTTGCGGCCTTGCTCTTGTCACCAGGCGCATTTATCGCGGTGGCCTAACGATTTTGACCGGTCTCATCGCGGCCTTTATTCTCGTTAGTATCGTGGCCAAGGCGCGCGGCCTCGACATCACGTGCGGCTGTTTCGGTCACGTGAGCAAAGACTGGAGCTTCGCTTCACACATGCTGGTCGACCTCTCAATCCTCGCTGCCCTTCTGCTCATCTGGATTTTGCATCGTCCGCCCAGCGGGCAGACGGCATAGCGACAGGATCTCCGCCGAAAAGATTCGGCAGCGCGAGGAATTCCTCTACAATCGGCAGACGTGCCCGCGGAAGATCTCGATCAGAAGATTAAGCTCGAGCTCTATCGCATCACGGCCGAGCGCGGTCGCATTCCGAATGCGGGGGAAGTTGCGGAAACATTGGAGCTGAGTCGAAACGACGTGATTGAGTCGTTTGGGCGTCTCCACGCCAGACGGCTGCTCGTGCCGGAACCCGGAGATCCGTCGCGTGTCCGGATGGCGCCTCCATTTTCGGGTATCCCGACCGCATTCCCGGTGGAAGCGAAGGGCAAGCGCTACTATGCAAACTGCGTCTGGGATGCGTTTGGCGTGGCCGCTGCACTTCATTCGGACGCGCTCATTCCAGCTTCGGATGCCTACACGGGCGAGCCGTTAACCCTTCAGATCTTGCATGGCGAACCCGTGCCGCAGCCGTACGTTGCCCACTTTGCTGTACCCGCCGCGCATTGGTGGGACGACATCGTCTTCACGTGAGCGACCATGCTCCTCTTCCGGTCGGAAGAGACCGTCAACCGCTGGTGTGCTGCGCATGATCGGCCGCGCCGCCCGCTCATCACGCTGGATCAACTCTGGCGTCTGGCCGTCGTCTGGTATGAAAACCGGCTCACGCCGGAATCCCGCCGGCCGGCGGCCGATGAAATGGTGGGCGTTTTTTCTTCGATCGGCCTAACCGGTCCATTCTGGGATCCAAAATCAGATGTCTGGTGACGCTAACGGATTGGAAATCCTTCCCGCGACTGAGACCGACCACGAAGCGATCTGGCAGATGCTGCACGAGGTCGCTGCCGCTGGTGAGACTTACACGTTCGATCGCGCGATTAGTCGCGAGGATGCGCTTGCTTACTGGTTTGCGGCGAAGGGATACGTGTGGGTTGCGTCCTCGAAAGGAGAATGTGTCGGCACATACCTTTTGCGATCGAATCAATCCGGCGGCGGCTCTCACGTCGCCAATGCCGCATTTGTAGTCGCGTCGAAGGCGCAGGGGCAAGGGATTGGCCGTGCCATGGCGGAGCATTGCTTAAGCGAAGCGCGCCGACTCGGCTTTCGCGCCATGCAGTTCAACTTTGTCATTTCGACTAACGAGTCCGCGATTCGTCTCTGGAAGAAGCTCGGATTCGAAATTGTCGGCACGTTGCCCGGCGCTTTTCGGCATCCCAGTGAAGGCTATGTCGATGCCTACGTCATGTTTCGCTCGCTCCTGTAGATTTGCGGCGCAAACAATTATTGCCAAACCGGCCCGGCCCTGTGACGTTAGGCACTAACGATGCAGACAGTGGTCCAGGTCATCACCACCGGACGCGGGTCGCTGCGGAACAAGATCATGAGCGACCCGCAGCTCGAGAAAAAGTTTGGCTTCATTAAGGTCTGGGCGAAACAACCTGGGCGTCCGCATGGCTGGGCCAAGATTCACAGCGCGCGGGATGTGCACGGCGCGATCAACCTGGAATGGCATGCCCGCAGCGGCACGCTTATTTGTCGCGTCGTGACCAAGCTGGGAAATAAGCCGAACTCGATCATCGGGGACTTCATCGACTACCTCCTGGCGCGTCATCAAAGTCGCATTCTCGCGATCCACATTATGCGGCGACAGAGCAGCTCTGCCTCCTCCTAATTCTCCGTCTGATTGGTAGAACGGCGGTCCGACCAAATGGGTAGCTCGTAGGGCCCTTCCCGACAGAAATTTAAATCACCTTACGCTTGCCTTTCTTCTTCGTTGTTAGGCAAGATGCCGAAAATCACCTCCGGAACGATGTCATCCAAGCTTCGCGTCGGTGCCGCTGCCGTTCTTTGGGCTGTCGGGCTGTTGCTCGTGAGTTTGAGCTTTGCGTTTCCTGCTTTTTCTTCGAGGCCCATCAGTGTTGACGAGCGAAATGCACCAGCGTTGGCTGTGCTCCCCAGCAGTCAGGCAGGGAAGCTGGCCTTATCGCTACCGCCGAAACTTCTCCCTCTCGTAAGCCAGTCTCCGGTCGATCGCCATCACTCAAATGATGGTTCTCCTCCCGAGAAGCTCTTGCACTCGGCGCGGCCCGAGCGCACCGCCGTGGCAGCAACTGCGCCGGAAAATTATCGCCGGAAGCCAAAGCTGGCTGGGCAATCGATCAAGCTCTCGAGAGAATTCTCGCGCCTAACGGGCGAAGTGCCGCCTGCCTTGGCCAAGGCCGCAAAGATCACAGAAAATATTCCCGCTGAAACGAAGCTGACTCTTACCGTTGTGCTGAATCGCAACGATGAGGCCGGATTCCAGGCTTTCTTGGGCGATCTTTACAAACAGAGAGCCTCCGCGGATCGCCATTTTTTGACGCCGGTGCAAATCTCCGATCGCTTCGGTCCAAGCCAGGAAGACTACGACGCGGTTTTGCATTACCTCGAGAGAAACGGGTTCAAACTCGTAGAAGGTTCAGCGAACCGCTTGACCATGACTGTGCGCGGCACGCGCGCGCAGGTGGAGCATGCCTTCCGAGTTCCGATTCGGCAGTATCGGATCGACGGCCAAACTTTCTATGCGAACGAGCGCGACCCCGCTCTGCCTTCCAACCTCGCTTCTCGCACTCAAGCCGTGGTCGGCCTATCGAGTCTTTCGAAGCCGCACCCGACGATAATTAAGTTCATCAATTCGATCGTTAAGGACATCTGCCATTTTGTCGCGACGAGTGAAACGATAGATTATTTTTGTTGTCCAGCAGATCGTCCGGTCGGCTCTCCTCCTCTTCCCAGTTACGATTCCATCCTCCAGGAATTTTATCGGCAATGTTTGTCCGAGTACGGAATCAAGGGATCTTACAATGAGCCAGGTGATGGCAGCGGTCAGACCATCGGTTTGCTGGAATTCGATACGTTTAACACCAGCGACGTCACTGATTATTTAAACTTAATTGGGCGGCCGCCGACGTTGATTAACAACCTCAGCCAGGTCCATGTGAACGGAGGAGCAACGGCCGGTCCGAATCAGGATGAAGTCCTTCTCGACATTGATGCCATTCTCGCAATAGCGCCGGGCGCAAAGATTGCCGTCTATGATGCGCCGTTCACCGGTGGGGGCACAAGTTTTCAAGCTCTCTTTAACAAGATGATCAGCGATGGCGTGACCGTCATCAGCAATAGCTGGTCGTACTGCGAAGACCAGACAACGCAGGCCGATGCGATGAGTATCGATAGTATCTTCCAAACCGCGGCGGCCTCGGGCATTACCGTTATCAATGCAGCAGGGGACACTGGCTCTAACTGCCTGGATGGATCAGCGAACACCGTCGGCGTGCCCGCTGACTCTCCAAACGCGACGGCCGTGGGAGGCAGCTCGCTGACTATCTCAGCCGGCGGCCTCTATGACAGCGAAGCGTGGTGGAATGGCGCGAATGGGGTCCCACCGACCGGTCAAGGCGGTTTCGGTGTGAGCAAGTTCTTCGGCCATCCCAGCTATCAAAACGGGCTGAGCGCTTCTCCCATGCGGTCGCTCCCGGATGTCGTTGTCCATTCTGACCCGGCGGAAGGTGTTGTTATCTGCCAGGCCAGTGCAGGAGGTTGTCCAACCGGATTGCTTTATGGCGGGACGAGCGTTGCCGCGCCCGTCTGGGCAGCCTTCGCCGCCATTCTGAATCAGCTCCAGGGGCAGAATCTTGGTTTTCTTAATCCTTTGATTTATCCGCTCGCCGGTACATCCGCTTTTCACAACGCGACTTCTCTGGGAACAGACTTCAGCCATGTTGGCGTTGGGTCGCCGAACTTCGACGTTCTTCAGCGCATGCTCAGCGGTCAGGTGTTAGGCGCGCCGAGCGCGACCGTTTCTACCGTGACGCCCTGGCCTGTTACTGGAATAACTCCGTTGATATCGGCTGACGGAACGGCCGAAGGCGTGATCTTGGTAACGCTTCGCGATTCAAACGGTCATTCCATTGCAGGTAAAACGGTAACCTTAACCGCAAACGCCGGTAGTTCAGCGAGCATCACGCCGCCAAGCGGTGTGACAACGCTGAATAACGGCGCGGTTGCGTTTAAGGTTACAGATCTCACGCCAGAAATTCTGACGCTCAGCGCAACAGATACGACTGACGGCATCGTCTTGGCTCAAAAGCCGACTATCTCCTTTGCTGTTCCGCAAGCTGCTGCGGCAGGCATCATTACTTTTCCATCTACAGTCACAGCCGACGGCTCTTCCGCATCCACGATCACGGTCACGCTCAAGGATGCGCTCAATCGCGGCACACCGGGCAAGCAGGTCGCCCTCTTTCAGGGGAGTGGCCACTCCATCGTTAACGGCCCCAATCCAAGCGTGACGGACGCCAACGGTCAGATTCAATTTACTGCGACAGATCAGTTCACCGAAAATGTGACTTACACCGCAACCGATGTGACTGACGGCAACCTGGCGGTGCCGGGCTCCGCTGCGGTCAATTTCGTGAATGGTTCGTCCTTCAACTGTGGAAGTGGCATGGAGGCTCCCCAACCGGGCTGGGCGGTAACGAGCCCCGAGACTGGCTTCACCATCGCTAACAACTGCGTAGGTGTTTCAGGTACGGCATGGGATTCGGTCGGAAATCTTTGGGCCATGGATTATCCGACCGGCAAGCTCTACAAGTTCTCGCCAGCCGGCGGCACTGCCGGTATCGGAACATTGGTCGGAACAGTTCCTGGCGCTACACCCCCAACGGGTCTTCCCACCTGTCCGCACGGCCTCGCCATCAGCAAAGATGGTCAGCACCTCTACCTGGCGCGACAGTGGTGCGGCGGCGGCGGCGATGTCGTCGAAATCTCCATGACCGACGCCAGCATCGTGCGCAACGTGACTCCGGCGAACGCAATTCCGTGTGCGACCGGCGTCGCGACTGATCCCATCAGTGGTGATCTCTTTGTCACCACACCGTGCGGCGCGCCCGATATCTACCGTATCTCCGCTCCGCAATCGGCCTCGCCGATAGTATCGGTCTATGCGTCGCCAGGGCAGGCCATCGGGCTCAATTTTACGCCGGACGGGACGATGTGGACTGCAGCGTATCCGAGCGGACAGCATTTGCTCGTGAAAGTCTCCGGGACCAACTCGGCGGTGCCGGGCACGGTGACGGTGCTCTCTACTAACGCGCCGCAATTCGCGGGCGGCGTGCTTCCAGTCTTGAATCCGGCGAATCCCGGAAATCCGCCATTCTTAATCGTGAGCAATGGAACGACGGGCGGCCTCAGCGGTTCACTCTCTAAAGTCGATCTGACACAGAATCCCGCAGTGATTACGCCGATCGCCACTGGTGGATCCGGCGAGATTTTCGTTAACGGTGGACCGGACGGCTGCGCCTACGTTTCGAATGCTGATCGCGTGGATCGGATCACCGCCGCGGACGGGACCTGTAATTTCGTCGGATCGACCGCGCAGCCCACCTTGAAACTGACGCCGCCAAGTGTGTCGCCCAATCCTTTGCAAGGATCGACCCAGACATTCACCGCGACGCTTTCGAATGTGTCTTCCCCCGTCAACATTCCGATCTCCTTCCATGTCATCGGCGCAAATCAAAATCTTGGGCAAATCGTCCTGGCGGATGGCAATGGCCAGGCAACATTCAGCTACACGGCGCTCTCGACTGGCCTCGACACAGTCTTCGCGACCGCAACCAACAATAATTCTCAGCTGGTTTCTAACCGCGCGCAGGTGACTTGGGATCCCGGGAAGGACGTCACCTTCCTGACCCTTAATCGAAGCCCCAAAAGTGTCACGCTCGGACAGGCTGTGGGAGTGACCGCCTCGCTCTCGGATGTGTCGGCAAATCCACCGGTCCCTATTGCGGGCCAGGCTGTTAATTTCGCGCTGGGTGGCAACGGCTGTGGAGGTGTCACCGACGGAAGCGGCAACGTGACCTGTCAGATCACTCCCAGCAGCGCAGGACGCCAAACACTGACTGCGACGTTTGTGGGTACGAGTCAGTTCGTGACGTCAAGCGACTCTGCGGGGTTTGATGTCCTGGCGCCGCCCGCAGCGACACCGACGCCCACTGTCACTCCAACAGCTACGCCCACACCGACGGTAACACCGACTCCCACACCCACACCGACGGTCACACCAACACCGACCGTTACTCCGACGGTCACTCCGACCCCCACTCCAACCGTAACCCCAACGCCTACCGTCACTCCGACTCCAACTCCCACGCCGACCGCGCCGCCGAATCACGGCCTCTTTGTTATCGGCGCGGGAGATGCGGTGGTGGGACACCACGTCACCTTCTGGGGCGCTCAATGGGCCAAGACCAATTCGCTCGCCGGTGGCCAGGGCGTTGCCTCGTTCAAGGGATTTGCTGACCTAACGAATCCCAATCCGGCTTCCTGCGGAGGCAGCTGGCAAGCCGCCGGAGGTGATGCAGTTTCACCCCCAGCGACAATTCCCTCCGTCATCACGGTTATCGCGACGGATTCGGTCACGAAGAAAGGCGCGTCGATCGCCGGCAACATTGTGAAGTTGGTTACCGTGAGAACCGATCCGGGCTATGCGCCGAATCCGGGGCATGCGGGAACAGGGACTGTCATTTCAATCGCGTGCGAAGGCGTGCCGGCAAATCAGCCAAAAGAGCGTAAGCCCAACTCACGGCACTAAGCGGAAAGCTCTACTGAAGAGATTCGATTCGGGCGTGGCATTATTTTTTTGGCCACGATCAGGGGTGGCCCGCTACAACTTTGCTTTGCAATGAAACGGATTGTCGCCATTGCCGCGTTGCTCAGCACGTTCTCTCTTCGAAATGCCCATGCAGAAAAATCCGGCTTCATGCTTGGTGTCGATGCCAATTACTCGCTCGAAATGGAAAGCAAGGGTGCGCGGTGGAAATGGAATGGGAAAGAAAACGATCTCTTTGCGGGCATGCATGAACAAGGCGTGCACTGGCTGCGCGTCCGCCTCTGGACCGGCGATGAAGGAGTCAATGGCAAGTCTTACGCAACCCAGGTGCTTGAACGCGCCAGTAAAGCCGGCCTGACACCGTATCTTGTTATTTTTCTGAGCGAGAACTGGGCGGATCTGACCAAACAGCCCGCTCCGACGACCTGGCAGAATCTGAATTTGCCCGACCGCGCCGCCGCTATCCGTAGATATGCGAGCGACGTTGTCAGCTATTTTCGAGCACGTGGCCTAACAAGTCATCTATATGAAATCGGGAATGAGATCGATTACGGAATCTGCGGTGTTTTTCCAGGAAAACACGACAAGAAAAACCCGCAGGATCTGGAAAGCCGCGTCTGGATCGACGAGTCCGTTCTCATTTTAGCCTGCGAGAATGGTGTAAAAGAAGCGGACCCCGAGGCGAAGTTTCTTCTCCACATTGCGCATTGGTGGGACGCCGAATTCGCCACGAAATTTTTTCAATTCATGATCGCGCGGTCGATCCAGGTCGATTTCGCTGGCCTCTCTTATTTTCCTTCTTCGAAGATCGGCAATTCGTTAACCCTGGAACAATTCGGACGGGTGGTGGACCAACTCAGCGCCGCGATTAAGCATCCGGTCATTGTTCCGGAGACAGGTTATCCAAGCACAACCGATTTCGCCGGCCAGTTTGGAACGTGGCGCAACGAAGTGCCGGGCTATCCGTTAACTTCTGACGGACAAGCCCGCTGGCTGCGCGATTTCCTCCAATTCTGCAAAGCTAACCCCAATATCGCGGGCGCATTTTACTGGAGCCCGGAATGGTACGGGGAAGGAATGTGGAAGGCTTTCGCGTTGTTTGACACCGAAGGAAATGCCCGGGCCGCGTGGAGCGGGTTCGGGGAAGCTTCGAAGGAATAAAAGGGCGAAAACGGACGAGAAGAGTTCGTCCCTCCCAATTCGCTGGGAAGCGAGGTTACGGGAAGGACGTGCTTGTCACGTCCGCACTCATCACAAATCGCTAAACGGATCGCGCTTCGCGATCGTCCCAAAATCTCCCTGCTGCAAAATGAGTTTCGCCACCAGGCCCGTCCAGCCGGTTTGATGTGACGCACCCAGGCCGGCGCCGGTATCGCCATGGAAGTACTCATGAAACCAATAGCGCTGTTCGTCGCGCGGATTGTTGAGAATCCCATCAGAGGCGCAGGCGAAAGGACGTTTTCCTTCCGCGTCTTTGAGCCAGAGCCGAATCAGCCGGTTGGAAAGTTCGTTTGCGATTTCGTTCAGAGTCAGCAGCTGCCCCGAGCCGGTCGGACATTCCACTTTGAAATCGTCGCCATAGTAGTAGTGGAATTTTTGGAGCGACTCGATCAGGAGATAGTTGATCGGGAACCAAACCGGTCCGCGCCAGTTTGAATTCCCGCCGAACATATTGGTCTGCGATTCGGCCGGCTCGTAATTCACGACTTTCTGCGCGCCGTGTACGTCCAGCACGTAGGGATGTTCCTGGTGATACTTGCTGACCGACCTGACCCCGAATGGACTAAGAAATTCATTCGGATCGAGCATGCGGCGAAGGAGGCATTTCATGCGATGACCACGAGTCAACGCCATGAGTCGGCGGGATCCCGACCCCGGCAGTTGCCAGCGCGAGACCAGGCTGGCCAGGTCGGGGCGATTCGTTAGGTACCATTCCAGTCGCCCGGCGAAGCCCGGGAATGCAGCAAGCACTTCCGGCTCGATCGTTTCAATCGCGAGCAGAGGCATCAAGCCCACAACGGAACGGACCCGAAGTGGAAAGTACCGCCCGCCGGGCGTGTGCAAAACATCGTAGTAGAATTCGTCATCCTCGTCCCATAAGCCGATGCCTTTGCCACCGAGGTTATTCATGGCCGCGGCAATCCCGAGAAAGTGTTCGAAGAATTTGGTCGCGATGTTTTCGTAAACCGGATTTTCCCGGGCCAGCTCGAGCGCGATGCGCATGAGATTGAGCGAGAACATTCCCATCCAGCTGGTGCCGTCGCTCTGTTCGAGATGACTGCCATCCGGAAAGCGAAAGTTACGATCGAAAACGCCGATGTTATCGAGACCGAGAAATCCTCCCTCGAAAATATTTTTGCCCTGGGAGTCCTTGCGATTCACCCACCAGGTGAAGGCGATCAACATTTTGTGAAAGATCGTTTCGAGAAAGGCTCGATCGCCGCGGCCCTTCTGCTTCCGTTCAATCTGGTAAACGCGAAAGGCCGCCCACGCGATCACGGGTGGATTCACGTCGCTGAAATTCCATTCGTAGGCCGGAATTTGTCCGTTGGGATGCTGGTACCACTCGCGCACGATGAGTGACAGCTGTTCCTTCGCAAAAAACGGATCGACCAGCGCGAGCGGAATGCAGTGGAAGGCGAGATCCCAGGATGCGTACCACGGATATTCCCACTTGTCCGGCATCGACATGACGCGCTCGTTATAGAGCGTGCGCCATTCCGCATTGCGTCCGGTGAGTCGTTCCGGCGGGGGCGTCGGTTGACCGGGATCGCCATCGAGCCACTCCTCCACCACGTAATGGTAGAACTGCTTCGTCCATAACATCCCGGCCAGGGCCTGCCGCTGGATCGCACGGTGCTCCACGCTCAGGCAGGCGGGGGCGAGGTCGGCGTAAAAGGCGTCCGCCTCCCTCGACCGGCGAAGCATCATCTCATCGAAATCGTGAAATGGATCCGACGCGCTTGTCCTGTCCGAAGACTCGTCCAGTTTCCCCAGGCGAAGGCGAATGGATATGGTCTGCTGTGGCGCAATCAGAAAGCGATAATGCGCAGCCGCCTTCGTGCCCACCTTGTTGGGATTGACCAGTTCGAGCCGGCCGCCAGTCACGCAATCGTTAATGGAATCTTTCACGAATGGCGCCTGGTTAGCGAGGCCCCAAAGCCGCTCCACGTTCGTCTCATTTTCGGTGAAGAGAAGGCGTTCTGCTCCTTCGGCGTAGAGGCGATGACGGCCGAGTTCCGCCTGCGCGGTGTCGATGACTGCGATCCGTTCGTCACTACATGAACTTTCCTGTAGCGTCGGTTTTTCGTTAGGCCGTCCCCAGCTCCAGGTATTTCGAAACCAGAGTGTCGGCAGAATGTGCAGGGGCGCGGTCTGTGGTCCCTGGTTGGTGGCGTTCACCCGGATGAGAAGATCCTGCGGGCCCGCTTTGGCGTATTCGATTTCGATGTCGAAAAATCGATTCTCCGAGAAGACGCCGGTGTGCCAGAGCTCAAATTCACCCTCCATCCTGGAGCGGCCGGCGTTCTCCGCGATGAGCTGATCATAGGGAAATGCCTCCTGCGGGTAGCGATAGATCATCCGCATCAGGCTGTGCGTCGGCGTATTGTCCGTGTACCAGTAAACTTCCTTGACGTCTTCGCCGTGATTCCCTTGCCGACCGGTTAGGCCGAAAAGACGCTCCTTCAGGATCGAATCGCGCTCGTTCCAAAAAGCGAAGGCGAGGCAGAGCCGTTGTTTGTGATCACAGATTCCGCCGATGCCATCCTCGCTCCAGCGGTAGGCGCGCGAGCGGGCGTGATCGTGCGGAAAATAATTCCAGGCATCGCCATTCGCGCTGTAATCTTCGCGCACAGTGGCCCAGGCCCGTTCCGAAAGATACGGCCCCCAAAAATGCCAGCGCTGCTCCGCGCAGTTGTTAGTCTCGAGCCGCTTCTGTTCGGCGTTCATTTACGCTTGGTTCAAACAGGTACGGATGGAGAAGCCAATGCGGATCGAAGTTGTCGGGCAGAATCCTACATTAAAATATCGACGACCGCGCTGGTTCTCGTGCGTTGATGTCCGACAACAATTTTGGTATAAGCCCCACAAAATGGCCTCTCCACGTTCTGGCCGCAAGGATTGACTTGCGCTCGAAAAAGGCCAAACGACCCAGGGCATTTTTATGAATTACACCCCCCAGTTCTCAACTCATTTATTCCGTCTTTTTCTCAGGACGAGTTTCGTTGTCCTCGGTGCGATTAGTTATGCCGCATCTTCACCGGCAAACGGCAACGGAAACTCGGATGCAGCCGGCGACGCTCCTGATGAATTCACCACCGCGGCCATCGACAAAATCGACAGCGCACTGAAGCAGACCAATGATGCCGGAACGCAGGAGAAACTTAATAAAATTCGGAATGAACTGAGAAAACTGCGTCACGCAAAAGGCAGTAGCAACGGTGTTTCAAAAGGCGACTTCAACGGTGATGGCTTCGCCGATCTTGCGATCGGTATTCCCAATGAGAGCACCGTCGTCAACTCGACTACGACTGTCCCAGCCAGCGGCGCGGTCGTCGTGATCTACGGTTCTGCCAATGGTTTGGTTCCGGCTGGAAACCAAAATCCGTTTATTCCGGCGGCCCAGTTTTTTACCGAGGACACGACTGGGATTGCTGGAACGGCCGAAAGTCGCGACCTCTTCGGGTCTGCACTCGCCTCCGGAAATTTCAACGGCGATCAGTTTTCTGATCTCGCGATTGGTATTCCGGGCAAGACGGTGTTGCTTCCAACCGGAGGCGGACGATTCGCTTCCTTCGCGGAGTCGGGTCGGGTCATAGTAATTTATGGGTCAGCGAATGGGCTTCGCGCAAACGATCCGAATGTACATCCACCGCAATCCTTCGATCGCGGTCTCCTCGGCCTAAGTAGCATTCAGGGTGGCGAACGGGTAGGCTCTGCGCTCGCGTGGGGCGACTTCAACGGCGATGGCATCGGAGATCTCGCGATCGGAATCCCTGACATTGATGCTTTGGATGGCTCGCAGATTCTTCAGGACAACGGGCAGATTTGGGTCATCTGCGGCTCGCCGGACGGTCTGACCAGAACGGCGAAACCGCTTGCGGGCATTCCCGGCGAAGAATTCATCGATGGATTTTTCGGGCGCAACTATGCGCCGGAGTCAGGCTTTGGAAGTGTTCTCGCAGCCGGCGATTTCAACGGCGATGGAAGAACGGACCTCGCTGTGGGCCTGCCGAATCTCGGGTACGTCACAGACCTTCGCGGAACCCTCAAAAATGCCGGCGGTGTTGTTATTTTAATGGGCATCAGCTTTCCAGCACATTGGGATCCTAAGCTTAGAATTCCACGTGGACAAGTTG
>JADMIO010690451.1_pt1 | contig 17696 bp, 17 predicted proteins | sample 8958161 | NCBI WGS metagenome assembly JADMIO01 (sample SAMN16585339, study PRJNA669376) | soil metagenome | isolation source: Crop rotation soil | place: USA: Cullars Rotation, Alabama | collected 2011
CGCACGCCGCGCCCGGCTACGAGCGCGCGCACGGCCGTGCCCTTGTCGGCGTCGACCGGCGGACGCAGCTCGAGCACCTTGCGCCCGAAGCGCGCGTCGAAGCCGTCAGCGCGCGCCCGGCGCGCAACGTCCTGCAGCGTCCGCTCGGCCGCGTCCTGGTCGGCGGCCGTCCGCCAGTGGAACGAGACCGTCACGCCCTTGTCCTCGACCGGCCAGTCGACGGTGGCCGCGAAAGCGCGGAGCCGATCGGCCCACGCCGCCGCCTCTGGCGCGAGCTCGAGGCCGTGCGACCCGACGTATTCGAGCCCGTCGACGCCGACGATCCGGCGGGCATCGGCGCCGCTTCTCCCGCTGACGCAGGCGACGAGCGCGTAGCGGCGCCGTAGCCGCTCCAGCTCCGCACGGGTCGCCGGCGGGACCGCGGCGTCCTCGGGACGGTCGACGATCGGCGCCAGCGTCCCGTCGACGTCGAGGATCAGCGCGGCGAGCTGCGGCTCCGCCGCCAGGGATGCCAAGGCGGGCGGCAGCTCCACGGACGGCAGCATTGCAGGTCGTATTCTCCGGCGGTGGCCGTCCGGGGAACGCTGCTGCGGCTCGTCGTGATCGGCCTCGTCTCCGGCCTGTTCTCGTCGCTCTTCGGCGTCGGCGGCGGCATCGTGATGGTGCCGCTGCTGCTGCTCTGGCTCGGCTTCGACCAGCGGCACGCGTCGGCGACCTCGCTCGCCGCGATCGGACTGATCGCGCTCGTCGGCGTGACGCTCTACGCGATCCGCGGCCACGTGGAGGTCGGGCCCGGCCTGCTGGTCGGCATCCCGGCCGCGGCGGGCGCCGTCGCCGGCGCCGTCCTGCAGCAGCGGCTGCACCCGCGCGTCCTGTCCTTCGCGTTCGCCGCCCTGCTCGCGGTGGTCGGCGCGTACCTGATCGTGTCGTGATCGACGTCGTCGTCGCGCTCGTCGTCGGCCTCGCGGCCGGCGTGGCCGCCGGCCTGTTCGGCGTCGGCGGCGGGATCCTGTTCGTGCCGGTCCTGACGCTGGCGCTCGGGCTTTCGCAGATCAACGCGGAGGCGACGTCGCTGCTCGCGATCATCCCGACCGTGGCGGCCGGCACGTGGACGCAGCAGCGCTACGGAAACGTGCGCTGGCGTGCGGCCGCGGTGATCGGCGTCGCGGCCGTCGTCGGCGTCGAGGCCGGCGTCCAGGTTGCGACCGCACTGCCCCAGGACACCCTGCGACGCCTGTTCGGGGTGCTGATGGTGGCGGTCGCCGTCCAGATCGTTATTCGGGTGCGAGCAAAATCGGACAGCGATTCCCCCGTTCGTGGCCGATAATGGCCATGTGCGTCGCTTCCGCCTCGGCCTGCCCCTGGCCGCCCTCGCCGCGCTGCTCGTCGCCGTCTCCGCCGGCGCGTCGTCGTCGCGCGACCGCGTCTCGGCGTCGGCGGGTGCGAAAGCGTGGGTCGTGGGGATCGTCCCGCCGAACGGCGCGACGCCCACGTACATCTCGGCGGTCGCCGCGCCGCCGGGGCAGACCGCCCCGCGGTCGCCCTACTCGTATCCGGCCGACGGCTCGGTCGTCTCGGTCTCGATGACGACGTCGAGCGCGACGGCGCAGTGGGCCGCGAAGGCGACGAGCACCGCCTCGGCGACGCTCGCCGGCGTGTCGCTCTTCGGCGGTGAGATCACCGCCGACACCGTTGCGGCGCGCGTCAATGCGACGGCCGCGCCGTCCGGCGCGTCCGGCGACTACGCCGGGACGAAGGTGCTCGCGCTGAAGGTGCTGGGCGCCGACGTCGCGGCCACGCCCGGCACGCAGGTCCCGCTCGCCGACTGGGGCACGATGACCGTCCTGGGCGAGACCGCGTCCCCGACGGAGACCAAGAGCATGCCCGGCTTCCACATAGCGGTCACGGCGCTCCAGGTGCACCTCGTGCTCGACCACGACGGACTGACCGCGGGCACCGACCTCTACATCGGCTCGGCCGACGCGACGGTGCAGGCGGGCACGCCCGCGAACGAGGCGCCGACCGACACCGTCACGACGGAGACCGCCCCGTCCTCGACGACGACCCAGACGACCACGACGACGCCCGACAAAAAGCTGGGGCGTGGTCCGGGGTTGAGCCTCGCCCCGCCGCGGCGCACGCCGAGCAAGGTGCACCCGCCGCTGACGGCCGGCGGCTACGTCTTCCCGATCTACGGGCCGAGCTCATTCATCGACTCGTTCGGCGCCGCGCGCGCCGACGTGTCGTGGCACCACGGTGACGACATCTTCGCGCCGCTCGGCGCGCCGGTGCTCGCCGTCGCCGACGGCACGCTGTTCTCGGTCGGTTGGAACGACATCGGCGGCCTCCGCGTCTGGCTGCGCGACAACGCCGGCAACGAGTTTTACTTCGCGCACCTCTCGGCGCTCGCCACCAAGACCGCGAACGGCGTCCCGGTTCAGGCGGGCGACGTCATCGGCTTCGTGGGGAACACCGGCGACGCGCGCGGGACGCCGTACCACCTGCACTTCGAGATCCACCCGGTGTCGATGCTCTACCTGGGCTACGACGGGGCGGTCGACCCGACCAAGTACCTCCAGGCGTGGGGACGGTTGCAGGACGTGCCGATCACCGGCGTCGTCGGCTGGGCGCCGCCGCTCGGCGGCCACGCCCCGAAGGCGGGCGCGATCCTGCTGCAGTCGTCGGACATCTCGACGGCGAGCGGGCTCGACCCCGCGTCGCTGCGGCGGGCGGTGAAGCCCTCGGCCGCGCTGCAGGGCGGGGACCAGGGCGGATCGCGCGACACCCGCGTGCGGGTGCCGTCGCGTCCGCTCGATCGCGGCTAGTCCCTAGGAGCCGTTGGGGCTGGGGCCGCTCGACTCGCCGCCGAAGTCACTGGCGCCGGAGCCGCCGCCGACCAGGCCCTTCAGCCATTCGCGGGTGGCGGGGCCGGTCACGGGGTTGAAGAGCACGCCGATGACGATGCCGCTGAACAGGATCACGTTGCGGGCGGTGTGGCTCTGCTTGCCCTGGACGCGGTCGGCCGCGCTGCGCAGGTTGTCGAGCGCCTCGCGGAGCGTGTCCTGGATGTCCTGGTCGGTCGCGATCCGGCCTGCGATCGTCGTGATGCTGCGGTTGCCGATCAGCTCGTCGTAGATCTCGCGGGCCGCGGCGACCGCGTCGCGGATGTCCTCGCGGACCTTCTCGTCGGTCATCGCCCGCTCGACGTACGGCCTCACGGTGTCGGCCCGGTCGGCGATGCGATCGCGTGTGCTGGCCACTGCAGTCCTTTCGTCGACTTCATCTCGGGAACATGTTGCCTGTCAGTCCCAGTTGGAAACTAACGCACGGGGAGTGAACCGATGGGCCAGTAGCATCGCGCCGTGCCCAAAGGACTCATCTGCGCGGGTGGGAGCGCGACGCGGCTGCAGGAGCTCACGCGCGTGACGAACAAGCACCTGCTGCCCGTCGGCCGCTGGCCGATGGTCTACTACCCGCTCCAGCTGCTGCAGCGCGCGGGCGTCACCGAGGTGCTGCTCGTGACCGGGAAGCAGCACGCCGGCGACTTCATCGACCTGCTGGGCGACGGCCGCGTGGCCGCCCGCGCAACGGGCGAGCCGCTGTTCGACCTCGACCTGAGTTACAAGGTGCAGGTCGAGCCGGGCGGGATCGCACAGGTCGTCGGCATGGCACGGACGTTCGCCGGTGACGACGGCCTCGTGGTCTGCCTCGGCGACAACATCTTCGAGCACGCGCAGGCGGACGCAATCCGGTCATGGAACGGCGACGGCGCACTGGTGTTCGCCAAGGAGGTTCCGGACCCGGAGAACTTCGGCGTCCTCGTGTACGACGGCGACGGCGGCGTCGCCGACCTGGTCGAGAAGGCCGGCCGGGTGGACACGCGCTACAGCGAGCCGCCGTCCGCGGACGCGGTCGTGGGCCTCTACTGCTACCCGCGCGACGTGTTCAGCATCATCGACGGGCTCCAGCCGTCGAGTCGCGGCGAGCTCGAGATCACGGACGTCAACCGCGCCTACGCGGAGCAGGGGCGGCTGTCCGTCGCGCGCGTCGAGGGCTGGTGGCACGACGGGGGCAAGCACTGGGGCGACCTCGCCGACGTCGGCCGGCTCATCGAGGAGACGGGCGTCAACAAGTGATCGTCACGCGGATCCCGCTCCGCCGCTTCGAGGACGAGCGCGGCTGGTTCATGGAGCTGATGCGCGCCAGCGCGCTGCCGAAGCCCGTGCGCCAGTCGAACCTGTCGCGGTCGCGCGCCGGTGTGATCAGGGGGCTGCACTACCACGAGCGAGGCCAGGACGACCTCTTCGTCTGCCTCGAGGGGATGGTGCGCGTCGTCGTGCTCGACCGCGACACGGGCGAGACGTTCACGGAGGACATCGGCGAGGACAACCCGGTCGCGATCTACGTGCCGGGCGTGCGCGCGCACGGCTACGAGGCGCTGACGGACTGCCTGTTCTGCTACTTCGTCACCGAGGAGTACGACGCTGCCGAGCCTGACGAGCACGGCGTCCCGTGGAACGACCCGCGCGTCGTCAACCTGTGGAGCACGTCGTCGCCGATCCTGTCGGAGCGGGACCAGCGCGCCGCGTCCTGATCACCGGAGCGGGCGGCCAGCTCGGGCAGGCGCTGGCGGAGGCGTTCGCCGGCGACGATGTCACCGCGCTGACGCGCGCGGAGTGGGACGTCGTCCATTCGCCCCCGCCCGGCGTCGACCCGGAGCTCGTGCTGCACGCGGCCGCGTGGACGCGGGTCGACGACGCCGAGGCCGACCCCGCCGGCGCGGCCGAGGTCAACGTCACCGGCACGCGCAACGCGGCGCTGCTCGGCGCGCCGCTCGTCTACTACTCGACCGACTACGTGTTCGACGGCAGCAAGGGCGAGCCGTACGTCGAGTCCGACCGGCCGCGCCCGCAGTCGGTGTACGGGGCGACGAAGCTCGAGGGCGAGTACGTCGCGGGCGACGCGTGGATCGCGCGCTCGTCGTGGCTCTTCGGGCCGACGGGCCACAACTTCGTGCGCACGATGCTGCGGCTGGGCGCGGAGCGCGACGAGGTCCGCGTCGTCGCCGACCAGGTCGGCACGCCGACGTACGTCGGCCACCTCGCGGAGGCGACGCGTGCGCTCGTCGAGCTGCCGCGGGGCGTATGGCACATCGCCGCGGCCGGCGAGTGCTCGTGGGCCGAGTTCGCCGAGGCGATCTTCGCCGAGGCGGGCCTGAGCTGCCGCGTCGTCCCGATCACGACCGAGGAGTACGGCGCGCCGGCCCCGCGGCCGGCGTACTCCGTGCTGCGCAGCGAACGCCCCGGCGCGCCGGAGCTTCCACACTGGCGCGAGGGCCTGCGCGCGTGCCTCGCGCGCCTGACTTAGTGGCTGACAGCCACTACGTCAGTCCTGACTGATCGCAGCTCGGTTTGCGGAACCCTTGCTGTCGGGGCCGGTGGGGTGGGTTCTCCGGTGGTCTGACCCGGAACGCGGCGGGACAGCCCCCTGCGGGGACAGCCCCGGTGGTCTCGCCAAGGGGGCGTGTGGTGGTTCGTCAGCGCCAGGCGGTTTCCGACACGGGTGCGCGCTCCTTGAGCGGCTCCCACCACGCGCGGTTTGCGCGGTACCACTCGACCGTCTCGCGCAGGCCGTCCTCCCAGCCGATCAGCGGCGACCAGCCGAGCTCGCGGCGGATCTTCGAGGAGTCCAGCAGGTAGCGGCGGTCGTGGCCCGGGCGGTCCGGGACGATCGTCTTCAGGCTCTGCGGCTTGCCTGTCAGCTCGAGGAGCAGGTCGGCAAGCTCCTCGATCGACACCTCGACGCCGGAGCCGATGTTGTAGGTCTCGCCCGGCGTGCCCTTCGTGATCGCGAGGTCGATGCCCGTGCAGTGGTCGAGCACGTGCAGCCACTCACGCTTGTTCTGCGTCGACGCGTACATCGGGATCGGGATGTCGTCCAGCGCGTTGGTCGTGAACACCGGGATGACCTTCTCCGGGAACTGGTACGGCCCGTAGTTGTTCGAGCAGTTCGTGATCGTGATCGGCAGGCCGAAGGTCTCGTGGTACGAGCGCACGGCGTGGTCGCCGCCGGCCTTCGACGCGTTGTACGGCGTGCGCGGCCTGTACGGCGAGTCCTCGGTGAACATCTCGTCCGTGTCGAGCGGCAGGTCGCCGTAGACCTCGCACGTCGAGACGTGGTGGAAGCGCTCGACGCCGGCCTGGACGGCCGCGTGGCAAAACGCCGCCGTGCCGACCACGTTCGTCTGGAAGAAGCGGGCAGGGTCGATCACCGCGAGCGAGTTGTGCGACTCGGCCGCGAAGTTGACGACCACGTCGATCCGCTCGTCACGGAGCGTCCGCTCGGCGAGCTCGACGTCGCCGATGTCGCCCTCGACGAAGAGGATCTCGTCCTCGAGGTCGGCGAGGCTCGCCCGGTTACCGGCGTACGTGAGCAGGTCGTAGGCGACGACGGAGTCGCCCGGGTGCTGCTGCAGCCAGTAGCGCACGAAGTTCGAGCCGATGAACCCGGCGGCGCCGGTGACGAGGAGACGCATCGACCGAATCCTAGGGGTGCCCGCGGCAGAGCTGCTTGGCAGCGTCGATCTCGCTGCGGTGGCCCTGGATCTTCTCCGACGCCTTCAGCGCCTTCGTCGCGTCCTTGCAGTCGCCGAGGTTCGCGAGGGAAGCGCCGAGGTCGTAGAGCGCGTACGCCTCGTAGATCTGGCCCGTCCCGCCGAGCTGCTCGAGCGCCGACTCCGCCTCCGTCGCCGACCGCTGGTAGTTGCCGGCGTTCAGGTCGGCGGTCGCCTGGTCGACGAGCGCGGTGGGGCTGCTGCCCGCAGGCGGCGGGGTGGACGTCGTGGTCTGCGCCGTCGTGGTGGGCGCGGTCGTCGTGGGCGCGGTCGTGGTCTGCGCGGTCGTGGTGGGCGCGGTGGTCGTGACGGTCACGGACGTCGTCACGGTCGTGCCGCGCTGGGTCACATGCAGTGTGCGCACGCGAACCGTCGTCTTCGCCGGCGTGTCGCCGCCGCCACCGAGGGTCGTCGCGAGCGCGGCTCCGGCGATGAGCGCCCCGACCAGGAGGCCGGCGACGAGGATCCAGCCCCACGAGCGGCGCGCCGCCGGCGCGGGCGGCGGCGCAGCCGTGGCGGGTGCCGCGGCGCGCGGGATGATCTGGGTCGGCTGCGTGCCGGCGGCGAGCGCATGGCGAAGCTCGGCGACGAGCTCCCGCGAGCTGCCGGGCCGCGCGGCCGGGTCCTTCGCGAGCGCGCGCGCGAAGACGGCGTCGAGCTCGGGGCACGGCAGGTCGCCGCGACGGTCGCACAGGGAGGGCGGCGGCGAGTTGACGTGGGCGGTCGCCTCCGCGGTCGGCGACGAGCTCTCGAACGGCCGCGCTCCGGCCAGGAGCTCCCACGCCACCACGGCGAGCGCGTAACGGTCGCTGGCCGGTGTCGCCCGCTCCCCGCGTGCCTGCTCCGGCGAGAGGTACCCGGCCGTGCCGAGGATCGTCCCGGTCATCGTCAGGGAGTCGAGCCCGGCCGCGCTCGCGACGCCGAAGTCCGCGACGTGGACGTGCCCGCCACGGTCGAGCAGCAGGTTCGCCGGCTTGACGTCGCGGTGCACGATCCCGTGCCGGTGGCCGGCGTCGAGCGCGCGCGCCGCCTCCTCGAGCCACGTGAGCGCCTGGCCGACGGGCGGGACACCGTGGACGAGGCGGTCGGCGATCGACCCCCCGGGCAGGTACTCCATGACGATGAACGGGCGGCCGTTCCACTCGCCGACGTCGTAGACCGTCACGATCCCCTGCTCGCCGGACAGCCGGGCCGCCGCGAGCCCCTCCCGCTTGAAGCGTGCGCGCACGCCGGCGTCGTCGCTGAAGCGCGTGGCGAGCAGCTTCACGGCGACGTCGCGGTCGAGCACGGTGTCGTGTGCGCGCAGGACGTCGCCCATCGCGCCGTGACCGACCCGCACGGGGTCGCGGTACCGCTGCGGAAGGACGTCGCTGTCGACTTGCATGCGAAAGACGGGGCGGGGCCGCCCCAGAGAGCGGTATCCGATCCGCGGCGAACGGAAACGCAGCGTAAAAGCCATGTAAAGAGGGATTGGAGGGCGCCGGGAGATGCGTTAGCCTCCGCCCGGCGCGACCGCTCAAGCGCCGGTGACCACCGGTCGAAAGAGCACCCGGGAGCCCGTGACTGCTCGCCTAGCCGCACTCGTCCTCCTCGCCGCCGTGCTCGTGCCCGCCAGTGCGGTCGCGAAGACGTCGGACTCGAGCCCCGTGGACCCGACGAAGCTCGTGTCGCCGCAGTTCGTGCTCACCGGCCACGGCTGGGGGCACGGAGTGGGGCTCAGCCAGTGGGGCGCGTACGGGTACGCGAAGGCCGGTGTCACCTATCCGAAGATCCTCGCGCACTACTACCCGCACACCACGCTCGGCCCGGCGACGCTGCGCAAGGTGCGGGTGCTGCTCACACAGGGCGCCGCGTCCGTCGCGATCGCCTCCGAGGACGACATGCGAGTGAAGGACGGCAACGGCGATGCGCACACGCTCGCTGCGGGCACGTACACGCTGAAGGCAGGGCTCAAGCTGCCGGTCGACGATCGGGCAAAGCCGCAGAAGCTCGTCGGCCCGCTGACGATCGCGCCCGGCTCGGAGCCGCTCTCGCTCGGCGGCCAGGCGTATCGAGGGCAGTTCGAGGTAAACGTCACCGGTGGGAAGCTCCAGGTGGTGAACGCAGTCGGGCTCGCGCAGTACCTCTGGGGCGTCGTCCCGTCCGAGGTTCCGGACGACTGGCCCGCCGAGGCGCTCAAGGTGCAGGCCGTCGTCGCGCGCTCGTACGCGCTCGCGAACCTGCAGAAGGGCGGCGGCTTCGACCTCTACTCCGACACCCGCAGCCAGGTCTACCGGGGCATCGCAGCCGAGGTCGACTCGACAACCGCGGCGGTGAACGCGACCGCGGGCCAGGTCGTGCTCTACAAGGGCAAGGTGGCGGAGACGTACTACTTCTCGACGTCCGGCGGCCGGACGGCCGCCATCCAGGACGTGTGGCCGGGCTCGGCGCCCGTCCCGTACCTCGTCTCCGTTGCCGATCCGTATGACAAGGCGTCGCCCTACCACGACTGGAAGCCGCTCGCGATCACCCCGGCCGCACTCGCGAAGGCGCTGAAGATGACGGGCCCGGTGCTCGACATCCGCACGACGCTGAACGCGTCGCAGCGCGTCGCGCAGGTGTCGGGCGTCGGCCCGAACGGCGTCGTCGGGCCGGTGATCGAGGCGGCCGACTTCCGCGCCGCGCTCGGCCTGCGCTCGACCTGGTTCACGATCGGCGAGCTCGGGCTCATGCAGCCCGCGGCGCCCGTCGCCTACGGAACGGTGTTCTCGCTGACCGGTCTGGCGCGCGCGGTCGGCAGCGTCACGGTCGAGCAGCAGCAGAGCGGGTCGACGATCTGGACGGCCGTCAGCACGGTCGCGCCGCGCAGCGACGGCACCGTCTCGGTGGCGCTGACGCCGACGGCGACGACGCAGTACCGCCTGCGAACCGACGTCGTGAAGAGCAAGCCGGTCACCGTGACCGTGATGTCGATGGTCAAGATGCACGCCGCGAACGACGGCACAGGGCTCGTCGGCTCCTCGCATCCGGCCCGGCCTGGCACCATCGTCCAGGTGCAGCGACGTTCTGCAGTGGGCTGGAAGGCGGTCGCCGGCGCGCGGGTCGACGCGGCCGGCCGGTGGCGGGCGACCGTCAACCTGCGTCCCGGCGCCTACCGGGCGCGCCAGCCCGCGAGCCACGGGATCGCCGCGGGGATCAGCGCCGTCCTCGCCGTCGCCGACCTGCCGTGAGAACCGTCCTCGCAGCTGCTGCCCTCGCCCTCGCGCTCGCAGGCCCGGCATCGGGCGGCCGCTACGCGATCGGGCTGCAGCACGGCGCGGACGCCGACGCCGTCGCCGCCCGCATCGCCGCGCAGACCGGCTCGCCGGTGTCGCGCCTGGCTCCGTTCGCGCTCGTCGCGGACGCGCCCGTCACGGCCTCGACGCCGGGTGTCTCGTACGTGGAGCACCTCGAGCGCGACCGCGTGCTCGCGTTCAAGCCGAACGACCCGATGCTGGCGAAGCAGTGGTACGTCGGGGCCATTCATGCGTTCGACGCCTGGCCGACGTGGCCCGTACGGCCGACGCTCGGGACGGTGAAGGTGGCGATCATCGACTCCGGCGTCGACGCGTCGCACCCGGAGCTGGCCGACCGCATCGAGGCTGCGCAGAGCTTCGTGCCGGACTCGCCGAATCCGTACAAGGACACGATCGGGCACGGCACCTTCGTCGCCGGCCTGATCGCAGCACAGGTCAACAACGGCACGGGGATCGCCGGCATCGGCTTTTCCGCGCGGCTGCTGGTTGCGAAGGTCGTCCGCGCGGACGGCACAATCAGCCCCGAGGCGGAGGCGCGCGCGATCCGCTGGGCCGTGAACAACGGCGCCCGCGTCATCAACCTCAGCCTGGCCGCGCTGCGCGACCCGGGCGACCCGGCGGACGAGTACTCGCCGCTCGAGGCCTCAGCCGTGCAGTACGCCGTCTCGCAGGGTGCGCTCGTCGTCGCGGCCGTCGGCAACGGCGAGGGCGCGACGAAGCTGCCGTGGCGCTGGGCGAGCTACCCGGCCGCGCTCCCGCACGTGCTCGGCGTCAGCGCCGTCGCGCAGGACGGCAGCGTCCCCGACTTCTCGAACGGCGACCAGCAGTACGACGACATCGCCGCGCCGGGCATGAGCATCTTCTCGACCGTCCCGCGCGACCTGAGCACGGACAAGCCGACGTGTCAGGGCTACTCCAGCTGCGGGCCCGACGACTTCCGCCGCGGGGACGGCACGTCGTTCGCCGCCGCGCAGGTCTCGGCGGCGGCCGCGCTGCTGCTCGCCGCGCAGCCTGACCTCCAGCCTGACCAGGCGGCATCCATCCTCGAGCGCTCGGCCGACGACATGACGGCGACGGACGGCTGCAAGCGCTGCGGCCCCGGCCGCGACGACGCCAGCGGCTGGGGCATGCTCGACATCCAGGCGGCGCTCGACCGGGTCGGGCTCAAGCCCTCCCCCGACAGCTACGAGCCGAACGACGACGTGGGCACGCAGGCGTATACGCCGGCGGCCGGCCAGCAGGTGCTCAAGGCGACGCTCGACGCATGGGACGACCCGAGCGACGTGTACCGGGTCTTTCTGAAGGACGGCCAGCAGCTCGGCGTCGGCCTGGCGGCGGGGACGACGGGCGCGACCGTCTCGCTCCTGCGCCCGGGGACGCGGACGATCGCGCTGCCGGGCAAGCCGCTCGCGCAACGCACCGTCGCCGTCGGCAAGCACGGCGGGTTCAGGTTCAGGGCGACCGACCGCGGCTGGTACTTCGTGGACGTGACGGCGGCCACCGGGCAGGCCGGCGCCTACACGCTGAAGCTCAGGCGTTAGCCAGGAGCTCTTCGTCTGGCACGGCGCGCAGCACGCGCGCCGGGTTCCCGACGACGACGACGCCCGGCGGGACGTCGCGCACGACCACTGCGCCGGCGCCGACGAACGCCTCCTCGCCCACCTCGACGCCCGGGCAGAGGACGGCGCCGCCGCCGACGCGCGCGCCCTTGCGGATCGTCGGCCCGCGCAGCAGCTTCTTCCGCTTCTCCGTTCGGCCCATGAAGTTGTCGTTCGTGGTCACGACGCACGGGGCGATGAAGACGCCCTCCTCGAGAGTCGAGTACGCCGTGATGTACGCGTCGGCCTGGATCCGGGTCATGGCGCCGATCGTGGTGTCGTTCTCGACGAGCGAGCCGCGGCCGACGACGACGTCGTCGCCGATCGTCACGCGCTCGCGCACGCACGCCTGGTCGCCGATGATCACGCGCTCGCCGAGCTGCGTGCCGGCGAACACGATCGCCCCGGTGGAGACGATCGTCCCCGCGCCGATTTCGAGCGGCGGCAGTTCCTCGCGCTTCGCCGTCGACCGCGGCGACAGCGACGGCTGCTTGCCGAGTACGGCGCCGTCGGCGATCACGCAGCCCTCCCCGATCACCGTGCCGGGGTAGATGACGACGTTCTCGCCGGTGGTGAAGCTCACGCCGCGCCGACCGCCGAGAGCGAGTCGGTGAGCCGCTCGAGCGCGCGGACGACCATCGCGCCGTCGTTCGCGACCTTCCGACGGTCGCCCTCGCCGCGCACGAGCCGCAGGAACTCCTGGCACTCGAGCCGCAGCGGCTCGTCCGTCGGGATCTTCGGGATGTAGATGTCGCCGCTACGCGTCTGCCACTCGCCGTAGGTCTCCGCGCGCTTCCAGGGCGCCTTCTCGTAGACCGTGACCTTGCGCTCCAGCTCCATGTCGTCGAACACGGCCATCTTGTGGTCGCCGACGACGGTCATCCGCCGCATCTTGTGCGGGTCGAGCCACGAGAGGTGCATGTGCGCGATCTTCCCCGAGGGGAAGCGCAGGTAGCAAAACACGACGTCCTCGACGCCCTCGGTCAGGAAGTCGCGGCCGTGCGCGACCGCCTCGACCGGGTCCTCGTCGAGCAGGTAGAGGATCACCGAGAGGTCGTGGACGCCGAGCGACCAGAGCGCGTTCTCGTTGGTGCGCACGATGCCGAGGTTCTGGCGGTTGCCGTAGATGCAGAGCACGTCGCCGAGCTCGCCGGAGTCGATCAGCTGCTTCAGCTTGCGGACGCCGGGGTGGTAGAGCAGCAGGTGGCCCGGCATCAGCGTGAGGTCGCGCTCCTCCGCGATCGCGACGAGCTCCTCCATCTCGTCGCCGTGCATCGCGGGCGGCTTCTCGACCATCACGTGCTTGCCGGCCTCGAGCGCCCGCTTCGCGAGCGGGTAGTGCGTCGGCACCGGGGTTGCGATGACGACGGCCTCGAGCTCCGGGTCGGCGAGCATGTCGTCCAGCTCGCCGGTCAGCCGGGCCTGCGGATACCGCGCGGCGAAGCGCTCGCGCGTCTCCGCGTCCGCGTCGCAGAGCCACGTGAGCGTGCCGAGATCGTCGAAGTTGCGGGCGAGGTTCGGGCCCCAGTAGCCAAGGCCGACCACGCCGACGTTGGTCACGTCGTCCCCTTCATCGGCCGGAGCATAGACATGGACAGCGCGGACGCGATCCTGGTGGCGGCGCGCCCGTCGCCGTACAGCTGCGGCAGGTTTTCCGGCATGGCTGCGGCGCTCACGGCGGCGGCGAGTGCCTCCGGGTCCGCGTCGACGAGCACGTTCGCCCCGAGCTCGACGGTGTCGACCCATTCGGTGGACGGGCGCGCCGTGACGCAGGGGACGCCGTACCAGTACGCCTCCTTCTGGAGCCCGCCCGAGTCGGTGACGACCACGCGCGCCTGTGACGCGAGCGCGGCCAGGTCGAGGTAGCCGAGCGGCTCGGTCAGCGTGACGTTGGGCGGAACCTCGTCCAGCCGGGAGCGCGTCCGCGGATGCGCGGGGAAGACGACGGGCTCGGCGAGGCGCCCGAGGCCGCCGACGATGGCGCGCAGGCGCGTCGGCTCGACGTTCGCCTCGCGGTGGATCGTCGCGAGCACGTAGCGGCCCGGCTCGACCGCGAAGCGGGTGAGCGCCTGCGAGCGCTCGCGCGCGATCGGCCCGAGGCGGAGCGTGGCGTCGAGCATGACGTCGCCGACGACCTCGACGTGGCCCTCGACGCCTTCGCGGGCGAGCGTCTCCGCGGAGCGCTCGTCCGGGCAGAAGAGGAGTGTCGAGAGCCGGTCCGTCTCCGTGCGGTTGTGCTCCTCGGGCATCGACCAGTCGCCGCTGCGGAGCCCGGCTTCCACGTGCGCCACCGGCACGCCGCAGACGACGGCGGCGCGCGCGCCGGCGAGGGTCGAGTTCGTGTCGCCGTAGACGAGCAGCCAGTCGGGCTCCTCGGTGCGGAGGATCTCCTCGAGCGGCGGCTGCATGCGCGCCAGCATCTCGTCGCGCTCGAGCCCGCCGAACTCGAGCCGGTAGGCCGGCGGGGCGAGCGCGAGCTCCTCGAAGAAGATGTCCGAGAGCGCGCGATCGTAGTGCTGGCCGGTGTGCACGACGACCTCGTCGAGGCCGGCGTCGCGGAGCGCCTCCGACAGCGGGCCCGCCTTGATGAACTGCGGCCGGTTCCCGACCACCGAGACGATCTTCACGGCGCCGAGCCTAACGACGCGTGTTCCGCATACCTCGGTTCTCCGGTAAAGAGCCGCCTTTTCGAACGTCCAGCTGCAGCGCGGGCGCCGACAACATGGGCTCCTGCACGACACCGGCACGAGCTCGAACGCGGGCAGCGTGACCGCCGGTGCGCCGAAGAACTGAGAGAACCGCGCGAGCTAACCGCCTGCAGGCCGCGTGCACAGAGCCAGGTCCGGGGCTGCGGCGCCCGGGCCTGGCTCGATCCTCGAGGTGGGCCGTGGAGGACTCGAACCTCCAACCTTGGGATTAAGAGTCCCCTGCTCTGCCAGTTGAGCTAACGGCCCTGGCAGCTTCGCAGGCGCCGAGGCGCGGAAGCGGACGCCCATCGTAGCGCTGCCCCTAAACAAACGCGCACCGCTACGCGATCGTATGGGCGTGAACCGAGGCCGGCTGAGGGGCGAGGTGGAGGCGGTGTACCGAGAGCGCTACGAGCAGTTCGTTCGCGTGGCCAGGGCGATCACGGGGGACGAGTCGGCGGCGCACGATGCCGTGCAGGAAGGATTCGCCCGTGCGCTCCGGTCGGGCCGCTCGTACCGCGGAACCGGCGGCGAGCGCGTGAACCGCATCACGGTCACCGGGGCCAGCGGCACGACCACACCTCTCCCGGTTCAGGGCGGCGGCGCCAGCGGCATCGCCGTCGGAACGCCGCGCGGGCCGAGCGGCGTCCAGGCGCACATCCCGCATCCGACGGTGACCTGGGTCGTGAAGCACCAGCCCCGCGGCCTCAGCGTGGCGCGCGCGCTTGACCCGCGAGCAGCGGAAGCAGTTCACGAGCATCTACGCCGACGCGCGCCTCTTCAAGCCCGACCCGTTCAGCAACCTGGTGGTCGGCATCCAGTCGGTGGGCCCGGAGCAGTGGTGCATCCTCGATGCCGACGGAGGCGGAGCCTGCGGCCGCGAGGCTGATTTCTTCAGCCGCGGTCCCTTCAACTTCATGATGAGCGGCGGCACCCCGTCGAATACCTCCGATCAGTTCATCAGCATCGCCGGTCTGGCCGCCGACGGCGTCGCGCGCCTGGAGATCTTCCTGGCCGACGGGGCGCGCTAGTCGGTGCCGATGACGAGCAACGTCTTCGGCGCCACCATCCCCGCCCGCTACCCGATCCGCATCGTCGCGTACGACACGCAGGGGCGGATCGTCGGCAACCAGACGTTCCCGCCCAGGGGCATGGGCGGGCTCTTCGCCCGGCCCGCGCCGCCCGCGACGAGCTTCCGCCAGGTCATCCGTACGGCAGGGCCGAACGGGACCACAGCGGCCGTCAGCGTCGCGCCCGTGAAGGATCGCAAGCGCTGCTGGCGCGTCGCCTACAGCAGCGGGCAATCCGCAGCGGGCTGCGATCTCACCTTCTACACGGGCGCGAAGATCGTCGTGAACGTCGTCCAGCAGGCGGGCCGCGACCTCTTCGTCGTGGGCGGCGTCGACGGGCGCATCACCGACCACGTCGAGCTCCACTTCGACGACGGCACCGTGCTCAACGCCCGCCCGGTCTCCGACCGCTTCCTCTACGCCATCCCGAAGGATCGGCTCTCCGGCGCCCGGCAGTTCGCGTACGTCGTCGCCATCGACCACCACGGCCACCGCATCCAGCGCCAGGGCTTCGCCTTCCGCACGTCGTCCTGAGCCATCATCTGCGGCCGTGACCCGGGCCGCCGATCCTCCGCGCCGCCGCCGCGTCCTCAGGCTCATCGCGATCGAGCGGACGGTGCGCGGGCTGCTGCTGCTCGCCGCAGGCGTCTATCTCTTCTTCCACCTGCACACCGACTTCGGCGCGAAGGCAGACAGCGCCATCCGCGCGATCGAGCTCGACCCGCGCCGGCCGTTCCTGCACCACATCGTCACCTACCTGCACCACCTGCACGCGTCCGACCTGCGCATCGTCGCGTTCGGAGCGCTCGGCTACGGCGCGCTCGAGCTGACGGAGGGCATCGGCCTCTGGCTCGACCAGCTCTGGGCCGAGTACCTCACCGTCGTCGCCACCTCGCTCCTCGTTCCCGTCGAGATCTACGAGCTGATCCGGAACCCGACCGTCTGGAAGGCCGGGGGCCTCGTCGTCAACATCGCGATCGTCGCGTACCTCGTCTACGGGCTGCTGAAGCGGCGCTCACGCGACCTCGCGCAGTGACTGCCCGAGCACCCACAGGCCGCTGAACGTGTAGGCGACCATCAGGATCACGAACGGGATCTGTGCGACCAGCGCGTCGCGCGACCGGCGCTGCACGGTCGCCGACACCCGGTGCGCCTCGACGACGGCGACCACGTGGCCGAACACGATCAGCACCACCTGGATCCACCACACCGCGGCGCCGGACAGCGGCTGCCACGGGTTGTAGTCCGGCACCCACTCCTTCTCGAACGGGTCGGCGAGCGCGCCGGGCGTCAGCTGCCCGAGGTAGAGCCAGTACAGGAAGTAGTGCGCGGCGAAGTAGACGGCCGCGATCGGGATCAGCGTCGGCGCGTACCGCTCGGCGGTGCGCATGACGTCGCCCTCCTCGAAGACCGACACCAGCGCGCTGACGGCGATGAACGCGAGCAGGAACCCGCCGACGATGACGATCATCGCCAGCGTCCCGACGCTCTCGGAGCCCGCCTCCTCGCCCGGGAAGATGCGGTCGATCAGCGTCGCGTACGTCTTCGAGCTGTGGTACCCGTCGAACACGACCGTCGCGAGCGTCGCGACGACGAACGCGCCGCCGCCCGGGAGCAGCGGCCCCTCGCGCCGGATCCCGGCGCCGTAGCCGCGCAGGCGGACGCCTCGGTCCTCGCGGTCGGCGGCGAGCCACGCATCCGGATCGCCGATCACGTCGCCCTCCTCCGTGCGCACGAAGTACTCGACCGGCGCGAAGCGGCTGAACGTCCGCGCGAGGACCGTGAACAGCTCCGCGCGCGCGAGCCAGGTCTCGGCGCCGTAGAGCGCCATCCCGGCGAGCTGGCCGGCGATGTAGACCACGAGCACGACGACGAGGGTGCGTGGCCGGTCGCCCCGGTCCCAGATCAGCTCCATCCACGAGAAGACGAGGAGCAGGACGACCGAGGGCCACACGCCGAGCCACTCCGGGTAGGCGCGGGCGGCGAACCCGCGCCGCGCGAGCGCCGCGTCGATCCGGCGGCCGGCCCAGTTGACCGGGCTGATGAAGTCCCAGACGTTGGCCACGAGCCCGCTGACGATCCCGACCCCGACCCAGAAGTCGACCCAGAAGACGAGCGGCAGCGGGTTCGCGGTGAAGCTGACCGGGTCGCCCCACCAGCCGCCGATGAGGGCGTCGACGAGGACGAGCGTCGCGACCACGGTGCCGATCGCGCCGAGGTGCAGCCGCGCGAGCGGGCGGTAGAAGTCGCGGCTCAGCCAGGTGCCCCGGCCGCGCACGGCGAACGCCGCCGCCGGCGCCGACACGGCGACGACGAGCCCGCCCGCGAGCGCGTACAGCCAGACGGGGATCGGGAAGTCGTACGAGACGTTCGCGGCGTGGGCGAGCAGGCCCGTCACGCCGCTGCCGCCACCGGCTCGGGCGCCTGCCGCCCGCCTGCCGTGCGGCGCACCG